>Ga0209605_1004551_pt1 | contig 11292 bp, 7 predicted proteins | sample AD_UKC035_MetaG_FD_184408 | JGI IMG/M metagenome (GOLD analysis project Ga0209605, IMG submission 184408) | Active sludge microbial communities of municipal wastewater-treating anaerobic digesters from USA - AD_UKC035_MetaG (SPAdes) (version 2) | ecosystem: Engineered > Bioreactor > Anaerobic >...
TCCGGCGGCATCGGGATCCCGCCGGAAAAAATCAAGCAGATCTTCGATCCCTTTGCCCAAGTCGACAGCTCGACGACCCGCGTCTACGGCGGAACCGGGCTCGGCTTGTCCATCGTCTCCCAGCTGGTCGAGCTGATGGGGGGCAAGATCTGGGTGGAAAGCGAGCTTGGCATCGGCAGCCAGTTCCACTTCACCATGCCCCTGGCCCTTCAGCAGGGCGGCGAGACCGAGGTCGTCCCCCTCCAGTTCGAGGACATCAAGGGAACGTCGGTCCTGGCCGTGGACGACAATGAAACCAACCGCCGCATCCTCCACGAGATGCTGACCAACTGGCACATGCGGCCGACGGTCGTAGCCGACGGGAAAACGGCCTTGAAAGCCCTCCGGGAAGCCCGGGAGCACGGACGGAGCTATCAGCTGATCCTGATCGACGCGAACATGCCGGAGATGGACGGCTACGCCCTGGCCGAGGAAATCAAGAAACACCCCGAGCTCGGCAACGCCTTCATCATGATGCTGAGCTCGGCCGGGTTCCGCGGCGAGGCGGCCCGGTGCCGGAAGCTGGGCCTCTCGGCCTACCTGACGAAGCCCATCAAGCAGTCGTACCTCCTCGACGCGATCATGCTCGCCCTCGGGGCGGGCGTCCGCAAGCCGGGCGACGCCCAGGCCCCCTTCATCACCCGGCACTCGCTGAGCCGGGCCCGCGGACAGTACAAGATCCTCCTGGCCGAGGACAACGTCATCAACCAGAAGCTGGCCGTCCGCATCCTGGAGCGGCGCGAGCACCAGGTCAAGGTCGCGGCCAACGGCGTCGAGGCCCTCGAGTTCCTGGAAAAAGAGCCGTTCGACCTCGTTTTGATGGACGTCCAGATGCCGAAGATGGACGGTTACCAGGCCACGGCGGAAATCCGGAAAGCGGAGGCCGGCACCGACCGGCACCTGCCGATCGTCGCTATGACGGCCCACGCCATGAAGGGCGACCGGGAGAAGTGCCTCGAAGCCGGCATGGACGATTACCTCTCCAAGCCGCTGAAGCCGTACGACCTCCTCAAAAAGATCGAATACGTCGTCAACCGGTTCCGGAAGGAGCTCAAGATCATCGAAAAGCGGATAGACGGCCAGGACGAGGAGAATCTGGAAAACGCGCCGGAACCCGGCGAGGAGATCTAAAGCCGGCCCGGCCCCCCGAGGCCGGCCTCATCCGGTCGAACGCTTCAGCGTCTTGTGCTTGAGGCGGTGCGGCTGATCGGCCGCGGCGCCCTTCCGCCGGCGGAGATCCTCGCGATACGCGGTATAATTGCCGTCGATCCACCGGGCGCTCCCGTCCTCCTCGAAGGCCAGGATATGGGTGGCCACCCGGTCGAGGAACCATCGGTCGTGGCTGACGATCACGGCGCTCCCGGCGAAGCTCTCCAGGGCGTCCTCCAGGGCCCGGAGCGTGTTGACGTCCAGGTCGTTCGTCGGCTCGTCCAGGAGCAGGACGTTTCCTCCCTCGGCCATGGCCCGGGCCAAGTGGACCCGGTTCCGCTCGCCGCCTGAAAGAACCGCGGTTTTTTTCTGCTGGTCCGTCCCCGCGAACCCAAACGAGGCGCAATACGCCCGGGCGTTCACTTCCCGGCCGCCGATGATCATCGTCTCCGCCCCGCCGGAAACCGCCTCAAACACGGTCCGGTCCGGATCCAGCCGCCGGGATTGATCGGCATAGACGAGCTTGACCGTTTCGCCGATCCGGATCCTCCCCGCGTCGGGCGTCTCCATCCCCGTGATCAGCCGGAGGAGGGTCGTCTTGCCCGCCCCGTTGGGTCCGATGACGCCGACGATGGAGCCGGGCGGGACGCGGAAGCTCAAATCATCGATCAGGAGCCGGTCGCCATAGGCTTTGGTCACTCCCTCGGCTTCGATGACGATGTCGCCCAGGCGGTTCCCCTGGGGAATCGGAATTTCCTGCTCGTCGCGATACCGGTCGTATTCCCGGCTGAGGAGCTTTTCATACGCCGTCACCCGGGCTTTCCCCTTGGCCTGCCGGGCCTTGGGCGACATGCGGATCCACTCGAGCTCCCGGGCCAGGGTCCTCCGGCGGCGGGATTCGGTCTTTTCCTCGACGGCCAGCCGGGCGGTCTTCTGCTCGAGCCACGAGGAATAATTACCCTTCCAGGGAATCCCGTGGCCGCGGTCGAGCTCGAGAATCCATCCGGCCGCGTTATCGAGGAAATATCGGTCGTGAGTCACGGCGATGACCGTGCCCTTGTACTCCTGGAGGTGGCGCTCGAGCCAGGCCACGGACTCGGCGTCCAAGTGGTTGGTCGGCTCGTCCAGGAGGAGGATGTCGGGCTCCATCAGGAGAAGACGGGTCAAGGCGACGCGGCGCCGCTCCCCGCCGGAAAGGATCGTCACCGGCGTGTCCGGCGGCGGACAGCGGAGAGCCTCCATGGCGATTTCGAGGTGGTTGTCGAGGTTCCAGGCGTCGTGCTTCTCGATTTCCTCCAAGAGCCTGGCTTGCTGGGCCATCAGGGCGTCCATGTCGGCCCCGGGATCAGCGAACTTCTCGTTGACCGCGTCGTAGCGGGCCAGCAGGTCGACGATCGGTTGGACTCCCTCCCTTACGATCTCGATGACGGTTTTCCCGGGATCGAGCTTTGGATCCTGCTCGAGCAGGCCGACGGTATATCCCTTGCTTTTGGCGATTTCGCCGATATAGTCGGGATCCAGGCCGGCCATGATCCGGAGAAGCGTCGACTTGCCCGAGCCGTTGAGGCCGAGAACGCCGATCTTGGCTCCATAATAAAATCCCAGGGAGATGTCCTTCAGGACCTGCCGGTTGGGCGGATGAATCCGCCCGACGCCGATCATCGAATAAATCACTTGCGTATCGCTTGGCATGTTGAGGATTGTACCCGATGCGCGGACAAAAGGCGATGGACGGGCCTTGTCTGGACGCCCCCAAGCGTTCGGCCGCGGCTCCGCGCGTTTTCAGGAGGAACCGGCCGGCCGAAGCCGTTGTCTCCGGACGGAGATAAAAGAATCTTAGGAAGGCGGCCGGATCCAAATATTCCGGAAACGGACCGGATGGCCGTGATCCTGGAGGGAAAGAGGCTGCTTTTCCGGGTGGACCGCATAGGGCGGCCGGGCTTTGTGAGCCGTCGGCCCGGTCAGGGGGACGTCGTCCTGAACGAGAATTCCGTTGTGGAAGACGGTCATCCGGGCCGGCGAGAGGAGCCCGCCCGAAGCATCGAACCGGGGCGCCCGGAAAACGATGTCGTAGGTCTGCCACTCGCCCGGCCGGCGGCAGGCGTCGACGAGCGGAGGATACTGCCCGTAGACCGCGGCCGCCATCCCGTCGGCGTATGTCGGATTTTCCCAGCCGTCCAGGATCTGGATCTCATACCTGTCCATCAGGAAAACGCCGCTGTTGCCTCTCCCCTGGCCCGAACCGCGAACCTCCGCGGGAGCGGCCCACTCGACATGGAGGCGGCAATCCCCGAATTCCTCCCTCGTCCGGATGGATCCAGTTCCCTTGACGACTTCCATAAAGCCGTTTTCCACCTTCCACCCGGCCGGCCCGCCTCCGATCGCCGTCCACCGGGAGAGGTCCCCCCCGTCGAAAAGAACGGCCGCGCCGGCCGGAGCCGGCACGGAAGGACCGGCCGGTCCGGGGTCGACGGCCGGCGGCCGGGGCCGGGCCGGATCGTGAATCGCCCATGTCCGGAGATCCTCCGGCGGGTTCCCGCCGGAAACCGCAACGACGAAGGCGGATAAAATCATCAACAACCTGAAGATCCTCGCCCCGGAAAAAATCCCGCCCGGCCGGGCGTCGCTGGTTTTCCGGCCGGACGGGCGAAGCATGCTCCGCTTGGCGTCCGTCTTACAGCGACCAGCCGATCCGGTATTCCTTGTGGACAAACGCATTGGCCTCGGGCAGGTTCGGGAATTCCATTTTGACCGGATCCCACTGGAGGATGGTCTTGGACTGCCGGAAGCGCATAGCGATGTTCCCGAGCAGCATAACCTCGGTCAACGGGCCGGAATAGGTCGGGATGTCGGTCGTCGATTTCGTTCCCTTCTTGATCGCCTCGATCCATTCGGCCGCGATCCCGGGGGACCGGGGGATGGTTTTCTCGGGGCGCTGATACGACTGCATCAGCGACTCCGGAAGAATGCGCGGGTTGTCGCCGTACGTGCCGCACATGATCATGCCTTTTTGGCCGACGAAGAGCACGCCGCCGCCGTCCTCGTCGCCCATCATCCGGCCGTTTTCCAGGACCGAAACCACCGGCCGCGGCGGCGTCAGTCCGCCGTCATACCAAACCATCTTGACCGGAGGCATGGAGCCGCGGGCCGGGAACTCGTAGGTCACGATTTCGGCGACCGGGTACGAATCCTTGGTCGGCCGGGTCGAGCTGGCCTGGACGGTCAGGGGGTGGCCGAGCTTGAGAGCCCAGTACGGCATGTCGATCAGGTGGGCGCCCATGTCGCCGAGCGCGCCCGTGCCGTAATCAAACCAACCCCGCCAGACGAAATGAGTCAGGGCCGGGTGGTACGGCCGCCAGGGAGCCGGCCCCAGCCAGATGTCCCAATCGAGATTGGGCGGGACGGACGGGATTTCCTTCGGGGCCTCGACGCCCTGGGGCCAGATCGGCCGGTCGGTCCAGACGTGGACCTCGGTCACATCGCCGATCGCCCCGTCCCAAATCCATTCGCAGATCAGGCGGGCGCCTTCCCGGGCGTGGCCCTGATTGCCCATCTGGGTGACCAGGTTGCGTTTTTTCGCCTCCTCCTCAAGCAGCCGGGCCTCCTTGACCGTATGGGTCAGCGGCTTCTGGACGAAGACATGCTTGCCCATCTTCATGGCGGCCATGGCGATGACCGCGTGATTGTGGTCGGGCGTCGAGACGGTGATCGCGTCCAGGTTCTTCTCCGTCTCGAGCATTTTCCGCCAGTCCCGGTACTTGGCGGCCTTCTCGTATTTCATCTTCTTGTCGTAGGGATGCTCGTCGGAAGTGAGGAAGGCGGCCATCTTCTGATCGTCCACGTCGCAGAGGGCGACGATGTTCTCCGAGCTGACGTCCTGGACATCGGAAAAGCCCTTGCCGCCGACGGCGACGCAGCCGATGTTCAGGGTGTCGCTCGGCGCTTTTTGGCCGGGGCCGCCGAGGACTTTCCGGGGAACGATCATGAAGCCGGCCGCCGCCGTCGCCGCCGTTCCAAGAAAGGCGCGGCGCGATAAGCCGTTTTCGGGGGGGGATTTGGGATCAGGCATGGATACCTCCGTAAGCGATGGCGCTTTCCTTCCGCCATCTTGATCCTATCATATCCGCGCCGCGGAATTAGTCAATTCCCCGCCGTTTCCTCCGGCGCCCCGAACCCGTCAGGATCCGGTCCGGCCGGCCGGGATCTCCCGCAGCAGGATGTTCTTGAATTCAAGCGGCGTGTCGTGGGCCTGGAGCTCGATCTGTCCCGCGGGATAAATCGGCTTGTCCCGCTCCCAATAATTCTCCATCACGACATCATCGACGACCCGGACGCCGTTGAGATCGACCGTCACCCTCTCCCCCGTCATTCGAATAAAGAACGTGTTCCATTCGCCGGCCGGCCGGTCGGCCCGGACGGCTGGCGAACGCGGATGGATCCGGTTATTGTAAAGCCCGCCCGAACCCTCCGGCCGCTGATCCGGATCCCAGATCTGGACCTGGGGAGAACCGCGCAGATAGAGGCCGCTGTCGCCGCCGGGGCCGATTCTCCAATCGACGAACATCTCGAAGTCGCCGTAATCCCGGGCCGTGCAGAGGTTGCCGCCCCGCCCGTCGAACGACAGGACGCCGTCCACGACCCGCCAATGGGCGCGCATCGACGCGTCCGCCTCGGCCTGGGCCCGGGCTATCTCCTCCAGGGTCATTTTCGTCCAGGCCGGCGGATCGGCCGCCAGGCCCTTCCAGCCGGTGAGATCCTTGCCGTTGAACAGCGGCTGAAAGCCCTCCTGGACAAGAAGCTCCAGGGCTCGGCGCTCGGCCGGGACGCGGTCGAATTCGTAGTCAATATAAGGAACGGCTCGTTTCAAGGCCGCGGCCGCCGCCAGGCCCGACAGTCCGCCGTATCCGGCCGCGGGCATTACCAACCGGAAAACCGCCCGGGCCGCCCTGCTCCGGAGGTCCGGATCATCGAGAAAACGAAGGATCGTTCCCAGCCCCTCGGGAACGCGGGCGGCCGCGATCGCATCCAGGATGAGGGCTTTTTCATCGGCTTCGACGGCCGCGGCCAAGGCTTCGGAAAGCGCGGCCAAGCGGGCGTCCGGGGCCGACGAAGATCCCGGGATCAACCGCGCGAGTCCTTGGAGGGCGAGATACCGCGTTTTCTTGTCCGACGCGGATCGAGCCAGCCGGAATAAATCCGGAACGGCGCTTTCATCGGGCCAGGCGGCCAGGGTGAAAACAGCCACCGCCCGGGCCTGAGGGTCCCCCTTTCGGATCTCCTCCCGGACGGCCTCCAGGGCGGCCGCGCCGCCGATTCGGGAAAGCGGACGGAGAAGATCGATCCGCCGGGGCCCGACGATCCTCCCAAGCCATTCAAGGATCCGGCCGGCCCGGGCTTCGGGATCGGGGATCCGCCGGGCCGCGGCGACGGCCGCGTTCTGCAGGAGGAGAGTCTCGGAAGGCGTGGAGGCTTGAAGAAGAAGGGCGACGACAGCCGGCAAGTCCTCGGCCGTGACGGTCTGCTCAAGGGCCGCCAGGGCGGCCGTCCGGACGCGTTCGTCCCGGTTCCAGCTCAGGCAGAAAACGGCCCCGGCCGTCGAGACGGCGCTCCGGTCGGCGAGGATTTCGAGAAGAGCGACCCGCCCGGCCGGGGGAGCGGAAAAAATCAAGCCGGCGACGGCCGGAACGAGACTCTCCGAGGGAAAAAGGAGGACGGCCTTTTTCGCCGCGGCGGCGTCGGCCGGATCTCCGGAGAGGAACAGGGGGACGATCTCATCCCAAACGGCCGCTCCGCCCAGGCGGGCGGCGGCCAAGGCGGCTTCCCGGCGGACGGCGCCTTCACCCGCGCGGAGGATATCCCGGATCGCGGGCAGGGCCGACGCCTCGTTCTTTCGGGCCAGAAGCCGGATCACATCGACCGCGGCGTCCGGCTCGGCCCGCTCAAGAAGGCCGATCCACTCGCCGGCCGACCAGGGAATCCGCGGCCCGGCCGCGATGTCGAGAGCCCGCCGACGGTATGCGGCGTCCGGCGACCGGGACGCCGTCCGGACGGCGTCCCGTACCTCGCTCTCCCCCGCCGCGTCCGCAAACAGGGTCAAGGCCGCCGCCCGGAGATGCTCCTCCCCGGGCGAGGCATATGAGGAAAGAAAGGGCCGGGCGATATCGGCGGCCATGTCCGGCCGGCCTTCCTCGGCCAGGCGCCGGCCGAAACGGAGAAGCCGGGAAGCGGCGGCCGAACGCTCGGCCCGCGGGGCGGCGACGCGGACACGTTCGAGCGCCTCCCGGGCGGCCGGGTCGCCGATATCGGCCAGGGCATCCAGGGCGGCGATCCGAAGATCCGGGTCGTTCCCTTCGGCCAGGCGGAGAAGCGCCGGCCCGGCTTCTCGGGCGCGCAAATCGCCCAGGCCCCGGATGATCGCGACGGCCGTCTCGTCCCGGGCCGTCGCCAAGGCCCCGGCCAAGGCCGCCGCGGCTTCCGGAAGCCCGGTCGCCGTCAGGGCCCGGACGGCCGGCTCGGCCAGGTCCGGCCGGGTCAAGAACCGGCCGAGCGGCTTGACGATTTCCAGCCGGCCGATCTTTTGAAGAAGCGAAATCAGGAAAACCGCGTTTTCCTGGTCCCGGGGAATCGTGAGCGCGGCGAGAATTCCGTCGGCGGCCGCTTTCCGCTCGGCCTCGGCCCCCGGACGTCCGGCCCGGACGGCTAAGGCGTCAAGGGCATACCGGACCAGGCTGTCATCGGCCGTTCCAGGGGCGGCCAGGCGGCCGCAGAGGTCGGCGACGGCCCCGGGACCGATCCGGATCAGCTCGGCGGCCGCGGCCTCGCGTTCGGCGGCCGAATCGGCCGGAAATCTTAAAAGAAGAGCCGAAACACGGCCGGCGAGATCACCGGCCGGATCCCGCCCGGCCGCGGTCAAGGATAAAAACGCGATCAGGAAAACGGCGGCCGGCGCCCGGCATCTCTTTCTCACCGTCCGAATCCTTCCCGGTGCCAGGGCGACCGCGCCGGTTCGTCGATCAGGCGGTCGGCTTCCTCGTCATTCACGAACCGCTGCCCGTCTGGATCGAAGCGCAGCGGCCTCCCCAGCCGGACGGCGATCTTGGCCAGGTTGACCAGCGTGCAGGAGCGGTGGCCGTTCTCCTCGTTCAGGGCGAACTTGACCCGGGTTCGGACGGACTCGGAAAAATCCGTCACCCCGGGATCGGGGTCGGGAAGGGCGGCGATCTTTTCCAGGAAATCCGGAATGTCGGAATGAAGGCCGCGGAAGATCCGCCCCCCGGGCCCTTGCAGAAACGCTGCGTCCGCCTCCCGGCCTTCGCCGTCGAGGACGATTTCGCATCCGTCGGCGTATTTCAGGCAGACCCGGCGCCACCGGCCGCAGGCATCGGGATGCTGCTGGGGCGCGTCGGCCGTGATTTCGACCGGACTGGTTCCGTCTTTATCCAGAAGATCCTGGACCGGGTCGAGGTAATGCATCCCCATGTCGCCCAGTCCCCCGCCGTCGTAATCCCAATAGCCGCGGAACGTCTGGTGGACGCGGTGCGGATGGTAAGGCTTGAACGGCGCGGGGCCGAGCCAAAAATCATAATCCAGCTCCGGCGGAACCGGCGCGGGGGGAAGGTACGTCTTCCCTCTCCAGTAGAACTTCCAGTCGAAACCGGTGGCCGCGTTCAGGACAGCCCGGACCGGCCATCCCAGGAGTCCCCCGCGGAGCGCTTTCTTGAGCGGCTTGACCGGCGTCCCGAATCCATAGAATCGGTCCTGGAAGCGGAACCAGGTATTGACGCGGAACATCCGCCCCGTCCGACGGACGGCGTCGACGACCCGGATCCCCTCGCCGATCGTCCGGGTCATGGGCTTTTCGCACCAGACATCCTTGCCCGCCTCGACCGCGGCGATCGACATCAGGGCGTGCCAGTGCGGCGGGGTGGCGATATGGACGATGTCGATGTCCGGCCGGGCCAGGATCTCACGGAAATCGCGGTAGCCGCGGACGCCGGGCCCGGCCGCGTCCAGGGCGGTCTGGAGGTGGGAGGCGTCCACATCGCAAACCGCCAGGAGCCGGGCGCCCTCGTAACCCATGTGCCCGAGACCCATCCCCCCGACGCCGATGACCGCCTTGGTCAGCTCGTCGCTGGGCGGAAGAATCCCCGGGCCGCCGAGAACCCGGCGCGGAACAAGGACCGCTCCGGCCGCGGCCGCGGCCGCGGTTTTAAGGAAGGAACGCCGGGACAGGCGGCCGACGCGGAGCATGGAGACCTCCGGAAACAAAATGCGGACCGGGGTTATCTTATTCCGAAGGAACCGGAGGAATCAACCGCGCCGGCGGCCGTTATCAGGCGCCCGGGGCGTTGTAGGACGCCGGATCGAAGCACGATCCAGCCGGCCAGGGCCGGGCGGCCAGCTCCTTGTCAAGCATGTACAAGCCGTCCTTGCTCTCTCCGACTCGTTCCAGCTGGCGGGCGATCCCGTCCGTGTTTTTCTCCTCCTCGATCTGCTCCTTGACGAACCAGTCCATCAGCGGCTCGGCGGAGTAATCGTTCTCGGCCCGGACGACCTTGACGATGGCGTGGATCTTTGAGGTGATGAACTGCTCGTGGGCGTAGGCGTCCTTCCAGGCTTCCAGGGGGGAGGACCATGTCTTTTTGAGCTGCTTGAGATCGAGAAGGACCGCCTCGCCGCCCCGGTCGATGATGTGGTCGAAGAATTTCATCGCGTGGGTCGTTTCCTCGTGGGCTTGGACGCGCATCCAATGGGCCATGCCGTCGAGGTTCTGCTCGTGAAAATAGGCGGCCATGGAAAGATAAATGTAAAAGGACTCCAGCTCATTCTTGACCTGTTCGTTCATGAGATCGCGGACTTTGGACGGGATCATCGGATTCTCCTTTTTCATCAATTTGTAATCATTACAATCTGAATAGTACGGCGGCCGAGCGGTTTTGTCAACTGCGCGCCGCCCCCTCTAAAACTGACTGACATGGTTTACACCTAGGGCTCTATTTGGATAGGCTTAGGGCATTTAGGGAAGGAGGAGCCTTATGGTAAACCAAGATCATCTTAGGAATCAGAAGTGGCGTTTAGGTATCATCCGGCACGTCGAGGAAGTGACCCATAATGTTTCCAAGACCTGCAGGTACTTCGGAATAAGCCGGAACGCCTTCTATAAATGGCAGAGAAGGTATGTTGAACTTGGTGAAGAGGGCCTGAGAGACCGTTCCCGTCGACCGATCCATAGCCCCCGGGCTACGAAGCCTGACATACTAGCCAAGATCATCTATCTGAGGCAGACCTACCATTTTGGCCCCTGGAAGATTATGGTCTATCTCGAACGATATCACGATATCCACATCAGCAGCTCCGGCATCTGGCGGATCCTTAAAAAGCTCCAGATGAACCGGCTGCCGGTCAATCAGCGATATCAAAGACACCAGGAACGTTGGAAGAGGTACGAGAAGCCCATGCCTGGGCATAGGATCCAGGTCGATGTTAAGTTCTTAGAGAGGATCCAAGAGAGCCGGAAGCGCTATTATCAATATACGGCGATCGATGACTGTACGAGGCTTCGGGTCTTGAAGATATATGACAAGAATAACCAGAAAACCGCGATCCAGTTCATTGATTATACGCTCTCCCGGCTGCCTTTTAGGACGGAAGTGATCCAAACCGACAATGGTTCTGAGTTTCAAGGGCAGTTCCATTGGCATGTGCTGGACAAGGGAATTAATCACGTATATATAAAACCTCGACGACCAAGGTTAAATGGGAAGGTCGAGCGAAGTCACAGAACCGACGAAGAGGAGTTTTATCGGATGCTAAACGGGGTCGTCATCGACGACACGCAACTTTTTAATAAGAAGCTGAGGGAATGGGAAGACTTCTACAACTACCATCGACCTCACGCGGCTCTAGCCGGAATGACCCCGTATGAGCGCTTCCGGGAAAAAGCCGGGCTTCAGGTGTAATCGATCATGGTCAGACCCACACCCCCTTGACCCGCCCCCTCTCTTGGGACAAAATGAGGCCCGGCGGGCGGAGCCTCGCCGGAAGGTGAAGCGATGAACAAGCGCCTGATGATCGCCCTGGCGGCCGTCTTCTGCCTGGCCGCGG
>Ga0209605_1004564_pt1 | contig 11276 bp, 12 predicted proteins | sample AD_UKC035_MetaG_FD_184408 | JGI IMG/M metagenome (GOLD analysis project Ga0209605, IMG submission 184408) | Active sludge microbial communities of municipal wastewater-treating anaerobic digesters from USA - AD_UKC035_MetaG (SPAdes) (version 2) | ecosystem: Engineered > Bioreactor > Anaerobic >...
GCTGTTGAGCGGGGTTTGTCAAGTCCTTGATTTCGGTGTAACGTTTCTTGCGGCTCTCGCCGGTTCGCAGAGAGCTTTTCCCGGCGGACGTTCGGCCCCATTCGGGCGTTCGCCCCGAGCCTCCCCTTGTGCTTTCGAGGGAGGCTCGCGGCGGTCGAAGAGGGGTTCGCATCCCCCGGCCCGGCAAGTCGGCCGCCACGCAGGGCGGGCGCCAGGTCCTGGGCGTCCTGCTCGTCCTGCACCAGGCAGAGGAAATCATCCGCATAGCGCACCAGGGGACAGTCGCCGCGGGCTTGCGGTCGGTACTTCTTGGCGAACCACAGGTCCAGGACATAGTGCAGGAATACATTGGCGAGGACGGGACTCAAATTCCCACCCTGGGGGGTCCCTTGCTCGCTCGGGTGGAGTTGGCCTTCTTCCAGGTATCCGGCCTTGAGGAACCTGCGAATCAACAGCAGCAGGCTCGGGTCCTGGATCCGGACTTCCAGGCAGCGGAGCATCCATTCGTGCGAGACGTTGTCAAAGAAACCCTTGATGTCCGCCTCCATCACGTAGTGGATCGGTCGGCGAGTGATCGTCTCGTGCACCACGGCCAGGGCCTCATGACAACTGCGGCCCCGCCGAAAACCGTATGAGCAGTCGAGAAAGTCCTGCTCGTAGATCGCCTCCAGAAGCGTGGCGATCCCTTTCTACACGATCTTATCCTCCAGGGCCGGCAGACCCAGCGGTCGCTGCGTGTGCCCGTCCTTCGGAATGTACACCCGCCGGGAAGGCTGCGGCTTATACCGCTTGGCCTTCAGCCGCCAGACCAGGTCCGTCAGATTCTCATCCAGTCGCTCTCCGTATTCCTTCCAACTGACTCCGTCGATGCCACAGGCCCGGTCCCTGCCGAGCCGGTGGTAACAATCCCGCAGGAAACCCTCGTTCAGTAGATGAGCCAGGCTCGTAAACCGAAGTTGAGGCTCCTCGCGGGCCCGTTGAGATAGGAGGGCCAATTGCGTCCGCGTCCCGGGGTCCATCTCTGAGTATGGCATACGCGTCTTGTCCCTCTACATGGGGGCCCCCACGCAGGATTTCGCGTGGAAGGTCCCCGACCTGGGGCCAACCCCTTGGAGTGAGCTCGTGCCCTCGGCGGGCGTTGCCCCGCCGACCGGAACCACCCCGGACCCAATCGCAGCCCGGAACCATCCCGCCTCTACTATGAGTTGGTCCGACTGCCTGGCCGCCATACTTCCGCCTCCGCCTCTTCGGCTTGTTGGAAGCTTCTGCGGGAGCGGCCAGGCTCTCCCAAGTTCCGATGCGAGCAATTCGATGACCTGCCGTGGTCTCCGACCCCGGCGTGGCGAGGACATCCTCACCGATAGCGGATGCCGCACTGCTGGCTTCAGGGAAAACCACCCCCTGGCCCATCGCGAGAGAATGCGTTTTCGGGGCTCTATCCCTTCACTTGCGTTACGGCCGATCATCTGCCATCGCTCCGGCTCAGCACAATTCGTTACCTCCTTATGCTCGGAGTTCTGTTCTGGCCTGGTGGTTAGCCTTTGGCCAGGCTGGATGGTCCAGCTTGTTCGCACCAGCTTCACTTGGCGCACGATTTGCGCGCTTCGGGAACATCACTTGGGCAAGTCCTTTTCGAGCTCCGCCAGCCTCTCACGGGAAACCGTCTCAGCGTGCAGATCACCAAAGAGGACGCGGTATTCGCTGTCTGAGAGCTTCCACCGCAGCAGGACCTTATCCGCGTCTTCAGCAGTCACAGTGCTGCCGTAGTAGGCAGGGTCCTTGCCGGCCAAATCGAAGAGGTAGAATCTGGTCGCGCGCCGTAGTGGCATGCTGGCATCCGCGAGTCGATTGGCCCTTTCGAGCTCTGCAAGCCCGTTCAATTCCTCTTTCAACTGCGTGGCGGCAGGACTGTCAGATTTTTCAAGCTCGAACTGCAGGATCATAGAAGGGGCCGCATGGAGGTTCTCCGGATACTTGCCGAGCAATTCGGCACATTGCCTCAGACTCTCGGTGGCGACCTGCTCATTGACAACTCCCGCGGTCTTCTCCACCAGCGCGCCATAACCATCAGGTACGCCCGGTGGCTCGAATTCCGACACATCAATCGGAATATCCCACTGAAAATCATACATGGTGTAGTGGAAGCTCGTTTTGGCCCCCCTTGGGTCACGCCCGTTTGTGAGGCTCTCGTATCGCACCGGCAAGCGTGTCTTGACGTCAATCCATACCTTTCGGTCGGTCTGCGCATCTGTGAGCCCAGGTGGCCCCTGGCGGCTGTAGTTGGGGTCTGTGGCGCGGAAGCCCTCAACATCATCGCCATCGACGGTCGATCGGCCCATGCTTTCGTATTTGCCGGCTACGATTTCTCTGAGAAACCCAGCCGGGTCGCTGTATCGACTGAATTCCTTCTGGATCTGTTGGGCCATGAAATCGTCGAGTTCCGCGTGGATGTATCTCTTCGCCGCATGGTCAACGGTGGTGACGATCTTCTTGGCGACGTTGAAGTAGGTCTCTGTGAGACCTGTCGTCGCGCCATTAGGATCCAGTTCCTGATGGGTGAGCCGTATACCATATTCCTTCGATTCCAGAATGCCGCTGCGCATCTCCCAAAGGGAAGGTTTGCCCGCAGATGTCTCACTGGTACTCTTGCTGATCCCTTTGGACCGGAAGGCTTTGACCTGCTCAATGCGGGCCAAGACGTCTGCGAGGACAATACTGGATCCGGTCCCTCTCCAGAGAGAGAGGCCGACCGCACACACGATTAGGACCGCTGCTGCGACAGCAAGTTTCGTCCATGGGTTTGTCATGATCATATTCCTCATCGCTGCAACGCGAGTCGACTTCGATGGGTTCGCAGACAGATTTGACGTATGGGTTGTGAATTCCTGTGCTGAGCGTTCTCGCAACTGTTTCAGGATCTCGCGGTCAGGCGCCACGGCTTGTCTCTCTGTCGCGGACAGCAACGAAGTGAGGTTTTCGTCTGGGTTCCTGTTCTTGCGCCTTCTCATGATGCCACCTCTTGCATCCCGGATGCACGATGAGTCAGCCGCGCAAACGCTTCTCGAAAGGCCTTCCTAGCCCGAGCCAGTTTTGACCGCACTGCCATGCGGGAGCCCTTTGCCTGGTCGGCGATCTGCCCTATGGCAGCGCCGTCGATGTACTTTGCCGTCAGTAGCACGACAGCGCTACTTTCGGCACGAATCAGCGTTTTTCGCCGAGAAACGCATGTGGGTATCGTTCTTTTGAGCAAATGAGGCCCGATATAGCGCTGTCGTGGTAGGACCTGATATTCCGCCAGCAGTTCCTCAATGGCGGATCTGACCAGTTCTGCCAACTCGCGGGATTCGAGCACCTCGGAGGGCGGCTTCTCGTCGCCCTGGAGCCATTGGTCTTTCTGGCCGTCCAGAGACATCCACCACATTTGGGCCTGGACGAGTGCCGACCGTTGCTCGCATTTCCGGTAGTGCAGGGCGACCTGACGCTTGCCGATTGTCCAGAGCCAGACCCACAGACTGCCTCGCCGGGGATTGAAGTTGCCGGCCGAATGTGCCGCCGCCAGAAATGTCTCCTGCACGATGTCCGCGACCGACGCCGGATCGCTGCCCACCAGCCGGGCGACGTTGCGCCAGACCTTGTCCGCATACAGGTCGTACAACGCCAACCACGCCTCACGATCGCCCTGTCGCAGACCCGCGGCTATTTCGGTTTCGGTCGGCCTATCCATACCGCCTGGCTCTCACTGACTGTTCTGAACCATCGACAGCTCAGCTTTCACCGTATAGTTTGCGCCGGACACGGAAAATGTGTCGCGAAAAACCCAGATTTTGAGCCGCGGCACACAAAAAAAGCCGGGCACAAGGTCCGGCTTTCTTTGTCGCATGGTCACAGCCATCATTTCGGCAGAGCCTTTTCGAGCTCCGCCAGCTTCTCCGGGGAGACCGTCTCGGCGTGGAGATCGCCGAAGATGACGCGATATTGCCCGTCGTTCAACTTCCATCTCAGCAACACCTTGTCGGCATCTTTGGGGCCGACAGTCTGCCCACAGTAGGCGGGATCGGCCTTACTTTGGACCAGACTCATGTAGAAGAGCGCTGGTGCGCTGATCGATATTAATTCGTTGGTCCTCATGCTCCTTTCTTCGTCAGAGAGTTCCTTATAAGAATTAGGGTCATAACCTGTATGTTTCATCCACTCCTCGACAAGAGTCCTGTCCTCTATACTCGCTGGATATCTTCCGACCGCATCGTCGAACAGCTTCAGACCCTTGATGGCGTTCTCTTCATCGAAAGGCCGATGGATGATATCTCCCACCGGTGGTCTGTAGTCCTCCGGGATGTTGGGTTTGAAATCATCCGGAGTGACGATCACGTTCCACCGGAAATCATAGCTGACATCGCGTAGTCGTGCGCCTTCTTTGGTGACTACGTCTTCCTCCAATCGCACCGGAAGGAACGTATTCACATCGACCCACAGCTTCACATCAACCTTGTCAGGATCCCCTAAATGATCCGCTTGTACAAAGAAGGCGCCTCCATACGCGGCGTCCGTGATCTGGAATCCTTCTACGGTGACCCCATCGATGACGGAGTGTCCCAGACTTGTGTGCTTGTAGTTCAGCATCTCTTTGACGATGGCATGAGGATCATTGTATTGTTCTTTGTAGTAATCGAGTTTGACACCGTCGTATATGTGCCGCATGTAGGTCTTTTCTCCGTGATGGACCTCAATCAGGGAATTGGCCCGCGGTAAGAGAAATGACTCATCACCCACCGCGTGGCGATACAAGAGTGCCTTCTGAGTGGTATTACTGTAATCAGATGCTGTCACTGTCATCTTGATGCCGTCTTCCTTTGAGACCAGTACGGTACTAGTCCATTTGCTGGTTATCCGCTGCCACGTCAGTGTTGAGCTCACCTGATAGGCATAGCCTGTAACTTGTTCGATTCTGGTCAACACATCGGCCAGGGCAATACCGGATCCAGTCGTTTGCCAGAGAGACAGACCGATCCCACACGCGATCAACACCGCCGCCGCGACGCCGAGTTTTGTCGACGGACTTCGCATAATACGCCTCCAGTTCATCGGTCGGACCCCGGCCGGTTTGGTCTCTTGCGATTGTTCCTGAACGCGCAGGATCTCCGCGAAGATCGCCTCATGCCTATCCTGATTGACGCTCAAGGTCGATTGGCGAAAACGCTGTTTCATGTCTTCTGCGGATTTCATTCCTGGATTTCCCCATTCAACAAGGACCGCAGCTTCTCAATTCCATAGCGATATCGGCCCTGGACCGTGCCGATGGACGTCTTCTGCAATTGGGCAATGCTTCGCAACGTCATGTCGGCCTCGATACGCAATGTGATGACTTCCCTTTGTTCATCCGGCAGCCTTGCCATAGCGGCGGCGAGACGCTCCAACTGTTCGCTCATCACGGCCCACTGTTCCGGCCGTCTCTCCGCTGAAGTCAGACCGTCCGCCTCGGGGAGACTCTGTGTCTCATGGCGGCTGCGATACCGCCGCAGGTTTCGGACACCGTTCAGGGTGCTCGTGATGAGGTAGTTTCTGAGGTTGCCGGACAGTTTCAGATGGCCGCAAGACTGGGCGAATCTGGTGAATACATCCTGCACCACATCCTCGGCCGGGTTCATCCCGCCGGTGAGCACCACGGCGATCTTCAGAAGGTCGCCATGGTACTTGTCGTACGTTCGCCGCAGGGCGTCGCGACTGCCGCGCCTTAGTCTCCAGATAAGCAGCTTGTCTTCCATTGCCTTATTACACACCGCGAGGGGGCGTTTTTATATATGGATCGAGAGTATTCCAGAAGACGTTGACAGTGGGGCCCTTCGTCTTCCCAGGCAACGCCCTTGTGCCCCCCAAGACGCAGAGACCACCGACGGCTTGCGTGACCGCGCAGCGGGAGCCGAAAAACGCCGACCGTGAGGTCGCCAGGGCGCTACCTGCCATCGGCGGGCAGTGATCTCCCCCATCCGGTGCTTCCGTCTTGTCTGCCCCGCGGCGGTCTCTGTGTCCGCCGCACCCAGGCGTGAGCGGATCATGATTCCGGGCAGACGCCAGAGAGGAACCCGCCGACATAACTCTATACCTTACAAGACCTTGCGGCGTTCGTGCGCAGCCACACTCCGTTGGCGGCAGTTCAGATGACCTTGCCAGAACCGCTCGCGTTCGCTATAGTGGTCCGTTTGGGTGCCATCGGAAGTCCTCTCGATCCCTTGGAAAGATGTCAATGGCAGAACTGGCTACCGGACCGACAAAATGCGGGGTGTATCGCGCGTCATGCGTCATGCATGAGGCGAATTCACCCTTGGATACGGTCTGCGCGGGCTGGAGCGTGAGCGACGAGCGACGAGCGACGAGCGACGCTGAGCCCTGCAGCCTCTACGTCCACGTGCCGGTGTGCCGGAGCAAGTGCCGGTATTGCGGGTTCTATTCCGTGCCGGCCGATGGGGTCGACGCGGGTCGCCTGGTGGATGGGCTGCTGCGCGAGCTGGACCGGCATGACGGCGTCGAGTTCTCTACCGCCTATATCGGCGGGGGCAGTCCGACCGCCCTGCCGGCGGGCGAACTGGTTCGCCTGGCGGGCGCCGTCGGCCAGCGAGCCCCGCGGGTGGCGGAGTTCACCGTCGAGTGCAATCCGGGTCAGGTGGACGCGGGACTGCTGACGGCCCTGCGTGCGGTCGGGGTGAATCGGATCTCCTTCGGGGCGCAGTCGTTTCTGGAGCGAGAGTTGGGACTGCTCGGGCGGAAGCACTCGGTTGCGCAGATCGCGGCGGCGGTCGCGATGGCCAGGCGGGCGGGTTTCGAGAACGTCGGGCTGGACCTGATCTTCGCGATCCCCGGCTCGACGCTCGCGGACTGGCGGACGAGCCTGGAGGCGGCGATCGAGCTGGGCGCCGAGCACGTGTCAGCGTACGGCCTGAGCTTCGAGGCGGGCACGCCGTTCGAGGCTGAGCGACGAGCCGGGAGGCTGGCGCCGGTGGACGAGGAACTTGACCGGGCGATGTACGAGTGGACCATCGACCGACTGGCACGCGCGGGACTCGAACAATATGAGATCTCGAACTTCGCCAAGCCGGGCTTCGAGTGCCGGCACAACCTGGGGTATTGGGCGAATCGCCCGTACGTGGGCGTGGGACCGGCGGCGGCTTCATACCGGACGGAGGGTGCGGCCCCCGGCGGCCGGCGGATCGAGAACGATGCGAACGTCGAGCGATATCTGGACGCGGTGGAATACGGGCGGGCCGCGCCGAGCCAGGCACACATGGTGAATGGGGACGATGCGGTCTGCGAGACCGCAGTCCTGAATCTTCGTCGGCGGGCGGGGATCGACCTGGCGGAATTCCGGCGGCGGACCGGGCACGACGCGATGCGGACCTTCGCCGGGCCGATTGGCCGATATGGAGGGCTGGGCCTGATCGAAGTGACGGATCGGGCGGTCCGTCTCACACGCCGGGCTTTGCCGATTGCCGATACGATTCTTTGCGATTTTGCGGCTCTGGAATAACGGGACCTATGAACATTCGGAACATTCGGAATTTCTCAATCGTCGCACACATCGACCACGGCAAGAGCACGCTCGCCGACCGCATGCTGGAGCTGACCGGCACCATCACCGAGCGCCAGGCCAAGGACCAGATCCTCGACAGCATGGACATCGAGCGGGAGCGGGGCATCACGATCAAGGCCTCCGCGGTCACGATGGAGTACACCCACGAAGGGCAGACCTACATGCTCAACCTCATCGACACGCCGGGGCACGTTGATTTTGGATACGAAGTGTCCCGAGCTTTGGCGGCGTGCGAAGGGGCGCTGCTGGTCGTGGACGCGACGCAGGGAATTCAAGCGCAGACGCTGGCGAACGCGTATCTGGCGACGGAGGCTGGAGCGGAGATTCTGAGCGTCATCAACAAGGTGGACCTGGCGGCGGCGCAGCCGGAACTGGTTGCCGAGGAGATCGAGCACGTCCTGGGCATCCGGCGCAACGAGTGCTTTCATATCAGCGCCAAGTCCGGCCTCGGCGTCCAGGAACTCCTCGACGCGGTGTGCATGCTCCTGCCGCCGCCGACCGACCGGAGGGACGAGCCGCCGCGAGCGTTGATCTTCGACAGCCAGTACGACGACTATCGCGGCGTCATCTGCTACGTCCGCGTCTTCTCCGGCACCCTGAAGACCCGCCAGCGAATCCGACTCATGGGCACCGGCTTCGCCTACCAGATCACCGAGCTCGGCAAGTTCAAGCCCGACATGCGCCCGGTCGATCAGCTCGGTTGCGGCGAGGTCGGCTACGTCATCGCCAACATCCGCGACCTCGCCAATGTCCGCATCGGCGACACGATCACCGACGATGCCCGCCCGGCCCCCGATGCGCTGAAGGGCTACAAGCCGCCCATGCAGATGGTCTTCTCCGACTTCTACCCCGGCAACAACACGGAGTACCCGCGTCTCCGCGCCGCCTTCGACAAGCTCGCCCTCAACGACGCCAGCTTCACGTTCGTCCCGCAGAACTCACAGGCCCTCGGCTTCGGCTTCCGCTGCGGGTTCCTGGGCCTGCTGCACATGGAGATCATCCAGGAGCGACTCGAACGCGAGAACGACATCGACGTCGTCCAGACCGCGCCGACCGTCAGCTACGAGATCCTCCTTCGCGACGGGACCGTCAAACGGATCGACGCACCGAGCGAGCTGCCCGACCGCAGCAATATCGAGGAGATCCGCGAGCCCTTCGTCAAGCTCGAGATCATCACGATGAACGACACGATCGGCGGCATCATGAAGCTCGCGGAGGCCCGCCGCTGCAAGCTCATCAAGACCGACTACCTCAGTCCGACCCGCGTCATGATGGAGTACAAGGCTCCGCTGGCGGAGATCGTCTACGACTTCTACGACCTCATCAAGGGCATCAGTCACGGCTACGCGACGATGGACTATGAATTCACCGGCTTCGAGGCCGGCGACCTCGTCAAGATCGACATCCTCGTCAACGGCACGCCCGTCGAAGCCCTCTCGCTGATCGTGCACCGCAGCAACGCGGAGCCGCGAGGGCGAAAGCTCATCACGAAGCTCCGCAAGTCGATCCCGCGACACCAGTTCGAGATCCCGCTCCAGGTCGCCATCGGCGGCAAGATCATCGCCCGCGAGACAATCAAGGCCTACCGCAAGGACGTGACCGCCAAGCTCTACGGCGGCGACGTCACCCGAAAGATGAAGGTCCTCAAGAAGCAGAAAGAGGGCAAGAAACGGATGAAGAGCATCGGCTCCGTCCAGATCCCGCAGGAGGCCTTCATGAGCGTCCTGGACAACAGCGATTGACGGGCCGGGAGGGCCGGATATTTACGATTTGTGATTGACGATTAATGATCGTGTGCTGCCACTTCGCCATCGTAATCGGCAGTGAGGCAGTCTCTCTCTGTCATTCCCGCGAACGCGGGAATCCCCAACATGGGCGAATGATTCGCCACGGAGATGCGGCGGGCGACGCGGGGCTTGCCCCAGCGGTTCTTCCTGCTACAATGGCGAGCATGACCAGAGCACGGATCGACATTCCGGACGACAAGATCTCCGACTTCTGCCGGCAGAATCGCATCAAGCGACTGGCGCTGTTCGGCTCGGTCCTGCGCGACGACTTCCGTCCCGACAGCGACGTCGATGTCCTGGTCGAGTTCGAGCCGGATGCGAGGGTCGGCTTGCTGGGCCTTGCCCGCATGGAGATCGAGCTCAGCGACCTGCTGGGTCGAAAAGTCGATCTGAACACCCCCGGATTCCTCTCGGACCATTTTCGCCAAGAGGTACTCGCGGAAGCGGAGATATGGTATGACGCAGCATGATGACATGGTGCGTCTGCACCACATGCTCGACTACGCATCGGAAGCCGTCGAGATGGTCCAGGGCAGGAGACGCGACGATCTCAAGCGAGACCGAATGCTCCAACACGCCCTTGTGCGAGTAATCGAGATCGTCGGCGAAGCCGCTACGCGAGTAAGCGAGGAGGGACAGCAGCGGTTTCCGTCCATTCCGTGGCAATATGCTCGCGGAATGCGCAATCGCCTCGTCCACGGCTACGACCGGATCGATCTGGACGTGCTGTGGGACACCGTACAGCACGATCTGCCGCCTTTGATCGTCGAGTTGCGCCGCATCCTGGGCGACCCGCCGGACCCATCGTAGGGTGCGTGCCACGCACCATCCATCCTCTGCCCTGCGTATCCCGGCTGCCCGGCCGGACACGCGGTCTACGCGATATCCGACTTCGTGATGTCCACCACCTCGAAGTGCCGGTCGCCGCGAGGGATGGTCACCGAGACCCGCTCGCCCACCGTGTACCCCAGGATCGCCCGCCCGATGGGCGAGTGAATGGAGATGCTCCCGTTCTCGGAATCCGCTTCGTCCGGACCGAGCAACCGATAGGTCACCTTCTCCTGGGTATCCAGGTCCAGCAGAGTTACGACCGTGCCGAAGTCGGCCTGGTCGGTGTCCGCCTTCGTGCAGTCGATGATGTCCGACCGGCTGAGCATCCCCTTCAATTCCCGAATCCGTCCGACCAGGAAGCCCTGCTGCTCGCGTCCGGCGATGTACTCGCCGTTCTCCTTCAAGTCGCCCATCTCCCGCGCCTCCGCGACCCGCTGCATGACTTGCGGCAGTTCCTCGTTCTGGAGCCGGTCCAGTTCTTCCTTCAGTCTGTTGTAGCCGGTCTGGGAGATCGGTACCGGATCGATCATCGTGATGTACCTCCACGCTGTAAGTAGTGTCCGTGCTTCATCTTATGACAAGTCATCTCCAGGGTCGCAGACTTTGAGGGTCATGGACTTCGAGTGAACGTCGAGGATCACCCCTGAGGATTCGGCTCTATAATAGCGATTCACGGGCGTCTTGTCCACCCCCATCCTCGCGCATCCGCCGGACAGTATCGGCTTTCCTCCGCCGATTCCCCACAAGTCTTCACGCATAGACTGGCAACCGGCTCGGAATCGGATTCTCAGCCAGGCGCAGCCTCCAGCCGCAACCGAACCGATCATAGCCGAAAGGAACAAAAGAGGGCGAAAACGCAACAGGCGAAGCTCGCACGTGTTATAGCCCCTCTTTAGCGCTCTTTCGTTTCTTACGGCTCCATTCCCCCACGCGTAGTACGCCGTCCATCTTAATTTGGTGGGTAGAGATGGCGTAGCTTGATCCTTGCGTCCGCGGTGGTGAACTGCCAAGTTACCTTGGAGGCATCGCGGTTGCGTGTGAGATTCCAGGCCTGCAGTTCCCGGTCGAGCGTCTGG
>Ga0209605_1004571_pt1 | contig 11267 bp, 19 predicted proteins | sample AD_UKC035_MetaG_FD_184408 | JGI IMG/M metagenome (GOLD analysis project Ga0209605, IMG submission 184408) | Active sludge microbial communities of municipal wastewater-treating anaerobic digesters from USA - AD_UKC035_MetaG (SPAdes) (version 2) | ecosystem: Engineered > Bioreactor > Anaerobic >...
GCGGTCTCGTACCCGGCGCGCAGGACAAGGTTGACGTCCAACGACCGGATCGTCCGGTAGAACCATTTCTTCCCGACTTCCAGAGGTGAAAAGTTTGTGTTCCACCGCTTGCAGTTCTTCTTCGATACCGCCGCAACATCTTCCACGACTACGTCGGTGATCGGTAGGATCTTCTGCAACTGCTGGAGAATTCTGATTTTGGCGTTCCAGCGAGCAAACGTGCTCGGCGGCATGAAGTTTCGTCCTTGCAACCGGTTGTTGAACCGGGCAGGTCGCCGCCAGCAGTTCCGGAACCGCCGGGCTCGCCGCATCGTTCGCCGTGTCTCTACTGCTTTCTTGACATGCTTGGGTGCCTCCGACATACCGTTGATGACGGTTTCCTGGGTTCCGACCACCGACCAGCCCTCGTACGAACTGCCGGGATCGACCCCGACAACCAACGGTTGGTTGTCAGGCTCTACGACATAGGTCAGAATGATGCAGAAGATGCCGATCTTATTCCAGTACGGTTTAGCTTTTCCTTGTTTCAGGAGCAGCCGTGCCCGTGCCGGGGTGGTCGGCATCAACGGCGTTCTGTTGGTATCCAAAACGGGTACTCGCATACGTATTACCTGCTTCCGGTCGAACCGGAGTTATATATCCCTTCGGAGTTGCGCAACAGGCTTAACCCTCGTAAGAGGGTATCGGATTCGGCGTGTCCAGAAGAGGGCAGAACTAGGGAAACATTCTGCCGTTCTTGTAGCCCGTAACGCTGCTGCAATTGTTTGCCTCCTAGTCTACTATTTTGTCCTGCGTAGCCGTTTGCAGGCCACCGGTTTCAACCGGTGGTAGTTGACCCTTCACTCCTCTACCATTTGGTGATTGTTTGGTGTTTTTCCCATTTTGTTCCCAATTCCTTCCAAGTCTGTTCTACCTATTCGCCTTCTCATCACCGGATACTCCGATCCCGTGACAGGGTTGCGGATCGTCCCCGCCTGGAGATGGTAAAACCCGTTTTCTGCCCGATTCCTAATCCGGGCGATGTGGATCAGGAGGTTGGTGTCGGTTGTCATCTCCTCCAGCCGCGCCAAGTCGCTGACGAGTGCTTTCTGGTTCATTTATCCCTCCGGTGCCAGTCTGCGGATCTCGTCCTGCGGGGATAGGATCGCCGGATCAGGGCAATGCTCGTCGCAGGCGTAGTATATCTCGTACTCCGCTCCGGCCCAATACGTTTCTCGCCGTGGTTCGGGCACCAAGGGTTCGAGCAGCGATACGCGGTCGGGTCGTAGGCATCGATCCCGATCCTGCCGTAGTATTCGATCCGCGCCCCGCAGCGTGGACACCGGGGGACAGGTTCCATCATGATACATCCCTCACGGCATAGAACGCACCGACTGGCCGGGCAAGACGGGTGCCATGGGCATCGACCGAATGATACGTCTGGCACGTATAGCAGTCGAACTCAAGTGATGCCAGTTCGTCGGGTGTCCACCCGGAACGGTGCACCTGCCATACGCCGCCGTGCAACCCCCATCCGTCCACTTCAGATTCCGGTTGCGGGAAAAATCCGATCGGGGTAAAGACAACTACCTGTTCGCGGGCGATACGGTTCGCGTTCCGAAGGATAATATACCCGTCGTCTTTCGATATGTGTTCGAGACAGTCCATAATGAACACACTGTCTACCGCCCCGTCCTGAACCGTCGGGAGGGCTTCCTGTGCGGTCGTGTGCCAGGCGATAATATGCGGATGAGTTTGGTGCAACCGATCGATATATTCAGCATGCGGTTCGATGACGATATGCGTGGTCGGCACAAACCACGACATTGGACGAATACCGGCACCGACGTCGATAACCGACGCAACGGTGCGAATTCGGAATCGCATATAGAAATCCAATAATCTCGGATAAGGAATGTGTTTGATCATCTGTAGTTCTCCTAGTTTCTAGACCGTGTTGTTGACGTGCTCCCGCTAAAAAGTTAGACCCGGATCTCAAACGTCCCGTCATCGTTCGAATTGTTCCGCACTGCTTCCGGCTTGATTTTAGAGCATTGCCGTTTCAGCAGATACTGGACCGCGATCTTGGCATCCGATTCCGACGACCGCTGCATCTCTAAAAATTCGTTCAGGGTCATATCGGTAAACGGCAGGAGATACTCTTCCTCCACCGTGATACAGCGTTTCCGGACAACCCGGACGGTCCGATACTTCCGGTCCGGCACTGTCATCGCCGTGCTCCGCACCGCTTCGGTGATCGGGGACTCGCGCGACCGCATCTTCTGCTCCAGCATCTCGATGCCGGAGAGCCGGGTCTTTGCCCGAAGCATGGGTTTCGGTTCGACGACGTCCGGGTTCATCTCAACCGCGACCGGCGGCACCGCAACCGGTTCGGCACTGACGACATTCAGCTGATCATCCGACACCGACGGGGTTTCGGCCGGCCGGGTCTGATGGGTTGTCGGAACCGTCTTTCCGTAGAAATGAATCAGCAGAAGAATCTCGGCTTTACTCATGGTGTTCGTTGCAAAATGTTCGGTCTTCAACACACCGTTGTCCTGGTAAATGACGTGGAACACCTTGTTTCCCTTATACTCAACCTTCTTGAGTTCGTCAAAGTAGAACCGCGGTCCCACGTCAAGATCCCAGGACCTCTGTAAGGTTCGACGTAATGCGGCACCGGCACGTGATTCGTTCGACCACGTCTGTTTCTGTTGTTCGGACATGACACTCACCGTTCATGATAAGGTTAGAAGAACGCTGCTTCTGCACGCAAGGCACACACAACTGTGTGTACTAGATCGTTAGCCCGTGAATACATAAATGTTTCTCTTTAGAACACTCTTTTCTGAAATGCAACTCTAAAAAAGAAGGAGTTTTAGATTACCGTTCCATAAGCGCGTCAAACTCTGTACGAATCACCCGTTCCTCCTGGAACCGTGCGATAACGGCGATGATCGTCATACCGACGATAATCGTCAGCATACCCACCACACTCGGCGTCGACACCACATCTGACCCGTTGGTCAGCAGTTCAACCAGACAAACCGAACCGATGCCGAGCACGACACCGGAACAGAATAAATTAACGTAACACCATGTACCATGTGACATAACATCATTCCTCTCTAGTTGTCGATGTTCCTTCCCAATATCCCAGCATGCCAAGACTGGCCGCGCCGACAACGATCAGAACTGCCAGAAGTTCGGGAGGCAGGGTCTGGAGGAGGCGGCACCCGACATACAGCGTGGTGTACTGTTGCAGGGGTCCGGCAAGGTATGTGGTGAGGGTCACGAACCCGACCACCAGGACCGTATAGACCACCAATCCGACACCAAACCATTTCACGCCCTGCCATGCCCCGCCCATCAGTTTCCTCCGTAATCACGTTTCGTCTTACGCGACTTCGTGTTGTTTACCTTCCGGTTCACCTTCTTGTGCGGACTCGTCGGTTTCTTAGGTTTTTTGGGCGGGGCCATCTCGACCCGGACATCGTCGTCCGACAGGTTGAGGTTCGTCAGGTCGATCACCAGTTTCCCGGTCGGATCGACCTTGATCAGTTCCGGCGGGATGCCTTTGATCGCGCCGGTCTTCTTCGGGCGGCTCGTTTTTTCTTCTGCTGCTGGTTCATCAATGCCATCACTGCCAATGTCGTCATCATCGTCATCACCATCGTCCGGCGGCGTGTCGTCCGGCGGCACCTCGTCCGGCTCGTCGTCGCCCCCGTTATCGTCGTTCCCAAACATCACCAGGACCCGGGGCTGTTCCTGGATCTTGTCGAACCGGGCCAACCCCCACGCGTCCCGCTCGATGTAGAAGATACCCTGCTGCAACATCAGGGGGGCCTGCCGGGAGACGAGCGAGGTGTTGGGGGTCACCGACCCTTTCATGTAAATCTTGTACTGGAGTTTCGGCATGATCCGGCCGTCGATATCGGTGTAGGCGTGGGCCGCGATGATCAGTGTGATGTTCCGTTTCCGCAAATCCTTGATGACATCTTTGGCCCACAGATTGAGATGCCACCGGGCGCCCGCCGGCGATGTCGGGAAGAGTTCGTCGGCCTCATCAAAGATAATCGTCATGAAGTCGAGCGACTTATTCTTGACGAGCCAGTACATGAACTCGAACCAGAAAATGACCGGATCGACTTCATCGGTCTTGAACAGGTCGTCCCCGGTGATTCCCCGTTTTTGCACCATCTTCTTGATGTTGGGCGTGATTTTGTAGTTCCGGGGTTCGTAGACGACGTTGATCCCGCCTTTCACCAGACTGGCATACAGACTTTTGATGGATGTATACGTCTTGATGGTCGGGAGGATGTCGGCGTCGAGTTTTTGCAGGAGATCGTTCTTGAACTCGATCGTCTCCAGATCGTCCCGGTGGATGAACAGGGTGACCCGGCGCTTATCGAACCACGTCCAATAATCGGCGTCACGCCCGCGCCAGATGATCGTCTCGAACTCGACGTCGTCGCTATCCTGCACATAGGGGTTGTAACACCCGATCTTGTTGGCGAGCGTCAAGAGAAACGTCGTCTTCCCTGACCCCTTTGATCCGAAGATACCGACCGTCACGCCGCCGGAATTGTTGTTGTGGCGGATCACTTCTTTGAGGAGCCGGAACCCCTCGGCATACGATCGTTTAATCCCCGGTCCCATGTTACTCCTCGAACTGATAAACTTCTTCGATCCCGATCGCGTGTTTGATCAGAGCGTGACCCGGCGGCAGTTCCAGGGTCGACGTGTAGCGGAGATCATCGATCCGCGTCACGGCACCGGGCAGGTAAACGGTAAACGGGAAGAGGGACCGAAACCGGGGTGGCATGGCGATGGTCGTATCGGTGCAGACGACGAGGCTGCAGGTGAAGATCCGCAGATCGTGTAGCAGATACCGCATATCGAGAATCGCGGGTCTCTGAACGGCAGTGTAGTCGAACACCTCCTCTCCGTTATCGAGGATCAGCAGCACCCCCCGGTCGCTGGGTTTCGTCGCGCAGATCTGCCGGATCGTCGTGTACCAGAACGTCAGCAGATCGGTGTCGGGTTCTTCAACCACGTTGACGCCGAACAGGTCGTACTGGAACGGCACATCCCGGCGAATGACCGTAACGGTTCGATCAGGCACCATCCGGCGAATCCAGGACGGAACCAGATCGCTTCCCGCCCCCCGCACCACGACGATCGGGGGGTGGGGGTGGGCGAACCCGTCCCGCAGCATTTTGCCGATCAACGCCGTCTTCCCCATCCCCTTCTCGCCGATCACGTGGCAGAGCGATCCGCCAAACTCGGTGGTGGGGTGGACGATCTGATCATACAGGTTAGCCGATCGGGGCACCGCCATCACCGAACCCGCCGATCTCGCCCGGCATCCCGAACCCGCCGCCGGCTGGCATCTTCATAGTATCCGTGTTCGAGAGGTTGAACATGTCGCGGGAGAGCGAGATGAGTTCTTCCTTGACGGCGATCCGCATCAGGCCGTCGAGCACCTTACTACAGATGATCCACGCGTCTTTCCAGTCTCCGGTAATCTGGTTGTACTTCTGGAGGGCGTCCGCCCACATCTTCCGAAACCTCCCAAACGTTTCTTTATATGTATTCCACCGTCCTTTTGCGTCAAGCATGGCCGTTTCATACCGGATGACAATATCGGTCTCCTTGATGATCGCGAACGGATCATAAAGATAGGTATACGACGCGATGATTGTGCCCAACGCCTCGCGTAATTCCGAGATATCAACATTGCTGGATTTACTCATAGTTTCACCAAATTCGATAGGTATAGGTATCGCTTTTTCAACGGTTTTCCGGGGTCCGTTTCCAGTCCGTTTCCACCTTCCGGCCCTCACACACACAGGTATTAGTTTTTCCTATATATCTATTTTCCCCTTAATCCCCAAGGGGGGTTCGGCCTCCTCCGGGGTCAGTTTTCAATTCGGCAAAATATGCTTTCATATCGGCAAATCGACCGAACATTGTGCAGAAAATTCGATCAGAACTGATTGCTGTTTAGCCTTGTTTGTCATCAACATTTGCAACAATAATTCGATAGAATTAGCAGAGCGTTCCGGAAATGCGGAGCAACCAAAAAGAGTTGGTGGTCGAGTCGCCGCACACGTTTGTCAGGGTACAAATCGTCGGACGGTTGTGGTCCCGACTTGCTGGATGGTGGACAGGATGGCGTGACGGCGATCGATCGGCGGCCGTGACGTGCGAGATTGCCGCGGTTCGCTGAACGCTCGGTCCATCTCGTCGGGATACTTGTTGTAGGATTCGCATCCGTTCTTCAGGAACGCATACAATTGTTCCCGCATTTTGCCCTGGGTATATCGTTCTAACAGTTTTACGCAGAGATTGTATCGTTGCCGTCCGGACGATATGGTTTCAACTGCGTCATAGAGTTTGACGGCTTCTTTCGGCGGGATGCGGGCAAAGATAAGTTCGGTTCCTCGACAGGATCGGCACGCGGTTGGTCTGGTAGGATACAGGCCGAACGAGCCGCAGTATGGGCAGATAACGACGTATGTTGTTGTGATCTGCGACGGTGTTGCATATTTTGTAGTTCCGGTTTGCCGGTTGTATGTCGTTTGGGTATACGAATAGATGTCGCTACCACCGACCACCAACCGTGGATCGATATGCTGCTGCCCACCATATGTCGCTGCAAGATGCTGAAAATGGTCGCCGTGCGCATCATACGTTCCCTGGAACTTCGCGTCGAGATGATCGGGATTGTCAAAATAGTCACGCGCATGCATGATCTCATGCAGAATCAGGCCGTCGATCACGTCAGACCGCAAATTATTTCGGTTTGCTATCAGGAACGATTCGTCCAGATAGATGACGTATTTCCGGATCGGTGCGGTAACACCATCGACGGTTTCGTAGGTATAACGGCAAAATCCATCGTATTTTTTCAGGTCCGTGATCTGCACACTCCGGAGTGCGGTTGCCGGTAACCCACATGATTGCCAAAGCTTTCTCGTTCGTCCGATAACATAGTCTCGTTCTCGTTTGGTCAAGTGCAATTATGTCACCCCGGAGAACGTTAGACGGCAACCTTTAAAAAGATGAGGTATGAAATGACTTACATTTTGTCATTCAATTGGTATCTCGACACCGACTATGCGGAAGGGCGGCAGAAGTATGGGTTCTTCATCGAGAGCGCGTATGCCGTGTTCCAATCGATCGTCGTGTATGGCCGGAAAACGCTGATAGCGCCGATTCCGGCCACCCCTGACGAACCGTGGTGGCAGGGGTATCGAACCGAACGCCGATCGTCGTTCATGCAGGCGGTCAAACGCGTATCGGGCGTCCGGCTCAACCGCCGCTAAGCGTGATCGACCGCCGTATCCCACCCATGCAGGTAGGCGGCGATCCGTTTCTTTTCTTGTTCCGAGAACGGAACCGCTTTGTACATCGCCAGATCGTCGTCGGCCGAGCATTTCGGCAGATTGGCGTTGTGGTTCAGGGACGCCACGATCACGTCTTCATACTCCGGGAACGTCGTCAGAAGCCAGACGAACCGGGTTTTGCGGAGCGCCATGGTCCCGACCCCGGTTGGGTTCATGTTCAGCTTCCCGGCCCAGAACTTGATATATTTCGTCACTTCTTCCTGCTTTGTGCTCATGGGTCGGCCGACGCTCAGAAACAGGTGAATAAAATCCACATCGGCATACGAGAGATAGATGTCGCGGTCTTTATACCGCCGTTCCCGGTCCCAATCCTTGTTGGCTTTAAAATGGATTACGCGAGCGTCGGGATCGAACATATCGGGATTCTGCAGAACGAAATTCCCCTCCCGATACCGTAACCCGGTGGCCAGAAAAAAGCGAAATGCTGCCATCGACCGGGCCGTCCCGATGACACTCATGAACGCATCGATATCGAACGGTGAAAAAATACGGGTCCCGTTGACCATATTGAGTGTATGACATTCCATACTATATTTTCACCAGAGAATGGTAAAAAGGTTTCGGCCAACAACGTTTATATATTCGCGCGTGAAACCGTAGAGGTACAACGAGGTGTGATAGGTATGAAAGATGTAAACACGTTTATGTTCGGACAACGTCAGAAAGAGACGTTTATCAGCAACTTTACCAACCTCCGTCCCGCCCAATTCGGCGAGATGGACACGATGATCAAGAACGCTCGGACGGCCTACAAGTCGATCGTTCAAGTGTGTGACAAATGTGATGACATGATGATTGCCGCGACCGATTTCGGGAAGGCAAAGGTGGACCTCGTCCAGCAGCGGAAAGTCATCATCGGCAACATCCAGACCCTCAAAGAGATCAAGGCGGATATCGAGGAGAAGGACACGACAACCAAGAAAGCCATCAAACATCTGGACAAGCAGATCGCCGGAGCAACCAAACTTCTCGACCAGTTCGACAAACGGTTCGGCGCATTCGTCAAGAAAAACAAAAATTAAAGGTGCAGAAGGATCTGCACCACATCACCGACCCCCAGGGTGACGGCGAGTCCTGCGGTAATCGGAATGATGAACGGCAGGACATACATTACCCACACTTTTCCCGCCTGTCGATACAAGTCCGCCTGTTCACTCGCGGCGATTGCGGTCGTGAACCGGTCCCGCTCCATCCGGAAGTTCCGCGAGAAATCCATAAACCGCCGGGAAAGGGCACCGTCTTCTGCCGTAACCTCTTCCAGTACGATCCCGTGATAGGTCGTGAAATGAGCGAACGGGATCTTCGTGCCGACGAACATCAACGGGAACTGGCGGATCGAGAGATCCCGATAGTTTCGCTCCACCACGTTCTTCGCAAAGATCGCCAGAAAGATCAGGAGACAGACGATCACGGTGTTGTTGATGAACGCGAAGACGAACAGGCTGTTGGCTATCGGGACGTAGAACAGTGTCAACACGATAATGATGATCGCGATGCTGTCCGCGCCCCCGAACACCTCGATGTAACCGAGCGCGAACGCCGCTGCTGCCGCCACCAGGGCGATCCCGACCAGCATCGGGACGGCATCGGGACTGATTGACCCCGTCACGACGCGGATGAGAAACGAGGCGAACGAGAGGGGAATTCCCACCATCGCCGCGAACTTCCAGGTGGCGACCGGAATCTTTCGGTACCGGTAATCGCGATAACATGCCGGGATCAACGAGGCAAACAGGCTGCAGACCGATGCACCCAGCAGAAGGTCTGCAATCATGCCGAATCGGCGTTCTCTTCCGGCGGCGCGTCAGGCGCCCCGTCCGGCTGGTCTCCGGTGATCTGGCGGGCGACCTCCTGCTGAATATAGGCCGGGACGTTGTTGATTGCCGTCTCACACGCCTTGACCTGCCGGCCGAGGTAGCGAGAGACGCGCACGACTTCGCCGCTCGTCATCGTCAGATCCTGTGAGATCTCGCTGATTTGGATACCGTGTTGGTCGATCACCTGCAGAACCGTCTCCATCGCCTGTTTGAGGTCGGAAATCTCCCGATGCACCACGTCCAGATACGCTGACATCGCCTCGACGATCTCGCGCAGATCCGCATCCGATACCGGCTCATGCTTTGCCGGCTCCGGGGCCTTCTTGATCTCGTCCGGTTCATTCTGTCCCGTGACAGGTTTAAAGATCGGTTCACGTTTCACGTTGCCAAACACTTTTTCGGTCATCTCAGTCACCTTCTTGAACTTCTTGTAGTTTCGCATACAGGTCCGGGCTCTCGGTCATCAGAAACGCATGACACCGCTTGATGTACGCCCGGAGGGTCTCGTTCTCATCCATAACGCGATTCGCGACATCGTCGTACGACTCGCCTTTCCGTCCACCCTCGACAAATCGGTCACGAGTGGTCTTTTTCAGGCGAACCGTGGTCCATATCCGCTCTTCAACGGACTCATGGGTATCAGTATTGTCAGACATTGTATAATAAAAGTTCTATGTATATGTATAAATAGATACCGCTGCACCGGTCTGCATGGTGCATACCGGTGCCCCACGGCCGTATAGCAATATACGGTTTACCGGATCGTCTTGGATGCCTTCTCTTTCACCCGAAGGAAAGTGTTGTAGCGGTCGTTGTAGGACCAGGACCCAGATTTGATGACGGCGATCTCTTTCCCGTCCGGCGTCTTCAGGGTATGCTCGATCACCCCGTCGTTCATCTGCCGCTGGTCCCAGACCACGTGGTTGCCAATGACTTTGCCCTGGTCGTCGGTATAGATCACGTTCCCATTCTTGTTCATGTAGAAATACTGTCGTTTACCTTTTTTCACCATGATTACACCCGCTTTTTATATCGGATCTTCTGGCCGCCCGTAATATGGGACTGGCCGTTCTTTCCGGTGGTTGTTTTGTATGTCGTTACTGTTGCCAGTTTCTTCGGTCGTTTGATCATACCCATAGTTTATCTCCTGGTCCCCGCCCGTTTCTTGCCGGCCGGGGGTGCCGCGCACTTCTTCTTCGCCGGCTTTGTAACCCGGTTCACGCCGGCCGGCTGTTTGGTTGCCCGCCGTGCGAGAGAATATAACTCTTCATCATCAATGTACATACCACCACGGAGTGCCTGTTTTTTCGCCTCCTCTGCTTTCACAATATCTGGATTGTTATTGAGAAGATGTTGAATATCTCCTTCAATGGAAATGATATTGTGACCGGCACTCTGTAGTTTGGTGTTCTGATTCGCTATCTCGGTCGCCATTGTCAGGATGAGCGGATAGTCATTCCGTCTCATTGCATTACCGATACGATTTAACGCAAGCTGGATCTGCGAAATACTGTATGAAATCTCATCGCCGATCTTTGTTTTTTCAGTTTTTAGTTTCTTTAACCGGTTCATGGCTTCTTTGTTGATCTCTCCCATAGGTCACCTCGATTGTCAGTATGAAATTACGTACACGATCATGTATACGTTGCCGGCGAACCTATATAAGAGTTGCCCTATAAAAAAGATGGTTGAAGATTTCCGCAATCAGCCGATTTTCTTAAAGACTTTCTTCATATCGACACCGAGTTTCTTCCCATTCCGGTACGCGGTGTTGAGCTGCGCGATCTTGTCCGGCGTCAGGGACGCGGCTTCGTTGGAGAAGACGAACGCGTTCTTGACTTTCATCCGCAATTCTTCCTCTCCGATGTTCTCGAATGCATCGGTCGGATGCCGTTTAATGGCGAGTTTGATGAAGAGGACGAGGAGATCGTCGTCGATCTTCGCCCACAACGGATACTCTTCCTTGATCATGACCACAACGCGTTTATACGTCTCATCATCGACCGGGTATTTCTTTCCACCCTTAATCTTGTTGAACTTCTCTTTGATTCGTCCCATA
>Ga0209605_1004584_pt1 | contig 11239 bp, 10 predicted proteins | sample AD_UKC035_MetaG_FD_184408 | JGI IMG/M metagenome (GOLD analysis project Ga0209605, IMG submission 184408) | Active sludge microbial communities of municipal wastewater-treating anaerobic digesters from USA - AD_UKC035_MetaG (SPAdes) (version 2) | ecosystem: Engineered > Bioreactor > Anaerobic >...
GGGCAGGTCGAGTCGCTGGCGCCGGTGATGAGCGATCCTCGACTGTTCATGGTCGCGGTGGTGGTGTTCCTGCTGCTGTTCGGCATGGTCATGGACCTGACGCCGGCGATCCTGATCCTCGGCCCGGTGCTCGCGCCGCTGGCGGTCAAGGCCGGTATCGACCCGGTGTATTTTGGCGTCATTTTCATCCTGACCGGTTCGATCGGCCTCATCACGCCGCCGGTGGGCACCGTGCTCAACGTGGTCTCCGGCGTGGGACGCTTGCGCATGGAGACGGCGGTCACCGGCATCGTTCCCTTCCTCACCATCTACCTGATCCTGCTCGGCCTGCTGATTGCCTTCCCGGCCATCGTCACCGCGCCGCTTGCCTGGATGTCCTGATCCACCCACACCACCAGTCTGGAGACCACCCCATGAAGATCCTCCGCCGCACCCTCATCGCCCTCACCACCGCTGCGCTGCTCGGCGCGGGCGCAGTCGGCAGTGCCTCCGCCGCCGACGTCAAGTCGCGCATGATCCGCTTCGGCTACGGCCTGACCGAAGACACCAACCAGGGCCGCGCAACGAGACGCTTCGTCGCGGAGGTGGCGAAACTGTCGGACGGCAAGCTCAAGGTGCGCGCCTTCGGCGCCGCGAGCCTGGGCTCGGACGTGCAGATGCAGAACGCCCTGATCGGTGGCGCGCAGGAGATGATGGTGGGCTCGACCGCCACGCTGGTGGGCATCACGCCCGAGATGGCGCTGTGGGACACGCCTTTCCTGTTCGCCAACGAGAAGGAGGCCGACGCGGTCCTCGACGGTCCGGTTGGCCAGAAGCTGCTCGACAAGCTGCAGGAGAAGGGCCTGGTCGGGCTGGTGTACTGGGAAAACGGCTTCCGCAACCTCACCAACAACAAGCGCTCGGTCAACACCCTGGAGGACCTGGGTGGGATCAAGCTGCGGGTGATGCAGAACAACGTCTTCCTCGATACCTTCAGGACGCTGGGCGCGAATGCGATTCCGCTGTCGTTCTCGGAACTCTTCACCGCGCTCGAGACGCAGGCGGTCGACGGCCAGGAGAACCCGTTCAACACCATCCTCACGAGCAAGTTCTACGAGGTGCAGAAGTACCTGACCGTGACCAATCACGTGTACAGCCCGTGGGTGATGCTCGCCAGCAAGAAGTGGTGGGACGGGCTGAGCAAGGATGAGCAGGACATCCTGATGCAGGCTGCGCGCAGCGCGCGCGATTTCGAGCGCCAGGATACGCGCGAGGAGGCCGCCCGGGCCCTGGGCGAGCTCGAAAGCAAGGGGATGACGGTCAATACGCTGACGGACGCCGAGGTGCAGCGCATGCGCGAGAAGATCGAGCCGATCACGCAGAAGGTCGCCGCCGACGTCGGCGCCGAGTTGTGGAACGAGGTGCAGCAGGAACTCGCCAAGGTACGCGCGCAGTAAGTCCCCTGGATGCGGTGCATGCGCCGCGGATCGACGAAGACCGGCTGCGGCCGGTTTCGTCTTTCCGGGTGCTGCCCGCGAAGGCGCGCCAGCAGCCCCCGATCGATGCGGGCGCGGTCGATCATGGCGTGGAATTGTGCAGGCAAGATGAGAGAATGGCGGCAGCGGGGCCGGACTCACGCGCACCTCCGGCGCCGCCTTGTTCAAACCACGCGCTTGATGAAATGCCACACTTGCTTATTGTTGAAGACGACGAGCTCCTGCGCGATGGCCTGTCTGCGCTCCTGCAGCGAGCAGGCCATCGGGTCTCCGGTGCCGAGTCCGGGGAGCGGGCGCTGCAGTTGCTCGGCGACCGCGGCTATGACGGGATCGTGCTCGATCTCGGCTTGCCGGGGATCGGGGGGCTGGAGGTCTTGAGGCGTGTGCGGGCCGAGCAGGTCGCCCTCCCGGTGCTGATCCTCACCGCGCGTGACGGTGTGGAGAGCCGTGTCAAGGGTCTGAAGGCGGGGGCGGACGATTACCTCACCAAGCCATTCGACACGCAGGAGTTGCTCGCGCGCATCCAGGCGATGCTGCGCCGGGCGGGCCTGCCGGCCTTCGGCACCTCCGCGCCGCCAGCGCCGAGCGCCGGCGAACTGCGCATCGAGGACGGGCTGGCGCGTGCCTGGGTCGGGACGACGGCGGTGGACCTCACCCGCCGCGAGTGGGTGCTGCTCAGGCTGCTCAAGCAGCATGCCGGGCAGGTCGTGAGTCGCGAGATGGTGTTGTCGGCGTGGCAGGCCGATGAGTCGGGCGAGGCCGGCACGGGTGAACAGGGCGGAACGCACTCGAACGCGGTGGAGGTCTACGTGCACCGTTTACGGCGCAAGCTCGGTGAACGCTCGCCCGCGATCCGCAACATCCGCGGCCTGGGCTACATGCTGGACTCGGCGTCACAGTAGGGATCGGCCGCCGATGCGCGACGCTGGACGACTTTCGCTTCGCCGCCAGTTGCTGCTGTGGCTGCTGCTTCCGCAGCTTGCGCTGTGGGCAGCGGGCGGCCTGCTCGCCTACCGTTTCGCGCTCGGCACCGCGGAGGAGGGCATCGACCGTGCGCTCGCGCAGTCGGTCCGCGCCCTCGCCCGCCAGGTCAAACCGCTCGGGGCGGGCCTGCTGATCGACTTTCCGCGCGCGGCGCAGGACATCCTGCAGCAGGATCCCGAGGATCCGCTGCTCTACATGGTCTCGTCGCCGCCGGGGCGCTTTCTGCTCGGCAACCCGCAATTGCCCCAGCTGCCGCAGCCCGAACCCGCGTTCACGCAGGTCGGCGTGCCGCACTTCTATGGTGGCAGTCTGGGCGAGTTGCCCTTGCGGCTGGTGGCGCTCGATCTGGACTACGGCGAACCCGGCTCGCCGCAGCGGCTGCGCGTACAGGTGGGAAAGAGCTTTGCGGTGCAGGAACAGATCGCGCGTCAGCTCGTGGCCGACATGCTCGTCCCGCTGCTCGTGCTCGGCGGCCTGCTCAGCCTGCTCGTGCATGCGGGCGTCCGGCGGGGACTGGCGCCCCTGCGCCGGCTGACGATGCAGATCGAGGACAGGTCGGTCGAGGCCCTGTCGCCGCTGCGTGTCACGGAAGCGCCGACCGAGGTGCATGCCCTGGTGCGCGCGATCAACGGCCTGCTCGAGGCCGTCTCGCGCAGCCTCAACCAGGAACGGCGGTTCCTGAACGACGCTGCCCATCAGATGCGGACGCCACTGGCGGGACTGATCAACCAGGCCGAGCTCGCACAGGCCGACTGCAGCGACCCGGTGGTTGCGGCACGCCTGGAAAAGGTGCTCACCGGCGCGCGCCGCAGCGCGCATCTGCTGCACCAGCTGCTCACGCTCGCGCGCAGCGAAAGCCGCCAGTCGGTGCAGACGCTCGACCTCGCCGAACTGGCGCGCGACCTCGCTCGCGTGTGGACGCCGCGCGCGCTCGCCGCGCACATCGATCTCGGATACGAAGGGCTGACGCAGCTCGCGATCGAGGGCGATGCGCTGCAGTTGCGCGAGGCGCTGACCAACATGATCGACAATGCCTTGCGCTACGTCCCGGCCGGAGGCCGGGTCACGCTGCGCGTGGGCGAGACCCCGAGCATGGCCCTGCTGATGGTCGAGGATGACGGCCCGGGTGTTGCCGCGCAGGACCGCGAGCACCTCTTCGAGCGCTTCTGGCGCGGAAATGGCACGCTCGCGGAAGGCTGCGGGCTCGGGCTGGCGATCGTGCGCGAGATCGCGGCGCGTCATGGTGGCCGCGCCCTTGCCGAGCCGGTCCACCCGCACGGCCTGCGCATCGTGCTGCAGCTGCCGCGGACGGGCTCGACGCTTCCGGTCACGCCGCTGCCGGCGCCGCACGGGGACGAGCGCTAGCGCCAGCGCGGCTTCACCCCCGGCGTCTGGCCGCCGGCCGCGTTCAGGCGACGCGCACGCCGTCGTCGCGCGCGAACCAGCTCGTGTGCGCGGTATCGATGCCCAGGCCGACATGGTCGCCGGGCTGCATGCGAAGCTGCGGTGGCGTGCGCACGGTGATCTCGCCAGCCTCGGTGTGCACCACGACGTAGGTGTCGGCACCGGTGGGTTCCACAACTGCGACCTCGCCCCGCCACGGCGCGTCGGCGTTGAACACGATGTGTTCCGGACGCAGGCCCAGCAGCAGGCCCTCGCCCGCCTGCGGCGGCGCGGACAGATCGAGCTCCGCGCCCTTGATCGCAAAGCCGCGCGCGCTTGCACGACCCTCGACCAGGTTCATCGTGGGTGATCCGATGAAGGTTGCCACATAGGTGTTGGCGGGGCGGTTGTAGATCTCCTCGGGCGTACCGAGCTGTTGCAGCACGCCACCCTTCATCACCGCGATGCGGTTCCCCAGCGTCATCGCTTCGATCTGGTCGTGGGTCACATACACGCTGGTGATGCCGCTGACCTGGTGCAGGCGCTTGATCTCGGCGCGCATTTCCACCCGCAGCTTGGCGTCGAGGTTGGAGAGCGGCTCGTCGAACAGGAACAACTGCGGCTTGCGGGCCAGCGCCCGCCCCATCGCGACGCGCTGACGCTGGCCGCCGGAGAGCTGGCTGGGGCGGCGATCGAGCAGGTGCTCGATCTGCAGCATTGCCGCCACCTCGCCGATGCGGCGGTCGCGCTCGGCCTTGGGCACCTTGCGCATCTCGAGGGCAAAGCCGATGTTGTCGGCGACGCTCATGGTCGGGTAGAGCGCATAGCTCTGGAAGACCATCGCGATGTCGCGGCGCGACGGCGGCACACCGATGACGTCGGTGCCGCCGATGCGCACCGCACCTTCGGTCGGATCCTCCAGCCCGGCAATGATGTTGAGCAGGGTGGACTTGCCGCAGCCCGAGGGGCCGACGAGGATCAGAAACTCCCCGGGTGCGACCGCGATGTCGATCTTCTTCAGTACTTCGACGGACTTGCCGCCCTTGCCGAAGCACTTGCGCACGCCCTGAATGTCCAGTGCAGATGCCATGATTTCCGTTTCCTATGAATGCGTTGACCGGGGGAGGGCGTTCAGCCCTTCACCGCACCGGCGGTCAGGCCGCGGACGAAGAAGCGTCCGGCGAGCGCGTAGATTGCGATCGTGGGCAGCGCGGCAATCAATGCGCCGGCCATGTCGACGTTGTAGGCCTTCACGCTGCTGGTGGTGTTGGCGAGGTTGTTCAGGCCCACGGTGACCGGCTTCGAGTCTGCACCGCTGAACGCGACACCGAACAGAAAGTCGTTCCAGATCTGGGTGAACTGCCAGATCAGGGTGACCATCGCGATCGGAGTCGAGATCGGCACGATGATGCGGAAGAAGATCTGCCAGAAGCCGGCGCCGTCCAGGCGTGCGGCATTGAGCAGTTCGCCCGGCACCGCCGCGTAGTAGTTGCGGAAGAACAGCGTCGTGCTCGGCAGCCCTGCCAGGCAGTGCACCAGAATCAGGCCGCCGATCGAGCTCGACAGGCCCAACCAGCCCAGAACCTGGCTCATCGGCAGCAGCACCACCTGGAAGGGCATGAACACGCCGAACAGCAGCAGCGCGAAGAAGGTCTCGCTGCCGCGGAACTTCCACAGGCTGAGCACGTAGCCGTTGAGGGCGCCCCACGCGGTCGAGATCAGCACCGCCGGGATCGACATCATCACCGAGTTCCAGAAGAACGGTGCCAGGCCGCGACAATCCGCGCCGGTGCAGGCGCTCGACCAGGCCGTGCTCCAGGCCGAGAAGTCGAGCGTCGAGGGCAGGCTCAGCAGGTTGCCGCCGCGGATCTGTTCGGCGTCCTTCAGCGAGGTCACCAGCATCACGTAGGCGGGCGCGAGGAAGAGGGCCGCGCCGACGAGCAGGGTGCCCACCAGCAGCCAGCGGCCGCTGCGCGCGGCGAGGGTCTTATCGGTCATGGGGCTTGCTCCGCAATTCGCTGTACAGGTAGGGCACGACGATCGCCGCCACGGTGACGAGCATGATGGTCGCGCTCGCCGCGCCGAGGCCGATCTGGCCGCGGGTGAAGCTCATCGCGAACATGAAGGTCGCCGGTACGTCGGTGGCGTAGCCGGGACCGCCGCCGGTGAGGGCCATGATCAGGTCGAAGCTCTTGATCGCCAGGTGTGACAACACCATCAGCGTGGAAAAGAACACCGGACCGAGCGCGGGGAGCACGATGCGCAGGTAGATGCGCGGCAGCGAAGCACCGTCGATCTGCGCCGCCTTGATGATGCTGTCGTCGATGCCGCGCAGGCCGGCCAGGAACAGTGCCATCGCGAAGCCCGCCGATTGCCAGACGCCGGCGATCACGACGCAGTAGATCGCCATGTCCGACTGCACCAGCCAGTCGAAGGTGAAGCTGCTCCAACCCATCTCCTGGACCAGCTTCTGCAGACCGTCGCTGGGATTCAGGATCCATTTCCAGGCCGTGCCGGTGACCACGAAGGACAGCGCCATCGGGTACAGGAAGGTGGTACGGATGAAGCCTTCGCCGCGCACCTTCTGGTCGAGCAGTATTGCGAGGAAGATGCCGATGGCCATCGAGCCGCCGACGTAGAGGGTGCCGAAGATGCCCAGGTTCCTCAGCGCCACCCACCAGCGATCCATCTCCCACAGGCGCTCGTAGTGGGCAAGGCCGACCAGCTCATAGTTGGGAAGCATGCGCGAGGCGGTCACCGACAGCACGCCGTTCCAGATCATGAAGCCGTAAATGAAGGCCAGCCCTAGCACGAAGGCCGGTGCCAGCACCAGCTTCGGCAGCAGCCGATCGTAGTCTTTTGTCATTGCTCTCTCCGCGCGCCGCCCGCCTCGTTCAGATCATGCGGGCCGCGGCGGCGATGCGCTTGACCGCCTCGTCGACGCTGATGCGGTCGTCGTTCCAGAACTGGCTCACGGCGTCCTTGATCGCCCCTTCGGCCGACGGCGTGACGGCCATGCTGTGCGCAATCGACGGCACCAGGGTGCCGCGTTCGGCGGAAGCGGCGAAGTCACGCGCGGACAGCTTGGCGCAGTCGTCGAACTTGCCCATGTCCATGTTCAGGCGCACCGGGATGGAGCCCTTGTTGAGGTTGAACACCTCCTGGAAGTCAGCGCTCATGAGCGCCGAGGCCAGGTCGGCCTGAGCCTGCTGCGCGCCCTTGTCGCGCAGCTGGAACATCGCGAAGGAGTCGACATTGAAGGTGAAGGATTCGGCGGTACCGGGCGCCGCGGTGCACAGGAAGTCCTTGCCGGGCACCTTGCCGGCGGCGACGAGTTCCCCCTTCGCCCAGTCGCCCATGAACTGGAAGCCGGCCTTGCCTTGCATCAGGAGCGCGGTGGCAAGGTTCCAGTCGCGACCGGGAGCGGCGGCGTCGGTGTAGGCCTTGATGCGGCGGAAGGTCTCCAGCGCCAGCTTCATGGTGTCGCTGGCGAGCGCCTGCGGGTCGAGGCTGACGAGGGCGTTGCGGTAGAAGTCGGCGCCGCCGATGCCGAGCACCACCGATTCGAAGGTGGTGAAGTCCTGCCAGTTCTGGCCGCCGTGGGCGACCGCGATCAGGCCGGCCGCCTTGAGCTTGTCGGCGGCGGCGAAGAATTCGTCAAACGTCGTCGGCATGGACTCGACGCCGGCCAGGGAGAGGGCCTCGGGGCTCGCCCACAACCAGTTCACGCGGTGTACGTTGACCGGCGCGGCGACATAGCTGCCCTTGTACTTCATGACCCCGGCAATCACGTCGGGGAGCAGGGCGTCCCAGTTCTCGGCCCTGGCGACGCCATCGAGCGTACCCAGCACGCCCTCCATCGCCCATTCCTGGATGGCGGGCCCCTTGATCTGCGCGGCGACCGGCGCGTTGCCCGACATCACGCGGCTCTTGAGCACGGTCGTGGCGTTGTCGCCGCCGCCGCCCGCCACGGCAAAGTCCTTCCAGGTGTGTCCCTTGGCCTGCATCATGTCCTTGAGGGCAGCCGCCGAGCGGGCCTCACCACCCGAGGTCCAGTAGTGCAGCACTTCCAGGTCGGCGGCGGCGGCGTTGATGGAAAAGGCAGTCGAGGCGGCAAGGGCGAGGGTCTTGATGTTCATGAGATGTCTCCTTTCTTTTGGGGGGCCCTTCCGTGTGGAAGGGGGTCGAATCCGGTCACAGCCGCATTCAACGGCTTTAAGTATTCATTAATTAATCTTGTGATGCACGCTGGGGTAAACCCGCATGCAGCTGCTTGCTGTCCGCGCGGCCCTGTCGCGCGCGTGAGCGGCGCGGCGACTTTCCGGCGTCGAACTTGACAGCGCGATGCATGCATATTCATGAAGTAAAGCTTGCTTATCTAGAAGGTCGAGGCCATGGCGTCGCAGTCCGCAGAATGCAGGTCGTTCGTACCGTCCGCGCCACGGCCATCGTCGCCTGTGCCGCAGCCCGGGCCCGCCCGGGCACAGCGCGAAGCGGACGAGAAGGCGCAGCACCGCTTGCCGCGCTTCAGGGTGACGGCCGGCCGCTTCGGCGGCATCGACGGGGTGATGCTCATCGACGTTCCCGAGGGTGCCCATGTGATCCTCGCGCAACGCGGTGCCACCTTGCTCGACTGGTGCGTTCCCTTCGGCGGCGGGATGCTGTCGCTGACCGACGGCTACCGCTCGCGCATCGAGCTGTCCTGCAGGACGGCGTGCGCAACGGGCTGATGGCGCCGTTTACCAATCGCATTGCGGCCGGGCGCTATCGCTTCGGGCGCCGTGAGAACGACCTGCTGCCCGGCGTCGAGGAGGACAAGCGCCTGATCCATCATGGCTTTCTACGCGAACTCGATCTCGAGCTGGGCGGTGCGCGCGAGCGTGAAGACGGTGCCCAGGTGCTGTTCGTGAGTGACGCCATCCAGCCCGGTGTGTTTCCGGGTTATCCGTTCGCACTGGCGCTGCATGTGCTCGTGCGCTTCGGGCTGGACGGGCTGTCGCTGGTGGTGACGGCCACCAACCTCGACCACGTGACTGCCCCGGATGCCGCGGGCTGGCGTCCCTGTTTCCGCTTCGGCGAGGACACCGTCGACGAGCTGGAGCTGCAGGTGCCGGCCTCGCAAGCCATCCTCACCGATGCCGAGCTGCTGCCCCTGCCGGGCGAAACCGCATACGCGCCGATCGCGAGCCGGCCGGAGCTGGATTTTCGTGCCGGGCGCGCGCTCGGCAGCGTGGCCGTCGATGCCTGCCTCGGCGGGCTGGCGGCCGATGCCGACGGCCTGATCCGCAGCCGGCTGCGCGACCCCGTGCGCGGCTGCGGCCTGACCGTGTGGCAGCAGGGCGGGCTCGTTCACCTATTCACCGGCGACATGCTGGCGCGAGATGCGCGCCGCGCGCTCGCCATCGAGCCTGTCGAGAGCATGACCGATGCGTTCAACCGCGCCGACTGCGAGGCGGCGATCGGCCTGCCTCCGGGTGCATCGCGCAGCTTCCGCTGCGGTGCGCCGTTCGTCGCCGCGATGCCGCCGCTGACCGCGCCGGCTGCGGCTGCGAGCGCCGCGCCGGAGCAGGGGGACGCGCGATGACCGCGGCACGGCTGCGCGTTGCGCTCATCGGCTACGGCGCAGCGGGGCGGGTGTTCCACGCCGCGCTGGTCCGCCACACGCCCGGTCTCGAACTCGCGCTGGTGGCCAGCCGCCGCGGCGACGAGCTTGCGCGCGCGCTGCCCGGGGTCGAGGTGGTCGGCAAGCCGCAGCAAGCCTTGACGCGCGAGGACATTGACCTGGTGGTCATCGCCAGCCCCAACGCCACCCGCGCCGCGCTCGCCGAGGCCGCGCTGCGCGCCGGCCGGCACGTCGTCGTGGACAAGCCTTTGACGCTCACCCTGGCCGCGGTGCGCGGTCTGGCAAGGCTCGCAATGCAAGCCGGCCGCGTGCTCGCCGTGTTCCAGAACCGGCGCTGGGACGGCGACTTCCTCGCCTTGCACGAGGTGCTCGCAAGCGGCCGGATTGGCCGCCTCACCTGGCTGGAGTCGCGCTTCGACCGCTTCCGGCCGCAGGTGCAGGATCGCTGGCGCGAGCGCGCGGACGAGGGCGGCGGGATCTGGCTCGATCTCGGTCCGCATCTGGTCGACCAGGCCCTGCAGCTGTTCGGCCTGCCCGCGCGGGTGGGCGGGCGGCTGCGCCGGCAGCGCGACGGCGCCGCCGCCGACGATGGCTGCGAGGCCTGGCTCGACTATGGCAACTTGCAGGTGAGCCTGTCGGCGTCGATGCTGGTCGGCGGCGGGCTGCCGCGTTTTGCCGCGCACGGCACCGCGGGAAGCTGGATTCGCCATGGGCTGGACGTGCAGGAGGAGCAGCTCAAGGCGGGCCTCGTGCCCGGGGCGCCCGGGTGGGCGGAGGATGCGCGGCCGGCCTGCCTGCATTGCGGCGAGGGCGAGAGCGTCGACCTGCCGGTCGCGCGCGGACGCTACGAGGCCTTCTACGCCGCGGTGGGCGAGGCCATCCGTGGCCGCGGCGCCAATCCGGTGCCGGCGGCACAGGCGGTGGCGACGATGGCGGTGCTGGAGACGGTGGTGGAGGCGGCACGCCTCGGCCGCATGCTGCCCTTGCCGCTCACCGAGGCGGAGCGCAAGGCCTTCGCCTGCTGACTGGGGGCGGGCAGGATCAGGAAGGGGGCCAGCGCGAAGACCAGCACCGGGTCGTCGATCGACAGGTAGTTCGACATCGCGCCCCGCAACAAGGTCGATCGAGGTTGCATCAAAGCGTGTTCGTCGGTCTGCGCACTCTGGGCCATCGCGCTGCCGCGAAGGGCCGGCGTCCGGCAACGAAACTCGCCCTCGGTGCCGTGGATAGCGCTATCCTAAGCGCATCCCCCTTCGCTCCCGCTTTCGTGATGAAGAAGCCCAAAACCGTGACCCCGCGCACGCGCGGCGGCAGCACCTTGCAGGACGTGGCCGCGCTGGCCGGTGTCAGTCCGATGACCGCATCGCGGGCGCTGCGCGGCTTCGACAGCGTGGCGCCGGAATTGGCCGAGCGCGTGCGGGCTGCGGCCGACCAGCTTCAGTACGTGCCCGATCCGGCGGCACGCGCACTTGCATCCGCCCGCAGTCGGTCGGTGGTGGTGCTGGTGCCGTCGCTGGCGAACACCGTGTTCATCGACCTGCTCGAGGCGGTGCACGAGGTCCTCGCGCCGGCGGGCTACCAGGTTCTGATCGGCAATACCCACTATGCGCGCGACGAGGAAGAAAAGCTGTTGCGCAACTACCTTGCACATCGGCCGAGCGGCATGCTGATCACCGGCTTCGAGCGCAACGAGGCGGCACGGCGGTTGATCGAGTCCAGCCACGTGCCCTGTGTCTATCTGATGGAGCTGACCGATGCGCCGGGCGTGCATTGC
>Ga0209605_1004585_pt1 | contig 11237 bp, 2 predicted proteins | sample AD_UKC035_MetaG_FD_184408 | JGI IMG/M metagenome (GOLD analysis project Ga0209605, IMG submission 184408) | Active sludge microbial communities of municipal wastewater-treating anaerobic digesters from USA - AD_UKC035_MetaG (SPAdes) (version 2) | ecosystem: Engineered > Bioreactor > Anaerobic >...
CTACGAGGTCATTAACATCAATACCGGTGAGCTTTACGACAATACGCAACTGCCGTTGGTCAAAGCCGTGACCCAGGGGGGGACGTATACGGCGGTGGATGCCGGGGTGCGTTGGCCGGATGGCACCGTGGTGCCTCAGCTCATTAACGCAGCGCCGTTGCTCGATCCGGATGGGACGCAGACCGGCGCGGTGGTGATCTTTATTGACGCTACCGAGCAGCAGCGCGCGCAGGCCGCAGTCCGCGAGAGTGAGGCGCGACAGCGGATGATCCTGGAAACGTTGCCCATCGGCGTGGTCATAATCCGCTCTTCCAATGAGACCATCCTCTATGCCAATCAAGTCTATGCTGAACTCATCGGTGTTGCGTCGGCGCAAGACTTGTTGGGGAAAGTGGTGCCGGTTACCTTTGAAGATCCGGCAGACCTTCAGGGCCTCACCTATAAATTACAGGAGCAAGGTCAGGTGGAGTCCCAGGAGATGCGCCTCAAGTGTCCAGACGGCAGGGTGTTATGGGTGTTGGTTTCGATCCTGCCGATTCAGTTTGGCGCCGAGCAATTCATGTTGTCCTCGCTGGTGGATATTACCGCGCGCAAACAGGCCGAGGCGGAACGGGAGCAGTTCGCCGTCCATCTGCGGGTGGCTTCCGAAATCACCACGGAAATCAGCGCCATTTTGGACGCCGATGCATTGTTTGAGACGCTGGTGCAGTTGACGAAGGAACGCTTCAATCTTTATCACGCGCAGTATTATGACCTGGATGAGGCGACGCAAACTTTGACTCTGCGGGTGGGCTACGGGCAGGCTGGGCAGATGATGAAGCAACGGGGATACCGTATTCCCCTCAAGGGCGGCAGAGACCTGGCGGCGCGGGCGGCGCACATCAGAGACGTGGTAGTGGCGCACGATCTGACGCAGGAGGCTGACTATGCCCCCAATATGTTGTTGTTGGATGCGCGCTCTGAAGTGGCGCTGCCGCTCATCGTCGGTGGGCGGGTGCTGGGAGTTCTGGATGTGTTGGCGGATCAGACGGGATACTTCACGCCCACGATGGTGGATGTATTCAAGACGGTGTTGGGGCAGGTGCTCACCGCCCTCCAAAACGTCCAGTACTTTGCCCAACAGCGGGGGGCCGAAGTTGCCCTGCGCGACTCGTCGGAGCAAATCCGCGCGATGTTCGACGCGATGGGCGACGGCGTCATCGTGAGCAATATGATCGGCGAGATTACCGACATGAACGAGGCCAGTTTTGCCTTGTTGGGTTACGCCGGCCGCGAGGACTTGCTCCATCACAATATTTTGGAGATGATCGCCCCGGCCGATCGCTCTCAAGCTTCGGTGGGGTGGGTGACCGCCATGGAATCGGGGAGCAGCGGCGTGCAGCCGGTGACGCTTCAGCGTAAGGACGGCAGCACCTTTGCCGGCGAGATGACGGCGGCGTTGCTGCGTGATGCTGAGGGCAACCCGGTAGGTTTTGTAAACATCTGCCGCAACGTATCCGAGCGGAAATGATCTATCCATTCACCGCAGAGACGCAGAGTCTGACTTCGTTGCTAGGATTGAAAAATCTGCTGAATCTGCTTAATCGGCTGATACATAAGAGGTAACGTATGAGCGATTTAGATAAAACCAAGAAGCAGCTTATTGAAGAATTGGAGAGTTTGCGCCAGCGGACTGCCCAACTGGAAGGCGAAGCGGCGCGGGCGCGTTCGGGCGGCGCGTCGGTGGAGACCAGCCTGCGCGAGAGCGAGGAACAACAGCGGCGACTGCTCAGCGTTGTGTCCGTGGGGATGCTGGTTACCCGCATGGAAGATGGCGCGATCCTCTACCTCAATGACGCCACCGCGCAACTCTTTCGGGGCAGTCTTGAAGACTTAAAAGGACAATCTTCGGTGATCTTTTATGAAAACCCGAAAGATCGCTTGCCCCTCATCGCCGCCCTGCGCCGGGATGGTTATTTGCGCGACTACGAAGTGCGTTTCAAGCGCTTGGACGGAGACCCTTTCTGGGCGTCGTTGTCCATCCAAATTACTTCGTTTGGGACCGAGGAAGAAGTCTTGCTCACGGTGGTGGAGGACATCACCGCGCGTAAGCAGGCAGAAGACGAAATCCGCGAGTCTGAGCAGCGGTTCCGCGACATTGTGATGAATACGGCCGGCTGGGTGTGGGAGGTCAATGCTGAAGGACAATACACCTATTGCTCCGGACGGGTGGAAGAGATATTGGGTTACTCGGTTGAGGAACTCCTGGGCAAGACCCCCTTCGACTTTATGCTCCCGGAAGAAGTGACGCGCATTGCCCCCTTGTTTGGCGACATCGTCGCCCGCAAAGCAAATATTGTAGACCTGGAAAACTGGAACTTCCGTAAAGATGGCACGCGCGTCTGCCTGGTCACGAGCGGGGTGGCCCTGCTGGATGAGGCCGGAAACCTGCTCGGCTATCGCGGCGTGGATACGGACATCACGGCGCAGCGGTTAGCGCAAGACGGACTCCGCCTGGCAACGGAGCAACAGCGAGCGATTCTGGAGACCGTGCCGGTGGGGATTGCGATTACCAGCGTGCCCGACAACGCTGTGTTATATATAAACCCCGAGTTCACTAAAATTTTGGGCTACACCTCGGAAGCTTTGTTGAACAAGACCGTGCCGGATTTCTACTACTACGAGGAAGACAGCCGGAAAGCCTTTGAGTTGATGATAGCGCAGAACAACGTGTTGGAGAACTACGAGATTTACGCCCGGCGGGCGGATGGCGCGCCGGGCTGGCTGTCGCTGTCGCTTAAGCCGATTCTGTATCGCACCGACCAGACGGCGTTGCTGGCTGTGTTTACCGACATCACCGAGCGCAAGCGGATCGAGGCAGAAAGCGACCGTTTCACGACCCTGTTGGGTACTGCCGCGGAGATCGCGGCGCAAGTGGGCGCGATTTTGGATCCCGATGAGTTGTTGCAAACGGTGATCCCGCTCATCAAAGAGCGCTTCAACCTTTACTATGTCCACATCTATACCCTGGACGAAGCCTCAAGCATGTTGAACTTGCGCGCGGGCTATGGCGAGCCAGGGCGGTTGATGCTAGAAAAAGGCCATCACATTCCTATGGATCGGGAAGCCTCTTTGGTGGCGACTGCCGCGCGCACCAAAAATGTCGTGTTAGTGAACGATGTGACGACCAACCCCAATTTTATGCCCAACCCCCTGTTGCCAGATACAAAGTCCGAGGTGGCCGTTCCGGCCATTGCCGGCGGCCAGGTGCTGGGCGTCTTTGATGTGCAGCATGACGTGACAAATTATTTCACCGCTGCCGACCTGGATGTGTTCCAGACATTGGCGACGCAGATCGCGAATGTTCTCCAAAGCGCGGAACTGTTCGAGCAAGTGCAGCGCCAGCGCACCTTGTATGACGGCGTCCTACAGAATTTGCCGGTGGGCGTGTGGGCCGTAGACAATCAGTTCAACGTCCTGTTGGTGAACGATGCCGGGCGCACGATGATGGGACGGGAGATTCAAGATGCAGATGGTGGCGCCTACGTTGAGTCCTATGAAGTAATCAACGTGAATACCGGCGAATTGTACGACAATGCTCAATTGCCGTTGGTCAAGACGGTGACGCAGGGCGGTTCGTATTCGGCGACGGACGCCGGGGTGCGCTGGCCCGATGGCACCGTCGTTCCTCAGATGATCAATTCTGGCCCACTCCTGGACCCGCAGGGTAAGCAGGTGGGTGGCGTGGTCATTTTTGCGGATGCTACCGAACAACGCCGTATTCAACAGGAAATTGAGCGCCAACGCGCCTTGTACGACAGTATTCTCCAAAACCTGCCGGTGGGCGTCTGGGCGGTGGATCAACAGTTTAACATCCTGCTGGTGAACGATACTGGCCGTGCGATGATGGGCCGGGAAGTCTTGGATAAAGAGGGCGGCGCGTATGTTGAAGCCTACGACGTCATCAATATGGCTACCGGTGAACTATACGACAATACCCAGTTGCCGTTGGTCAAGGCCGTGACCCAGGGGGGAACGCATACGGCGACCGATGCTGGGGTGCGTTGGCCGGATGGCACGGTGGTGCCTATGCTCATCAATGCCGGGCCGTTGTTGGACCCGCAGGGCAAACAGATGGGCGGCGTCGTTATCTTTGCCGACGCCACCGAACAGAAGAAGGCCCAGACCGAGATCGAACGCTTGCTCACCGAGACCCAGGTGCGCCTGGACGTCAGCCAGGCATTGGCCGGCAACTTGAGTGAAGAGAAGGTGTTGGACATCCTGATTCAGCGAGCGGGAGTTTTTCCTGACGCGCGGGTCACGCTGAATATCATTGATCAGCAGGAAATGGACTTGACCCTGATTCTGAGCCGGGCAGCGGGGTTCGACAGTGGCTTGGCTTCAGCCACACCCTTGGGCACTCGTTTCTCGGCCAAATATATGCCTATGGTGCATTTGGTCAAACCGGGCGTTCCCTTTGTCTCCCCTAACGTGACTACCGATGAGCGCGTAGATGCGATGGCGAAACAGCTTGTGGCCCGCCAGGGTACCGTGAGCCTGGCCTTGATCCCCATGGCCGTAGGGAGTGAGTGGCTGGGTGTGTTGACGGTTGCTGCCGGAGTGGAAGACTACTTTGACGATTACAAGCTCCACCTTTACCAGACGTTGGCGGATCAGGGGGCGGTTGCCCTGCGCACCGCGCGCTTGCGGGACGCGGTGCAGCGGAGTTTGTTGGAGACCGATGCGCGCTTGCGGGTCAATCAGCTATTGACGGGAGCACAAACCGAAATGGCGGTATTGGATGCCATGGTGAAGGTGGCGGATTTCTATCCACAGGCCCAAGTCCTGATCTCGCTGGTGGAGGAAGAGGGCGGCGTGCGTATTTTTAATGCGGTGCGCAGTGAATTGTTTGCGAGCGGCATTCCCCCGGTGTTACAGGCCGGGATGCGCTTCTCTGTGACCGATTTCCCGTTACTCGAACATGTGTCGCCGGATAAAGATCTCATCAGTAACGAAGTCTTTGCCGATTCCCGTTTTGACGCCGCCAGTCTGGCGTTGGGAGAGCAGATGGGCGTGCATAGCTTCGCGATCCTCCCTCTGATACGAGGGGACGAGTGGGTAGGAACGTTGACCGTTGCCGCCAAAGAACCGGGCTTCTTTGATGAGCATCGCACCTATTTGTATCGCGCGTTAGTTGAACAGGGAGCGAGCGCGCTCCATGCCGCGCGGTTGCGCGATCAATTGAGTTTGACGCAGTTCTCGGTGCATCGGGGGCCGGCGGCTATCTACTGGTTGCGCCAGGACGCCAGTCTGTATGATGTGAATGAAACCGCTTGTCAGATGTTGGGATACACGCGAGAGGAGTTGCTCTCCATTCCGCGCTTCACCGATCTGGACCCCAATTTCCCGCCGGAAGCCTGGGCGCCACACTGGACTGAGCTTAAAGAGAAGCAACGCATGGTGATTCAGTCCCAGCATCGAGCAAAGGATGGCCGCCTTATTCCGGTGGAAATTGAAGTCAATTACCTCAAATACGGCGACCAGGAATTCAACTGCGCCTTTGCCCGCGACATCACCGAGCGTTTGGCAGCGGAAGAGGAGCGTACCCGCCTGAGCGCTGTGCTGGAGGCGACAAGCGACTTCGTGGGGATCGCCAGCCCCGATGGTCAGGGCGTCTATTTCAATCGGGGTGCGCGGGAGATGATAGGACTGTCTTTGGAGGCCGACCCGCGTGACTACAATATCGGTATGATCAGCGCTGAGGCTGAGATGCCCCGCACTGTGAACGAAATTATTCCCACTGCGATCAAGGAAGGCACATGGAGCGGTGAGAGTGTCATCCGGGCGTTGGATGGACATGAAATCCCCGTTTTGATGACCATTATCTCCATTAAGGACTCGGCGGGGAACCTGCGGTATCTTGCCAACGTTTCCCGCGACATCAGTGCGATGCGCGCCGCCGAACTCGAGCGCACGCGGTTGGCTTCCATCCTGGAAAACACCAACGATCTGGTTTCCACTGCCACGCCAACTGGTGCGTTGACCTATCTCAACCCTGCCGGCTATCGCTTGCTTGGCTGGTCGGACGGTGAAAGTCTGCAAGATTACAAAATCTCCGATTTGCATCCGGTTGATACTGTGAAGCGTATCGAGACAGAAGGCGTTCCAGAAGCTATAGCAAAAGGCTATTGGAAAGGTGAAACGTTCCTGCTGCGTCGTGATGGCGTTGAGGTGCCGGTAGAGCAGAGCATTATGATGCATCGCCTGGCGGATGGCGAAGTGCAGTATATGTCCACCATCATGCGTGACATCCGCGCGGCCAAACAGGCCGAAACTGAACGTGCGCGCTTCACTACGCAGCTTAGCACCGCCGCCCAGATCGCGGCGCAAATCACGACCATTCTTGATCCCGATGAGTTGTTTGAGACGGTCATTCCGCTGATGAAAGAGCGGTTTGGTCTCTACCATGTCCACTTCTACGGCTTGGAAGGCGACATGTTGGTGCTCCGGGCCGGGTACGGGCGCGTGGGCAAGATCATGAAGCAGCAGGGGTTCAAAATCCCTATGAACCGGGAGAAGAGCCTGGTGGTGCGGGCCGCTCGCAGCGGCGAGATTGTGTGGATCAACGATGTGACCCAGGAAGAAGGTTACTTGCCCAACCTCCTGCTGCCCAACACGAAATCCGAGGTAGCCGTCCCGGCGATGATCGGGAGCGAGGTGTTGGGCGTTCTGGATGTTCAGGCGGACACGGTGGACGCCTTCTCCTCGTCCGACCTGGATGTGTTCCGCACCCTGGTCGGACAAATCGCCACTGCTTTCCAGAACGCGCGCGCCTTTGAGCAGCAACGCCGGGCGCAGGCGGCGCAGCGGGATGTGGCGGAACGGGTGCGCGCCATCTTTGAGGCCATGACCGAAGGGATCACGGTGACCAACACCCTGGGGCAAATCGAGGATATGAACGAGGCCACGTTGCTCTTGCACCGCTACGCGGCCCGCGACGAGTTGTTGGGGCGCAGTGCGATGGAATTGTTTGCGCGCACGGACTGGGGGCGGGCTTCGCAGGGCATCCGTCAGGCGCTGGAATCCGGGCGCAGTGGGACGGCTGAATATAAGATGATGCGCAAGGATGGCGGCCTCTTCGACGCTGAGCAGAACTCCGCATTGTTGCGAGACGCCGAGGGCGCTCCCGCCGGTTTTGTGTCCATCACCCGCGACATCACCGAGCGCAAGCGCGCCGAGGAGGCGTTGCAGCTCACGCGAGCTTCGGTAGACGCAACGGCCGCCGAAATCTTTTGGTTTACCGAGGACGGCAGGTTTACCGATGTCAATCAAACAGCCTGTGATAGGTTAGGATATACGCGTGAAGAATTGCTAACGATGGGTCTCTTTGACATCGATCCCGATTTCCCTGCGGCTGCGATGGAGGGGATGGCGGCGCAGATCAAGTCATCCGGTTCGCTTACTCTAACCAGCCGGCATCGCGCCAAAGATGGGCGGATCTTCCCCGTCGAGATTAGTGTCTATTCCGTACAGTTCGGCGAGCAGACGCATTACTTTGTCTTTGCGCAAGACATTACGGAACGCTTGCGTATCGAGAAGGAACGTGAACAGTTCACCACCCAGTTACGCACAGCGGCGGAAGTCTCCACGCAGGTGGGCGCGATCCTCAACCCGCAGGAGTTGTTGGAGTTGGTGGTGCCTCTGATTGCGGAGCGGTTTGACCTTTACCATGTCCATGTGTATACGCTGGATGAGGAAGCGCAGGTGTTGGCGTTGCGGGTGGGCAGCGGCGAGGCCGGGCGCATTATGCGGGAAAAGGGTCATGCGATCCCGCTAGACCGCGAGCAGAGTCTGGTTGCGCGGGTGGCGCGCACCCACCAGCCTATCCTGGTCAATGATGTGACCAAGGTGCCGGACTTTATGCCCAACCCACTCCTGCCGGCGACGCGCGCCGAGTTGGCCGTGCCCCTGTTGGTGTCCGAGCGCGTGTTGGGGGTGTTGGACGTGCAGGATGACGAGCCGGATCGCTTCACCACGGGCGATATGGACGTGTTCACGACCCTGGCCGGACAAATCGCGGCGGCGTTCCTGACTGCCACCTCCTACGACCGGGTCTTGGAGATTGACCGCCTTAAGGGCGAATTCCTGGCGAACATGAGTCACGAACTACGCACCCCGATGAACTCCATCTTGGGTTACACCGAGGTGATGTTGATGGGCATTGACGGCGAATTGACGCCGGAAATGGAGGAGGATGTCCAGGCGATCTTTGAAAACGGTCAACAACTGCTGCGCCTCATTAACGACATCCTCGATCTGACCAAGATTGAGGCCGGACGCATGACCCTCACCAAGGAACTGGTGGATGTCTTGCCCATCCTGGAGGACAGTCGGGTGAACAACCTTGGGTTGTTGCACAAGCGCAAGACCAGCGTGGAGATTGTGATTGACGCGGACGAAGAACTGCCCTTCATCCTGGCCGACCGGGTGCGCCTGGGACAAGTGCTCAACAACCTGGTTTCCAACGCCGTTAAATTCACGGAGAAGGGCTTCATTTACCTGCGCGCGCATCAGGTTGGGCGCCAGGTTGTCCTGGAAGTAGAAGACACCGGTATGGGAATTTCGAAGGAGGATCAGGCTAAGATTTTTGAGCGTTTCCGCCAGGTAGATGGCTCCAGCACACGCCGGGCTGAGGGCACCGGCCTGGGATTGGCGATCAGCCGCAGTCTGGTGCAGATGCATGGGTGGGAACTAACATTGACGAGCGAGTTAGGGAAGGGCACCAAATTCAGCATTTACATTCCGGTTGAAGAAGACAATGCCGCGATTGCGAACTAGAGAAGGAAGGCTCTCCCTCACAGCGTTTGACCCAGGGATGACTTGCCGTGTCAGGCGTTGGGGGGATAATAGAACCATTCTAATGAACATTGTTGGTGTATGAACACACAAACTAAGAATCCACGCATTGTCGTCGTTGATGATAACCCGCGTAACGTCAAGTTGGTGACATCCATCTTGAAGCCTACGAACTATGAGGTGTATTCAGCCTACAGCGGCAAAGAGGCTCTGTCGCTGGTGGCAGAGCACTCTCCCGATCTGATTATCCTGGATGTGTTGATGCCAGAAATGGATGGATTTCAAGTTGCGCGAGAATTACGCTCTAAACCTGAATCCCGCGCGATTCCGATCCTGATGTTGACCGCTCTGCAAGAAATGGAGGACAAGGTCAAGGGATTGGAAGCGGGCGCTGACGATTTTTTAACCAAGCCGTTTAACGCCGTGGAATTGCTGGCGCGCACGCGCTCGTTGTTGCGCATCAAGCAACTGCACAATGAGCTGGAAGTCAAAAATGGCTTGTTGGAATGGGTGTTGACGCATTACATTTCCAAAGAGATTGCCAGTGAAATCTTGAGCGACCCGGAGCAAAACTTGCAACTGGGCGGGCGCAGTTGCCAAGTCAGTGTGTTATTTGCGGATATTCGCGGCTTCACGCATTTTGCGGAGCAGCACAAAGCGGCGCATGTTACCCAAACCTTGAACAGTATTTTTAACGTGTTAGTGCCCGCTATCTTTGACAATCACGGTACGTTAGATAAATATCTAGGCGATGCCATTATGGCTTTCTACGGAGCGCCGATCCCGAGCCTGAATAGCTCCGAGCAGGCCATTCGCACCGCCTGCACGATGCAGAAATTGTTTGCTGAGATGTATGCGCAAACGCCGAGCATCCAGGAACTGGGTTTAGGCGTGGGAATCTGTACCGGCGAGGCGGTTGTGGGCAACATCGGTTCAGAACAGTTGATGGATTATACCGTGATCGGCAACACGCCGAACACAGCCAAACGCCTCCAGGAACATGCGCGCGCCGGGCAAATTCTCGTGGACGAATACACCTATAATGAAATCCAGAATATTGTCGAGGCGCGCCCGGTGGAGCCTTTGAACTTGAAGGGGCGCTCAGAATTGGTGCGGGCTTATGATGTTACCGCAGTGAAGGACTACCCGGCCTAGTCGCTTGAGGGAAGACGGTCATGCCATCCCTTTTTTCAGGAGTGCGTTGCCTAGAATGTGGTCAGGTGATGTCGCCCGACCCGTATGCAGTGGTATGTGCGGCTTGTGGCGGCGCGTGGGTGGAGGCCGTGTATGATTGCTCTGCTCTGCCGCGGCAGTGGCCTGCATTGCTCAAAGAGCGTTCCTACGATTTGTGGCGCTATGAAGAACTTTTCCCCTTTCCCCCCGATCTGCCGCGGGTGAGTCTGGGGGAAGGCTGGACGCCGTTGATTCGCGCGGCCGGTCTGGAACGCGAGACCGCTCATGCTCAGATTTGGATCAAAGATGAGCGTCAACACACCACCGGCTCATTCAAAGATCGGCAGGCGGCGACAGCAGTGAGCGCGCTCAAGGCGCAGGGGATTGACGAGATTGTGCTGGCCTCGACCGGCAACGCCGGCGCCGCCTATGCGGCGTACTGCGCGCGCGCCGGCATCCGGCTGTGGGTGTTTGTCACCAGCAGCGTCCCCGCCGAGAAGATGCGCGAGTTGGCCTTGTATGGGGCTGAGGTCATCAAAGTCACCGGCACCTATGACCAGGCGAAAAAAGTCGCCACCGACTTTGCGCAGCGACGCGGACTTTACCTGGATCGCGGCGCGAAATCCATCCCCTGTAAAGAAAGCATGAAAACCATCGCTTTTGAGATCGCCGAGCAACTGCCGCGCCGTCCCGATGGCGGCTGGCAGGCGCCAGATTGGTACATTCAAGCTGTGTCGGGCGGAATTGGCCCGTTAGGGGTCTTGAAGGGCTTCACCGAGTTACATGCAGCGGGAATGATTGCACGCATCCCTCAGATCGCGGTGGTACAAACCGCCGGCTGTTCCCCCATGGTGGATGCCTGGGAAAAGGGGCTGGATAAGGCTATCCCGGTGGAGCAGCCTGACAGTTTAATCACGGTGTTGGCTACCGGCGACCCTGGGATGGCCTATACCATCTTGAAGCGCGCCAACGATGCCAACGGCGGGGCGATGGTAGCGGTAAATGATGGCGAGGCTTTCCGCGCTATGCGTCACATCGCTCGGCTGGAGGGACTCTCCATGGAACCAGCGGCCAGTGTCGCCTTTGCCGGCCTGGAAAAATTGCTCGATCAGGGATATATCCGCCCACACGAACAGGTGGTAGTCAACTGTTCCGGGCACACTTTTAGCGCGGAGAAGTATGCGCTGGAAGACCGCTACCTTCTCAGCCTGGACGTCGCCGCGCCAAAA
>Ga0209605_1004588_pt1 | contig 11232 bp, 8 predicted proteins | sample AD_UKC035_MetaG_FD_184408 | JGI IMG/M metagenome (GOLD analysis project Ga0209605, IMG submission 184408) | Active sludge microbial communities of municipal wastewater-treating anaerobic digesters from USA - AD_UKC035_MetaG (SPAdes) (version 2) | ecosystem: Engineered > Bioreactor > Anaerobic >...
CGTGTTCGGGCTGGCAGGCAGCAGCACACATTACCATCAACTGCTGCAGCGTGAGGGGGTTAACCTCTTCTATGATAAGAGTGGTCCGTCCTTATTAAGCCGCACTGCCCTGCAGTATATTGGCGGGCTGCTGACGCATGCCCCCGCTGTGATGGCATTCACCAATCCCAGTACTAACTCTTATCGGCGCCTGGTGCCGGGCTTCGAAGCACCCATCAAAGCCATCTTCAGCGCTGGCAACCGTAGCGCTGCCATTCGCATCCCTAAATATGCCACCCTGCCTGAGGACGTGCGCATGGAATTCCGCCCCCCTGATGCCACCGGCAACCCCTACCTCTCCATGGCAGCCATGCTGCTGGCAGGTTTGGACGGCATCCGCCAGCAGGTCGACCCGACCGCTGAGGGCTTTGGACCGATCAACGAGAACATCTTTGACTGGAGCGAGGAGAAGCGCGCCACGATCAAGTCCCTGCCCACCTCGGTGGAAGGCGCTATGTCTGCCCTGGAAAGCGATCCGGGCTTCCTGAAGGCAGACCATATTTTTGACGATACCCTTATACAGACCTGGGTCAAGGGCAAACGCAAAGAAGCCGAGCACGTCAATCAGCGCCCGACCCCGTTTGAGATCGAAGAATATTACGACTGTTAGTTGGAAAACCAAAGGGCGGCACTTCTGCCGCCCATTTTTATTTTAAGATTACTATTAAGGTTCCAGTGCAAATCCTGCCGCTGCCATGGCAGCCAGACCACCCAACACTGGGTTGGCCTTTTTGATACCGTTCTGGATCATCATGAACGCCGCACCGGCGCTCGTTGCTTCATCCGGTCAGGTGCAGTAGGTGATGTACCACAGTTCAGGGTCCAGCTCAGGCAGGCGCGCTTGCAGCTCACCCAGGGGAATATGCAGGGTCCCCACGGCGCGCTGGTCAGCGTACTGGGCAGGGGTGCGGGTATCCAGCAAGACCGCTTCACCCTTCATCACTGCCTGGTAAGCATCTTCTGCTGAGATGCGCGGCACATCGTCCTGAGTGCGGATAATGGGGTTACCGCGCTGTGCGCGGATGCCGCTGTAGACCAGCCAACCCAGGCCAATCACTACCAATGCAGCGATACTCAGGAGAATGATCTCTGTTTGCTTATTGCGTAACTTTGACTTGGGGCGGTTTGCTTTCTTCATTGATCTATTATCACAAACTCTGCCTCTTGATACAACTGCCTGTATAAGCTGGCATTCTTTAAATGAAACAGCCCCCGTGCAAACACAGGGGCTGCTGATCGATCAAAGTCAGGTGTTTAAAATGCTGCTACCAGTAAGATGATCAACAAGATCACCAGCAGCAGCGCTGCCCCAAGCGTGATCCAGAAGTTGCGTACCGCCCCCTTGTCGCAGGCTTCCAGCTGTTTGCTGATCAGTTCGTGCGCTCGGGTACTGGCGGTCATGTCGGTATTCACCATATCGATCTTATAGTACGCGCCGGCCAGTTCGCCTGATTCCGGACGGACAGCATCTACTATCGGTCCGAGGCTCTTGAGATGGGTTTCCATCTGGCTGCGCAGATCATCCAGGTTAGCCAGCTTAGACTTAAGCTGAACATCCAGCTCGCTGATCTGCCTGTCAAGCGGGTCGAGCGCAGTTTTTTGGTCAATTTTCACACGCTCGAGCTGCTCTTCAAGTCGGGCAAGTTCATCCATCAATGGCTGCTGTTCGGATTTCAACCCCTCGATATCGGTTTGAAGCACAGGTATCTTTTCCACTGCTGCCATCATAGACTTTTCAAGCCCGTGAATGCTGCTGCTGATGGACTCGACCTTTTTTTGCTTATCCGGTACATCCGATGCCTGGATCTCAGTCAGCTTCTGCGCTTTTTCTTGGATCTCAGTATCAAGTTTTGTTCTTTCGTTATTGAGCTTGAGCAGTTGTTTTTCACGGTCAGCCTGCTTGGAGCGTGACTTATCCAGGTTGGATCTGGCATCCTTTAGGACGGTGTCGAGTCGTTTGAGCTGGTTGTCATAATCCTCGTTCACCTTGATTCGCGAGTCGCTTACCTGCTCCAGGTTGGTCTGCAGTGCCTTGGCATCATCCTCTAACACCTTCACCTTCTGATCCAGCACTTCTAGCTGGGAGTAAGGTTCTACATATTCCGGATGGGGCACGCGGGCTTGCCATGCTTGCCTGCCCAGCTCATCAACGAGCTTTGCTTTATCTGCTTCCAGGTCCTTTAAATCCCCCCGCAATTTACTTTCCTGCATATTCCACTTGCTGTGGTTGATGCCTGCTTCCTGCCAGAGCTTCCATTTACCGCTTGAGATCAGATAGTAAACAGCATAGCCAGCCCCGGCAAGCAGCACAAAAGCGATCACCAATGGCAGCCACTGCACGCCTGTTTTCCCTGTGCCCGGTTCAGCGGCGCAAGCAGATAACACAATCAAAAATATGATCGATAATGGATAAATCAATAAAAAAGGCAGGTTTTTATTTTTCATGGGATCCTCCTGAGGTGCTGGTATAGACGTGTTTTAACAACTTCTCTGATTATAATGCAAGTTGTTTAAAGGAGACGGTGTTTAGATTAATTTTCAGAAGAATTAGTCGGTTTAAATTGTATATTTATAGTGCTTCCCAGTCCCTTACCGGCTGATGAGGCTGAGATTTCACCGCCCTGTGCAATCACGAGTGCTTTACAGATTGCCAATCCTAATCCCATTTTGCCTGAGTTACTGCCGCGGGTCTTATCGGCACGATAAAAGCGATCAAAGACATAGGGCAGGTCTTCTTGTTCGATGCCCTCGCCGCTGTCGATCACACTGAGGGTCACCAGATCCTGCTGCTGTCGAGCTACCAACCGGATCTCCCCACCAGTAAGGGTATAACGCAGAGCATTCTCTAACAGGTTCTTGAGCACCTGAAGCATGCGCCCCTCATCTACCAGTATGGGCGGCAGTCCACTTTGAATGTCCAGTTTAAGATCGATCCCTTTGGCTGCTGCGATGGGTTGGTAAGTGGCATGTACTTTTGACAGCAGATCAGTGCTACGCACCGGATGCAGCTGCATATCAAGACCACCGGCTTCTACCTGGGTCAGGGTGGTCATATCGCCCACCAGGCGCCGCAGATGATCGATCTCGGTTTTGATGATGGCAATGCGTTCTTGGGTCAGGTGTACCTTGTTATCTTCCAGCATTTCTATATAGCCAGAGATGACGGTCAAGGGTGTGCTCAGATCATGGGTGATGTCAGCGGTCAGGCGTTTACGCTGCTGGTCAGCTTTGAAAAGATCCGCGCTCATCTGATTGAATGTCGTCGTCAGCTGACCAAGTTCATCCTGCGAAGTAACCGGCACCTGCTGTTCCAGGTTGCCCATCGCCAGGTCTGCTGAGGCTTTTGTCAGGCGGCGAATGGGTTTGATCAGCCCGCCTGCCAGCAGGTAGCCCATTACCAACGCTAACAACACACCGCCTACTGCTGCCAGTGCGATCGCCAGATTGGTGCGCCTCAGAAAGATCTGCTCTTCAGCGCTCAGTTGAAACTGGAACTTGGTGTCTGGTAGGATATAGGCAACCACCTCACCATCCACCTTGACAGGAACGGCATTTCTCATCATCAACTCGGGTACAGTCTCACCAATGCGGATGCCCAACATTGGTGATAATGCCTTTCCATCAGCATCCACCAGACCATGCACACCGCGGATATCGCGATATTCAAGCCGTTCATCCTCAGGCTCTGGTGGGGTTGTTCCCGGCATCGGTCGATAATATGTCAGGTAATATGCAAGGAAACCCTCCAGGTTGTTGTTGTCATCATAGTACGATTGCACCCGCTCAGCCAGGGCAGCGGTCTGCTGTTCCACTACCAGGTTCATCAGGTACTGACCAGACGTGAGACGAATGACCGCCGACACGACCAGCACCGTGATTAGAGCCACTGCCAGGTAGGAAAGGATCACTTTTGTTTTTATGGAATGTTTCATTCAAGCCCCTCCACAAAGCGGTAACCGATGCCAAAGACGGTTTCGATATATTTGGGTTGGTTGAGGTCATCTTCCAATTTCTGACGCAGGTTGCGGATGTGGATCTTAAGTGTGGATTCCGAGCCGCTGTAGCCGTTTTCGATCAGGTGCATGCTCAAACTGGCATGCCTGATCACCTGCCCGGCAGACTGCATCAGCGCTTGAAGCACCAGGAATTCCAACGGCGTCAGGTCGATCACCTGCCCCGCTTTGCGTACCTCATGTCGATTAGGGTCGAGCGAGAGATCAGCGATGACGATAGGCTCTGATTTTGCTTCAAGTGTGCCAGCCCGGCGCATAACCGCGCGGATGCGCATCAGCAGTTCACGCAGGCGGAAAGGTTTGGTGATGTAATCATCGGCACCTAACTCGAAACCGCGAATGATATCCACTTCCTGCTGCTTGGCGGTGATCATGATCACAGGTGTGCTGGATTCCTTGCGCAGCTGGCTGATGAACTGATAGCCGTCCATCAGAGGCATCATGATATCCAGCAGGATCAGATCAGGCTGGGTTGTGTGTACCAGTGCCATCGCTTCGCGCCCATCTGAGGCAGTCAGCACTTCAAAGTTTTGCCCTTCTAGAAAATCGCTCAGCAGAAGTTGAACATTGCGGGTATCATCTACAACCAGTAATTTCCGTTTCATATCAAAATTATATCCTTATGCCTCTGAAAATGTGGAGCAAGAGGGTAGGCTTGATTAACCTATCCTCTTGTTCCTGGAGGAGAAAAATGTGTCTAAAGCTTTGCTGCTGTTTTCTGTGGTTCTGTCTGACCTTGATCTCATCATACTTTGCCTTAGTAAGAAAAGGGTGTATTTTTGGTATAGGCTCAATCTGCTGAGTCGACCAGATCATTACTGCCGTTCTGAGCATGTTCAAAATCATTATTCTGCTGCCAGGGTCCCTGATCAGCCGGGTTGTAATAGATGCGCAAGTCTGCAATATCACGCAGGAAGTCCACCTTACCGATTGAGATGCGTTTGATTTTTAGCCCGGTGCGCTCTTGCAGATCAGCGACCAGTTCAGCTTGTCGGTCTGGACGAATCAATTCTACCTTTTCATAAATAATATGTTTGGAGCTTTCATATTGGAAGCCCCATTCGCGCTCTAACACCAACAAGATCACAACAATGGCTAGGTTCGCCAGTACCAGGTGCGGCCAATACTGCCCGTCCAATCCAACAGAATTCATCACCGGCAGAGCAGTGATGATGAAAAGGTAGGTCATCTCCCGCACAGGGATGGGGTCAGTGCGATAGCGCAGGATGGAGAAAATAGCGAATAAGCCAAATCCTACACCTACCCCCAGCTCGATGCTGGACATAAAACTCAATACAAAGAAGATGATGGTATTGAACCCCAGAAATGAGAAAACATAATACTTATTGTGTGTGGTTGGATAATAGATCAGTCTGATGATAATGGCAGCTATCAGCAAGTTGAATAAGAAACTGATCGCAAAATTAACAAACGTACCCATAAGAATAACCTCCGGTGATTTTTTCGATCTCGTGCATCTTTGCCTTTAAGGTATTCTTTTTGACATCCTCATACAGCATTGATACTCCCATGACATACTTGCTAAAACTGCAGGGATGTATCCCTTTTGAGCGCATCAGGGCAATAAAAGGCGAAGCATTTGTACCTGCTTCCTGTTTTACCTCGGCTATTGTCACATTGTCCAGGCTGGCAGCACGCTCCTCAGCGAAAAAGCGCAGGTCCAAATCCAGTGTGACACGCTCCGGTCCTTCGTTCCTAACAAGGGTGATGCGCGTGAAAGTGTTCCATAATTTTGGATGCAAGCTGTCATCTTTAAAAGGAAAGATCTGATCAAGCCAATGGGCTGCATCCCCTGCAATCGCGAAGACTGGCTTAGGTGTCTGCAGGCGCTGTTTGATGGTGCGATGCTTGCGGGTGTGCTCTTTAATTTCAAGGAAGGAAAGATGCGTATCCAGATATTCACGACAGCGTACTTTACTGCGCTCAGCCCTGCCGTTGACGTGCATGCGGTAGAGGGAAAAATCAGGACTGTCGAAATAAAGCGTACGGTAGTGGTTCAGGCAGCGCCCCTGTACACACAGCACGCGATATTGGCTGCGGATATCTATTAATATCTGAGGTAAGATAGCGGCAGGTAGTACGTACTTAGTGTCCACCCGGTTGAGCAGGGCAGCCTCGTCCATCTCTGTCAGAGAGATGGACTCCATCTGTGCTGCTAGCTGTGCAATTAGCGCCGTTTGATAGCCTGGTTCACACATCTCAATCTCAGAATGACGGTTTCCGGTTCGCAGTTTTGTAAAGCTGTTGTGAATGTTCATGCGTGGCTCCATTCGTATTTTTGTTCAAGCATAGCGGATACATGTATAGGGTTGGTTTATTTCTCATATAGAGCTGCCTTAGCGGCGGTAGGCACCAGCGCCGCCCAATTGGGTAACTACACTGCTAATAGTGAAATTGGTCACCTCGATACCGCCGCTGTAAGTGCCGTCGGGATATAATCCGTAGGTCTCCTCACCACTGATCGTTCCGCCGCCAAAAAGGGTATAGGTCTCACCAAGCGCCAGGTCAGACATGGAGAAGACAATGCTCTGAAAGTTCTTGGCAGGCACAAAGGTGAAGATTGCCTTGCCGCTGCTATCCTGAAGGTGTACCAACGTGCCGGCAGAGATGGTAGAGCTGAAGTTGGCAATCACAGAATTCTGTGTGGAACCCGTGCCAGGCGCCTGTGCCATCCCGGCGCTGCCCACGGCGATCAAGGTGCCGCCAGAGATATTGAAGGTTCCCATGTAATCCAATGCACCGTTCATATTTTCAGTTGGTCCATTGATCAGCACCAAACCGCCGGTGATCTCGATCGAACCGTTCGAATCAATGCCGTCGCCATCAGCGTTCACGAAGACCTCGCCGCCGTGAATATATAGAGCATAATCACCTGCACCAGCGAACATGTCCATGCCAGGACCGCCGCCAGCGCCTGGGCGCTGCCTGCCGTCTTCGGGCATGGCGCCAGGCTGCATGGGCTGATTGGTGCCAGAGCCGTCCGCCCCACCTGCCAGGTTGATGCCGTCATCACTGGCAGTCAGGTGGATCTTGCCACCAATGATGGTGATCACAGCACTTTCCAAGCCCTCATAGGATTGGCTGATATTGATCTGCCCGTCGTTGAAGGTCAGCGAGGTATCAGCATGCATGCCGTCATCACCAGTCGCAATCTCGAAGCTGCCGCCATCGATCACAATGCTATTGTTGGAATGCACAGCATCATCCGCGGCATTGATGGTGAAAGCGCCATTGGCAATGGTTACACTGTTGCCGCCCTTGATGCCTTTGGCAGAAGTGCTTTCATCCACATAGGCACTGCTGCCACCGCCAGAGGTCAGGTCAAAGCTGCCGCCCAGAATGCTGACATCGGTTTCTGCAGCAATGGCATCCCCATTAGCAGTGATGTTGATGCTGCCTGTTTCAATAGTAATAAAGCCTTTGCTGGCATCCTCTTCCGCATCTGATTTGATCCCGTCCCCGCCAGCTTTTATTTCGAAATTACCTTCCTTGATATAGACATAATCCTTACCACGCAACCCATCATCCAGGGCTGTGATGCTTAAATTGCCGCTGGCGATCAGCAAACCGTCCTTACTGGCAATGCCATCGTTGTAATTGGCTTGCACGGTAAGCAAGCCGCTGCCGTAAAGGATCAGATCCGCCGTGCTGAAGAGGGTGGCATTGGGTTCATCTGAATCCGCTTCAAGCTCATAGTTGCTACCATCGCTGAGCAAATTGCGGCTGCCATCTAACAATACTAGCATTACCTTATCTGCATTATGGATGTAAATAGCAGGACCGCTGCTGTTGGAGATATCCACCCCATCCAGGATCAGGCGCACTATACCTTCCTCTTCGGTATCCACCAGGATCTGACCATTGCTCAGGCTGCCGCTCAAGCGGTAGGTGCTGGCTGAAGTGATGGTGGCTGTGCTGCCAGTGATGATAACATCTTGACCAGTTGAGCTGATGCTGTCATCATCCAGGGTGATTGCAATCTCATCGGCGGCATCCCAGGTGTAATCCGCCTGGGTTTCATTAATCTCCACATGTTCTATATTGACTGTTTCAACAATGCTGGCAGCCTCTTCAGCTTCAAGCGCTGCGCTGCTATTGGTGAGTTCTGTCTCGATCTCTACCACGCTTTCACTGACAGAAGATGATGTTTTATTTGAGCAGGCTGCTAGGCTGATGATGAGCACAATAATGCTGATGAGTTTGATTGTATTTTTCATAGTGTTACTCCTGAATAGGTAATTAAAATTATTCTTTGCTAACTTTATTTTTTTCTTGGATTTTATGTGCAAGGCAGGCTTAATAGGTATAAAACTGGTATAGACACAGCCGCTGAAAGTTATAGATCGAAGCATCAAAACAATCTGGCAATTTGAACCGGTTAAATTTGAGATCAATTGGTTTACTTGTAAAACAAATAATCCAATTCGATAGCTGTGGAAATCAGCCCCCTTAATTCAGCAATAGTTGACAAAGTCATAATAATAAAATATGATTGATATCAATATTCAACTATCGCCATACCGCCAGTGGGATCCGCATAGATTTGCGATATCCTTAATATTTGTCAAATTTTGAGCCAAACAACTCGTTAATACAATTGAATATAAAAAAGGAGAGACGCTATGAAACGCAAGTATTGGATAACCCGAACCAGTTTGCCTTTGTTGCTGGTAGTTGGATTGCTGCTTAACCTTTCAGCACAAGCCCCCTCGGCAGTGGTAGCACAAGCTGAAGAGCAGCAGGCAAATGAACCCATGATCGCTAATGAAACCACTGCAACCCAACCCCAGGCACCCGACAGCACCATTGCGGTTGATCGAACGGTAGGCAGTGCGCCATGTACCTATCCCACGATCGCAGCCGCCCTGGCCGCTGCCAACCCTGGCGACCGACTGCTGCTTGAGGGTGGTGTCACATTTTACGAATATGTACCCATCAATAAAAACATCACTATTCGAGGCGCATATAATGGATGCGGTAGTGGATCAACCGCTACAACAGTCATTCATGGAAGTAATGTGAACAGAGTGTTGAACATCGGTTCAAACCTGACGGTCACCCTGGAAGTTCTGGAAATTACCGGGGGATACACAGAACTGGTATCAGCGCATGGTGCGGGCATGTTTGTGGGCGACAATACCGATTTGACTGGCAGTACCCTGTCCTTTCATCACAACTCAAGCGCTGGTCGCGGCGGTGCTGTGCATATAGATGGCGCAGATGTAACTTTTAACAACCTGTCAGTTTATTACAACACAGCTATAGGAAACGGGGGCGGGATCAACGTTCAGTCTGGTAATTTAACGATTACAGATATGTTTTACATTGGTCATAATAGAAGCTATGCAAACGGCGGCGCCTTATCATTTATGGTGCCGGGCTGGTACACGCTGGAGGCAACGATCGCCGACAGTCATATAGAAAGTAATTATGCCGCGGGAAACGGCGGGGCAATTTATATGGGAGCTGCTGCCCAGGTGCGTTTGTATGCTAATTATTTTTATGAATTGCAGGTTCGATTTAACAGTGCTGGGTTGGATGGCGGTGCTTTATATGGCAATTCTGGCGGCTTGTTCGATCTCTACGGAGATTTACTGGTCACTGATAATGAGGCAGGCGGCAATGGCGGTGTTGCTTATGTGGGTCCGGGTACAAAGGTCTGGTTTAATAATTACATCGACACCTTTCCTGCCGTACGATCGAACACAGCTGAAAATGGCGGCGTTGTTTATGCAGCCAGCGATGCTTATGTGGAATGCGATGGTGCCTTGTTTTACGCAAATAACCAGGCAACTGCCGGTCATGGCGGCGTAATTTACCTGGACAACAGCACGCTAAATGCTGATAATTGTGTCATGATGCAAAATCAAGCCAGCAACAACGGTGGTGCGATTGCGGCATTTAACATTTCCACGCTGGATATTTCCGCCACTTACACTGGTAACTGGCTGAGCACAGAAGACTTCTCACCTGATAATGCTTCTATCCTTGCAGAAGCCTGCAGTCCTTACCAAATAGAATGCAGCAGCTTTATTGAAAACCAGGCACCAACTGGATATGGCGGTGCTATTTACCTTAACAATAGTACTATGATCATGGACCAGACCTACCTGCGAAGTAACAGCGCGAATTATGGTGGAGCTATTTACCAGATCGGTACAGGTTCCAGTTCAATAGTTAGTAACACGTTTATCCATCACAACACATCTGGCTCCACCATTGGAGGGGCGGGTATTCGCAATCACAGTGGGGATTTCAGACTGGTGCATGTCACGCTCGCCTATAATCAACATGGGGCTGGCTATGTGGGACCTGTCTTTGCTGTTTATCAATCTATTGCCTGGGGAAACCAATATGGGGGGTTCATGGAAGAACCCACCTATGAATCATGCAGCATTGATCAAAGTGGTTATGCTGGCGTCAATATTGACCCGCTGCTGTATTATCCCGGATACGGGCATAACTATTTTCTCTATTCAAACAGCCCTGCCATCGACGCCTGTGGATCTGGTCTATCCAATTCTATCAATAACGTCCCCCGCCCAGTAGGAGGTGGGTGGGATATGGGCGCTTATGAGATCCTGCAGGATGTAATTTACTTACCACTGATCACCCGTTGATGGGTTTCTCAGGATAGGCTGGTGGGCGGCTTATGCCGCCCATTATTGTTTTGGCGTGCATAAACTTCATGCCCGCGCTCACAGCCTTTATGTTAAAATCTATTGGATTTCAATTGATTTGCATCTACCAGTCTAGCGAGGTGAAGCATGAGTATTCAAAGTGAGCAGACACAAGCATCCCAATCAGGTCTCAAACGTTATGTCATTATTGGCGCCGGCATTGCCGGCGTGAGCGCTGCGGAAGCCATCCGCAAAGCCGACCCCGAGGGCAGCATCTTGCTGCTCTCGAGCGAACACGAGCTGCCTTATTTCCGCATGAGCCTGACGCGCTATCTGGCGGGCGAGGTGAGCGAGGACAAGCTGCACCTGCACCCCGAGAGTTGGTATGTAGAAAACCGCATCGATCTGCACATCGAAACCAAAGTGGTTGAAATTTTTCCTGTGAACAAAACCGTGCTGCTGGAAGATGGCAGCAAGGTAGCTTATGACAAATTGATCCTGGCAGCTGGCGCTTCACCGTTTGTGCCACCCATCCAGGG
>Ga0209605_1004595_pt1 | contig 11220 bp, 8 predicted proteins | sample AD_UKC035_MetaG_FD_184408 | JGI IMG/M metagenome (GOLD analysis project Ga0209605, IMG submission 184408) | Active sludge microbial communities of municipal wastewater-treating anaerobic digesters from USA - AD_UKC035_MetaG (SPAdes) (version 2) | ecosystem: Engineered > Bioreactor > Anaerobic >...
AGCCCATGAGGGTTCTGGCCCAGCGCTTTGGCGTGAGTGTCTCCACCATCGCTCGCTGGAAGAAGCGTGCATCGGTTCATGACGCCTCCCATACCCCTCATCGACTGCAAACCACGCTGACGCCGGCCCAGGAGTCCATCGTGCTCGTCTTGCGTAAAAGCCTGGGCCTTTCGCTGGATGACCTGCTGGCAGTCGTACGCGAGTTCATCCATCCGACCGTCTCACGCGCTGCCTTGCACCGCATGCTCAAACGCCATGGAGTGTCGGCGCGCGAGGCATTGAGCGTGGATCGCCCCAGGACCAAGCCGTTCAAGGCCTACGAGCCCGGCTTCGTCCACATCGATGTGAAGTACCTGCCGCAGATGGCGGACGAAACCACGCGGCGTTACCTGTTTGTGGCCATTGATCGCGCCACCCGCTGGGTGTTCGTGCGTGTCTATGCCAGCAAGAGCGCTACCAACGCCCGGCGCTTCCTGAAGGAATTGCACAAGGCCGCTGCCTTCCGTATCCGAACGATCCTGACCGACAACGGCAAGGAATTCACGGATCGCTTCATCACACGGGGAGAGCGTACGCCGACCGGCAGGCATCAGTTCGATCAGCTCTGCGAGGAGCTAGGCATTGAGCATCGCCTGACCCGCCCAAAACACCCGCAGACCAACGGCATGGTTGAACGCTTCAACGGGCGCATCGCCGACATCCTGCGCACCCATCACTTCCATTCCGGCGAAGAACTTGAGGCCACCATCCTGCGGTATGTCTGGCTGTACAATCACCAACTGCCACAGAAAGCCTTGGGGCATGTCAGCCCCATCCAGGCCATGAAACAATGGCAGCGATCACACCCCGAACTGTTCAACAGACGTGTTACCAATCAGCCGGGACACGACAGCTAGAAGAGCCCATAAATGACCTGTAGCGCTTGATGGATAAGCGCAAGCAGCTATGTATTCAATAGCAAATCAATGCACCCGCGCAGGGCGATGTCCCGTTCGCTGTTGAACGAGACCGTGTGACGGCTCCTCATTCGTGATGCTACGCGGCTTTGAGTTCGGCGGGCTGCGTGGCGGCGATGCGCTTGTCCAACGCGGCAATCAAGTGCTTCATGTCGCGGTGCCCGCGCAGCTTGCGGAAGCGATCCTTGGCGTCGCTGAGTGCGCTGGCGACCCAGCGCAACGTCATCTGTCCGTCCCGCCATCGCTTGACGTTGCGCGTGTAGTGCGCGATCGAGCCGTTGAGGTTCTCGATCGGGTTGGTGGTGCGCAGCGTGCGGTACAGCGCGCCCGTGATGCCCAGAGCCTGCACGGTGAGCGTCTCCTCGAGTCCCTCGCGCAGACTGGCCGCAGCGCCGGGATGCTTGGACTGCAGCGACGTAGCCAGGCGCTGCAGCTGCTTCTTGGCCAGCTCGGCGTTGGCGCTGTCCCAGGCGTCGCGCATCGCGCGGCCCACGCTGGCGTGCAGCTCTTCGGGCAGGTGCTCGATGACGTTGCGCCGCTTGTGCTCCTGGCAGCGCTGGATCAGCGCCGTGGCCCCGAAGGTCTCGACGATCGCCTTGCGCAGCGCCTTGCCACCATCGATCACCCACAGCCGTGCGCGGTCGGCATCGAGACCGCGCTCGATCAGATCGCTCAGCAGCGAGCGCACGACCCGCGTGCTCTCGGTGGAGCCTTCGCGCAGCCCCAGCACGTGCTTGTTCCCCTGGGCATCAATGCCCAGCGCCAGCAGGATGACGCGGTCTCGGAAGTGGATGCCGTCGACCATCACGACCGGCAGGTCCAGCTTGCCCAGCGAGCGCGACAGCCACTGCAGCAGTTGCTCTTCGCTCAGCGCCACGAAGCGCCGCGAGGTCGCGCTCTTGGACACCGACAGCGCTTGCTCGGGCGGCGGCAATTCCTCCAGCGTGCTGGCGTAGCGGCGCATGGACACGCCCGCAGCAATGGCGGCCATCGTCGCGGTGTCCAGCGGGTCGGTGCCGGCGGCCCAGGCGAAGCTGGGCAGCTCCAGCTCGCCCGCATCGACGCCGCGTGCACGTGGCCGCTTGATGCCGATGCGCTGCCCGCCGAGAACAACGGCGCTGCGCGTGCTGCCGCCACGTACCGCGCGGCGATCGGCATCGGGCACGCCCTTGGGGCCGCACAGTGCGATCCTGTCGGCCTCCATCATGGCTGCCAGCACCTGCTTGCCGGCGTTGATGCACAGCCCATAGAACGCGTGCTTCACGTCCTGCAGCACGCCCTGGATCGGCAACGTCAGCTGCACCTGCGCAGCCGGAACAACCCGCAGCGCGGGCTTCGTGCGAGACTTCATGTCGGTGGCTCCTTTGGTTGCTTGCTAGGCAACCCGCATGGTCACATGCGGGTCAAAGGAGCCGCCACCTCAGCTCACCCGTTCAACAATCCGCGGGACATCGCCCCCGCGCAGCCAGCTTGCGGTACAGCGTCTGGCGGCTGATGCCCAGCTGGCGTGCCGCCTGCGAGACATTGCCGCGTGCGCTTTGCAGCGCCTGGTCGATGGCGGCGCTGGAGAGCTCTTGCAGGCTGAGTACCGCTGCCGCAGGCACGGGCCTGGCGGTGGTCAGCCCTGGCAGCCTTGCGGACAAGGGTGGAGCCGCCGTTTGCAGCGCCTGCACGATGTCGTCGCCCAGGTGTTCCCAGCCCAGGGTGTCTTCGCCCTCGGCCAGCATGGCGCAGGCGGTGCGCAGCACACTGGCGTATTGGCGCAGGTTGCCGGGCCAGGGGTGGGCGGCCAGGCGCTGCAGCAGGTCAGGCGCCACCTGCACGGGGTGGGGCAGGCCTTGCTCGGTGGCCAGGTCGGTCAGCAGTTGCGCCGTCAGGGCGGCGAAGTCGGTGCGCTCGCGCAGGGCGGGCAGCTGCACCGTCAGGCCGTTGAGGCGGTAGTACAAGTCGTGCCGGAAGCGCCCCTGCTCGGCCGCCTGCAGCAGCTGGCAATGCGTGGCGCTGATGAGGCAGAAGTCCACCGGCACGGCGTGGCCTGCGCCCACGGGCGTCACGCTGCGGTCTTGCAGCACGCGCAGCAGACGGGTTTGCAGGGGCAGCGGCATGTCGCCGATTTCATCGAGGAACAGGGTGCCGCCGTGGGCCTCGCGCAGGCGGCCCAGGCTGCCTTCCTTGCGGGCACCGGTGAAGGCGCCAGCCACATGGCCGAACAGTTCGGATTCGATGAGGTGCTCGGGGATGGCCGCGCAGTTGATGGCCACGAAGGGCCCGGCGCGGCGTGGGCCGCTGGCGTGCAGGGCGCGCGCAAACACTTCCTTGCCCACGCCCGATTCGCCCTGGATGAGCACCGCGATGGGCTTGCCCACCACGCGGCGCGCCTTGTCGGCGGCGGCACGCCAGCGGGCGTCGCCCGTGTCCAGCCGGGCCAGGGCGTCGTCGGCGGATTCGTTGGCGGCGGGGGCACCCGGCGTGCCGCGCACCACGCGGGCGGCGGGCCAGGCAGCGGGGTCAAGCTGCACCTGCGCATACAGCAGCGCCCCGCCGCGCAGGCGCAGCGCCTGGGGCTGCTGGGGGCGGCGGCGGTGGTGCGAGAGCAGGTCGTCCAGCCGCACGTCCAGCACCTGTGCCAGCGGGGTGGCGCCCACGTCGCCCATGTGCAGGCCCAGCTGGGTGAGGGCCACGCGGTTGGCGCCCACGATCCAGCCATCGGCCGACACGGCCAAGATGCCTTCGGCCACGCTGCCAATGCCCTCGGGCTCGCGGTGCAGGTGCAGGCGGATGTTGCGCTTGCAGGTGGCCACCAGTAGGCGGTTTTCGATCATGCGGGCCGCAGTGCTGACCAGCCCCAGGGTGTGGGCGTGGCCGTTGCGGTGGTCACCCGAGATGTCGAGGATGCCCAGCAGCTCGCCCGTGGCCGAGAGGATGGGCGAGGCCGCGCAGGTGAGAAAGCTGTTGCGCTCCAGAAAATGCTCGCCGCCATGCACTTCCACCGCCGTGCCTTCGGCCAGCGCCGTGCCAATGGCGTTGGTGCCCCGGTGGGATTCGTGCCACGAGGCGCCGCAGGTCAGCGCCACGCGCTCGGCCTTGTCCACAAAGCCGGGGCTGCCCAGGGTGTGCATGAGCATGCCGGCCCGGTCGGCCAGCACCACCACGCTGTGGCTGTGGCGCACCTGGTCGAACAGGTATTCCATGATGGGGCGCGAATGCGTGAGCAGGCTGTGGTTACAGGCCATGGCTTCGCGCAGCTCGCCGGGGCTGGGCAAATCGGCCGCTGCGCGCCCGGCAGGGGCCAGGCCTGCGGCCATGCTGCGCCTCCAGGAACGGGCCAGGCGCTCATCCACCAGGCCCGTGGGGCAATGGCCGTGTTCCAGCAAATGTCGCCGGGCCTGTTGCAAGGCCAGCAGGGGGGATGGGGTGGTGCGCACGCTGTCTCCTGAACGGGCGTCATGGCACCCGCTTCGAAGGGGCAGTATGGCCGGGTGCGAAAGCCGGAGCAATAGCGTTTGCACAGGGAAACTGTCCAACTGTTCCATTTCGTGACAGGTGTTCTGTGTTGGAACGTAACGCATGGCGCCAGCGCGTCACACCATAGAGCCCCCACACACCAAAACCCAAACAAATCAGCCACTTAGCGCGCAATCAACCCTTGCCCAGCAGGCATGCAAGGGCTGGCATGGGTCTTGTATAGGTGCTGTCATCTGCCGCCGCAACACGCGCAGCAGATGTCCAAAGCATCGATAGGAGACACAGCATGACCGTTTACGCAGCCCCCGGCGCCGCTGGCGCCAAGATCGCCTACAAGCCCCGTTACGACAACTTCATCGGCGGCAAATTCGTGCCCCCCGTCAAAGGCCAGTACTTTGATGTGATCTCGCCCGTCAACGGCAAGGTCTACACCCAGGCCGCCCGCTCTACCGCTGAAGACATCGAACTGGCACTGGATGCCGCCCACGCTGCGGCCGACGCCTGGGGCAAGACCGATGCCGCCACACGCGCCAACATCCTGCTGAAAATTGCCGACCGCATTGAGCAAAACCTGGAACTGCTGGCCTACGCCGAGACAGTGGACAACGGCAAGGCGATCCGCGAGACGCTGAACGCCGACATTCCGCTCACCGTGGACCACTTCCGCTACTTTGCGGGCTGCGTGCGGGCGCAAGAGGGCGGCATCAGCGAGATCGACGAAAACACCGTGGCGTACCACTTCCATGAGCCGCTGGGCGTGGTGGGCCAGATCATTCCGTGGAACTTCCCCATCCTGATGGCCGCCTGGAAGCTGGCACCCGCCCTGGGCGCTGGCAACTGCGTGGTGCTCAAGCCCGCAGAGAGCACCCCCATCTCCATCCTCATCCTGGCCGAGCTGATTGCCGACCTGCTGCCGCCGGGCGTACTCAACATCGTGAACGGCTTTGGCCGTGAAGCCGGCATGCCGCTGGCCACCAGCAAGCGCATTGCCAAGATCGCCTTCACCGGATCGACCAGCACCGGCCGCGTGATTGCCCAGGCTGCCGCCAACAACCTCATCCCCGCCACGCTGGAGCTGGGCGGCAAGAGCCCCAACATCTTCTTTGCTGATGTGATGGACAAAGACGATGCCTTCCTCGACAAGGCCGTTGAAGGTCTGGTGCTGTTTGCTTTCAACCAGGGCGAGGTCTGCACCTGCCCATCGCGTGCGCTGATCCAGGAGAGCATTTACGACAAGTTCATGGAACGTGTCCTGAAGCGCGTGGCCGCCATCAAACACGGCAACCCGCTGGACACCGACAGCATGATGGGCGCGCAGGCCAGCAAAGAGCAGCTCACCAAGATCCTGAGCTACCTGGACCTGGGCAAGCAAGAAGGCGCCGAAGTGCTGGCCGGTGGCGGCCAGGCCCACCTGGGTGGCGACCTGGAGGGCGGCTACTACGTGCAGCCCACGCTGTTCAAGGGCCACAACAAGATGCGCATCTTCCAGGAAGAAATCTTCGGCCCCGTGCTGGCCGTGACCACCTTCAAGGACGAGGCCGAAGCCTTGGCGATTGCCAACGACACGCTGTACGGCCTGGGCGCCGGCGTGTGGAGCCGCAACGGCAACGTCGCCTACCGCATGGGCCGCGCCATCAAGGCCGGCCGTGTGTGGATCAACTGCTATCACCACTATCCGGCGCATGCGGCCTTTGGCGGCTACAAGGAATCGGGCATCGGCCGCGAAAACCACAAGATGATGCTGGACCACTACCAGCAAACCAAGAACCTGCTGGTGAGCTACAGCGAGAACAAGCTGGGCTTCTTTTAAGCCCATTTGACGGGGGTCAACGGATGGCCTGAGCCCCCCGCTTTGCCAAGCCGCAGCGGGCGTACGCTTTTGGCAAAGCAACCCCCTGCCTTGGGCGCTGAGACCTGCTTCTCACGCCCCGGGCCGACCGCCCCGCCACTCGCATGGCGGACCCGGATCGACCCGCAGCACCCCAAGGCAAGGGCAGCCCCGCCCTGCTGCGACACACCGACCCAACCCTTTCCCCATACCTTACCAAGGAGGTTCACGATGACCAGTACGTTCTTCATGCCCAGTGTCAACATCATGGGCGCAGGCTGTCTGCAGGAAGCCATGGTGGCCCTGAAGGGTCACGGCTTTCGCAAGGCGCTGATCGTTACCGACGCCGTGCTCAGCAAGCTCGGCGTGGCGGCGCGCATCCAGGCCCAGCTGGCCGGGCAGCAGATTGCCTCGGTGGTGTTTGATGGCACCCAGCCCAACCCCACCGTGGGCAATGTGCGCGCCGGGCTGGCGCAGCTGAAGGCCGAGCAGTGCGACTTCGTGATCTCTTTGGGCGGCGGCTCGCCGCACGACTGCGCCAAGGGCATTGCCCTGTGCGCCACCAACGGCGGCGAGATTGCCGACTACGAGGGCGTGGACCGCTCGGCCAAGCCGCAGCTGCCCCTGGTGGCCATCAACACCACGGCGGGCACCGCCAGCGAGATGACGCGCTTTTGCATCATCACCGACGAGACGCGGCACATCAAGATGGCCATCGTGGACCGCAACGTCACGCCCATCCTGTCCGTCAACGACCCCGAGCTGATGCTGGCCAAACCCAAGGGCCTGACGGCTGCCACCGGCATGGACGCGCTGACCCATGCGGTGGAGGCCTATGTGTCCACCGCCGCCACGCCCATCACCGACGCTTGCGCGCTGAAGGCGGTGGAGCTGATCGCCCGCCACCTGCGCACCGCCGTGAACCATGGCGACGACCTCAACGCCCGCGAGCAGATGGCGTATGCGCAGTTCCTGGCCGGCATGGCGTTCAACAACGCATCGCTGGGCTATGTGCATGCCATGGCGCACCAGCTGGGCGGTTTCTACGACCTGCCCCACGGCGTGTGCAATGCGGTGCTGCTGCCGCATGTGGAGGCGTTCAACGTGCCCACATCGGCCGCACGTCTGCGCGACGTGGCCTACGCCATGGGTGTGAACGTGGCGGGGCTGGACGCCGAAGCCGGTGCACAAGCCTGCCTCGCCGCCATCCGCCAGCTGGCGCTGGATGTGGGCATTCCCAAATGCCTGGCCGACCTGGGCGTGAAGGAAGCGGACATTCCGCTGCTGGCCGCCAATGCATTGAAAGATGCCTGCGGCCTGACCAACCCGCGCACCGCCACGCAGGCGGACATTGAAGGCATCTTCCGCGGGGCCATGACGGCCTGACACCATGGCTGTGGATTCCGCACACCCCAACGGCACCCCGCCACCCCCACGGGTGGTGGCCACGCCCGCCGCGCTGGAGCTGCTGGCCTTGCTGCAAGCCAAACACGGCCAGGACCTGATGTTCCACCAAAGCGGTGGCTGCTGCGACAACAGCGCCGCCAACTGCTACCTGCCCGGCGAGATCACCATGGGTGCGGGCGATGTGTACCTGGGCGACATTGGCGGCTGCCGCTTCTACATGGGCAAGGCCCAGTACGAGACCTGGAAGCACACGCAGCTCATCATCGATGTGATCGACGGGCATGGCGGCGGCACCTTCTCGCTGGAGGGGCCCGAGGGCAAGGCCTTCCACACCCGCTCGCGGGTGTTCAGCCCCGAAGAACTGGTGGCCCTGGGCATCCAGGCGCCTGCGCCTTGATCTGTGGGTTTTGAGACAAAATAGCCCTCCAGCGCTTACCTAGGGAAGGTGTTCAAAACGCCCGCGGCGATGGCCACTGAGGCGAGATATTCCACATGGTGACTAATCTGGCGTTTTTGCGGTCTCAAACAAGGGCATTTCGCCCTTGTGGACGGCCCTTTGGCCGGTTGTGGACGCACTCATCCCTGCAGCCCCTGCAAAAGCCTGCGCCGAGCCATCCACAGATTGCTCAGCGCAAACAGCGTCATCAGGTTGGCCGTGTTCTTGGCCAGCCCCCGGTACTTGACCTTGACGTAGCCGAACTGCCGCTTGATGACCCTGAAGGGGTGTTCCACCTTGGCCCGGATGCTGGCCTTGGTCTGCTCCAGCTTCTCCAGGATGGCTCCCATGGGCGTGCCCTTGTCCATCGCACGGCGCTTGCCCGGCATCATCGCAATGTGCCAGTTCACGTCGGGGTGCTGGGCCTGAATCTCTTTGCGCTTCTCAACGCCCCGGTAGCCCGCGTCGGCAAAGACATCGGTTTCTTCACCATGGACCAGCTTGCTGGCCTGCGTCACATCATTGACGTTGGCTGCCGTGCCCACCACGGTGTGAACCAGCCCAGAGTCGGCATCCACGCCGATGTGGGCTTTCATGCCGAAGTGCCACTGATTGCCCTTCTTGGTCTGGTGCATCTCGGGGTCACGGGTGCCGGTGCTGTTCTTGGTGGAACTGGGTGCGGCAATCAAGGTGGCGTCCACCACCGTGCCTTGGCGCAGCATCAGGCCCTTGTCGGTGAGCGTGGCGTTGACGGTGGCCAGGATTCGTTCGGCCAGATGGTGTTCTTCCAGCAGGTGCCGGAATCGAAGGATGCTGACCCGGTCCGGAATGCGTTCGACGCTGGACAAGCCGACAAACTCCCGGTACAGCGCGGTTGTCGTGTCCCGGATGATTGGTTAATTGATTCACGCCGTGGTTTACTCTTGGCCCGAGAGGTCATGCTGGAGCTGAAACGATGCATCTGAGGCTGCACAAGAACGCCACCACGACACCCAGGATCCGCGCCGAGATCCAGGTCAGCAAGGAATCCCCAGTTCGCGCACCCCGCCTTCGGGCTTCGGGATCTGGACGCGGCGCACCGGCAGGGGCCGGTAGCTGCCATCCAGCAAGGATTCCCGAATCCGGGGCCAGTGCGTTCTCAGGTGCTCCGCCGTCTCGGCGATCGACAACCCATCCACCCCAGCACTGCCGCGATTGGATTTGACGCGTTTCCACGCCACCTCCATGTTCGCTCTCGCGAGCACCTGCGCAAGCAGGCCGTCTCGCCCTGGGCTTCCGGTTTCATGCCGCGCCGTCCGTGCTTCATCACGCACTGCTTCGGACTCGGCTTCACCTCGCCCTCCCGCATTGCGCCCCGCACTCCCGGGCTTCTGATGCACTGCACGTCCGAGCGACACGGCCTTCGGCCCTCCTACTCGTTCGGCCCTTCGCCCTAAACCAGCGGCTACTACAGCCTCTGCTGACTTCTCGCTCCGGCTCAGCGCCGTCGCCCTTTCAGGCACAAGGCGAGATCTCCCCAGGTAAGAACGCACTCCTTCGCTGCACAACCGCCGGATTTACGCCACTTCGCCTTGATCACGAGAGCTTCGCGGCTTCTTGCCCGCTCGCCCTGCTCGGCAGCGCCTTCTATCCGGTTCTTGTCCATCGGCTCGCAGCTTCGCTCCACGCTTCCTTCCCACGCTCGGTCGCCCTCACGCAGTTGCGCTTCGCTTCGTTCGCTGTGATCAACTTACGGCGGGACTTGCACCCGCAGGAGTGCGCCCATGCTGGGCGCACAAAAGAAGAGCCCCGACGTGGGGGCTCGAATGGGTTGCGGGTTACTCGTCGTCGTAGAGCGTCAGCCCGTCCAGCACTGGCGCGTCGGCATCGAACACCAACATGCGAACGTCGGCGAGCGCAGCCAGGTGCAACACTTCCACGAGGGACTCCGGCACGCCCTTGGCCCGGTGCTCCTGCCGCAGCTCTTCGGCGGTGATGCCCTCGACATGCTGCAGGTTCGCATCCGTCCAGGGCGTGGCGATCAGCTTCACGCCGACCGCCGGGCTGTAGGGAATGCGGAAGGCCACGAACAAAAAACCGCTCGGCGTGGCGATGTCCGCCAGTTCGGCGAGGAAGCGGCCGGCCTCCTCGGTGATATGCGCCGAACTGATTTCCCAAGCACGGCTGTAGAACCCGGTCTCGAAGCGCAGGCGGCGTACCACCTCGCGCGCGGCTTCCTCGGAGTAGGTATCGCCGACGTGCAGCGGCTGGCCGGCTTCTTCGGCCATGACGGCGTAGACGAGGTTTCGGGCGATGCCGTGGCTGCGGCATTGCGCGTCCAGCTCGGGCGGCACGTTCTGGCCTTCCGTGATCAGCGCGAAGTCGTCGCAGAAGACGCAGGCATGGCGCTCGACCTGGCTGTCCGGCAGGTGCGACTGCGAGACGTGCAGCGGCAGATAGCTCAGCGGGCAGTCGTCGTCGTAGGAAATCGCCAGCAGCCGCTGCACGGACAGGCCATCGTAGCCGCGGGCGAAGGGATTGTTGGAATGGGACATGGGATTCCTCCAGCAGAGGATGGCCGAGGCAATCCCCTGCCGGGGATTGAACCCCAGCGGGTGGATGAAGTGGCAGCCGGTCAGCCGGCCGCGGCGTCGGACCGCCCTGGTGGCGGGCGGTGCGGGTCAGTGGAAGATGCTGATTCGGGACATGGCCGCTCCTGCGAAAAGAAGGAGGGACATGGCCCCGAACGGGGACGCATGTCCCTCGTGGGGTGGGATGAAAGGACGGTGGGTTGCCAGGCGCGGCTCACCAGCCGTTGTAGTGCAGCGTGAGGTCAGCGATGACCTGGCGCCGTTCCAGATCGAGGCCGCCGAAGTCGGACAGCCCCTCGAAGCCGCAACGCTTGAGCATCGCGCCACCCTCGCGGGCGTTGTAGAAGCTCACCATCGCGGACAGGAACATGCGTTGACCGCTGCTCAGCACGCCCAGGGCGTCGTTGAGCATCAGCATGTTGGGCCGCAGATCCCACTTGGTGGTGGCACGCTGCAGACCTTCGCGTGTGCCGTCGCCGAACCACTCGTGGCCGGCGATCTGCGCGCCGCGCTTCCAGGCCTCGAAGAAGGCCTGCGGTGCAGCGTCGAAGTGCGCCT
>Ga0209605_1004613_pt1 | contig 11186 bp, 9 predicted proteins | sample AD_UKC035_MetaG_FD_184408 | JGI IMG/M metagenome (GOLD analysis project Ga0209605, IMG submission 184408) | Active sludge microbial communities of municipal wastewater-treating anaerobic digesters from USA - AD_UKC035_MetaG (SPAdes) (version 2) | ecosystem: Engineered > Bioreactor > Anaerobic >...
CATCCCAACGATGTTTTATTAAAGGAAACTCATTCCATTTTGATATATACCACCCTGCTTCCTGCGTTGTCACTGCAGAGTGATCACCAGATGACCAAGAGACCATGCCTGGATAGATTTCAGTCTGAGATTCAGTATAACTGTAATCTTCCCAATATACGTGTTCGTCTGTATTTCCTGAATAATATCCAATCCATCGAGGCTGACTTAATGGTTGCAATAGTTGGCTCATATGCCAAGCATAACCATGACAATTAAATCTTCTTGTTGAACTGTAATTATTATACGTTTTAATTTGTTGTCCGTTAGGATAATGAATTGAACAATAGTTATCCCAATAGGCCCTCACCTGACCGGATGATTCACTTGTTATATATGCAACTACTTGACTACCATTTGGAGTATAAACATCCGCTCTATAATCAGTCTGAGACTTTATAATTGTAACTTCTACAAACAAAGTCAATATTGTAAGCAGTATTTTTTTTCTCATTGGTTCATATTTTTTTCAAACGTCAATTATGGAACATTTGAATAAATGATAACATTCAACTTCATTTCGTTTGTAAATTGTTCTATATTTTCAGGGATATAGGGATTCCCCCCGCAATCGAAAAAGTAATAAGCAATCCCTCCGCTACCAAGAGCCATATTTGTTACAAAAACATCATCATTTTTAGACTTTTCCAACCAAATTGTACCGATATAATTCCCACTCTTATCAGCTTCGGCACGATCAATCATCTCCTTCAACCATGAAATATTTTTACTGGGATTACAAATACCACAAGCAGATATTTCACAGTTATTCTGTTTATCACATGATAGTACTCCAGCTATCAAAATGATTAAAAAAAGTCTTTTCATTGCTTTATCCTGTTAATATATTTAAATGATTCTTCATCAATTTTATCAATTTCGTTTACGCCATACGTTCCACATTGACCTATATCATCTAGAGTCCTTTCTTGTACCTTTGAAATTATTAAATACCTTGAATATATATTTGTTACAAATCCAATTCCCATATAATAATTAGGGTTTCGTTTTTTTAATTCATACCCTTCTAAAAGAATTTCAACTACCTCCTTTTTTATTTGATTATCAACTTCATTACGCATTTCATACAAACCAAGAAATAATTCTATCGTAGATATTGAAACAATAAACTCTCCTTTGATAATATCGGATACTTCACTCTCCAAGAACTCTTGTTGCCTCAACTTGCTCCTATATTCCTCTAACAATAATTGACTTATATTTGATCTGCCAAATAGTTCTCTGATACCGTTAAAGTCTTTAAATAATTTATTTATCCCAATACTTAAATCATTAAATGCATAAATATCGTTCAGCAAAGGATACTGAAAGCAGATATTAAACAATTCTTTTGTTTTAATTCCAAACAATACACTTTCAGGAATTTGACATGCTTCGACTTTAGCTTTGTTGCTTTTTAGGAGATTCCAATCATTACTTTCGGGTTTTACAGGATAATCCCATGTTTGCGAAAATGCTAATGTGGGAATTACTAATAGCAATAGAATTAATCTTGTTTTCATTCAGTTTTGTTTTAAATAGTTATCAGTTACTTTAATAACATCCAAAGTGTTGTAGCATCAACGTTACCTTATTTAATAGTCAAGTGGCGCACCTACCAAATTCAGTATATTATTGGTTTAAAACTCATTTTGCACTAAACAGCAAAACTTACTGCTAATCACAGCCATTCGCTTCATAATTTACTGCATTGCTCGCAACTTTTTAACAAATGTATAACATTAATATAACAAAAACAATAATTAAAAGCATAACAGTGCTTTTTTAAAGGATTTTTAATATAATTAAACATTATGATAAGTAGTCGTCCCTTAAATATTGTTTATTTTATTCATAATCAGCAAAATAGTTAAAAAAAGGCTTTGAATAATCTACAAGTTTTAGTATCTTTACACTCTAAACCTTGCATATTTTCTTATGATTCCTAAGCGAAAAGATCGTAATCAAACCAGTCTGTTTTTCTCTTTGCAGGATATGCTCGACCAGAAGCATTCCCTCTACATTCTGGCCAATAGTATCCATTGGGATATTTTTGAGGAAGCATTCTCCCCCTTGTACTGCCCGGACAATGGACGGCCGGCCAAACCCAGCCGCTGCCGCTGGTGGTAGGGCTGGCCGCCTTTACCCGGTAGGTGGCCGTACCCTGGCCGCTCACGTAGGCCAGGTTGCTGCTGCGGCTCCAGCTCACCGAGCAGCCCGCCGGAAGATTGTTGAGGGTAAAGGGGGTGCTGGAAGAGCAGACGGTGGTGGGGCCGGAAATAAAACCTGGTAAAATGCTAATATCAGCACAGCTCCAATTAGAGACAACAAGACAAAGATCATTAATCGCTCTGACGCAAACCTTGGTAGAAGTCTGTGTGTTTAGGGTTGCGGTTGTTCCAGCACCTGTAATGGTGCCATGGGTTGTTGTCCACTCGTAGCCAGTAGCAGGAACTACTGGGTTTATTGATAGTTGGGAAACGCCGGCATAAACAGATGTGCTGTGGAGAACAGGCTGCCCCACCTCAACCAGCCTTGTGGGGACAATATTCACTATGGCACTCTCTATCATATTGAAACTACCATTTTCATTATTAAAAGAGCCTAAAGAATAATACCCATCTTGCCAACCATACCATCCCCAATTGCAATGAAAAGCTCCATTACTATCATACCCATCTATTACCCATGAATGACCCCCTGATAGGCTTCCTCCACTATAAATAACTGGATTACCGTTATCCAGTTGCCCCTGAAGCAGGTTCTGCCAGTTGCTGGTTGTCCACCAGATTCTCCACTTAGTGTCAATGCTGTTTGAAATTCCAAAGTAATCTCTTAAACCCTTTCTGGCTCTGCTTGGAACGGAAGATGATCCATTCTCTCCGTAATCCATTTCACAGGCAACGCCAGCATGATAGATTAGCAAAGCATTGTGGTTGTTTGAGAGAGTCGGGTGCATTTGTGCCCATTGGTAGGAGGTCTCCTCAAAATTGGCCGTAAGCAGGGTGGATATAAGGCTGGGCCATGGCAAACTCCACCAGTACGAATGCGACCCTGTTGGCTTGACTCTACATGCCCAGTAATTGAGCACTTGCGCCATGGCTACCGCGACACAACCAGCTGGGTAACGAGTTTCCTCTCCGAAGGGAGGACAGAAACGATTGAATCCCTTTCTTTGTCCCCACTCGGTGGTAAGTAACTTCGCAACGCTTTTAGTTGATTTGGATATGGTGAATTTTTCAACCTCAACATTGTACTTAACCCAAAGCGCATCAGTTATCTCGTTTTTGCCTATTCCGCTTTTACGTGCAATAGCCACCTCATGCTTGTACTTCTCTAGAAGGTAAAGAAGTCCAGGGGGAGCCTTGTCGAAGTTAAATTGCCCCTTGAGGCTGCGCCCCAACAGGGGATCATCATTTTATCGGCCGACACAATGGTAAATCCGCTATCCATAATGTTGACAATGCATTAGAGCAGGTTCTCGGCATCGTCCTTAACGGGGATAACCTCGGTAATAGCTATCTTATCGAGTAGTTCCCTACCCGTTTCAATGGTCAATTCGCTGTATGCGTTAATAGCCACTCGTTCTATGGACTTCATATCAACGGGCTGGGCAAATATGGTAGTGGTAAACCACGCCATCGCAATTGCGATAGCTATCAAATGTTTTCTCATCGTATTGTATTTATTTTAATCTTGTAAAAAATTCTTCAATCTTACCATCCAGAATAATCTGCTTTAGGTCAACAGTATCCAGTTTTGAAACTTCACTGTTAGCAGTAAAAGCCTCGTTATCCTTAGCACGCCAGAGCTCAAGGTAGGGGTCTAAGTCGAGCATATACTTCCAAACGGTATCAACAGGAAAAGAAAGCTCGTCGTACCTCTCAAGCCAAAGCAGGTACTCCTTGTAGGTAAACGATAAGTAGGCATCCCTTAATGTGCCCTCACCGTCTAATACATAACCATCTACAATTCGTGCTCTATTCCTATTTATTGTATCGGTTTTTGTGATATTAAGGTTGGATAGGGGAAATGCGGGATTCCCTGCTATCTTATCCCCATCCCTACTCATCCACACAACAACATTCTCAAAGTAATCCCCCTTCGTGCGGTACAGGGAAACGCCTTTGTAATCGGCCTCGGTTGAAATCTTGTCGCAGCTGCTTAGCATTAGCAGCACCGTAAAAAAGAGTAATAGAATCTTTGTTTTCATGGTGTGTTGTTTTTTTAATTGGAACAATAATCAGGTGTAAGTTATTGAAATTTTATGTGAAATGCGGAGAAATATCATACTATTTTAAATACAACTATGTGCAGTATGGTTTGCACATCCCGCTCGCTGGCGGTTGCCTCGCCTCTCCGAAAGCTGCCTGCATCATGTCGGAACTCAGCCTAACGGGGATCTAACCCCAAGGCATAGCACCAGCAGTGCCGATGCAAGTATTTGCGTTGGTCTCTTTCGTATCATAATCACTATTCTATTATTGTTTTAGATCGAATCGGCCCTTGGTTATTACCACATCCTCACACCCATCGAGTTTTAGCAAAGCATTGAATCGCCCCGAAACTATTCTATTCTCCAAATCGTAGCGGGTGATTTCAATTAATCCCTCTTTCGTATATTCATAATCACAATATGAACCTGTTGGCCCTCCAATTCCATGATGGTAGAATATATTAACTTTTAAAGAATCGCACACAAATTGCCCTACACCAATATCAGATATCCAAATAAAAATTCCTATTCCAGATAGTGTGTCAGTTACACTTCTTGCTGCAGCAATTTGCAACCGAGATTCGGTCATTTCTGGTATATTAAGGCTTTCTGAAGGGATAAAGTACCCACCGTTCCGCCACACCCTACCGTTCACCAAGCAGCCAAAGGTGTTGGCACCGGTGGTAGTTTCGGGGGGTAGCTCGGTGCCGGGGGCAAAGGGGTTCTTCTCGCAGCTGCTTAGCATTAGCAGCACGGCTGCAAATAGCAATAGAATTTTTGTTTTCATGGAATATTGCTTTGAGTTGTGTTAAATACATTTTATGTACAAGTTAATGTAATTATATGCAAAATGCAAGAAAAAGGTAAGATTTTTGTAAACGAAGGCTGCGACTTGTGGACTATCTCAGCTGTCTAAAAACCTGCGGATGGGCCAGGGTTACAGCCTGGCGGCGATGCGGTTACCGGAGCCGCCACGGTTATCCTTGCCATGGGAGCCGGTCGAAATGCTGCCATGCATATCGATGAATACTTCGTGGCAAGTATGGGGATTGATTATCGAGATTTTATGTCTGTTTTTACCGCAAACCCCGATTACTCACTGAGGCGCGAATAAAGTGCCGAGTGCACGAAGAATTTCCGGTTCAATTTTTTTTATGTCTTTCTCTGTGACCTCTGCGAACTCAGTGATGAAAATATTTTTACCACTGAGATCACTGACCCCGACAAATAAAGAGTCGGGGACACAGAGTATTTCTATTGCAGAAGTGCAATGGTTGAAAATACTATAGCTTAAGTTCTATGTGAGAACTAAGGTTTTCCTTTTCAAATTATAAAGGACTTACTAAATCAGCCTTATCACCGGGAAGTCAGCACTTCGAATGAATATGGTCGCAAACTGATTTCCAGTGTTCCATCATTTTCTGTGTGGGATGAGCCGAAATTGCTTTGCCACGAGAAACCCTGCAAGCCTTTGGGCAGATTAACCACCACCTTAGACGGAGAAGTTGAGTTGTTGAACACCACAATCACCTTATTTCCAAAGTATGTTCTGGCAAAGGCATAGTTGCTGTTGTTGACCAGCAGTGGGTCGAAAGTGCCATAGCAAAGGGCCATATTGCCACGCCTCAGATGAGCCAGCTTCTTTGTAATCTGCAACGTTTCCTCTTCCTTGGGCAGTAGATTGCCAAACTGCATCATCTTACGGTTATCGGGGTCGTTGGCACCGGGTTGGCCAAACTCATCGCCCTGATAAATGGTGGGCACACCCGGAATGGTAAAAATAAATGCATTGAGTAGCTGCAATTTATTGTAGCCAATGGTATCTCCCACCCCCACAGTACGAGTCCACCCGGCACGCTTGGCATCCTCGTCGAAGGAGAGTGCTCCACCTGCATAGGAGATAAATCGCGCCTTGTCGTGATTGCCTGTGATAATCCCCATCAGATTATGCCATCCGTAGTATCCGAAGCCCTCTATCAACTTACTGTTCAAATCGCTGAATGGGACGTTTTTACGGGCAAAGGTTGCCACGGCAGCGTCATAAACATTGAAATCGAACTGGGAGTTGAGCATGCCTGAACTTATATAGCCTGAAATCAGGTCGTGGCTCCCGTAGGTTTCTCCAATCTGGAAAATCGTCCGTTTGTCGGACACGTTTTGTTTAATCTTTCGGGTGAGCGTACGCCAAAAAACTTCGGGAATGTGCTTGGTGGCATCGTGCCTAAAGCCGTCGAACGGATAGTGAGTTACCCAAAACAGTGCCGAATCGGTCATGGGTTCGTACACCTCGGGATTTTCCAAATCGAGGGTGGGCATAAACGTGTCGAACCAGGTTGTAAGGCGGTGTTCATCCCATTTCTCGGTATTCATGGTACCATCGGGCAAATAGAGGGGTGTAGCCCAGTGTGGATTGTTGCGGTAAAGAGGGTGTTCCTGATGCACGTGATTGGCCACATAGTCGAGTATGACGTTGATTCCGTGTTGGTGGGCTTCATCAATCATGGTATTCAACTCCTCGGAGGTGCCAAAACGAAAATCTACTTTAGATGATGAAATGGGCCAATAGCCGTGGTAACCGGAAAATTTTGTTTTGGGGTGGGGATACATGCCGTAGGCACCCAATGGATTTTGGGTTATGGGCGATATCCAGAGGGTATTCACCCCTAAACTCTGAAAGTAATCATCCTTTATTTTTGAGGTAATGCCTTTTATATCACCGCCTAAGTAGTTTACCTTGGGATTAACCAAAGGGTCGCTCACCCTGTAATCATTTTTATGATCAGCATTGTTAAACCTATCAACCATAAGTGAATACATAACCTGCGTATGCAAATCGGATCGGCTGAGCTGCGATGTAGAGGTCACCACTCTCCTGCCCTCCAAAGGAATAAGCAAGTCGTTGGATTCGCCCTCGCTATTGAAAGCCCACAGCCTTAAATACGAACGACGTAAACCATCGGCATTGGCAGGGATTGTAATGGTAGCACCAAGGCTATCAATACTTACAAATGTATTGTCCAAACGATAGTTCTCCCAAAAGACAAAAAGCTCGTCAACCGGATTTTTGAACCGGATTCTTAATGTTTTTCCCTCTGTTTGCTCGGGAAATAGCTTGGGCTGATTTTCGTATTGCAAATTGCCAACCCTGAGTATTGAATTAACCCCTCCAATGTTGTTATCCTCAGTTTCGGGGTTTGAAGGATCGAGTATCCACTGTCCATCAACCACTATCTTATACTGGTATTTGCCCGGATTGAGCCAAAGGTTGGTTTGCCATGTATCACCCACCTTTTCGAGATTTGTTTTGGCCGGATTCCAATCGTTTATCTGCCCTGCCAATTGGACTGACCGGGGTTCTTTCCCTGTGGGCTTATAGGTAATCTGCACCAATTGTTTTCTGCTTTTTCTCATGATGATTGAGTAATCAACCCCATCAACCCATACCTTCAATACCGACAAGCGGGGGATTTGCTCGTTATCAGCAATTAGTTCGACAGTTTTCTTATCATCGGCGAGATTAACCTTAAAACATGGAGGGGCTACTATGGAGTCGATTTGAAGCACATCCAAAAAGTAATCTTCCAGAATCACTTCGGTTTTTTCGCCTGATAGCTGAATGGGTGTTGCCAGTCCCTGTATTTTCGAATCTTTATCGTAACGGGGCAATACCTCTTTTGCTCCGCATGCCCAAAGAACCAGCAAAACTGAAATGTACATTAATCGTCTCATGACCATTTTTTATAGCATTGTTAATGGAGTAAAATTATAAAAAGCAATTAAAAAGTTTTACTTCAACTCAATAATCAAAGCCGATCGTGGCGAGAGTTGCAACTTTTCCAAATTGGTAATCCTTGTACCGGTTAATATATCCACCCCTTCTTTGAAATTGCGAAGAATTTCATTAAACCTTTGGGTTTTAATTACTTTTGGTTGATATCCGTTGTGCAGTACCACCATTACTGTTTGCTCTCTATTCTGACGGAAATAAACGTACACCTCCTTTTCGGGAATAAAATGAATGAGCCTGCCGTTGTGAATTGCGGTGGCCGTCTTTCGCCATTGCAGTATGGTGTTCAGGTAGTTCCATGCCTCGTTTTCCTTTTTAGTTCTGCCATCGGCAGTGAAAGCCGAACGCGTGTCGCCCTCCCATCCGCCCGGAAAATCCCTGCGAATTACACCATGCCCATCGGCCTCATCGCCATCCATAAGTATCTCTGTTCCATAGTAAATCTGAGGAATACCACGGGTTGTCAACAGGAAAGCCATTCCCAACTTATAACGTCCAATGGACATGTTCTTGCTCCTCATAAAACGCGATACATCGTGATTATCGGCAAAAATCATAATGTCCATCGGGTTTGGGTACACAAAGTCGTGGACAAGGATTTCGTAAAGGCGGTTAATCCCCGTGTCCCATCCCTCCTTCTCGTCGAAGGCCTGTTGCATGGCAAACATCAACGGAAAATCCATCAACGTCTTGATACCCGAATCGTAACCATCGCGATTTACCGAGCCGGCTTGCCAGTAGGCACACCAGGCCGGATAGTTGAGCCACACCTCGGAAACGATGTTGAAATTGGGGTATTCGGCCATCACCTCGCGGGTCCATCTGGCCATGAACTCCTTATCGGGATATGGGTATGTATCCATTCTGATGCCATCCAAATCGGCATATTCAATCCACCAAATGCTATTCTGGATAAGGTATTTTGCCATGTATGGATTCCTTTGGTTCAAATCGGGCATGTGAACATCAAACCACCCGTCGCTCATCAGCACGCGGTCGTATTCCGACACGTAGGGGTCGATGGTTGTTGTCCCACGGTAATTGGTTCGTGTAAACTCAGGCCACTGATTTACCCAATCCTTCATGGGCAAGTCGTCCATCCACCAGTGCTTGCTGCCGCAATGATTGAATATCAAATCCTTAATGATTTTAATACCCTTTTGATGCGACAACTCCACCAGTTTCTTATACAGTTCGTTGGTACCGTGTCGGGGGTCAATGTTATAAAAATCGGTAATGGCATACCCATGATATGAAGCTTCCGGCTGATTGTTTTCCAGCAGTGGGTTAATCCATATTGCAGTGATACCCAAATTGATAAGATAATCAAGATGATTGATAATGCCCTGAATATCGCCCCCGTGACGGGCATACAAATCCTTTCTATCCAACTTATCGAGCATCCCGTTAACCACATCGTTATCAGGGTTACCGTTGGCAAACCTGTCGGGGAAAAGAAGATAGATTACATCGGAGGCGTCGAATCCCTGTCGCAAATGGGAATCCGTTTGCCTTTCATTCAGCCGGTAGCTATGGATAATCTTTTTGCCGTCGGCAAAACTAAAGGTTATATCGAACAGGCCGGGCTTGACTTCGGTATCTAGGAGTAAATTGATAAAGAGGTAGTTGGCACTTTCTACCCTATCCACACTGACCAACTCTACCCCGGGATATGATAGATTGACTTCGGCCTGTGCTATGTCTTTACCGTGCACCATCAACTGCAACTCACTATTCTTCATGCCCACCCACCAGCAAGGAGGTTCAATTCGGTTGATATTTTGAGCTTCTGACATAAAACTAAGTATTATGGAAATGGTTAGGGGAACAAGTTTTTTCATACCGTGGAATATTTGGTCGATTTGACTTAATTATTGAATACAAAAAAACTAATTTATTTGCGATATCGCAACTTGCACTGAAATCGGATAAGAAAGATATTAAAGGAAAGATATAATCCCTCCGTTCTGCTGAGGCTCCTGCCTCAATCGAGCATATTTTTACAGGCTCAGTTTGCTTATATATAATAGACCGACGGCGGTACAACCGCCGCCGAACGGGTTACCATTTCAAAAAAAATTCTTCTTTGCTCCTTGTGGTATTGTAGGAAACACAGTTCAAAGACAACAGCCCACGGGCTTTATCAAACTTTTAGAAATATTTCAACCTTAAATGTATTCCTTTTTGTATATTGCAAAACTTTTAACGCTTTAACACAAACCAGCTTTATGGCAAACATAATCAGCGTAATCAACAATAAAGGAGGAACCGGAAAAACCACAACGGTTTTAAATCTGGGTGCTGCATTGGCCAAACGAAAGCAGCGTGTCTTGCTGGTTGATTTGGATAGTCAGGGCAACCTGACCTCCACATTTCAGTCGGGTACAAATGACATGGGTATTGGCGAACTGCTGGTGGGCAATTGCTCCATGGACGATGTGCTCAAAGCCAATGGCAATCTAAGCCTTATCCCCTCTACGGATAAGCTGCTGGACTTCGAATTTCAAATCAACAACGAACCGGGCAGGGAGTACATGCTACGCGAGCAGCTGGAGAAATTGGCAGACGATTACGACTTTATCCTCATCGATTGTCCCCCCAGCCTGGGTACGCTAAGCATCAACTCGTTGGTGGCAGCCAATACTTTCATTGTGCCCATGCAGGCAGAAAACTTTGCATTCATTGGCCTGGACAGGATTATGCTGATAACCGAAAAGGTGAAGAAACGCATGAACCCCAGCCTTAAACTGGACGGAATTCTATTTGTGAAGTTGGCTCCAAGGACAAAATTTAGCCAGGCGGTGTTGTCGAACCTGTCCAACAATAAAAATTTCGAAGGGAAATTGTTCAATACCTATATAAGGCAGGATATTGCCCTAATGGAATCGGGGGCCTTTAAGCAAACCATTTTTGAATATGCTCCCCGAAGCAGAGGTTCGCACGATTACATGGATTTGGCAAAAGAAATACTGAAGCGATATGGCAAAAAATAGGCGTACGATAAGCGATATTCAAAAGGCTCTTCTTATCAATACTAAGTTTATTAAAGAGCCCGAAGAGGTTGAAGAACCAATTGTTAAGGCTGAGAAAAAGGAACCTGAACCGATTGCCAACGATAAGATTAACATTGATGAAGTTGTATTG
>Ga0209605_1004617_pt1 | contig 11176 bp, 10 predicted proteins | sample AD_UKC035_MetaG_FD_184408 | JGI IMG/M metagenome (GOLD analysis project Ga0209605, IMG submission 184408) | Active sludge microbial communities of municipal wastewater-treating anaerobic digesters from USA - AD_UKC035_MetaG (SPAdes) (version 2) | ecosystem: Engineered > Bioreactor > Anaerobic >...
GTACAGGCCCGGCATGACCGTGTTCTCGGCATCGATCACCACCTCGCCGTAGCGGTTGGTGGGGATGCCGCCCATGGTGTAGTGGGCCGTGGGCTGCACGGGCATGGGCTGGGTCACCGGGTCCACGCCCAGGTAGGTGCGGGCGAAATCGATGATGTCGGGCAGCTTGGCGGTGATCTCCTCGCCGGTGACGATGTAGGGCGAGCCGTCTGGACGCTTGCGGCCATCCAGGGCGGCGAACTTGTTGACCGTCTCGGGGCGTACATCCAGGTAAAGGTAGTTTTGGCCGTTGATGCCGCGCCCGGCTTTCATCTCTAAGTACATTGCCCGGCTGGTCACGTCGCGCGAGGCCAGGTCTTTGACCTTGGGGGCGTACTGCTCCATAAAGCGTTCGCCGTTGCCGTTGAGCAAAACACCCCCCTCGCCGCGCACCCCCTCAGTGATGAGGATGCCCAGCTTGTAGATGCCGGTGGGGTGGAACTGGAAGAACTCCATGTCTTCCATGGGAATGCCGCGCCGCATGGCAAGCGCGATCCCGTCGCCGGTGTAGGCATAAGCGTTGGAGGTCACATCCCACACCCGCCCGTGCCCGCCGGTGGCGAAGATCACGGCCTTGGCCTGGAAGATGTGCATTTCGCCTGTGCCCAGCTCCAGGGCCACCACGCCCGCCGTCACCCCGTTAACCAAGAGCAGGTCTACCACCTGGAATTCATCGTAGAACCGGACGTTGTTCTTGAGGCACTGCTGGTAAAGGGTCTGCAAGATCATGTGCCCGGTGCGGTCTGCGGCGTAGCAGGCCCGGCGCACCGGCTTGCCGGTGAGGTTGTTGGTGTGCCCGCCAAAGGGGCGCTGGGCAATGCGGCCATCGGGCGTGCGCGAGAAGGGCAGCCCGTAATGCTCCAGCTCGTACACGGCCTGCACCGCCTCGTAGCACATGAATTCGATCGCGTCCTGGTCGCCCAGGTAATCAGAGCCTTTGACCGTGTCGAAGGCGTGCCATTCCCAATGGTCTTCTTCGTAATTGCCCAGGGCTGCCCCAACCCCACCCTGGGCCGTGCCGGTGTGCGAGCGGGTGGGATAGAGCTTGCTGAGCACGGCAATGTTGGCGCTCTTGGATGCGTACAGGGCGGCCATCAGGCCGGCCCCGCCGGCCCCAACGACCACAACATCAAATTGGTGTTTGTTCATAGTGGCTGTTCTCCTTGAGGCCTGGGGCTACATCATCACGATCACATTGTAGGCGAGGATCAGCATGAACGCCCACAGTAAAAAGAAGAAGCCGCGCAGCAGAATCTGGCCGACGCCGCGGTTGATGTAGTCTTCCAAGATCATGCGCAGGCCGTTGGCCGCATGCGTGAAGGCGAAGAAGACCACCAGCATTTGCATCACATTCCAATAGGCGTTGGCCCATCCGGCGGTCAGATCGGGGATGTCGCTGTTGATGACATGGTTGGGGTTGGGGAAGAAAGTCCAGCGCATCAGGGTGCCCAGGTCCATTTGGGTGCGGGCGCCCATGATGAAGGCGGTGACCAGGCCGATCACGGCCAACAGAATGATCGACAGGCCCGAGATGCGGGTGAACAAGAACATCAGGTAATCCAGGGTAAAGCCGCGCTGTGGAACGGTTCGAGATGCCATGTGTCACTCTCCTGTGGGTTCAGCCGGCCAGCCCGCGCTGGATCATGATGAAGATGGTCAGGGCATAGATGGGGACGAAGATGGCCCATTCCAGCCAGATGGCTTCACGCTGGTATTTTAACAAGCGCGGCCAGAAATCTAAGATGGTGATGCGCAGCCCGTTGAGCGTGTGGAAGAGCACGCAAAAGACCACGAAGATCTGGAACCAGAAGGATTCATAGATCGTGTTGATGAAAACGCCGAAATCTCCCCACACCCCTTGTTGGATTGAGAACGAGGCCATGATGTGCAGGCCGACGAACAGAATGATGCCCACGGCGGTAATGCGGTGGAGTAAAAAGACCAGCATCGGGCCGCCGCCCCGATACGTGAAGCCTTTCCACCCGTTGTATTTACCAAATGCCATGACTGCCTCCTTAGATGGTTGGGGGTGCCGGAGCCTGGCGCAGACCTGCATCGCCAGGGGTCCATAATACTACCATTATTACACTGGCCTTTCATTCAGGAAAAGTGACAATGCTCACCGATTAATCGTTCCACTTGTCCTTATCATCCTCTAAGCTTCAGCTTAAAATATTATCATGTCTTTTTGCACCATCCCACCCCCGCAGTAAGGAGGTATCTATGTCCCAAACGCCCCATATGGGCCGCCGGGAATTTGTGCAGTTGGTGACGGGCTTTGTGGGCGCCGTGATGGGCGCGGTGATCGGCCTGCCGGCCATCGGCTACCTGATCTCGCCTGCCACCAAGCGCCGCCAATCGGAAGCCTGGATCCCTCTCGGCCCGCTGGAGAATTACCCCGTCGGCGTCCCCACCTTGTTCAACTTTACCCGCAGCAAGGTCAACGGCTGGGAGAAAACGGTCAACAGTTACGGCGTTTTTGTGGTGCGCCACCCCGATGACAGCGTGACGGTGCTTTCGAACGTCTGCACCCACCTGGCCTGCCGGGTCAACTGGGTGCCTGAGAACCAGTGGTTCCTCTGCCCCTGCCACGATGCGCAGTTTGGCCTCGATGGCCAGGTGTTGGGCGGCCCCCCGCCGCGCCCGCTGGATTCCTACACCCAGGATGCGGTCAAGATCGAAGACGGCAATTTGTTCATCTTCTTCAAGGAGGCCTAGGGATGAGCACCTGGCAGAAACTCTTGAATTGGTTTGATGAGCGCCTGGGCCTGACCACCATCTACAGCACGGTGCTGGACCGCAAGGTGCCCAAGGTCAACTGGTGGTTCACCCTGGGCAGCGCCAGCATGATCCTCTTCCTCTTGCAGGGCGTCACCGGCGTGATGCTGACGGTTTATTACGTGCCCTCGCCTGACCACGCCTACGACAGCATCAACTACATTATGAACGAAGTGGCCTTTGGCTGGCTGATCCGCGGCATCCACCACTGGGGCGCCAGCCTGATGGTGCTGGTGGTCTTTGCCCACATGCTGCGCACCTTTTATTTTGGCGCCTTCAAGTACCCGCGTGAGCTCACCTGGATCACGGGCGTCTTCTTGCTCTTGTGCACGGTGGGCATGGGCTTCACCGGCTACCTGCTGCCCTGGAACCAGCGGGCATTTTGGGCCACCACGGTGGGCACTTCGATTGCCGGGGCGGTGCCCTTCGTGGGCGAGTTCATCAACGAGGTGCTGCGCGGCGGCACCGATCTCAGCGCCCTGACCCTGGCGCGCTTCTTCTCGGTGCACATCTGGTGGCTGCCGGCTGCCATCATCGCCCTCATCGGCGTGCACATGTACATGATCATCCGCCTGGGCATCTCGTCTGTGCCTACCAAAGAGGACTAGAGGAGCGCGGCGATGAACGCAGAACAAAAGCAACAATATAAAGAGAAGTACGCCAACGCCAAGCAGCATGGGGTCAAGTTCTGGCCCGATATCATCTACAAAGACCTGCTGATCTCCTTTGCCATCTTCATCCTGCTGGTGGGGCTGGCAACCTTCTTGGGCGTGGCAAGCGAACCCAAGGCCGACCCCTCTGATTCCTCGTATATCCCCAGGCCAGAGTGGTACTTCCTCTTCCTGTTCAAATTCCTGGCCATTTACGGCCAGATCCCCTGGCTGGGCAAGATCGAATGGCTGGCGGCGACGGTGGTGCCGGCGGTGGGCGTGCTGGCGCTCTTCTTGGTGCCGTTCATTGACCGCTCGCCCTTCCGCCACTTCAGCAAGCGCGGCGCCGCCCTGGCCTTCATGACCGTTTTGGTGGTCACCATGGTCGGCCTGACCCTCATCGCCAACGTGCCAACCACCGAGCTGAGCGCCCTGCAGTTCATCTCTGGCCTGGTTCTGCCGGCCCTGGGCATGGCGGCGGCCCTGTTGATCCCGTTGTTCATCAAGAAAGATACCAACCGCGCCCTGGCCTGGATGACGGGGGTCACCTCTGCCCTCATCCTGGGCCTGGCAGTGGCGGTGCTGGTGCTGTCGCCGCCGGCCGCGGCCGCCGAAGAGGCCCAGGTGGCCGCCACCCTGCCCGAGCAGATCCTGGCAGGGCAAGACCTGTACTCCGTGCACTGCGTGGAATGCCACGGGGCCGAGGGCGAGGGCGGCGAGATTAAGGGCGTGGAAGGCCTGGAAGGGGTCATCCTGGACCCCATCAACGCCCGCGATGTCATGTATACCTTCACCGATGAGACGCTTTACAACATCATCGCCTACGGCCAGCCTGACCTGGGCATGACCCCCTTCGGCCTGGCTTACGGCGGCACGTTGGGCCCCGGCGAGATGGAAAACATGGTCACCTTCATGCGCTACACCTGGGATGACCGCGCCGAGCTGCCCGCCGAAGTGACGGCTGCCAGCGCCATGCCCACCCTGGCAGAGAGCGAGACGCCATCGTATGAGGTGCACATCCAGCCCATCATCAAGCGTTACTGCATCTCTTGCCACCGCGAAGGCAAGACCAATAACAACTACATCATGGATACCTACGAGAATGTGATCAACGGCGGCGACAACGCCCCCAACCTGATCGCCGGTGACCTGACCTGCAACACCATCCGCATGTTGAACCGTGAAGACCTGGGCGATATCGGCAGCGCCATGCCGCCCACCAAGGCCCTCAAAGCCGAACTGGTGGACGTGTGGGTGCGCTGGGTGCTGGCGGGCATGCCCGAAACCGCCGAAGATGCCGCCGCCGCTCCCTCGATAGCTCCCTAGCCGTAGCGTATATCTCGATAACAGATGGGGCTGTGCGAAGCACAGCCCCATCTGTTATCGAGGAACCGGAATGATCGCTTCGCGCTCCGGCCCGGTAGAGACCATCCCCACCGGCGTCTCGATCAACTGCTCCACCTTGCGCACGTAAGCCTGGGCCAGCTTGGGCAGTTGCTCAAAGGCGCGGACATCCTTGGTGGATTCCATCCAGCCATCCACTTCAATGTACTCGGGCTCTTGGGCTTCCAGCCAGCGGGCATCGCCTTCCCAATAGTGCGCCAGGCGCACCTCGCTGCCCGGCAGGTCTGATTTGCAGTGCCCCTTGGGGCAGTAGCCCACGCCGATCTTGATCTTGGGCATGCCATCGAGCACGTCCAGCTTGGTCAGGGCCACCTCGGTCATGCCGCTGAGCTGGGCCGTGAAGCGTACCAGCTCGGCATCGAACCAGCCGCAGCGCCGCGGCCGCCCGGTGACGGTGCCAAACTCGGCCCCCGCCTGGCGCAGCGCCTCGCCGTCTTGGTCCAGCAGCTCGGTGGGGAAGGGCCCGGCCCCCACGCGCGTGGTGTAAGCCTTGGCGACGCCGATGACGCGCCCCACCCAGCGCGGCGCAATGCCCAGCCCGCCCGCCGCGCCACCGGCAATGGTGGTGGAGGCGGTGCAGAAGGGGTAGGTGCCCCAGTCGTTATCCAGCAGCGAGCCCTGGGCGGCTTCGAGGATGATGCGGGCGTCTTTGCGCAGGGCCTCTTGCACCAGGCCAAAGGGTTCACGCACCATCTCTTTGATCTGGGCGAACTGGGCCTGCTTTTCTTGTATGATGTTTTGCAAGTTTAGCTCATCGATGTTAAATAACTTGAATAAAGCGTTCTTGACCTTCAACTGCACGCCCAACTTCTCAGCCAGGGCCGCCTCGTCTGCCAGGTCTGCCAGGCGGATGCCGTTGTAGCTCACCTTATCGGCATACACCGGGCCCATGCCGCGCCCGGTGGTGCCGGTGCTGGCCGCGCCCTTGGCCCGCTCGTAGATGCCCTCTACCAGCGGGTGGTACGGCATCACCACGTGGCAGCGCGGCGAAACCCACAGCCTGCCATCCAGGCTGATGCCAGCCTGCCGGATCGTCTCGATCTCCGCGATCAAAGTGGCCAGGTTCACCACCACCCCCGGCCCAATTACGCAGATGGTGCGCGGGTTCGAGAAGCCGTTGGGGGTCAGGCGCAGCTTGAAGGTGCCGTATTGGTTGACCACGGTGTGCCCGGCGTTATCGCCGCCGTTGAAGCGGCCCACGATATCTGCCTCTTGCGAGAGCAGATCCACGATCTTACCCTTGGCTTCATCACCCCACTGCGCCCCGATGACTACGGTTACGCTCATATCCAGCCTCCTATGCACTACGCGTCAAAGCTTAACGCCAAGGCGCAAAACAGAAAGGCCGCAAAGAACACCCCCAGGTTCCCTTTCCTTCTTTGCCTCCTGGCGGCCTTGCGTTTATGATCATTTACCCAAACCGGATGCAACTTCTACCTCTTATTTTACCCCGGATTAGGGGTTTGGGACCCCAAAAGCTCTCCTTTCGAATAAAATAGGCCTTAACTGCGTACTATCAATAGATTGTGAGGAAATGCAGGCGTGATACAACCCGCCGGCAGCGCCGCTGCCACTGCCAACCAGGAACAAGAGACCATCGCCCGCGCCCGCCAGGGTGACCGGCAGGCCTTTGGCATGCTGGCGGCGCACTACCAGGCCGCTGTGGTCAACGTGGTCTACCGCATGTGCGGCGACCTGGCCCTGGCAGAAGAATCGGCCCAAGAGGCTTTCATCAAAGCCTGGCTGCACCTGGCCTCTTACCGCCCGCAGTTTTCCTTCCGCAGTTGGCTCTACCGCATTGCCATCAACACCGCCCTGGATGTGCTGCGCAGGCGGCCAACTGAGGCGGCCCTGGATGACCTGGCGCTGGCTTCAACCCTTGAAGGGCCTGAAGCAGCCCTGGAGCGGCGAGAACGGGCTCAGCAGGTGCGCCGTGCGGTGCTGGCACTGCCCCCCGCCAGCCGGGCCGTGCTGGTGCTGCGAGAATATCAAGGCCTGTCGTATCAAGAGATCGCCGCAGCCCTGGATATCCCGCTGGGAACGGTCATGTCGCGTTTGAATTATGCTCGCGGCCAACTGCGCACCGCGCTGGCGGCTTACCTGGAGGAAGTATGACGAGGCACATGTTGCAATGGTTAGGCGCTTACCAGGATGGTGAATTATCCCCGGCCCGCTGCCAGGCGCTTGAAGCACACCTGGCAGCGTGTGCCGCCTGCCGCGCCGAGCTGGAAGCGCTGCGCAGCCTCTCTACCCTGCTGCACCTCGAGCCAGACCCCGCCCCCAGCCTGAGCGGGGCGCGCTTTGCGGCCCAGGTGGGGTTACGCCTGCCGCGCCGCGCTGCTGAACCCGCCTGGCAGAAGGCCCTGCGCCTGGGTTGGGCGGCCCTGCCGGCTTTGGTGCTGGTGGGTTGGGCCTTCGTGCAAGCTTTGAGCCTGGTGGCTGGCCCGGTGATGTGGGCCCTGCAAGTGGGCCTGGGCGGCACGGCGTTCAGCCAGGCCTTGAATGCGCCTTCGCCGCTCACCGGCCTGGGCGGTTTGTTTGGCCTGCCGGGCGCCGTCGAGGCGCCTCAGGCGGCAGGCACCCTGGGCTGGTTAAATGGTTTTCTCCAGTTGTTGGCCCTGCAAGTGGGGGCCATGCTCCTGGCAGGGATATTGTTGGGGGGGTGGTTGGCAAGTTGGTGGGCCAGCCGCCGAGAACAAGTTGATCATAACCATAGGAGGTTATTGTGAACCATACGAAGATTTTGAAACGTGCCCTTGAGATCACCACCAATTACCGCGTCTTGTGGGTCTTTGGCATCATCCTGGCGTTGACCGCCGGCGGTGTTGGCGGCAGCAGTGGTGGTGGCAGCGGCGGTGGCAGCCACGGCGGCAATGGTGGTGGCCCCGGGGTGGGGCCGGGTTGGCCCGGCAGCCTCTCGCAAGAGACCATCACCGGCCTGATCATCGCCGGGGTGGTGCTGTTGATCGTCATCCTGCTGCTGGTGGTGGCGAGCACCGTGGCCCGCTACGTGGCTGAGACCTCGATCATCAAGATGGTGGACCACTACGAAGACAGCGGCGAGCAGATCAGCCTGCGAGAAGGCTTCCGCCTGGGCTGGTCGCGCACCTCTGGACGCCTCTTCTTGCTCGACCTGTTGGTGAACCTGCCGGTCTTCCTGGGGGTTATCCTGCTGCTCGCCATCGCCGCCTTGCCCCTGCTGGTCTGGTTCGTCGAAAACGATGCCCTGCGCGTCATCGGCTCACTGGCTTCGGCTGGCCTGATGATGACGGTCATCTTGCTGGCAGTATTGGTGGGCGTGGTGCTGAGCGTGCTGGTGTACTTCTTCCGCCGGGCCCTGGTGCTTGAGAACCTGGGCGTGGTGGATGCCCTGCGCCGCGGTTGGGCCTTGGTGCGCCGCCGCCCTGGCGACGTGGTGATCATGGCTTTGATCATCTACGCCATGGGCCTGGCTTTCACCATCATCACCCTGCCGGTGGGGCTGCTCTTGATGGTGGCAGGCGCTGTCATCGCTGGGCTTCCGGCCCTGCTGGTGGGCTCGCTGGTGGCGCTCTTTGCCAGCTCGGTCACCGGCATCATCGTCGGTGTGGTGGTGGGCTTGCCGCTCTTCATTCTCGTCCTGGCCATCCCCCTGGCCTTCATCGGCGGCCTGTGGCAGACCTACCTATCCTCCACCTGGACTTTGACCTACCGGGAGTTGGTGGCATTGGAGAACGTCGAGTAAATTTCATATCCATCACGAAAAAGCGGCGCCTCGCCTCAAGAAGCCAAATCTTGGGGCGAGACTTCGTTTAAGTGGATGGCGCGAGGAAAATAAAGCTTAACGCAAGGGCGCAAACAGGCAAAGGCGCGCAGATTGCCGAAAATATGACATTTGTCACCTGTAATCCAGACGGATATCGCCCAATAGAATTGCAAAGTGGGTATATACTTACCTCCAAATTTACCTGCGCCTGGGAGGAAAACATGCTGCGCACTTCACTCACTCACTCACTCACTCACTGCTGATCCTATCCCTGCTGAGCAGTAACCTGACCTGGTTGGCGCCGGGGAAGTGGACCGTGGATCGTGAAAGAGTGGATAGCCCCCTCACCCTGGAAGCCGCTCCCCCCTTCGAAGTCATCTCCCCAACCGAAACCCAACAGCCTGTGGAACAAGCTCTGACGCCGACAGCCTGCAGAAATTGTATTACACTTATGATGCGGTGGGTAACGTGACAACGATCAAGGACTACCTGGCAGCCGGGGGCACGCAGACGCAGACCTTTGGCTACGACGCCCTGGAGCGCCTGACGGGCGCAACTGCCACGGGCGGAAGCGGGGGCACGTACAGCGAGAGCTACGTTTATGCCAATTACACCGGCAACCTGAGCAGCAAGGGTGGGGTGAGCTATGCCTACAACGACACGGCCCACAATCATGCCGTGACCCACCTGGGCGGGGTGCAGAAGTATTGGTATGACGCCAATGGCAACATGATCACGCGCATTGTGGGGGCAGATACCTATCTCCTGACCTACGACGTCGAGAACCGCCTGACGCAGGTCAAGAAGAACGGCGCCATCGTAGCGTCTTTTGTCTACGATGGCGACGGCAAGCGGGTGAAGAGCGTGGTCGGCGCCACCACAACGGCCTACGTCGGCAGCTACTTTGAATGGACCGGCAGCACCAGCACGATGGTCAAGTATTATTACGCCGGTGCCACCCGCCTGGCGATGCGCGTGGGGGCGAACGCCCCGAGCTACCTGCTGGGAGATCACCTGGGCAGCACCTCCATCACTGCGGACGGCGCGGGGAACAAGATCGCGGAAGTGCGTTACCTGCCCTTTGGCGGGCAGCGCTATGCCAACGGCACGACGCCGACAGCCTACCGCTTTACCGGACAGCGACTCGAGAGCTCGATAGGATTGTACGATTACGGGGCGCGCTGGTACGACCCCCAGCTAAGCCGTTTCCTCAGCGCCGATTCGATCATCCCACAGCAGCAGGGCGTGCAAGCCTGGGACAGATACGCGTATGTCAACAATTCGCCAACCACAGGGGTGGATACCACGGGGCATTGGAGGGACAGGCCTGGAGAGAATGCAAATCCTACGCCGCCCGCCCCGTCCGCCCATCTTTTCAGCACACTACTTAGCATTGGTGCAACAATATGCGATTTAGAAGCCACGGCAATTAGTGTTGTGGGTATTGGTATAGAGGTGTTTGCTGCCGCGGGCGGAGAAATAGTCACGCCTGTACCTGGAGTGGATGGGGCAACAGGTTTAGCTGCCGGAGTTGCAGCTTATAATGCAATTCTAAACCCTATCGAGAATAGATATAGCGCGACTTCGTTGGCCTTGACTACATTAGCAGACGCCGTTGCTGGGAATCATAGTATGAATCAGATTACAGACCCTATTAGTGGACAACCAGCAACAGAGATCGTTCTTGGAGCAGATACAACTTTCAGTTTGGGTAGCATTGCACTCGGAAACACTCCCCTGACTCCAGATGCGCTCACTGATACCGCTGCGAATATAATCACTCTCTATTATGATGTTACTCGTCTTAGGGGCGAAGAACCATCTTGGGGATTGCGCCAGTTACGAATAGTACAGCCAACAAATAGCTCTGGCTATATGGAAATTGTATCGCCTTAAGATTAAGTAAGAAGCGGGATATTGTAGGCGTGCAGCCACGCCTACAATATCCCGCTTCTTACAAAGAGAAAACTTGAATAGTAGGGTACGCATCAAGTAACAAAAACGGGAGAGATGTTCATGAACGTGTATTGGATACTTAAGGTGATCGGCACAATTTTCTTGGGAATCGTGGGTTTTTGTGCTCTGGCTGGTTATTATTATGTTGATACCCGAAACCTATATAGAGAGCCCAGCAATCGCTGGTGGGCTGGTCTGTTGGCAATGGGATTGCCTATGATCTCTGGTTTATCGGTTATTATGGTGTTATTGATCTGGAATCCATTAGCACGATCTGTGTTCTGGCCTTTAGTTTTTCTGAGCGCCTTTGTCAGCTTTCTTCTTGGGCAATCCATAACCAGTCCATACAAATTAGCAGATTGGTGGATCGAGTTTGGTAAATGGTACCAGCAAAGAAAATCGCGAAGAAGGTGATACCGTTGGGATTATCATGGATAGATAAACGGCTGCTGTTTGAAAGGATCAGGGCAAGCTACAAAGGTATGTAGACTCTCATAAACGATAAAAAAGCGATCCTGGACCCAAATGAAAAGCGAAACAAGTTGTTGGGGAACAACCTGTCTCGCCTTGTAGGGGGGATGAGAGGATTATACCGCAGAGTTGG
>Ga0209605_1004624_pt1 | contig 11167 bp, 6 predicted proteins | sample AD_UKC035_MetaG_FD_184408 | JGI IMG/M metagenome (GOLD analysis project Ga0209605, IMG submission 184408) | Active sludge microbial communities of municipal wastewater-treating anaerobic digesters from USA - AD_UKC035_MetaG (SPAdes) (version 2) | ecosystem: Engineered > Bioreactor > Anaerobic >...
GGAGCGGTGCCCGGTTGCCAGGTGGTGGGCCAGGGTCTCCTCTTCTAGGATGATCGCCCTGGCGTGGAGAAGGCCGATCTGTAAATCACCAGGATAGTTGGCCAGCCAGGCCTGGGCCACACGCCGGGCATAGCGCCCCTCGCCGACTGCCAGTGCGGTGCGCAGGAGTAGAAGGGCGGTATCTCTTGACAAAGCGGTGAAGGGGGTTGGGATGGTTGTCATGCGGCGCTCATTCTGCCCAGGCTTGTCCGGTTGATTTGGGGGAGTGAATCAGATTCAAGGCCACCACTGCCGCAAGCTGGCGGCGAATATTGACATCTGTGGGCGATAGATTGGCAGCCCGCCGCAGCAGGCTTTCGGCTTTGCGGTAGTCTTTCCCTTCTTTCAGGGCCAGGCCAGCCTGGTAAGGCGGGCGCGGGTCGCTGGGGGCGATCAGGGCGGCCTGTTCGAAGGCCTGTAGAGCAGGCTGGTATTCGCGCCGGTCTTTGTGTACGAAGCCCAATTCGATCTGGGCATCTAAGAACGATGGGTTGATCTGCACGGCCTGGTTGAGATGGTGAAGTGCCTGGTCGAGCTGCCCTGTTTGGCGCAAGAGATGACCAGCAAGGTAGTGCATCTCAGCCAGTTCAGATGGTTTTACCATTTCATCCAGGATGGAATCGTCATTTTCTTGTGCACAGGCTGAAGCAGCCTGGAGGGCGCGTTGAGCAGATTGGATGGCGAGCACAGGTTGTTGATCTTCTGCCAGGGCCAGGGCCTGGGCGGCGTGCACTTTAAAGCACTGGGGATAGCGTTCGGATAGTGTATGCAGTTCTGTCAGGGCGGTCTTGGGGCCGTGAAGCTGTTTTAGCAGGTTGGCGCGTGCCAGGGCTAATGTGGGATGGGCGGCTGGTGGAACGTGGGCGGCCGGTGGAACGTGGGCGGCCGTGGTTTCTGGGCACACGTCCAAAGCCTGATCCAGCGTTTGGACAGCTTCTTCTGTACGGCCAAGGGCTTGCAGGGCAAAGGCTTGAGCTTCCCAGGCAGATGGATCGATGGGGTGGAGGCTGGCGGCTTTTCGCGCATAGTCGAGAGCGTCTTCGGGCGAGCCGTTTTGCAGCGCCAGGCGGGAGCGTAAGAGAAGCGCTTCGCCCAGGCCAGGTGCCAAGAGTAGGGCCTGGTCGAGGCAGGCGATTGTTTGGGCGCTATCGCCATCCAGGTGGTGTGCCTGGGCCAATGCCAGCCAGGCCATTGCGTTTTGGGGATCCAATTGGCAGGCTTTTTGCAAGGTTTCAACGGCACGTTGGACATCCAAGGAACCGGTTTCTTTGGCAGACAGGTAAAGGCGGCCCAGGTCAAAGTAATAGGAGGCGATCTCGGGCTTTTTCTGAATAGCCAGTTGTAAGTGGTGGATGGCTGCGCTGCGATTGGTTTGCTGAGAGCAGATGCGGGCTGCCAGTGCCTGCCAGTGGGGCTCGTCGGGCCAGATTTGCAGGGCGGCCTCGATCGATTTCTGGGCCAGGTCCAGGTTTTGCTGTTGGAAAGCCAGTTGGGCAACCAGGGCAGACTGGATGGCGGCCAACCCTGATGGCAGGGAGGCCTGGTCGGCCTGGCTGGTGGGGCGTGCTGCGCTCAGCGCCTGGCGAGGGTGTGTGCTCGAAAGTGCCAGAGCTACCTGGAATAGCACCATGCACCTGGCAGCCGGTGGGTAGGGGTTGGCGGTAGTGGATGGGTGCGAAGTGAAGCGGCGCGCTGCCTGGCTGAGAACCACTGGCCAACGGGTGTTCTCTTGGACATTGGGCAAGCGAGCGGCACCTGCGATGAGGGCGGCAATATCGCCGGCGGCGAATGTGTGATCTGGCAAACTGATGCCGGGCTTTTCGCTGGTCGAAGTTGAAGCTTGTTCTTGAAGCGAGTTTTCTTCAGACAATTGAGAAAGCCAGGTTGTCAGGTGGTCAAAGGTTTGGGCGGGCGGGGGCGTGTTCATTACGACTGCGCCACGCACAAGCCAGCGCGTTAATGCGGGGCAGCAGGGAGTGCGATTTTCGTCACCCGTGGATTGGGCCGGTGGCAGCAGGCTTTGGGCGGTTTGGATGGCTTGCTCAAACTCGCGCTGTGCCGGTTGGGCTAAGGAGTCCTCTCCGGGGGCATGGCTGGTTATTTCGATGGCGTTGCACAAGCGCTGATACTCAGCCCGCTGTACCAGGCTGCGAGCCAGGATGAGGTGGGCGCCGGGCTCGAGAGGATAAGCATTGACTGCCTGGCGGGCCAAGTGCAGGGCGTCGGCCCAACGTTCCAGGGCCAGGGCGGCCTCGGCCAGGGCTAACAACTCGACCAGATGCGCAGTGTCGTAGTGGGTAGCATCTGCAGGCGATGGGCGCGCTTTTACGATCTGGTATGCGCTGTCAAACGCCTGTTCGGCTGATGGTTCTATGTCGGTGCCGAGGTAATTCTGTCCAGCCGAGGATGGATCACAAGTGATTTGTGAGCCAACCAGGCGGGCATGCAGGGCCAGCCAAGGCACGCCTGGGGTGCCAGTGATGGGGATGGAGTGCAGGCGGGAAGCCGTGGCGGCATCGCCATTTTGTAGGGCAAGCTCTGCGTACAGATCCAGCAGGCCCGGGCATTCACCTGCGGCGGTTGTTGACTCTTGGCTGAGCAGGCCCGAAGTTTGATCTTTTAGCAGGCGGTAGGCTTGCTCGGGCTGCAGCAGTGCCTGGTAAAGGCTGGCGCGCAAGGCGGCAGCTTGCCAGGCGAGGATGCGATATTCGCGGTCAGAGATGAAAGAAAGCAGACCTGGTGAAAGCAATTCGAGGGCTTTATCAGAGACGAGGCAAGAGGCGGTGAAGTCTCCGGCAGCGCGATAGAGCTGAGCGGCCAATATCAGCAAACGGATCAGTTGGTCTGAGGGCGAAGGTGTATGATCGGTTGAGACAGCCGAGGTGCGAATGCCTTTTTCCAGGCCGGGCAGGATATCTTTGATTGGGCGCTTGGCATCGATGAGCAGGCGCGCCTGGAGGTGATATAGGCGAGCGTTCTTGGGTTGATGGGCAATGGCTTGTTCGACTGCCCGCAGGGCAGCATTTGAGTTTCCGTTGACCTGGTAGGCATCGGCCAGGTCGGCCAGGATGTTGGCCAGCAGGGTTTCATCTTGCCCCGGTATGGGTTTGCAGGCGCGTTCCAGGCAGTTCAGGGCAGATTTGTGATCCCCAAGCCATTTTAGCAGTGCGGCGGCTTCTTGAAGCTGGGTCTGCGTGGCGCGGCTGCTGCGAGCAAGCTGGTGCAAGGTTTCGACCGCCTGGCTTGTTTGATTGGTACGCAAGAGGATTTTTGCCAATTGCAGCAAGAGGTCAGTCCGGGCAGGTTCTAACTGGATGACGTGTTGGATGGCCCGGACGGCATCTTCGAAGGCGAGGGCGGCCTCTGAATCGGCAGGAGAACTTGTGATGCGGCCCGGGGAGGTGGACCGGGCAGGTTGGCCGGCAAACAATGCCAACATCTGCGAGGCAAACCAGGATACCAGGTCAGCATCTTCTGCGCCAAGCTCTAGGGTTGAGCGGGCAGCATTCAGCGCAGCACTGCGTAGACCGGCGGCCTGGTAAGCCTGAGAGAGGGTGCGCCGGATGGCAATGGGCTGGACTATGGCCTGTGGATCTTGTACGGCGGCGGCCTCTTCTAGCGCGACGATGGCAGTTTGAAAATCACCCAGGGCAAGGGCTGTTTGTCCAAGGCCAAAAGATAGGCGCGAAAGCCAGGATGGCTGGCGCACCAGGGGAGAATCCAGGGCGGCGCGATAGGTTGACTGGGCCGATTCGTACTGGCCTTCGGTGAACAATGCTTCGGCCAGGAAGCCCAATGCGCGCGGGTGCCCGGGCTTGATCTGGATGGCGCGCTGCAAAACGGCCACTGCCCGGGTGGATGAACCAGGGGAGCCCACGGCCAATAGCACCTGGCCCAAATCAACGTAAGGTTCAGGGTCGGTTGGTGCGCTGTTTACGATCATCTGCAGCGGGGCCAGTGCCCCGGCGTATTGGGCTGTTTCTAAGAGCGCCCGGGCATATGCATATGCAAGCTCAATGTGATTGGGGTCGGCCTGGTAGGCCTGGCCTAACACGCGCACGGCCTGTTCGGGTTGGCCGGTCTGTTGGAGTGCGGTGCTGAGAAGCAGCGCAGCCTGGGCGTGGCGTGGATCCAGCTTGAGCACATGCGAGAGCGTTTCGCAGGCTTGGGTGGGCATGTTGGCCGATAGGTATAACGCACCAAGTTGGTAGTGGACCTCGCCGCTGTGGGGCACAGCCTGGGCTGCGGTTTGGAGGGTTTGGATGGCGGTTTGCATTAAGCCTTCTTCGGCTTGCAGACGCGCCAATCCCAGCCAGGATTGGGCAAAACTAGGGGCAATTTGTACGGCCTGTTGGTAAGCGGCCTGGGCTCCTGGGCGATCATTCAGGCTGGTAAGGGCATCTCCGAGCATGGCGTAGGAGTGCCCATCTTCAGGGTTGATCCGCAGGGCATCCTGGCAAACCTGGCAGGCCAACTGGGGCTTGGAGGCATGCAGGGCGCAATTGGCCAGGGCGTGGTAGTTTTCTGAACGGGACGGCTCTTGGGCTAAGAGGATGGTGCGTTCGGCACAGGCAGTTTCCCAGTCCCCAGTCTCTTCGAGGCTCTCGGCCAGTTGGCGGTGCAGTGAAAGGTCTCCAGGTTCCAGGCAAATCGCGGCCTGGAGTGCCTGGCAGGCCTTTTGGGTCTGTCCGTCGGCGCGCTGAGCCTGGGCCAAGATGGCCAAGATGGCGCTCTCATTGGGATAGCTTTGCAAGGCCCATTGAGCAGCTTGCACCGCTTGAGGAAACATTTGCAAGGCTGAGAACAGCTCGCTCATGGCCTGGGCGGTCTTTTTGTTGGGCAGCCAGGGGGTGTGGTGAGAGCCTGGCTGAGCAGGAGGTGTAAAGACGATCTCTGCCAGGCGACCGGCTGCGGCCTGAGCCTGGGTGACATCCCCGGTGTGATAAGCCAGGCGGGCATGGGCTAACAGCAAGCCAGGGTGGTGTGTCTCAGCGGCATCTTCTGGCATGGCGGCCGCAGCTTCAGGGTAGCGCCCGGCATTCAACAGTGCGGCGGCCAGGGCGGCTCTTTGGCCGGTGGTGGGTTCAATCGATGGGATGTTTGAGCTATGGGAGGCCCAGTGCGCGTAGAGATCGGCGTGCAGATCGAGGGTCCCTTCCAAGGCTTGATCCAAAGATGGCTGGCTGGCCGGTAGGGCGAGGCTGGCCTGGCTGGGCTGTGCCAGGCGTTGGATTTCATTATCCAGGAGGGATTGGGCCAGGTTTTCCAGGCGGTTTGCTAATGGCGACCAGGGCTGCCCTATAGCCCAGGGCTGCCCTGCTGCTGATGGGTCTGGTTGGCCAGGGAAAGCGGCTAACCAGCGGCGGCTCAGGGCAGCGGCGGCCATTGGGCGTTGGGCCTCTAATTGTTCCAAGACAGCCAGGCGGCGGGCGGCGGTGGTCGTGGGGCCTTGGTGGGTGTTGAACAGGCCGTCTAAGGTCTCGACCAGTTCGGAAAGGGGAATGGGGTTGCTCAGCAACACGTGCAGGGCCAGGGCTGTAAAGCGGGCGGGGTTGGCATGCACCAAGAGTTGGAGCAGTTCGCGCGTGGCAGGCAGCCATCCATACAGGCAGGCCAGGGCAGTTTGCCATGAGGAAAGGACAGCCGTGTTGAGCAGGCCGATGGTTTCTGCCCAAGAGGCGCTTTCGTGATACTGCTCGCAAATGGCCAGGGCGGCCAACCCGGCCTGCGATAGGGTGGGCGGCACGTGGGCGGCCGGTGGAACTTGGGCGGCCGGTGGAACTTGGGCGGGGGAACCAGTTTGGCTGCGCAGGTTGCGGTAAGACTGGATGGCCTGCTGACTTAAGGCAGGTGGGAAGGGCGGGGTTGGCGCCAATTCTTGACCGGAAGTTAGCGCAAGCAGGGCCAAAGAGGCCGGGGACCAGGCGGCGGCTTTGCCTTTTGTGCCTTGGGGTATGTGCGTGGCGCGCTCAGCCAGTTTCTGCTGCATGGAATGCGTGTGCAAAGCCTGCCACACGCCGGCATCTTGGCGCAGAGCAGCAAATATCCAGGGCTGTGCTTCTGCTGCGACGGAGGCCTTGAAAGTGGTTAACCAGGATGGAGTATTATTCATGGCAAGCGCCTACATTAATTGTAGGATGAACCAGCATGATAGACCCATGAGCAAGGCGCCTACACCAACCAGAAATACGCCTATTCCCATCGTGGTTTGGATCAGGGCGTTGATGGTATTCAGCAGGTTGGATGCATTGCCTACCAGGCCCGATAAGTCTTCGGCCAACCCTTTGGAAGCCACGCGACTGGTCTGTGCACTGATGGTGCGCAGATTTTGCCCCCAGGCATTGAAGAGCAAAACTGCCACGCCGCACAAGAACGTGAGCACCCCCAGGATGAATATTCCTACCAGCATGATCAGTTGAAGGTCGTGTACACCAATTGGGTTCATTATGGCCTCGTGATTTGAATGAGCTGCCCTGGTTATGGTTGTAAATTGGGCGGCAGGGATGCCTCAGGATTTGGGATGGGCGGTATCTCGCACCTGGTCAGGCGGCTGGGATGGAAGAGCATGCTTGACCAATCCAGGAGAACTTGTTCTGGGTTCAGGTCGGTGAGGATGTGGCGGCCCACCATCTGGTCAAAGGCGGAGAAATCAGATGATCCCCTGAGCGTTGTAACCTGTGTGCAGATCTCTTGCAGCAAGACTTTCTGGTCGATAATTGATGGATGGTCTCCGGGCTGCGAGTGATTAAGGGCAGTGATGGCTGTTTCTCCATCGGTCAGAGTGCCCGAGATGGTGATGCCTCCCAGCGAGTCAATCAACTGTGCAAAGAAGATGTCATCCAACACCAGGTAGCCGCTCCACCAATTTTTCTGCCCTAAGAGGGCCAGGAGGCGCGGGCTGAGCGCCCACCCGTAGCGGCTTTTGGTGATCGAGAAGGCTTCTTCTATCTGCCGGTTGGTCTCGCTCGAAGAGCTGGGATAGAATGGTGTGAGCTTGATATCCTCCAGGCGGGGGATGTAGCACGCCAGCCAGATGCTCTTCAACTGAGGATTTATGGCTTCAAGGTTGCTGGAATTGACCAGCAGAAAGCAGCGCTGACCATTTGGACGAATGGGGAGAATGCCCGGAGATGCAATGGCTGGCTCTGGGCGGGCGGAGAGAGGCGATTGATCCCGGATCCATAAACCCAGCCAATAACCAGGCAGCAAAAACGCTACCATCAACAAGATAGCAGGAATGAGGTACCAGTATTTCGAATTCAGCGAATTTTTTGGACCTTGTGGACTGGCAAATTTTTGAGGTGCCCTTGGTTCTCTGAGCCTGTGGCTGGGGGCAGCGGCGGCTGTGATTCCAGAGACCAAATACTGGTAGCGTGGGTTAGATTCATGAGTGCCTGGTAGGCCGGGTGCAGGCTGACCTGGGATACATTTTCCTTGTTGACGATCATGAGGCTGGGTATATTGCCGGTGCATAAAGTTGACTCCGCTGGATTGATCTGGATAAAAAATGCTGCGCCGATGAAAAGCTGCGCCTTGAACAATTCCAATGCCTGGGTCAGCCATTCGGCCTGCCCTTGGGCAGATGTGGGAGCAGAAGGCTGATCGGGGCAAGGCCACGAAAACCCGGTGATCCATATCTGGTTGCCTGGGCGATCGTGCTGCAGCATGACGGCGCGCAGGGTTTCGTAATGCCGCAGGACGGGCACTGCCCCCTGTTCGGGTGTATCCAAGGGATTACCAGACAGGACGGGATAGCGCAAGCCGATGGTAGATAAGATGGAAGCAGTGTCTATTTGATAAAGGCTGTGTAGAAAATCGACATCCCGGATATCGGCTGCATTTGAATTGGTCGAGAGGGGTGATAGGCTGGTGATGACCTGCACCGGCAGACCGGTGGCTTGTAGAGCCTGGCTGGTCTGCATGAATACGTTCAGGTAAGCTGTGGGATCGGGCGCGGCGTGCCAGCCTTCGACGGTGTTGGCGGCGGGGAACAACTCGATGGCGAGTTCCAGCCCAGGCTGAAGTTTGGCGATGGCGGCGGCTAATCTGCTGGTGGCGGCGGGGTCGGGGCCATTTTCGGTTAGCGCCCAGGCAGGCGGATGGGACAAGGCGATGAGTACGCGTAATTCTCTATCCCGGGCGTGCTGTAATGTGGCTGATAGTTCATCTAAACTGGGGGCAGACTCAGCCGTGGAGGCATGTTGGGCCCAATCAAATTCGATGCTGATCCAATCCAGCTTGAGGTCACCGGCCAGGTCGATGGCAGTCTCGGGATACTGCCCATGCAGGTCAATCTGAGCGCCATAATAGAACTGGAATGGGTAAGAAGCAGCCTGGCAAGGCTGGGGCGGGAGGCACGCTGCCAAAACAGCCAAGATGATCAACATGCGCAGGCAAACACTGGCATTTGCCAGGTCAATACCCATCCACCTGCGGCGATGCGTATATGTTTCCACAATTGTTTTCCTCTACAGGCCAATTCTCAGGTTGGATAACCCAAGGACCAGGCCGATTGAAAAGCCAGAAAAAGCCAGGAACAGGCTTGGGAGCAGGATGCTCTTGAGGTTGGTGCGCAGACCGCTCAAAAAATGGATCACGATATCCAAAAAGAAGATTTCGATGCGGAAAGGGATTTCAGAGACGCTCATTGGTAGCTCCATTGTGCGGTAGGGAATGAATAATGTTTATGCCGTACGCATGCCAGGCTTGTTGGTTGATGAAGGCATCCGGCGCATGAAGGCGGGAATATCGAGGTCTTGCGGCAGGGCAGCCGAGACCATTTCTTCGGCGTTCATCCGTAAGGGAACCAGGGGTTCGGGCTGGCTGGCTGCGAGGCCGGCGCTTGGATCGGGAGGCTTGGGGACTGCAGGTGCGGCTGTCTGGCTCTTGTTTTCAACCTGGCGCATGGCGTCTTCGAGCGTGGGGGCACCCAAGCCGGTGACCACCAGGATAACCTCCACCCGATCTTCCAGCCGGTCGTCATCAACCACACCAAAGACAACCTCGGCCTGGGGCCCGGCCTGGTTTTGCAAGTGGTTCAAAGCATTTTCGATCTCAAGCAGGGTCAGGTCTGCTCCAGCAGTGAAGTTGACCAACAAACCAGCGGCATGATCCAAAGAGGCCGTCTCTAGCAATGGGTGGTGAAGCGCTTGTTCCACCGCTTTGAGGGCCTTGTCTTCACCTTCGCCTTGCCCAATTGCCATGAGTGCCCCACCGCCCAATTTCATGAGGTGGCGAACGTTGGCAAAATCGACGTTGATGCTGCCCGATTTGGTGATCAATTCGGTTATGCCCTGGACTGCCTGGCGCAATACGTCGTCTGCCAGGCGAAAGGCCACGTCGAGGGGCAGGTTGCGAGGCGCTACGTACAGCAGGCGTTCATTTGGGATGACGATGAGGGTGTCGACATTGGGGCGGAGATTTTGTAGGCCGGTGGCAGCGTTGCGGGGACGGCGGCCGATCTCGAAAGAGAAAGGCGTGGTGACAATGGCGATGGTCACGGCGCCAAGGTTACGGGCGATCTTGGCGGCAACCGAGATCGAGCCCGTTCCTGTGCCCCCGCCCATGCCAGCGGTGAGGAAGACCATATCGGCCCCCTGGAGGGCGGCAGCCAGGTTGCGCCAGCTTTCTTCGGCGGCGGCCTGGCCTACCTCGGGCTTTCCGCCTGCGCCCAGGCCGCGGGTTGTTCGCGGCCCAAGCAATACCTTGGTGGGGGCAAGGCTGTTTTGCAAGGCTTGCGAATCGGTGTTGGCGGCAATGAAATCCACGCCACTGATGCCCAGTTCGATCATGCGGTTGACGGCATTTGTGCCGCCCCCGCCTAGGCCGAGGACTTTAAGCACTGGTTTGTGTACGGTAGTAGGGTTCATATTTGCACCTGTTTTAGTGTTGCAAGATTGATGCCAGATTGGTCGTTGAGGCCACTGATCTGCTGGCGCAAGGCGAACACGCAGGGCTTGGGTTCTTGGTTTGGAGGAAACCAGGCCTGGGCAGCATGCGGATGGTTGGGGGCGGTGGTCAGCAGGCCTAAACTGCAAGAAAGCACTTGCGCGGGGACGTGCTCATCTGCGCCGGGCGTGGCTGCCATTCGAAGGACAATATCTGAGATGATTTGGGCATGCGTTTCTTGCGCCTGGCGATTTGGGAGGCTGGGGGTGGTTGACACCTGGCTTTGGATGGCTAACAGGATCGAACGTGGCGCGCCCAAAACAGCCCGGGAGAGCGCCAGGTACCAATCGTAGATGCGGAAACCTCGTTGATCTTGATGGTCTGCCGAACTGCCGTCAACAAGCGAATAGGGGCGGGCTTTGGGCCAGCGTTCGGGGCCGCCTGCGCCCCAGTCCAAGGGGTGCTCATCCACCAGGGCATATGCCCCCAGGGCCAGTTTATCCAACAGGGTTGGGGTTGCGCGCCGCTCCAGCCCTTGCAAGGCAGCACGCAGAAAAGCAGTATCCCAATAATCGCCACCAGGCTGCAAGGGCGGAAAGACCGGTTGGAGCCCGGCCTGGCAGGCCGCCTCGGCGAGGGGCAAGAAGCGATCGAGAAAACGCTCGACCAAATGTTTTTGGGCCCACAGTGGTGGCGGCCAGCTCTGGCGCAGGTTGGGACGGTCGAAAAGGAGCGCATGCCTTACGCCCCAACGGGCATAGGTCTCAAACATGAGGCCAAGCTCTGCCAGCATCTCTTGGCTGCTGCCAACCAAGAGGTGATTGACGGGACGAAAGTGCAGCACAGGCTGGATGCCAGCCGACAGCAGGCCCATGATGAAGGCTTCAGGGATAGCGCGTCCGGCGGGCGCAAGCAGGGTCAGCCAGGTTATGCCCAACCGGGTCAATTCTGGCAGCCAGGTGAGCAGGTCTTGCTCGCGGTAATGTTCGGTATCGGGATAATAATGAAGAGCAAGACGGGCAGTGGCGGGGAAGGGGGAGATTTTGGACATAAGCGTTACGGGCCTTTTCCGCCTTGTGGATGCAAGAGTTATGCCAGATTGGTACGATTTTGGTACTATGGCTTTTTCAAGAAAGCTTGACAGGTAGACAAAAAGACCCTCTTCGGTAAAATTGGTTGCGACCAAACAGCCAAAAGACCGAGGAGGATCTGGATGGAGTATAGCACACTTGAGCCCTGG
>Ga0209605_1004630_pt1 | contig 11151 bp, 6 predicted proteins | sample AD_UKC035_MetaG_FD_184408 | JGI IMG/M metagenome (GOLD analysis project Ga0209605, IMG submission 184408) | Active sludge microbial communities of municipal wastewater-treating anaerobic digesters from USA - AD_UKC035_MetaG (SPAdes) (version 2) | ecosystem: Engineered > Bioreactor > Anaerobic >...
AAAAATGCAAAAGAGAAAAAGCGGATTCACTCTCATAGAGCTTCTGGTAGTCATAGCCATCATTGCCATACTTGCGGCGCTTCTCCTGCCGGCGCTGGAACAGGCAAGAGAGAAAGCGAGACGGGGGGTCTGCCTGAACAATCTCAAGCAGATAGGACTGACCCTTCACATGTACGCAAATGACTGGGGTCAGTATTTCCCCGTGCATGAACATGCGACGGCTCTTTCCAAAACCAATGTTTCTCTGGCTCTTCTAACAGGGCAGATTGACCCTTCAACCCCTGAATTTGACACGAGCCAGTATGTGACAAACTATAATCTTTTCATCTGCCCGAGTTCCATGGACAAGGCTTCTCCTATCGGGGAGCTGCTGGCACGCACATCTTCCAGTATGACAGGGTCAGGCACATGTTCCTACGCGTATGCTTACGGGTTGACTCTTTAAACCCATTCCGATACCGCCATCATTGCAGATGCAAAGACGGGATACACCGGGGACAGGTGGGAACAGAATCTTATTGTCAGGGATAGGTATCTCCATGGACGGGAAGGTTTGAACGTTCTTTACGTGGGAGGACATGCAAAATGGGTTCCTGCACGACCGCACGCCACCAGCACGGCCGTCGGGTATCTTCCGCAGGACCAGTTGCCAAATTGCGTGGTTTCCAACCCCTGTACGATTAGGGACCTTAACACGACCTATTGATATTTTGCAGTAAGTAAAACAATACCTGGAGGTGACAGAGAAATGAAAAGGGAAAATGGATTCACTCTTATAGAGCTTCTGGTGGTCATCGCCATCATTGCCATACTTGCGGCTATGCTGCTGCCTGCTTTGAGCAAAGCGAGGGAAAGGGCGAAAGGCGCTGTTTGCATCAATAACCTGAAGCAGATAGGTATAGGGCTTCTTCTTTATGCGAACGACTATGAAGGATACATGACGCTGAGGTTGGAGACTGCTTTCCCAAATATATCTGCCGATAATACGAGAGGCAACCTGACAGGATATGTTTCCACCGAGGTTTTAGCCTGCCCCGCAGCTCTTCCTTACAAGGCTGACAGTTCGATGCCCGATTATATTTACGGACGGCGGTATGAACAGCTTGATTTTATCAGAAACCACGGCTGGGTTTACGCACCGAGGCTAAGGAATCCACAGCAGTTCTGGATAATCGGAGAGTCCATCGGACAGAATAACTCTTCAAAGCCAAACCACCAGTTTTATGTCAATCCCAGCGGAACGTTCACACTGTCAACGTGGTCCAGCGTGGCTGCAAATCCGGCAACTGCTTTTGCATCGGGGGCCACACATTTCAGGCATTCAGGAAGGCAGAACCTTCTTTTTATTGACGGCCACGTGGAGTCTGTGAACATAACAAGGTTTGTAGAGGCAACCAACTATCACACCAGTAAAACACACTGGTGGATACAGGTGGGCAAGAATCCTCCTTATAAGATTACTTTGTAAATTGTCAAGGAGCAAAAACCATGAATCGGAGCAAATGTCTTCCTGCAGGCTTCTTCTTTTTTATCTGTCTCGCATTTTCCACCGTGCATGCCTATTCGGGCAGTTTTTCATTGAAGATAAACGACGTATCGGGTCTTGACGGTCCGTGGCCTCTTGTCGCAAGCCTTGCTTTTCCCGAGGGAGAACTTAAAGATCCTTCTGCAATACGCATAACCGGCTCAGGCAGGGAGGTCCCCTGCCAGGTTGACGTTGCGGCAACCTGGCGCGACGGAAGTATACGCTGGGCGCTTGCAGGGTTTACCGATTCGCCACGGGCGGAATACATGGTCGAGTACGGATCTGGAGTAAGAAGATGCGCATATTCCAAGCCGCTGAAGGTGACCCTGCAGCCTGACGGGGGCTTCACCGTGGATACGGGAGAGGCAATATACAGTTTTGACCGGGACAATCTTTTATTCGGGCAGGCATGGCTTGTTACAGGCGGCGGTAGAACGTCTGTCTTGGAAGGTTCCGGCTCCGGGGCGTACATGGTGGACAATTCTGGCAGGACAGCCCGCATCTCCGGCAGGTCTGCGGAAGTCAAAAACGAGGTATTAAAGGAAGGTCCGGGCCGTTTTGTGGTAAAGCGTTCGGGCTGGTACGTAACGGAAGAAGGGGAAAAGCTGGCCCGCGGAGAAGCCTGGTTCTACTTTGCCGCAGGCACTCCGTACGTAAGAATAACCCATTCAATAATATTCACTGAGGATACCAATAAAATATGGATTAAGGATTACGGTCTGGAATTCAGGACTCCCGCAACGCCCGGAAACACATATTTCGCAGCAGGCGCACCAGGGCAGGAAACAATAAAGAGTGTTGAGACACAGGGCAGGGATGTTTTCATGATGCAGGATACGTACCCTCATTTCGCAGAAAGGGAAAGCAGGGCGGCAGTTGGCAGAACGGGAAGGGCTCCTGAAGAATTTCCGGTTGCGGGAGACTGGGGACACGGAGATTACGGGAGCCACGGGATAACCCTTGTGATGCCCTGGCTTGCCGAGAGATTCCCAAAGGAAATCTCTTTTGGGCCGTCGGGTGCAAAGGCTGTATTCTGGTCGGGACGCTGTGTCAGGGAACTTGATTTCAGGACAAAAACGCTTGTAAAAGATTACTGGAAAAGCTGGGCGGAAATAGGTCCCCTGTCCCCCGGGACAGAGAAGCTGGAAACAATCCCCAGTAACGCCCAGGGAGCCGCGCGTACCCATGATGTATGGTTCCTGCCCCACACGGGCCCCTATAACGAACCTTTGGTAAGGAAAGCCGCCCATGCCGCTTCCCGAATTCCGCTGGCAATGGCCGACCCCCAATGGATGTGTGCAACGGAAGCAATAGGATTTCCTCTGCGCCACCAAGACCCTGCAATGTTCCCGAAAGAAGAAGCTCTCATTTCCGAGGCGTGGGAACAACTAATGGTGCCTTACAAAGTATTTCCCATGACGGGTTTTATCAACTGGGGGCACAACTGCTATCTGAGGTACCAGAAGAGACAGGGAAAATGGCTTGCCGAGTTCCTTTCTTACGGCAACATGAATGCCTATAACCTTCAGCGCAATGCATGGAACCTGTTCGTCCGCAGCGGCGAAAGGCGATACTATGAATACACCCACAAGTATGGAAGGCTGCTCGGAGATTTCGGGATTGTGCGGTGGGACGCCCCCGAAAAACCGAGGGGGGCTTTCACAAGGCAGAATGCGCCTGTAAGCAGGATGCCCCATTACTGGGGAAACGGCAGCAGGTTTTTCGGAATGGGCAACAGCTCAAGTGATATCGGCCACTGGCTTCTTGAATATTATCTTACCGGAGACGAAGCCTCTCGTGAACTCACGGTTCTCGTTGGGGAATCAATAAAGAAAAACTGGAACCTTGAAGATGCCCTGAACTGGAGAACAACCATATCAATACTTCTTTTACGCAAGCTGTCCGTTCTTTACATGCGGGAATGGGACGAGGATTTTCACAGGCTGGCGAAAGAACTCGCCGATTCTCTTTTCCTTGCCGAAAATCCCGTGGGACTCAATCCTGCTTACATGTCCTATAACAGTTCCACGTATAAGGACGAGAGGCATATACTGGACCTCTACTTCTATTACAAAACGACGGGTGATGAACGGGGAAAAGATACCCTTTTGAAAATAGTTGACCACCGTTACCGGTTCAACCGGAGCCCCAATGCCATTTCTTACCAGAACAGCACGGCTTTCGCGTATACCGCGGCATACTGGATGACCGGCAATAAGAATTACAGGCCGGTGGTGGAGGAAACACTGAAGGACGGTATGGATTCGATGCCCCCTCCTCTTTCCGAACAGCTCAAGGAGATGCCGGCAGACCCTTACGAATGGAGAAGTCTTCCAAGCCGTTTCCTTATACCTGCAAATATACATCCTTTCGTGGGAATACCTGTTGCCATGAAGATGATTGAAAAGGAAGGATGGCTTAACAGACCTTTCCCCGTGCTGGTAAAGTCCTCGGTTATGACTCCGGCAGACGCCCTTTTCCACCATGAGAAGGGCAAAGATACGGTCATTAACCTTTTTTTCAGGTCCTCAAGTGGGCGTGACGGCTTAAGTCTAAAGGTGTTGCAATATAATCCTTATGAAGAAGAAAGCGAACCGGTTAAAGGGGTAAGTATCGAAGTAAGCGGAGGGGGAGGCAAAAACATGGTTGAAACCTTGCTTGACAGGACGACTACCCCGTATTCTTCTTATCATGCAAAAATTACCGTTCCAGGGGAAACGGAGACGGGATTGTACCGCCTTTCCCTGGGCGGCGCCGATATTTTCACCGTGCTTGATGCGACAACGGACAAGGTGTCCCTTTACTGTCCGGAAGGTTTCTGGTCTATGACTATGACTTCCGGACTGAGAGGACAGAGGCTGGGTGAAGAAAACCTGTTTTTTTTCCGGGTGCCGGATGGTTTGAAAAACCTGGAGATATTCCTTGGCCGTCCGCAGAAGATCAAGGGGCCCGATGGACAGGTAATACTGGAATCGAGCGAAGAGAATACAGGAAGGGTTTCTATCCCGGTTAACGGACGAAGCGGTATATGGAGCATTGAAGCGACCCAGGTCTCCTTCACGAAGCTTCTCAATATTGAACCTGTTGTGGCGTTCAGGTCTCCCGGCAGGCTGCCGGAGGAGGTAACGGGCAGACCTTTGAAGAAGCAGGTTTTAACCGCCAGGACGGCTCCCTTGGAATTTGTGGAAGGGAAAGAAGGTAAGGCTGTGAGGCTTACGGGAGAAAAGACCCTGAGTTTTTCCAGGGGAAGAGAGCTGGAGGACGGCAGCTACTCTTTTTTCCCCGGATTAACGGGGACAGTTGAGTTCTGGTATAAACCGGACTGGTCGAGCCAGGATATTGTTCTCGGAAGGGGTAACAGTTTCAGGGTCCGTTCATTATTGACGGGACCGCATATGCATCTCGGTTACAGGTACGGAGGAGGTCCGGGCAAGAGTTTCCTTTACAGCGACCTGATAATGGAACTGCTGTGTTCGCTGCCCGGGGCCGAGAAGCCAGCCCCTCACCTGAACGCAAAATCCCAGATAGGAAGGGAAGAAGAACACCTTTTCAAGGCAGGGGAGTGGAATCACCTGGCATTTACCTGGGCTTTTGAAGACGTAAAAAAGTCTATTGCGGACATGCCTCCGCCTGCCGGGGATATAAAGATGCCTCTCAGGTGGAGGGTTTTCGGTCCCGTGGATGGAGAAGCCCCCGTTTTGCCGGCGGAAGTGCTTAAAAGCTATCCCGAACAGATAGAGTTTGACGACCAGTCTGTTGAAGGCAGGGATTTTGTGGTGAGGGAAACCTTTTACGAATTTCCACGCGTCCTCCGGCTGGAACCTCCAGGAAGTGCCGCTTACGTTTTTCTGCAGCTCAATTCAAAAACTGACCAGGAAGTTACTTTCGGCATGGGGGCCGACGGCATTATGGAGGCATGGGTCAACGGTACACCCGTTCTTGACTCTTCCCTGTCGTCCGATATACAGTCGCCCGTTTCCATATGGAACCATACGGTTAACGTCCAACTTGTAAAGGGAGACAACATCCTTGCCGTGCGCTACGTGAGAGGCAGGACTCCCCTGCTTGCACTGGGCGGTCCTGCACAGCTGAAATCCCCGGTTCCTTCTCTCCTGAAATGGGAATTTTCCATATTTGCAAACGGCAAAAGGATGGAATATCACAGGGACAGGTGGATGAACAGGTTCCTCCGCATACCTTCCGGCAAGGAAGTTGTAACTCTTCTTAAAGAAGGGAAAAATATTGTAATCGGCCCTCTCGACGGGGCCGTGGACATACTCAGGATATCTGATATTGTAAGGTACAAGGATGATTTTAAACCTCCCCTGAAAGATTTTGAGATGGACGAGAATACAAGGGCGCTCTTTTTATTTGACGGAAGCCTTAAAGGTGTTTCATCATTTTCAGGAGAGCCTCTGGATGCACGGTAATTCAGAAAAGGTCCGGTTTTAGGGAGGCAGGAAATAATCTTGAACATCCTGTCCGGGAAAACGGGTTCCGTTGCCTGGTGAGAAGAGAGTGGGGCAGCATGTGTAATATGCAGAAAAAGCAGGATAGTCTTGACAGTAGAAGGAAAAATTGTTAAAATAATAGGGTGTCCAAATTTTTTTGCCCTTCTTTGTGAAAAAAATCACAAAGTTGCCCTCTCTTAACCTGATAACCTTAAAAGAGGTATGAAATGAAACATAAGATATTGTTTATAGACAATGACAGCGGGTTTATTGAAAAAGCAGCGCAGCTGCTGAGCGGCTATAATTATGCCATCTATTCAACGCAGACTTACAAAGAGGGTTTTGAAAAAATCAAGCAGTTATCGCCAGACATAGTGCTTGTCAGCCTGGCTATTCTCAAAAGCAAGAGCAGGGGTGATACGGTGAAATCCATTCTTCAGTATGCCGGAATCAACGGCATCCCTGCGGTGATAATCCTTCCTGACGGGGGCCCGCAGGCATTGCCGGAAGGACTGGAATCTTTTATTGAAAAGGTACCACTGAAAACTGTGGCTTTCAAGAAAGAGATAGAAGCAATACTTGTGTCCAATATAAAACACCTTGTCCAGCAGGCGGGAGAGACGCACAGGAAGGTAATAGAAGAAGTTGGGCTTCTTGTTGAAAAATGGAGAGATAAGCCGGGAAACCTTATCATGATACTCCATGAAATACAGAAAGAATTCGGTTACGTTCCGCGCAGTGTTGCCTTTATTCTCTCGCAGAGGCTTAATACATCTCTTGCAAGAATATACGAGGTTATTACCTTCTACAATTTTTTCAGGCTTGAAGCCCCCGGCAGGCACATCATTTCTGTGTGCCTTGGAACTGCCTGTTACCTCAAAGGCGCCGGAAAGATACTGGAAGAGATTAAAAGCATACTTAATATTGAAGAGGGGCAGACTACCAACGACGGCCTTTTTTACCTGCAAATTGTAAGATGTCTTGGCTGCTGCGGCCTTGCTCCCGTTATGACCGTGGATGACAAGGTCTACGGCCACATGACGAGGGAAAATGTCGTAAATATTCTTTCAAGCTATTCAAAAAAAGGAGAAATGGACAATGCCAAAGCTTACAAAAGATAACCTTGAGGCATACGCGAAAAAAGCGGCGGCTCACAAGGTTAAAGATGTCATAAGAGTGGGGATGAGCACATGCGGCATCGCTGCAGGGGCGGAAGAAGTCTATGAGGTTTTGAAAAACGAAGTCAGGCAGAGGAATCTCGGGATTGAAATTCAAAAATGCGGATGCAGCGGCAAGTGTTATGCCGAACCTCTTGTAGAGGTGATTGTCAAGGACCTTCCTGCCGTGGTTTACGGCAAAGTGGACAAGACTTTTGCCCTTGCAATAGTGGACAGGCATGTAATCAACGGGGAACTTTTAAACGACCACATATTCGATGTACAGGAAGCCAACGGAGATGAAAAATGAAAGTTATTCTGCTAAAAGACACCGACGGAAAGGATAGGGAAGGACTCTTTCATGATAAAGTTCTTGATGCCCTTCAAAAAGAGGGAATATCCGATAAATGGAAGCTTGTAAGAGTTGTCGATATTGGCATTTATAACAGGGGCGTGGCATTGAAGATTCTGCCTGCCGGGTTCACATATACGGATCTGACCGAAGAGGACATACCGGGAATAGTCAGGAAGAGCATAAAAGAAGGTAAAGAGATAAAAGAAAAAATTTCCAGCGTGAAGGACAAACAGGTAAAAATAGTGCTGAGAAACTGCGGGGTTATAGACCCTGAAAATATTGAAAGCTACCTTGAGACAGGAGGCTACCAGGGGTTAAAGAAGGTTCTTTTCGAATACAAACCGGAAGAATCGATAGAGGAACTGAAAATAAGCGGGCTGCGGGGGCGGGGGGGCGGAGGTTTTCCCCTGTGGATGAAATGGAATTTTGCACGAAAAACCCGTTCGGACGAAAAATATGTCATCTGCAACGGAGACGAAGGCGACCCCGGCGCTTACATGGACAGGAGTGTTCTCGAGGGAGACCCTCATTCCGTACTGGAGGGGATGCTTGTTGCGGGGTATCTCGTCGGGGCGCAAAAAGGGTATTTTTACATAAGGGCCGAGTATCCCCTGGCAATAAGCCGCGTGCAGAAAGCCGTTGATGATGCACAGGAATATGGACTGCTGGGCAACAATATTCTTGGCAGCGATTTTTCTTTCTCCATAGAGATAAGGCTTGGAGCAGGGGCTTTTGTCTGCGGCGAAGAAACAGCGCTTATCGCTTCCATAGAAGGCAAAAGAGGTTATCCTTCCCCTCGTCCGCCATACCCTTCGGTAAAAGGTTTATGGGGCAGGCCTACTGTAATAAATAACGTTGAAACGCTTGCAAATGTACCGGTTATTTTCACGAAAGGCGGAAAATGGTTTTCTAAAATAGGAAGTCCTACTTCAAAAGGTACGAAAGTATTTGCCCTGACAGGCAAGATAAAAAACTCAGGGCTTGTTGAAGTGCCCATGGGTATTACCCTGAGGGAAATCATATACGATATCGGTGGGGGAATGCTTAACAGCTACGACATAAAAGCGGTGCAGACGGGGGGGCCTTCAGGCGGAGTTATATCGAAAGAGCACCTTGACACGCCCGTTGATTATGAGAATCTTCAGAAACTGGGTTCAATCATGGGTTCGGGGGGCATGATAGTTATTGATGAAAGCGATTGCATGGTCGACCTGGCAAAATTTTACATGAATTTCTGCGTCGACGAATCCTGCGGAAAGTGCGCTCCCTGCAGGATAGGGACTACACAGATGCTTGAATATCTTGACAGCATTTCTAAAGGGAAAGCTTCCCAGGAAGACATTGCCAAGCTGAAGAAAATTGCAGCGGCAGTGAAGAAAGCATCCTTATGCGGACTTGGACAGACGGCACCAAATCCGGTTCTGTCAACTTTGAGATATTTCGAAGAAGAATACCTTGAACACATAAGAGACAAAAAATGCCGTGCGGGAAAATGCAAGGAGCTGCTCGAATACACGATTATTCAGGAGAAGTGCAGGAGGTGCAGTCTCTGTTTCCGGAACTGTCCTGTTTCTGCCATATCCGGGAACAACAAGGAAGGTTTTGTGATAGACAATGAAAAGTGCATAAAGTGCGGAAACTGTTTTGAAGTATGCAAATTCGAGGCGATATCCAGGGGGTAATATGATAACTGCAAACATCAACGGTATACCTGTCAAGGTTCGAAGAGGCACCACGATTCTTGACGCTGCGAAAAAAATTAATATCAAGATTCCCGTTCTATGCAAACATCCGGACCTCGATTCAACGGCAGCATGCGGAATATGCGTAGTAAAAAACGCGGGAAGCGGGAAATTCCTGCGGGCGTGCTGTACTCCCATTGAAGAGGGAATGAATATAACGACGCATGACAACGAACTGCATGAGGTGCGCAAAACAGTCATAGAGCTCATACTGTCGAATCATCCCAACGATTGCCTGCAGTGTGCAAGGAACAACAACTGCGAGCTGCAGAAACTTGCCGCCGATTTTGGCATCCGGGAGTACCCTTTCCACCAGTTAAAGAAAGGCTTGCAGCCTGATTATTCAACCAAAATCATCAATCTGGTGGCAGACAAGTGCATTCTATGCGGAAGATGCATCAATGTCTGCCAGAACATACAGAATGTATGGGCGCTTTCTTTTCTTGACAGGGGGATTAAGACCAGGATATCTGCCGCCGGAGATATAAACCTTGCCGACAGTCCTTGCATTAAGTGCGGCCAGTGTTCCGCCCACTGTCCCACCGGGGCGATAGCAGAGTACGACGAAACAGAAAAGACATGGAAAGCCCTGTACGACCCGGATAAATACTGCGTGGTGCAGATTGCCCCGGCTGTCCGGGTTGCCATCGGGGAAGCCTTCGGATACCCGGAAGGTGAAAACCTTACGGGCAAACTGTATGCCGCATTGAGGAAACTCGGTTTCAAGGCGGTTTTTGACACATCCTTCGGCGCAGACCTCACCGTGATGGAGGAAGCGACGGAATTCATACAGAGGTTCGTTCACAAGAAGGGGCCTCTTCCTTTGATTACCTCGTGCTGCCCTTCCTGGGTGGATTTCATGGAAAAGTACTATTCGGATATGATAGAGCATTTTTCCACGGCAAAATCGCCGCAGGCCATGGTAGGCGTTCTGTCCAAAACATATTATGCGGAGCAGAACAATATAGACCCTTCAAAGATATTCATGGTTTCCATCATGCCCTGTACGGCCAAGAAATATGAAATAACAAGAAGCGAAGAAATGTTTGCTTCCGGCTACCAGGACATAGACGTTTCCTTGACAACCCGCGAGCTCTCGCGCATGATAAAACAGGCAGGAATAGACTTTGTGGGACTGGAAGACGGGAAACCGGACCATATTCTCGGGGATTATACGGGTGCAGGGGTTATCTTCGGAGCAACAGGAGGGGTAATGGAAGCAGCCCTCAGAACTGCCCATTATTACATTACCGGCGAAAATGCCGGCATCATGGATTTCGAGAGCGTGAGGGGATTGAAGGGAGTCAAGGAGACAACGGTTGAAATTGACGGCAACAGTATAAAAGTGGCGATAGCCCACGGAATAGGCAATGTGGAGTATGTGCTTAACAAGATACAGAAAGCCATTGCCGAAAGAAAGGAAATCCCTTACCATTTTGTAGAAGTCATGGCATGTCCCGGGGGCTGCGTGGGAGGAGGAGGACAGCCTTACGGGGTTACCGATAAACTGCGTATTTCCCGCTCGCAGGGATTGTACCTTGACGACGAAAAACAGGATTTCCATTATGCCCATGAAAACCCCTATATAAAGAAACTCTACAATGATTTTCTTGGAAAACCCCTCAGCGAAAAAAGCCATAAGCTTCTGCATACTTTTTACAATCCGAGGCCGCTGTACCGCAAATAATCTTTTGTCCGGCTATGAGAAGAGCCATGAGAAAAACACCGAAATCTTTGAGGCTGCAGATAGGAATATTTGGAAGGACAAACGTGGGCAAGTCCACTTTTCTCAACTACGTTGCTTCCCAGAATGTCGCCATTACTTCTCCCATTCCGGGCACGACAACCGACGTGGTGGAAAAGACAATGGAGCTTCTGCCCGTGGGACCTGTGGTCTTCCTTGATACCGCGGGGATAGACG
>Ga0209605_1004633_pt1 | contig 11142 bp, 10 predicted proteins | sample AD_UKC035_MetaG_FD_184408 | JGI IMG/M metagenome (GOLD analysis project Ga0209605, IMG submission 184408) | Active sludge microbial communities of municipal wastewater-treating anaerobic digesters from USA - AD_UKC035_MetaG (SPAdes) (version 2) | ecosystem: Engineered > Bioreactor > Anaerobic >...
TCAAAACACATCAAATTATTGCTATCCCGGTGGGATGTTGCAACCAGGAAGAAACTTTTCTAGTAATAATTACTGGTTTGGGTTTAATGGGCAAGAAAAGACCAACGAAATATCAGGAAACGGGAATCACAATACCGCATTGTTCTGGGAGTTTGATACGCGTTTGGTTAGACGATGGAACTTAGATCCGAAACCACAGATATCTATCTCTGATTATGCGGCATTTGCAAACAATCCGATTTTGTATTGTGATCCTTTGGGTGACGAAGTTAATGTAACTCACAGGAAAGGTTTTTTGGGTCTTGGGAAAAAAGAAACATTAAAGTATGAGAATGGAAATCTTTTTAATAAAGACGGTACAGCATACGCAGGCAAAGTAAATGGCTTCTTGAAAAAAAGTGTAGAGGCTTTGAATGACCTTAGTAGATTCCAAGAAGGAAGTTCAATGTTATCTGAGTTGCAAGGTTCCAAAAATGTATACAGCATTGTTCAAAGTGGAAATACAGAATTTGTTCCTGACCAAACACAGAAGGCATATGCGAACCAAATTGCAACCGATCCTAATCCCCAAGTTCAATCGCGGTATAACTCTCTCAAGTCAGCGGGTGTAGACTTAACAGGTGGATCAGGAGGAACAATTTATTTTAATCCTCAAGGCATGGGTGTATGGGAAATTGGGGGATACAAAACTCGACCAAGCCTAGAGTTAGGTCATGAGTTATTTCATGGGTTAGATGCCAATAGAGGGTTATCAGATGATCGACTTGAACAAGGTATTAAACGAAGTGAATGGCAAGCAATATATCGGGAAAACATGCATAGACAGCAGATGGGAATACCTTTAAGGACTTATTATAGGTCGCAGAAAGATACTCAAGGGAGGCCAATACAGGGCTTACCTCCTTATATGCTAACTCCAGGCAGCACTCCGATACTACCGGTCTGGTATAAACGATAATCTCAATAATTTGAACAAGTATTATTTAAGTTTAGTTTTTATACTCACCTTCGGACAATGTTCTACTGAAACTAAAACGATTAGATATAAATCGTACGACAGAGACGCAAATAAAACTGCGGTGTATACACTTCAAATTCCAAAAGGGTATAAATTATTTACATGGACAGGTGATCATGTACGTCAACAAGAATACTGGTATTCTGATTCATCTGTAATTTATCTAACAAATAATCTGGGAAGCAATGCCATAAATGAATCGAATATCAGACAGCAAGAAGGCGCATATGCTAAGCGGTTCCAAGCGTTTCTCTCTAACGATACGATAACATTATCGGGTGTTGACTCTATTGGCAAATATTGGAAAGAAGTTAAACTGCAAAAGATATGTTTAGGTTATGCGGGTGTAGAAAATGAAAAGCTAGAAATATTCGAAAGAGCATTGACCTTGATACAATAGGTTAATCCGCACCCTGAAACGTCTCACTCAGGGCATCTTTTAATTTTTTCTTGTTGATAAATGCTTCAAGCATGGCATGAAATGCCGCCCTTTCTTTTTTGTCGAGCAGTTCTATGAGAGTCACTTTCTCTATCAAGTATTTATCAGCAGAGTTGACATCTTTCAGCAGTTCGCCTGCTTCAAATAAATTGGCAATTGAAACGCCGAGTGTTTTGGCAATCCTTGCAACCGAAGAAAATGCGGGTTCAATTTTACCGCTTTCGAGCTTACTGTTGTCTTGTCCTGAAATCTCCACTCATCAAGTTGCTCAAATAGTTCTTATATTTGGGTGTGTCTCTCCTTCAAAACATGTCAAATTATTGCTATCCCGGTGGGATGTTGCAACCAGGGCGAAATTACAGTAGTTCTGACTACAGATTTGGATTTAACGGCAAAGTCAAGGATGACGAAATAAAAGGATCAGCGAATAGTTTAGATTTTAATGCTCGAATCTATGACTCAAGAATTGGTGTTTTTCTCAATGTAGACCCTTTAACTTTTGAAACACCAAGTTGGTCTCCATATCACTTCGCAAATGGAAATCCTATATATTTCATTGATCCTGATGGCAGATCAGTTAGACCTGTAAATAAAGATGCCGAGGTAGTTCTAGAAGCATTTTATAAAAATTTTGGGGTAACGTCAGTAATTTTTAAGGGGATTCTTAGAATTACTGATCACGATGGAATCATTAGATCCGCTTTGAACAGTTCAGCAATCCATGAGGCAAAAAAGATGGGATTTAATGAATTTAATAAAACTATTTCGAAGAGCTTTGAAGAAGTGGGTGTACAACTGTCCAAAAAAGAGATGAAATCTATCTTTACTCTCTATAATGCATTATATTCTACCAATATATATGAAATTTCTGTTTATTTCCGTGGAAAAGATTACACATATAGTAGGGGTTACGAAGGAACAATTTGGAATAAAGAAGGAGAACCAAGTCCTTCAACCAATGAAAATTATGATTATTTTGTTCGGGCAGTGGATAAAAATCCTAATGAAATTAATAAGGTAATTAATAGTTCAGAAGGAAAATTTTATGGAATAATTCCGTACAGGCCTATAGACGAAAATCAGCCAGAAAGTAATAACCAAGGAACCATAATTATTGACGCAACAGAAAAAACACCAAGTAAAGCTGCTATAGTTTTAGACGGTGCTTTACAAGAACTAGTTCCAGATGAAAGGTAAATTTTTGAGCATATTAATTTCTCTTAATTATATATCTCTACATTGTATTTGTCAAATACATATTTTGCTGCATAGTGATACCACTAAAATTGAATACATAGAGCTTGAATTAGGTCTTACTAAATATTCAGTAAAAAGTTTTAGAAAAAATTTGGATGACGGAATTTGGTTGTATTGCCCAGGAAACAAGGCAGATACTGGTCATTGCCTTTCAAATTATGAACTAAGAGGCAATTATATTCGAGGTCTTAAAAATGGCGAATTTATCATTAAGAACTCCACGTCGACTTTCAATGATTATTTTAAACTTAATTATAAGGATGGATTGTTAGATGGCCAAGTAGTCAATTATGTTGGTGATAGAAAATCTTTTGAAGGATTTTATAAAAATGGCATGATGGATGGGCTGTTTATCAATTTTGTATCTACTTCTATTGATAATCGTATTGAAAGCTTTCAATATTATTCGGAGGACTCGTTGATGAGTTGGACAATATTTAGTGCTGAAGGAAAATTGAAATCACAAGGCGTATGTAGTAATTTGAAATCCGATTGCAAATGTCTTTTTTATGATTTGAAAGGAAATATAGTCTCAATCGGATATTTTAAGAAGAGGTCATTAAATAGAGTTCAATTTATTGATCCAATACACGGAGTTTTTAAGGAACTTGAAGGGGAGTTCTTTCAACAAGAGGCTTACCAATTTTCATCAAGAATTCTTAGAATAATTGGTTTTAGTAAGATTAAACTAGTTAATGGATTCATTAGGGAATATAAGGATGGAGTTTTAATAAATGAAAAAACTGTCGAGTAACTCGGACTTTCCAGTGCTAATCTGAAATCGTTTTAACTTAATCTAACAGTTGGGTTAACTTAGAGTACCGAACAAATAAGTTAAACCCATTAATCTTTCAAATTAAGTCAAAACTACTTCATGTAACTTTATTGTGGAAATTACCAAACCGTGACTTAAGAAGTTCTCGTCTTGTGATACACAAATTTTTTATTTCATTTTTATTCAAGCTATTTCACTTGACCATAGCTACAAAATAACACTTGAAATTATCACAAATATATTGCTGAGACCTTAATCAATACCTGAAATAGTTCTTATATTTGGGTGTGCCTCTTCTTCAAAACACATCAAATTATTGCTATCCCGGTGGGATGTTGCAACCAGGAAGAAGTTTTTCCTCAGATAATTATCGCTTCGGGTTTAACGGGCAGGAGAAAGTTGACGAAATTTCCGGAACCGGAAATCACAACACAGCACTTTTTTGGGAGTATGATACGCGGCTTCTGAGGCGGTGGAACTTAGATCCTGTTGATCAAGTAAATGTCAGTAACTATGCCACATTTGTAAATAACCCTATTTTCTATACAGATCCAAATGGTGATTGTCCTACTTGCCCAGACGATGCAGAAAATGGGGCAACTCATGAATGGGGTGGCTCAACTTTTACATACAATGGAGATGAAGGAACTTGGGCAACAACCTTGAATGAAGTTAAGATCACGGCAGATAGAGATTTAGGCGCATACGGATACCCAATTGGTTCAAACACTCTTGAAACAGAAACAAGCTACAAAGCTTCGGGTTATCAGATTGGTGCGTATGCAGATTATGAATATGCTGGTGCAGAAGGTAAGGGAAGAGGTTTTGGAGTTGGATACGATGGAGATGCAGGCTTTGGCTTAAGTGGGATTTATGCAGAAGGTGGCACTGAAGCATATGGACTGAAGGGGGATGCGTTAGCACGGATAGGAACTGATCGCTGGAATGCTTTTGGCGCAGGCGAAGGGGCTATTTTCTTGGCAGAAGCTGAAGGTATGGCTGGTGTATATACAGGGGCTGATGATAATTATGGAGCAATGGTAGGTGCAGGTGCAGGTGCATATGCACTCAAAGGAGATGCTAGCTTTGGAGTAACCGTTTTTGGTACTAAAATTAAGTTGACTTATGGAGGTTCTTTAGGGTCCGCACATATTGGTGCTGATCTTGGGGTGTTGTACAATTCAGAATCAGGAGACTTTAAAGCAAAGGGAAAAGTACATGTCGGATTAGGAGCAGGTGTAAAATTTGGATTTGAAATAACTAATGAGAAAAACTAAGAAATTGATTTATGTTTTTTTTACGACGCTACTATTAGTAGGTGGTGCTTTTAATGTGGATTCAGAAAATAACGCTAATTCAATAGATAATTTAAAGGTTATGACCATACCTAATCAGGGAATTGAAAGAGAAAGAATCGATGTTGGTTCATTCTCAATTGAAATCCCTGCTGACTGGAATTTAGTTGAGAGTGAAGCAACAGAAAAGGGCTATAACTTTGCTATTAAAGGTGAATGTTCAAGTGTATTCTGCACAAATCTTATAGGAACTCAGTATGATGTTGGTTCAGCAGTAGATTTTAATTCGTTTTGTACTAATTGGCTTGCAGAAGCACAACTTTCTCAATTTGGGATCGAATACAATGGTTATACAAAGCCTAAAAATAGTGCTTTCGATATACTACTTTACAAGTATTCCTTTACTCAAAGTGATGTTAATATATTGGGGTTGTCATATCTCATCGATTTTAAAAATTCATGGTGGGTTCTTACATTTATGAGTGAATATAATGGTTCGATGAAAAGAGACTTTATCAACACAACTAACAAAGTAATCGAATCAATCAAGATTTAGGCTTATGCAAGAATTAAAAATCAGGATTCATAGGAATAGAAGTGTGTTACTTACCGTAATACTTGTTTTGTTTTCCCTTCCCTTCTTAACTGGAGCAATTTTTCTACCTTTTCAATCTTCAGTACCTATATTAATGAGAATATTAATGACTCTTTTCTATGTCAGTATACTTTTCGTTATCACCTACATTCTTCTGATTAATGTTAAAGGATTTTACTATATAATTAATAATGGTAGGGAGACAAAGGTTGTTAAATATCCGGGATTATTCTCAAAAACAACAATCTTAAAAGGAAGGTTGGTAAGTGATACTATTGATTATGGTAGTACCCAAGGCTCTAGAGCTTTATTAGTTATGATAGGTTTTTTGTCTCGGTATAAGCTGGTTATTAGTGATACTCATGGTACTGTTCGTTCGGTATTATGGTTGAACAATAAAGCGCAGGTAGAGCAAGTAAATAGTTTTGTTGGAATCACCACTTAAAAATGGTATTGCCTCCTGTGAATGTTTCAAGCCCCCGCCCAAAAAAAACCTGCTTATTGCTCCAGAAAAGTTTTTTAGAAAATAATTTGCGACTGAATTGCAACCAGTTTTTTTAGGTTGAAATTTTCCTAGTCAAGCCGATGCAATCTCCTTATCTTGGACATGCCCAAACCACCATATATTTTCTTCGAATGGTAGAACGTAGCATCACTGAGTAATCTCCCTAAAAATTCGGTCAATTAAGGGTAGGGAAAATTAGAAAAAAGCTCTAAATATAATTGATTATTAAAGGTCTATATTTACATTTTACCATGGGACTGCCAAATATAAGCGTTAAATTCCTAACTTAGCATCCTGTTTTAAATCCGTGGAATATTATATACTATACGTTTAGAATATCTATTGATTTGTGGATTGCAGTCCAAGTTGTTTTTAGGTTTCATTATATTGATAGCGAATTAAATCCGAAAGTATTAATTAGCAACTAGCTTCCTGGTGTTGGATCTTCCATTTTCAACGACCGTTACAAAATAAACTCCGGGCAGAACATCTTTTAAACTTATTACTTTTTTAGAAATTCCTGATATTGTTTCCGTATGCATTACCTGTCCTAGCGTATTGTAAATGCATATTGTTGCCCCCACAAAATCAACATTACTACTCAATGTGAAAAAAACATCTCCTTTTGAAACAGGGTTCGGAAAGAGTGTAATCTGTGAATTATCCCAATCTAGTTTATTCAAACTTAAGAGAATACTTGAGTTAACAAATGCACCCTTTTGCGATGTTCCTGCAAACAGGTTGTTCCCACTTATGGTTGTACAATATAAGTTGTTAACATCCATTCCTGTGCCGTCAATTGAATCCCAGTCTAGACCATTATTGTTTGAAAAATAAACCAGGCTATGGGTTGTTGCCAGCATAGTTGAGTCTTTAAACATAATGTCCCTTACTTGCCCTACCCCTGTAGTAGCAAATCCAATATTTGTCCATGAAAATCCAAGGTTATCTGAAAAATACACTTTGCCATTTTGAGATCCGGCATACAAGTTAGCCCCATTCACTGTCAAACAATATTCTCTAAGATCACTGATTCCATTATTCACAGGAGACCAGGAAGTCGCCGAATTGGAAGAGACATAAATTCCACCGCCATCAGAAGCTGCATAAATATTTGAACCTAATTCAACGAGGCCAATTATGTGATAGTTTGTAAGCCCTGTCCTCATAGATGTCCAAGAAGCGCCACTATTGCTAGACTTGTAAACTCCTCCGGCTCCTCCTGCAAAAAGGATTGTTCCTGCAACAAGTATTGTTTTAATATTTCCATTACTTATTCCATTATTCAATCCACTCCAAGAATTTCCTCCATCGTTAGAATAAAAAATACCATCATCAAACGATCCTGCATATATATTCGCTCCATCTATGGTTAATGTGTGAAAGTCCATTGTCGGTAACCCGGCATTACATGTTGTCCAAGAGTTGCCCTGATCAGTACTTTTTAAAACTCCGTCGCCAAAAGTAGCTACAAATAAAGTTGACCCTTGAACCTCTATATCCTTAACATAAGTATTAGAAAGTCCATGATTCCTGATTGTCCATGTGTCTCCATCATCTTCTGAAATAAAAACCCCGTTTTTGGTACCGGCTATTAAACTTGTTCCGGAATAATTCAAGGCATGATTATATGCGTTTTGAACCCCAACACTTTTAGGTAGCCAATTTAAACCATTATCATCCGATACAAAAACGTTACCAGTATTGTGTCCTCCAAATATCTTTGTTCCTTTGGTTGCGAATGAATTAATCACCCCATTTCCAATTCCATTATTTCGGCTGCTCCAAGTTGTTCCAAAATCGGTAGTCAAACAAACTCCGCCTCTGTATGTTCCTATGAATAGATTTGTGCCAAGGACCCCAAAGGCATAAATTGTTGTATCTGGTATCCCTACATTTACTGTCGCCCAGCTGGTTCCATTATTTGTCGACAAATAAACTCCGCCACCCTGTGTTCCTGCAAATACATTTGAACCTATAATTGCAAGTGCATTTACTTTATCGTGGGTTAACCCGGTATTTACTGACGACCACGAAGCCCCGTTATTCAATGACAAAAACACGCCGTGAGCGTAGGAGCCGGCAAAAATTGTAGATCCGCTAGCAGCTAAAGACTTTATGGAGGCTCCACTAACTCCGAGGTTCATTGCGATCCATGTAGATCCATTATTATCTGTTCTAAAAAGACCTATTGGAGTCCCTGCATAAAGACTATTGCCACTTACGGCCATAGCTTGAATTGTATGATGCCCTAATCCATTGTTAATAGGAGTCCAAGATAAACCGTTATCAATAGACTGAAACACGCCTGCTCCTTCTGTTCCCGCAAAGAGATTGCTTCCGATTGATGCCAAGGAATATACCCTTCCACCTCCAGGTCCCGGAAGTTGGGTCCACTGTGCAAACGTTACTGAACAGACAAAGCATAAAATAATATTTAGTAAAAATGTTTTCATGACTACAAGATTTAAAAGTGAAGGCTAACTTGTTGCCCATATGTGAGGGAAGATATATTAATTGTGTTCGCTTTAATGGTATTCTTGTGGATAGTTGTATTAACCCGAAAGTTCAACTGGAATCTCGAAGCGTCAATATTATTACTTAGAGGCAAATTTCAGAAACTGGATTTCAATATTACAATATTATTTTCATTTGGCTATAGTTGCTTCAAAGAAATTTGATATTTATATCTGTCGGGCTTGCAATTTCTTTTGCTTATGAATTTCAAGTTTGGAATGCAATAGCAGTTTAAAATCATTGCTTTCTAAAAGAAAACATCAAAAAGCAGAATAGCCTAAAATTTATTTTATTTGAAGGTGGTGAACTTAAGAAAGACATAAATTTACCAATGCTGAAGGAATAGGGGTTTATTCCTATCAATATTTATCGTACTGAATATAGCAAAGGAAAATTGCTATTTAAAAATGGGCCAGTTTATTGGGGGGAAGTCATTTCTGAATATTTAAAATAAAAGTTAATAATTTTGTGTACTTTAGCATAGCATCTAAATAGAAGTTAAATCCGATTTCTGAACAACAACATGCACTCATGATTAAATATTTTCACAAAAGGCAACTCAAAGCTTTTACTTTATCCGAACTTCTGATCGTCTTGGTTATCCTCGGAATTCTGGTATTACTTGCCTTGCCTAATCTAATTCCTGATCAAATGGATTAAATTGCCAGGAAATTGGTGATCACATTCACAGGAACCTCCATTCACACAACATTCCAGCGGGCGGGGGCTAATTTTACTCTATCTTCTCACTAATATATTTGTATTTATACACTTCCTCAAAACCTTCTTCGCTTTTGTTACCCAAATATAAATCCGTCCTCACTCTAATAAGCTGGGAATTGTTGTAATAGTATTTTCGCATTACCTGCTTATTCCCTTCAAAAAAATACTCTTCTTGGTACAGTTTTTTATTACTTATCAAGAGAATAAGAGAATCTAATTGTTCAGCTTCATCGATCCCTCTGTTATTTGAAGAATAAGGTTGTAAGTAGCCCTAAAAATCCTACAGTTTAAAAGTAGACAAAAATGTCTAACTTTAAATTTGTAGAAGATGAAAAAATCAAAATTCACAGAAAGCCAAATAGCCGGAGCTCTGAAGGAGCATGAGGCTGGCAAAAGCATCTTGGATATTTGCCGGGAGCTAGGGATTAACAAGCAAACTTTTTACAATTGGAGGAAGAAGTATTCCGGGATGGATTCGGAGCTTCTAAGAAAATTTAAAGAGTTAGAGCGAGAGAATTCCGAACTCAAGCGCATGTATGCAGATTTAAGCTTGGACCATCGGATCTTAAAAAATGTCATCGAAAAAAAGCTTTAGGGCTCTGTCAGAAGAAGGAAATTGCCAGGGAGATTAAAACGGAGGAGCACATTTCAATTGCCAGAGCCTGTAAGATCATAGAGCTGGATCGATCGATGTATTATTACGATTCGGTGAAGGACGACACTGAGGTTGAAGCAAAGTTGCGTTGGTACGCCGAGAATCTTCCAACAAGAGGCTTTCCGGAGTATTATAAACGCATTCGAAAGGAAGGGCTAGTATGGAATCGCAAAAGAATAAAACGGGTTTATAAGAAGCTTGGCATGAGCAGACGCAGGAAAATAAAACGTCGGATTCCAAACCCGGAGAAGACCGCCCTATTGCAACCTATCCGTCAGAATTTAACATGGAGCCTTGACTTCATGCATGACACTCTTGAAAGCGGACGAAAGTTCAGGACACTAAACATTATAGATGATTTTAATCGTGAAGCATTGGCAATTGAAGTTGATTATTCATTCCCGTCAGAGAAAGTTGTAGAGATGCTAAATCGTGTAATTGAATGGAGAGGAAAGCCAGAAGAGATTCGTAGTGACAACGGCACTGAGTTTATTGCAAAAGCTTTTGAAGGCTTTTGCAAAAACTCAAGCATTACTCATGTGCGCATTCAAAAAGGAAAACCCAATCAGAATGGATTCATCGAACGGTTCAATAGAACATATAGGGAAGACGTCCTGGATGCAAATATCTTTGAAAGAATAAGCCAGGTCCGGGATTTAACCAACGATTGGATGGAGGACTACAATTACAATCATCCACATGCAAGCTTAGGAAATATGAGCCCTATTGAATTTATGAATACGAAAACTAAAAGAAATCTGTCTAATTTAGCTCTGTAGGAAAAAGGGGGTACTTACATTTTCTTTAGTACATCGTAATACACCGACTACGCAGTCAATCTGCATACAGGAACCATATGATTAATCCAATAATTTAATTTTTATAATATATAAAATTGGAGCATTTTTAAAAGCAGGAATCATTGACAAAAACTCACTCTCAAGAAATAATTGTAACATTAATAATATGTCCATAATTAATAAGAATAAAAAAGTATTAAAAGCCACTAACGAGGAGAATAAAGGAATTGCATCTCCTTTTGAATAGTATGAATAGAATTTGTAAAATATATAATTTAGGAAATTCATTAATGTAGGTGTAATTTTTATTTAAAATTATTTTTTATAAAATCAAATGGATTATTACCAGATGCATTGAGTAGTGCATATCCCAAAGAAATAGTTAATGTAGTAGGGTGTAGATTCCGGAGAAGGTGATCACCAATTTCCGGGCAATTCAGACAATTTGATCAGGAATTCGCTGGTTGCTTAGACAGGAATTTCCACCCCTCCACAAGATCCATAATTATTACCAACAACTTGATCAAAATCAGTGGGCCATTGTCCAATACCAATTACAGGTA
>Ga0209605_1004639_pt1 | contig 11132 bp, 9 predicted proteins | sample AD_UKC035_MetaG_FD_184408 | JGI IMG/M metagenome (GOLD analysis project Ga0209605, IMG submission 184408) | Active sludge microbial communities of municipal wastewater-treating anaerobic digesters from USA - AD_UKC035_MetaG (SPAdes) (version 2) | ecosystem: Engineered > Bioreactor > Anaerobic >...
GTTCAGCAAGTTTGGCAGTTTTATCACCAGTACATCCCACCAGCACCGCACTAACAATTGCTGAGGCTATTATTACATTCTTGTATATTGATTTCATAGAATAGGGAATTTGATTTTGGTTATTTGTTTTGATTAGTTGGCAACAACTTGCCATACGCTTTGTCTAAATCCACTTTTGCAACAAGCGCATCGAACAACGCATTGTAGTAATTGGTTTGTGCCTGGCGCAAGGCATCTTCTGCATCTATTACTTCCAGGTTAGAACCCACTCCTTGCTCGTACTTAATTTTGGTAACATTGGCCACCTTCGCGGCCAGATCCATATTTTGTTGCTGTGCCTTTAACGATTTAAGTGCATTATCATAATTCAAGCTGGCTTGCTGCACTTCCAGATCAATGCCTGCTTTCAGGCTGCGAAAATTGTTATTGATTTTTTCTAATGCGATTTTTTCCTGTTGAATTTTATAACGGTTTTGAAGGCCGGAAAAAATCGGGATGCTCAGGTTTATTCCGAAGTTGGAATAGTCGTACCATTTATCGGGCCCTACTCCGGGTAGTTCATCAAAATCTGATTCTGTTTTAAACAGTCCACTTATGCTGGACGACTGAGTTGAATACCCGTATTTCGCAAATGCAGAAAGTGTAGGCAAGGATGCTGATGATATATTTTTAATATTCAGTTCCTGAAGTCGCTTGTTTACTTCAAGCAACTGGTAATCGGGCCGATTGGCATATTCCAATACCTGCGGCTCGGCACCTGCATCTACGTTCACATCCTTAATACTTCCGGCAACATCAAGTTGCTGATTCATCGGGTAATTCATTTGAAACTTGAGCAACGCAAGGCCCAGCTCGTTCATATTCAAAAACTTGTCGCGCTCCACAATCAAATTGTTCAGCGTTACCTGAATTCTGTCCGCATCAATACTTTCGGCAAAACCATTTTCGTAAAGTGCTTTGGTGTTCTTTAGTAAAGAATCAACCCGCGCAATATTGCTGCTGAATAAAGTTATCCGCTCTTTATTAATAAGTACGGTATAATATGCTTTCGTTACCTGTTGAACAATTTGCTCTTTCGACTGATCTGTGGCTTTATACGAAAGTTCCTTATATGTTTTGGAAGCTTTAAGCCCTACAATATACGAGCCGCTAAAAATCAATTGATTCACAGAAACATTCATATCTCCGCTGCTCTTTAACTGAAAAAAGTTTTCGGCTGCTACTACATCGCCAACCTGAATTCCGGGTATAGAGCTAAAATCAAAAAAACCTCCGGGGCCATTATAGGTATTAAAGAAACGGGGCAACTTGTTATTGTGCATTGCCGTGGCGCTTGCGCTGATTTGTGGCAAGCCGATCCCTATCGTTTCATGTACTCTTGCCTGAGCTATGGCTTCATCCAGCCTGGCATTTTGTACCTGTACCGAATTCTCTAGTGCATATTGGATGCATTGCTGCAATGTAAATGCAGTTTGCGCATACACTGCGGGTGCTGCTGCCAAACCTATTAATAAGATTAATATTTTATAAAATTGCTTCATTGGATTGTTTAGTTAGTTGGGCACTCTCTTTGTATTTCTGATATAATTTTTTTCCTTTTTCTGTGCACAACCCGTGTACAAAAAAATCAAACAGTTGCAGTTGTACTTCGGCCAGGTTGAATTTGTTGTGCGGAAACACACGCGAATCAAATGCGCTTTCCAGCAGGATGAGCCGCGTAATGGCTGCAACCTCCGGCTGAATCTCTGCACGGAAATAGCCATCCGCAATTCCTTTATGAATGTTGCGGATTTACTGATTTCTCGATCACTTTTGTTTTGTGTTCAATCCACAGATTCCAGGCTTTCGGATGGTATTTCTCAAGATCAAACAACACCGAAGGATTGATATGCTCCATGTCCTCCTTCATGCAACCCGAAACTAACCTCAGCTCTTCGATTGAATTTTTGGCGCGCTCGGCAATCTCCTGGTATCGTTTGAACGTCCGTTCCAAAAAGGACTCAGACATTTTATAAATGAGATCGTCTTTGTCGGCAAAATGCTGGTACAAGGTCTTCTTTGAAATTGCCAGGTGCCGGGCAATATCATCCATGGTTACGCTGCGGATACCGTACTTCATAAAAAGTACTTCCACACCATCTAAAATCTTTTCCTTAGTTTCAAACTCTTCCATAATGGGCGGCAAAACTATGGAAACTGTGTCTATATCCAAAGTTTCCACAGTTTCCTTCAACGCCATTTTTTGGCTTTTGTTCAATGTTTTTAAAGATTTTTTTGAGTTTTTACTGCACTAGGCTCCTCAATCGTTTGCAGTACCTGGATTTTGCACCGGTGTATCCTCTTGTTTATAACACCACTTGTCTTTCAGTTTTTGCTTAAACTTTTCACGCTCATCGGCATTCATGTTGTTCCAGCGTTCTTTCCAGTAATGCTTTCTGGGGCCGGCTGCATGTTTGTGTTTGCACCCACCACCCCAGCGGCCAAACAATATCCGCGAAAGCGCAAGCAAGCCTAAGGTTTGCCAGAAATTAATAACCGGTCCATTAAATAAGGTTGGCACCAACCAGTTCCACAGGTACATGGTACCCACAAGTACGCCAAAGACAATACACACACCTACTATGCTGAGGATGATGACTTTGACTATTTTTCCACTCTTGTTCATACTTTTTATCTTTTAAGAAAAATCAATTTGCGATCAGGTCGTCATAAAATTTCTGAAGCCGTTTGCGCAACGCAATAATGGCATAGCGCTTCCGCGAAAGCAGGGTATTGATGGAAACTCCTGTTTCTTCAGCTATTTCCCGAAAACCTTTTTCTTCCAGTTCATTCTGAATAAAAATCTCTCGTTGTTCAATGGGTAACTCGGCCAATGCTTCCGTTATCTCATCCCAAATGGCTTCGCGCAGCAAAGTCGATTCGGGGCTACTGTCCAGGTCGGGCAAAATTTCCTGCAGGGTAAGAGGCGCCTCTTCATCTCTGCCCGCTTGCCATTCAAAATCGGTACGTTGCGGCCGGGCGGCATCTCTGCGATACCGATCTATTATTTTATTTCGCGCTACACTATAAAGCCACGAGGTTACCCGATCCAGCGACTCAATTGTTTGAAAACCAGAGATAAACTGGTAGAACACATCCTGCAGAATGTCTTCTGCCTCTTCCACGTTGCTTACCCGGCTTCGGATAAATCCGAGCAGTTTATCCTTCTCCCGCAGAAAAGTATTTTGCTTTAACTCTTGCATTGCCAGGTCCATTGGCCAGCGATTTTAAGGATAGTCGCTGGTGTTCGGGATATATTGTACGGAAATAAAAAAATTATGATTGTTTTTTCTTCTTTCTTGCCGCAAGCGCGGTGTTTTCCTTTACCCGATACTTTACCATTTTTGATATGAGTGTAAGTGGAAGCGGCTTATCCAAAGGAAACTGAACTGCCCCTTTGGATGTTGGGTAGGCCTTTAAATCTTTTGCAAATGCCGCAATGGCGGATGGAGTTGGATAAAACCCGATGTGTTTAGCAAACGCAGCAAAGTGTACAAGGTTTTTACCTCCAAGAAAAAACGTAGGAATAGCATAGCTCATTTTCTCTTCGGCTTTAGGCGCTGCCTTGCGAATGGTTTCCCGCAATCTGATCAGATGTGTTTTTACAGGTTCATTAAAGGCAGCCAGGTATTCATCTATGTTTTTAGCTTCGATTCGCTGCATACAGGGTTGAGGTAATAATTTCGTTTCTACTAAGTTGTTTCAAATTCTTCTATAAATCCCAAACTTCATTTCAGAAGTCGATGGTGTAACTGATAACCGGTATAATGGAAGTATTGTAGCCATAGTCTATGTTTCCGGCCCACCTGTCAAAATAAGGGCGTTGGGGATTCTGGTAGTTCGTAAGGTTCTGAATATCCAGCGACAACTTCCATGAAAGATTAGCTGCATTTTTTCGCAACGCAATCCGGGCATCTACGCGAAAATAATTTTTATTCTGTTCTGAATACGCTGCACTATTAATATACACCGCCCGACCCGCTTCAATAGATTTCTGTGTATCAAATGGCGTATAGCGCATGCCTCCACTCCATAATATTCTTCCGCCAGCCTCCAGGCGTTTCCCGTTGTGCAACTCCCACTCTTTACCAAAGGTAAGTGCCGAATTAAAATTGGAATTATACTTTGTATTGTATTCCTGATCCAGCCCACCATTATTCGTTCTGAATTTTGAATCATATACCGAACCACTCAAAAGAAAAAACAAGCGGTTGCTGAACGATTTCTCAAGCGTTACTTCCACTCCGGCATTATAACCGGTGCCGTTATTAGTCAGGCTGTCGGCAAAAAAATTGCGATCCTGATTTATGAGGGAGTACGTGCTCCAGCTATGTACGCTAACCGGTACATCGAACAAGTATTGATAATAGGGTTCCACTTTTAACCGGATGTTTCCTGAAAATTCCTGTGTAAGGTTAACGGCTGCATGGTGTGCCCGCCACATCTTCAGTTGTTGATTGGGTTTGCCGGCATAAACACCCGTAAGCGAATCGGAGGTTATAGCCTCATAAGTTTGAAAAGGCAGAATCTGACTGTGTAACCCGTATGCCAGGTTAATGGCACCAGACGGCAATTGAATCTGAGCACCCACCCGCGGCTCAACCAGAAACTCCCGGGTATATTGAAAGTACATCGTGTTAATGCCACCTTGCAAAAGCAATTTTGGAGAAGCCTGTGCCCGCAATACGGCATAAGGTTGCACCAACCAGGTAGTTCCTTCGCCATTCATTTGTATTCGCAGCGCATCAATTGCATTGTCATAATCATCGCGATAAACATCATAAAAAAGATTTGAAGCCTGGAAACCGGCTTTCAGATTGACATTCTTTCCCCACTTGGTATGGTAAGACCAGGCGGTATTCATTCTTCCATTCAGGTAACTTTCGTTGCGGATGCGGGTACGGATTCCGTTATACCCGATTGTATCGTCTGTGGATTTAATGTCGTTGGCTCCCAAACTCAACGCTCCGTACAAATAAGACTTTTCATTGATCAGGTAGGTATAGGTAAGCCCGGTAACACCCAGTTTGGTATAGAAATCATAAATATAAACCTCGTTAAAACTGGTCCATTTCGATTGATCTTCTTCGGCTGCTTTGTTTTCGGAACTGGCACCGGCAAAAGCAAAAAAAGTAAGGTGCGATTTTTTATTCAGTGGAAAATACAAATTGAGCGACAAGTCGTGAAAGGAGTTGCTGGTTAGCGGGTTTACAACTTTCACACCCATCTGGCTGAGAATGCCCAGGGTTGAATACCGATAATTAAAAAGATAGGAGGAAGACTTTTTTGTTCGCGACAACGGACCTTCGGAGGCAAACTCGAGGCCGATTAATCCGGTCTGCAGCCGAAACTCCCGATCTTCGCGGTTTCCTTTTCTGAATTTCAAATCCATCACACCCGCCAAAGCATTTCCATATTCTGCCGGAAAGGCACCCGTAAAAAAATCTGACGCACCCAAAACATAAATACTTAATGCGCTGATGCCCCCACCACTGGAACCTGCCTCGGCAAAATGATTGGGATTTGGAATTTCAAAACCCTCCAGCCGCCAGCTTAACCCAATCGGTGAGTTGCCCCTGACAACAATTGTGTTTTCATTGTCCTGCGTTGAAATCTGTGCACCCGGCAAACTCAAGGCCATACGGCCCGGATCATTGATACTTCCTGCATAGCGTTGGGTTTCTTCGGGTGTAAACGAACGGGCACTTACTAAACCAAACTCATTGCTGGCTTCGCTGGCAACACGTGGTGCCCGTACCACAATGGAATCTCCCACGGTGGCAGATTCAATCATTTCGATAGTAAGATCCAGTTTCTTGGCTGAGGTTACCTCCAGGTAAGCGGAGACCCAGGGTTGATAACCCACATACGTACAATTCAGAAAATGCCGGCCTACCGGCACCTCTTCAATCGAAAAAATTCCATTGCTATCGGTGGTTGATCCGATCATTCTACCGGCATCCGACTCCAGTTTGATGATCACGGTTGCACCAATCAGCGGTTGTTTGCTAGCCTTATCCAGAACCAGGCCCGTAATTCGTTGCGATGGCGATTGAGCCAAAACTTGAGTAAAGGCAAGCATACCCAGGCAAAGCCGAAGTAACATAGGGGAGCTGGTTAGTAAATCAAGATACAGAATTCCAACCTATTCAGAAAACCAACTGGTATCGAACCCTTCCTGGCACGCTGTAAACAAAAAGCCTCCGGTTGTTTACCCGGAGGTTTTTCATTGGTTCTTCACGTTACATCTTCTGCCCCAGCTTTACACCTTTCATTTCTTCCTGTAGTGTAAACGGCTGATTATACAATCGCTTTCCGGTTGCTTTAAAAATGGCGTTGGCTACAGCGCCACCTGTTGGCGGCAATGCAGGTTCGCCTAAACCGGTTGGGTCAATTCCGTTATCCACAAAGTGCACTTCTACCTGGGGCACTTCGTTATAGCGAATCAGGCGGTAGTTATTAAAATTACGTTGCTCCGATGCACCTTCTTTAAAGGTTAGCTGCCCATATAACGCATGGCCCAATCCATCAACAATACCTCCCATTACCTGCTGGCGGGCGCCACTCAGGTTTACAACTATACCACAGTCTGAAGCCGCATAAATTTTCTTCAATACCGGATTACCGTTTATCATCTCCACTTCGGCCACCTGGGCTACATACGAGCGATGCGAGAAATACACACTAAAACCCTGCGCCAGGTTTTTCTTTTTACCCCAACCTGCTTTTTCAGCAACCAGGTTAATTACCGCTTTAGTACGATCAATATCATACTTAATAGCACCTGTTGGTGATTGCTTCGCTTTATCAAGCAACTCCAGCCGAAACTGAACCGGATCTTTTTTAGCAGCCAATGCCACTTCATCTAAAAATGCCTGTTCCGCGAAAGCGAGGAAATTGGTAATAGGCGCGCGCCACGCACCGGTGGTAATGGGCGACTGATGATTAATTGACTCGATCAATAAATTTTCCACCGCACCTGAAGGAAAATTATCTTCGCGGGTTGAGTTGCCTGCATTTACACCCACGCCTCGCAGTTTATATCCGATCAGTATTCCCTTCGAATCCAGTGCGGCCTCAAACCGGTAGCGTACTGCCGGGCGATAACTTCCGCCCATCATGTCATCTTCCCTGCTCCAGGTAACTTTTACAGGAGCATTAATCAGTTTTGAAAGTTCGGCTGCTTCTACCACATAATCGGCCTGCAACCTTCTGCCAAAACCTCCGCCTAACCGCGTAAGTTCAACGGTAACCTTTTCCGGTGCAATGCCTAACAACGTTGCCGTTGCATTTCGTGCCCGATCAGGAGTTTGTGTGGGTCCAACCAATTCCACACCGTCTGCCTTAACATGCGCGAAAAAATTCATGGGCTCCATGGGTGCGTGCGAAAGAAAAGGACATTGGTATTCGCGTTTAATTACGGTAGCAGCATTTTTGAAAGCTGCTTCCACATCGCCATCTTTTCTTCGTACCGTTGCTTCGGGCTTATCCAATAATTCTTTGAAGATACGATCGTGATCGCTGGTGCTCTCAATGTTTCCATCCTTCTCATACGCTACCTTCAGCGCCTTTCGTGCCTTCATAATTTCCCAGGTAGATTTTCCCACGATGGCTACGTTATTCTTAAACGTAACAACATCCACAATGCCGGGCATGGATTTCACCGCAGTTGCATCCACTGATTTCAACTTCATACCAAAGGAAGCCGGCCGCTGAATCATGGCATGCAACATGCCTTCGCGATAGAAGTCGAGGCCATACAGCGGTTTACCTGTAATCATTTCTTTATTATCTACATTGGCTACCGCGGTACCAATCAGTTTAAAGTCTTTCGGGTTTTTCAGCTTCACATCTGTTGGCACCGGCAACGAACCTGCTTCGGTTGCTAATTCGCCATAGCTAAGCTTTGTGCCATTGGTGTGAATTACAAATCCATTGTTTGTTGAAAGTGTGGATGCAGCCACGTTCCATCTTTTTGCAGCCGCATCAACTAACATCTGGCGCGCAGTTGCTCCTGCTTTGCGTAATCTTTCCCACGAATGGGGCACCGCACCACTGCCACCCGTTAACTGGCGATCGTACTTCTTCACATCCAGGGCCGCCTGCACTACTTTTACTTTTTTCCAATCGGCATCCAGTTCTTCGGCCACGATCATCGGAAAAGAAGTTTTGATATTCTGACCCAACTCGGGATTGGGTGAGAAAATGGTAATCACATCATCGGGCGAAATGGAGAGATAACTATTGAAATCAACCGTTGCAGCGAGGGACTTGTTACCCTTTACAATGGCCGCAAGTGAATCGCTAAGATTAAAGCTCAACACCAATCCTCCTCCTGCTGCAATACCCAGTTTCAGAAAATCGCGTCTGCTCGTTTTGGTTAATGTCTCCATGGCTTACTTCATTTTTGTTGATGCCAGAACAACTGCTTCTTTAATGCGGTGGTAGGTTCCGCATCGGCAAATGTTGCCATTCATAGCTGTTGCAATCTGTTCTTCGGATGGATTTGGTGTTTTACTTAACAACGCAGCCGCACTCATAATCTGCCCGGCCTGGCAATAGCCGCATTGGGGTACATCCACTTCCTGCCATGCCTGTTGCACCGGATGATCTCCTTCTTTGGAAAGGCCCTCGATGGTAGTAATCTTGCTGGTGCCAATTGCAGAAATTGGTAATGCACACGACCGTACAGCTGTTCCATTAAGGTGAACCGTACATGCACCACATTGCGCAATGCCGCAACCATACTTGGTGCCTACCAGACCCAGCGTATCGCGCAACACCCAAAGCAAGGGCGTGTCTGCCGCTACATCTACTTTCTTAGTTTCGCCATTTACATGAATTGAATAAGTTGCCATGAGTATTTGAGTTATTAAAGCTGAAAAGTGTTTACAGAACGGAATGAAATATAAGGATTTCCGGTAGGATTTCTAATTGAAAATTTTTGACCCTTCATTTTAACATTTCATTAACCTGTTCATTTTCTCTGAAATTTTGATTTATCGGCTGCTGTTTGTCTTTACATCACAACCCGAATGATTACTTTCAATCTTTTCTACAAGTGGTCTAATTTTTCTTTATGAACCGCTTTACAGGGATTACTTCTTTTCAAGTATCTTTTTAATAATAAGCGTAATCCAAGTAGCTGCCACAAACGGAAAGGTAAGGGCAAGCAACTGGTAATGATTCATCCATAAACTGATAGCTGTAGCAAACACGACTGATACCAGTACCCATACACCATCTTTTATGCTGCTGCCGGCAAACACGATGGCACACAATACGGTGTTATAGCTGTATAATCCTGCCTGCACCTGATCGGCCGGCAAGGCGAGAACAACAGCAAGCAACCCACCCACTACTGCAGCCGACAACGCGTACAACGCTGCCTGCGGTGCGTTGATAAACACTGCAATAAAAAATAGAATACCCGACCAAATGTTACTTTGAAAAATAACCTGTCCGAAACCATGAAATGCAAATGCATACCTGCTTACAGGCATTATGGTTTCACTACCTGGCTGCGCACTTACATGTGGAAAAAAATGTTGAATGGAAAAAACCAGAACCCAGGCAACCAGTACAAAAGGGAAGGTATATACGGGTATGTTTTTCTTAATAAAAAGATGTTGAATAACACTGGCCAGAACTGCTCCCACAATTACAGCTACCCAAACTATTATTGCTGGCTTAAAAAACACCAGCAATGCAACACCGGTAAGCGAGGCGCTAAATCCATATAACCCTTTTTGTATATCGTCTTCGCTGGCGCGAAGCATTTTTGCAGTGAGTGTTCCGCTAAAAGTTGCTACAATGGCTGCCACACCCATGGGAATTGAACCCAGGAAGATCCCAACCAGAAAAATCAATCCTGTAAGGGCATTCTCCTGCAGCATGATTTGCCCCATTCCTCTGAGAACAATCAAGAGGTATTGAAATGTTTTAGAATCCTTTAAAGTCTCTGCGTTTACCTGCATCTTAACACCCGTTTCATAAAATTACCTTTCAAAGAAAAAATTTCAAAAAGTACCCTATCCTTTTCGTTTTACTCCCCGCACCGCCTCGGCCGTCCACGGATCTTCGGGCCAATGGTGTTTCGGGTAACGCATGCGCAACTCTTTGCGCACTTCGTGGTAGGTGGTTTGCCAGAAACTTTTTAAGTCTTGTGTTACCTGCACAGGTTTATACCCGGGCGAAAGCAGGTGCAACAAAATTTTAGTACGACCTTCATTAATTGCAGGTGTTTCCAGTAAACCAAACATTTCCTGCAGGCGTACTTCCATTACCGGGGCGCGGCCATCTGAAAAATAGTTGAGTTTTATCTGCGACCCGCTGGGCACCTGCAATCGAACCGGTGCAAGTTTATCGACTTTGGGTTGCAGATCCCACGGCAATAAACCGATGAGTATATTTGATAACTCAAGTTTTTGCAATTCACTTCGTTTGGTAATGTTATTAAGATAAGGCGTAAGCCAGGCTTCGGCAGTAGCCAGAAGGTTTTCGGTTGTTACATCGGGCCAGGCTTCCTCTTTGCGCCACATACGTAAACTCACGATGCGGTTTTGCCATTCAGTATGGGTTTCATCCCAACCTATTAATTTCAATCCTTCTTCGCGCAAGGCATCCAGCAGCACAGCTTTTCGTTTAGCTTCCGGAATCTGTTGCATGGGTTTGGAGGATAACACTGTATTCCCAACTTTTTTTTCCAATTGCGCTACCAGGATGCCTCGCGTACTATCCCACTTTACAACTTCGGTTTCTGTTGCGCGGTGGTGCAAATCTGCTTCATCCAATGGAGCTGCCAGAAAAATTTTTCCTTCATTCGCACCGGCATCCAAATGCGCCACGGCCAGCCACGGCTCGCGCGTCAAGGCATCGTGGTTGGGTAGTTTTACTATGCGGCCGTTGGCTAACTTGTAACGTTCACTTTGTTTGGCTTGTTGTTGCGCAATGCGCTCGGGGTAGGCTTCCGCTATCAAACGCCCAACTTCGCTATCAGGCGGAATCGTATTGTCCACCTTCATATTAAAAATTCTTCGCCAGTTGGTAGCAAGTCGCTCAATGCGTTCCAATACATTGCGCTCGGCATTTAC
>Ga0209605_1004643_pt1 | contig 11129 bp, 8 predicted proteins | sample AD_UKC035_MetaG_FD_184408 | JGI IMG/M metagenome (GOLD analysis project Ga0209605, IMG submission 184408) | Active sludge microbial communities of municipal wastewater-treating anaerobic digesters from USA - AD_UKC035_MetaG (SPAdes) (version 2) | ecosystem: Engineered > Bioreactor > Anaerobic >...
GCCGCGCCATCGACCGTGACTTCGCGTTTGTCTCCGGTCTCCGTATCGACCAGGCGCAGGTCGCCGCGCAGCGTGGGCGTGAGTTCGTCGGGAGTGCGTTGGGCGGCGGAGGTGTTGGGCAGCCGCATATTGCCAGAAATTCCTGTGATCGCCGTGACAAAAGGGCTGGAGCAAGGCGAGGCTGGGGAGCTACGGGTTTTGCCCGACGTTTTCCGCGAAGCACTGCCGGAAGCGAAACGAGGCATGCAGCCCTGTGCCATCGCGGGACCGTGTATTGCTGGTGAACTGGCGCGTCGAGTTCCCACGGCGGTCGTATTTACCGGAAGGGATAGGGCGGCTCTCGAGCAATTCGCGACGGCTTTTTCGACACCGTATTATCATATTCGCGTCTCGACGGATGTGGTGGCGGTGGAGGTATGCGCGGCGTTGAAAAACGCCTATGCGATGGCGGTGGGGATTGGAGCGGGCGTTCATGAGCGGATGGGGGGAAGGGCATCGCCGGTGGCCCATCACAACTACGAAGCGGCGGTATTTGCGCAGGCGTGTATCGAAATGGGTCAGTTATTGCGCATGCTTGGTGAAAACACAGACCATGTGGCTCATTTGGCAGGGGCGGGGGATATGCTGGTGACGACCAGCGGAGGTCGTTCGAGCCGGTTGGGGCGCTGGCTTGGGCTTGGGTATAGTTTTGAGCAGGCCCGTGAGAAAATGAAGGGGGAAACGCTGGAAAGCGCCGAACTCGTGCGTGTGTTGGGCTCTGCCCTTGCTGGGCTCGTGGCGCGGGGCAAGTTGAAAGAGGGTTCGTTGCCGCTCATGGCACATCTTTTTGAGGTCATAGTCGGGGGGAAAACCGTGGATATGCCGTTTCACCTATTTTTTCGCTCGTAGCTGGTCCACCGGGGGTTCGAGGGAATGAAGGGAAAACGATGAAGGCACGGAATCGAGAACCATCCCTTTTCCCCTCGCGCCTCGTCTCTTCGCTATGACCCATTGTCCCACACCAGCCGCGCCACCGGCGTTACCCTATCGGTTCACCAAGCACCTTCCGCTCCGACTCGAATAACCGTACCCCCGCACTGCTTTTCTCCAATTGCACCCGCGCCTGCCGCAACAATTGCCCCACCCGCTCGGTCGATGGCAAATACGGTTCGAGCTTCGCCATCATTTCTTGCTCAAGCACGAGACGAGCCGTGGCGGCAAATTGGAAATCCCACGCCCACGCTACCGATACGACAACGAAATCCATGAGCGTTCGCATTTTGGCATAACTGCCTCGACCGGTTTCTTGAATTTCTTCGATTAATTCATCACTTACGTATGGTTCGCCAGATAGTTGGGGCTGGGCTTCCTGCAGGGTGCCGTCCATCAGCATCCGATGCGTCAGGTCCAGAATATCAAGTTTATCCGCATCGCGAACCAGATGGCATAACGGAAGGCTATCTTGGTCTATCGAAGCGGGAAGTTCCCTCTTGTTGTGATGGCCGATGGCGTCGAGCAAACGTCGTTGATGCGCATCGGGCAGCGTTTCGAGCCATGAGCTGCCTTGTACGACCTCGCGGGAGCGCTGGGCATGGTCGATGGAAAGAGCGTCCTGGTAGGTGCCGTACTCCACCCATTGGGTGAATCTGCCGACATCGTGCAGCCATCCGGCTGATTCTCCGAGGCCGGTTTCCTCGGCGGACCAGCCGCTCGCCTGCGCTACGAGCCGTGCATAAGCGGCCACCCGCGCGGAATGACCGAGTTTGAATTCGAGCATGGGATGGAGCGCATCCAATTCGCGAAAGCTATCCGCATACGCAACCAACCAGCGTTTCACCCGCTGTTCGAAGGGCTCTTGCATTCGGCCATCATGGGGGTCGGGGCCGTGTTTGCGCAAGAGCGGCACGATTTTGGCGCTGAGGATCATGATAAGAATGGCTGTCCATTCGCGTGGAAACTACGAAAGGGCTGACAAAACCGGGCAATCCCCACGGAACAGCTCTTTCGTCCGTGCTACACTCGTGCTTCGCAAAGGAGATAGCCGTGTACTTTCGAACGGAAGGATACCCCCGGGCAGCGCGAAATATGCTCGCGATCGTCGTGCTGCTGGGCGTGGCCTGTAGCGCGAAGCCTTCCGCTCCCCGCTATCCCGAATCGGCCGGCCCATCGTCCTCCGAGCAAAAAAAACCAGAAATTTCGCGGGATCCCGGCCCTTCCCCCCTCGCCAGCGTGGCACCAACCGCCGAGGGATGGTTCGATCCTTCGGGGCTTCTCGTCTCCTTACGAGCCGCGGAGCGAGATGCCACGGCGCAACGCGCCGGACTGCAGTCGCTTGCGGACCTTCCCTTGTATGATCTTCAGGTATCCATCGATCCAGGCGCGGGTACGTACGAAGTCGAACAAGAAACCTACGTCACCAACACCTATGGCAAGGAGCTGTCCACGCTTGTTTTTCGGTTGTACGGCAATCCGAGCAGCGCGAACGCTGGGCCCACACGGGTTCGCGTGCTGCATGGGGACTGTGGGGATAGCGTCTGTCATCTGCGGCAAGAACCGCCATCCGTGGTCACCGTCTCGTTGCAAGAGGCGCTCGGGCCAGGAAAACGATTGCGAATCCGATTCAAGGTGACGGGGCTTCTCGAGCGCGTGTCGCCTTCGCAAACTGGCCTGTTGGCGCAGAGCTTGTCGGGAATTCTGGGCGGGGATGGCGGCGGACAAGAAAGCACCTATGGCACGATGTCCGTATGCGAGGGTTTCGTGTCGATGGGCGCATTTTTCCCCGTACTTGCCAGATGGGAAGGCGAGGCCTGGGAGCGAGTCGCGCCGCGCACCGTGGGGGATATCAGTTTGGATGCGCTGGCGCTTATTCGGGCCAGGGTCGATGCGCCACCGCTGGCCCGTGTGGTGACCCCAGGCTTTGCCGTGCGCAGCGTGTTGTTCAACGACAACCAGGGGCGAATTCGTCGAAGGCATGAGTTCGCGGCGGCGATGGTTCGCGATTTCGCGATTTTTGCAGGAGAAGGGTTGGATACGGTCGAACGCCGGGCCGGAGAGGTCGTGGTGCGTTCGACCTTTCGCCCCGAGAGCCGGAAGGTGGGTGAACGCGTGGCGGAGCTGGCGGCCTCGGCGTTGGAGGTTTTCGAGCGACGATTTGGCCCCTATCCGTATAGGGTTCTCGAAGTGGTCGAAGCACCGCTGAAAGAAGGGGCGGGAGGGATGGAATATTCTGGAATGGCTGTGTTGGCAAGTATGCTCTACCGCCCTTTTGGGAAGGACGATCCTCTCGGTGGATTGCTTGGTTTGCTCGATGGAAACGATAATCCCATGGTTTCTGTTCTCGATGACACCCTGGAATTTACAACTGCGCATGAGGTGGCGCATCAATGGTGGCATGTGTTGGTCGGCAGTGATTCGTCCGCCTATCCGTTTGTGGATGAATCCCTGGCGCAATACAGCACGTTGATCTATTTCGAAGACCGTTATGGCAAAGAACGTGCGCGGCAATTGGCCGACTCGCAAGTCCGGTTGAACTACATCGGCATGCGTCTGATGGGCCAAGGGGATGGTCCAGTGATGCGACCTGCTTCCTCGTTTTCACCGCTTTCGTACGCGGGATTGGTATATGGCAAAGGGCCATTTTTTTATCGAGAAGCGCGAAAAACCATGGGAGATGAAGCGTTTTTCAGCGCGTTGCGCCGTTACGCCGACGATCACCGTTTTCGGATGGCATCTTCGAAAGGGCCGATGCCCTACTTGACGCAACACGGAAGGGAAGTATCGCGTCTATCGCAACGTTGGTTGGAGCAAACGCATGGGGATACGGACCTGGGGCCGGTGACCGTGCAAGCGGTGCTCGAAGCGGTGTTGGGCAAGCAAGCGGCCGCCATGACGCCCGCGATCGAGCAGTTGCTGCGTACGTTGGGTACTTCGTCGCCAGACCAATCCGGGCCTTCGCCCAAAGATTCACTTCAGATGCTGCAGCAACTCGAAAGGATGCTCGATTCGTTTTGAACGATACTCTTTCGGTCTTGCGCGTGAGTGCTAGGCATTTTTTGTGGCTTCGAGCGATCGGCGCGCGCGGGTCTTGCAAACCTTGCTTGCTCATGCTTGGTTTGGGTTCTCTTTTTCCTCGAGGAGATGAAACTTGAGCTGTCCCTGCGGGCGAGGCCCCTCCCTTTCGGAATGCTGCGGCCCTTATCTGAAGGGTATCAAAAAACCGATCACGGCCGAGGATCTCATGCGTTCGCGATATGCGGCGTATGTGGTGCAGGACATCGATTACATCATCAAAACGCACGCACCGGAAACCGTACATACGGTCGACCGGGAGGATGCTACCGCGTGGTCGCAGAATGCCGATTGGCTTGGGCTCGATGTTCTCCGCACCGAACGAGGGGAAAAAGACGATGAAGAGGGGATCGTCGAGTTTGTGGCGCGGTACGAACTCGATGGAGATTTGCATACGCACCACGAGCGGTCCCGATTCCGACGAATCGATGGGACTTGGTTTTATGTCGAGGGGGAAATGGTCAAGCCGGAACCGATGGTTCGAACGGGTCCGAAAGTAGGCAGAAACGATCCTTGTCCCTGCGGCAGTGGCAAGAAGTACAAAAAATGCTGTGGAAAGGTGGCGTGAGATTTCCGCCTCTGCTTGCGGCTGCCTTTATCAATCTCGTTTGGTAAATAAGATCCTTCTGACCACGGAGGTCGATTTATGGCCCTTCATGAGCTTGCCGGCAAACCGGCTCCTCGCGAATTGCTCGTCCACGTTCCTCGCCTCGTCACGGCGTTTTATACCCATCGTCCCGATCCCAACGAGCCCTCTCATCGGGTCAGTTTCGGTACTTCCGGCCATCGCGGCTCGTCGCTCGACCACAGTTTCAACGAGCACCATATCCTCGCCATCGTGCAAGCCATCTGCGAATACCGGGCGTCGGAAGGCATCACCGGTCCGCTGTACCTGGGCATGGATACGCACGCGTTGTCGGAGCCCGCACAAGCGGTGGCGATCGAGGTGCTAGCGGCCAACGGGGTCGACACGCGCATCACGAAGGAATTCACCCCAACTCCCGTGATTTCCCATGCCATCCTCACCTACAACGCGGCAAAAACGCAGGGGCTTGCGGATGGCATCGTGATCACGCCTTCGCACAATCCGCCTGCCGATGGTGGTATCAAGTACAATCCGCCGGAAGGCGGACCCGCGGATACGAAAACCACCAGCCTCATCCAACAGCGTGCCAATCAGATCCTCGAGCAAGGATTGTCCGCTGTCCAACGAATCCCTTATGAACGCGCGTTGCGCTGCGCGTGCATTCGAGAGCATGATTATATCGCCGGGTATGTCGGCGACCTGGATCGGGTCATCGACATGCAGGCCATCGCGCAAGCGGGCTTGAACATCGGGGTCGATCCGCTGGGTGGCTCAGGCATCCATTATTGGGATCCCATTGCAGACCGCTACGGGTTGAAACTCGAAGTGGTCAATCGCGTGGTCGATCCGACCTTTTCTTTCATGACCGTCGACAAAGACGGCAAAATCCGGATGGATTGTTCTTCCCCCTACGCGATGGCGGGGCTCATCGAACACAAGGATCGATTCGACATCGCCTTTGGCAATGACCCGGACTTCGACCGGCACGGCATTGTCACCCGCACGAGCGGACTGTTGAACCCCAACCATTATCTTGCGGTCGCGATTCATTATCTATTTCGGAATCGTCCGTCGTGGAAGCCGGAGGCGGCGATTGGCAAAACGCTCGTTTCCAGTTCGATGATCGACCGGGTGGCCGTGAGTTTGGGCAGAACGCTGTCGGAGGTTCCCGTGGGCTTCAAGTGGTTCGTGCAAGGGCTCATCACGGGGCAATACGGTTTTGGGGGTGAGGAGAGCGCGGGGGCGTCATTTTTGCGCAAAGACGGGACCGTGTGGACGACCGATAAGGATGGGATTTTATTGGATTTATTGGCGGCCGAGATCACGGCGCGGGAGGGCAAGGATCCCGGTGCGTTGTATCGGGAGTTGGAAGCGAAGCATGGCAGTCCGGTGTATGAGCGCATGGACGCGCCAGCGACGCCATCGCAGAAACAGGCTCTTGCCAAGCTTTCCCCTGAACAAGTGCGGGCCGAGACGTTGGCGGGCGAGGCCATCATCGCCAGGCTCACGAAAGCTCCGGGCAACGATGCTTCGATTGGCGGATTGAAGGTGGTGACGGCCAATGGTTGGTTTGCGGCCCGGCCCTCGGGCACCGAGGATATTTACAAAATATATGCGGAAAGCTTCCTCGGCACGGGCCATTTGCACGAGATTCAACAGCAGGCGCAACAGATCGTTCACGACGCTTTCCAAGTGGCAGGGGTGTGATAACGCTACAAACCCCTCGCGTTCCCACGTCACACTATCCGTTTCCGGATACTCGTCCTTGTCGATGGCCAAACGCGCGGCGCAGGCGACAGGGGGCGAGACTCGATAACCCCGCGAGGCCCTCGCGGGACTGCAAGACAGCTCATGCATCCATCATCGCTATCGAATCATTACCCGGGTAACCTTCATGATTCTGCCGTTCGGCCTTCGCATCCGGGGGATAGCAACGGCCACATCGACATTAAATCCAATAAATTCAAATCGTTAACTTGATTTCCCTGGGTTGACGATTCCTTGGAAGGGTCCTGTTGCCGTGCTTGAAGGATTCGTGGTCGTCATTTTGTCCCCATCCTGACCCAATGTTTTGTCGTCATAAATTAAGCAGACCACCTTTGCAGCGCCTTGCGGTTGTCTTATGACCGCCCTAGTTTCACTCGCTGTCGGGAATTTGCCCCTCCCTTGTCGGTATTGCAATTCGGAGGAAAACGCTTTTGGGGGAGGAAGGGATATTCGTGACGGTGCGTATCAGGAAATACCTTAACAACGAAGGGAATATTTCAATGAAAAAGATGATCGTGATCGGTTTGATGGGGATGCTGGCTTCCATGGCCTGGGCTTGTTCCGACGATAAGGACGATGATAATAATAACGGTGGCGGCGGCGGAGGCACCAACACCGGAGGCGGCAGCAACGTGGGTGGCGGCAGCAACGTAGGTGGTGGTACTGCCGAAGGCGGCTCCGGAGGCGGCAGCAACGTAGGCGGTGGTACTGCCGAAGGCGGCTCCGGAGGCGGCAGCAACGTAGGCGGTGGTACTGCCGAAGGCGGCTCCGGAGGCGGCAGCAACGTGGGCGGTGGTACTGCCGAAGGCGGCACCGGAGGCGGCGGCAGTGGCAACAATTGCGATAGCTGCATGGAATCAAAATGCGGCAACGAGATCAGCGCATGCGAAAACGATGCGCAATGCACCGGCCTCCTGTCCTGCTTCGATAACTGCGAGGACATGGACTGCATGGAGAAGTGCGTCAATGACAATCCTAGCGGAGCTGCCCTGTTGAAAAATGTTTTCGATTGCATGGATAAGAACTGTCAGGCCGAATGCGCGGATGAGTGACAGGCCTCCCCTTCATCTTTCTTGAGCGCGAACCACCATACAGCGCTCGCTTTTCTCAGTATTTGCCTCATCCAATTGCTGACCGCCCCTGATGGCTCGACTGTCCAAGCCCACGCCATCATCAATCTCCACATGGTCCTCTCCCACGAGCAGCGCTCGGATTTTCGGATAGCCGACCCGTGCCGATGACCAACGCCGTTCGTAACCTTCTGCTCACACAGCGCGGTATCGTCTTCGTATCCTCGCACGGCCCGCGTTTGCGCGAAATTCAACAGCAGGCGCAACAGATCGTGCAGGATGCTTTCCAAACGGCCGGGGCGTGATAACGCCACAAACTCCTCACTTACCCATCTCATTTTATCCGTATCCGGATATTCATCATCGCCGATTACGAGGCACGCGGCAGAGATGTCGTGATGCAAGGCTCGAGTGCAAGGCTCGATTATCACGCGAGGCCCTCGCGGAACTGCAAGACAGCTCATGCATCCATCAACGCGATTCCATGGTTCCCCGGACAACCCTCATGGCTCCTGACACGGCCCAGGCATCCAAAAGAAGTCAACGCTTCGCACCGGTATTAAACTCAATAATTTCCCATAGTTAAGACAATTTCCCTGGATGGAGGGTTCCTTGAATGGGTCCTGTCCCCATGGCTTTTCGATTCGCGGTAGCCATCTTGTCCCCATCCCGATCCGGTGCATTGTCGTTTGAACAATGCTTTCCACCTTTGCATCACCTCCCCGTTGTCCAATGGTTTTTCGTTTCACTCGCCGCCGGGCATTTGCTCATCGGTCATTCAATTCGGAAATAACTCTTCGGGAGGAAAGGATATTCGTGTCGGTGCGTATCAGCATATACCACTTATAGTACGAGGGATATTTCGATGAAAAAATTGATCTTGGTCGGTTTGATGGGAGTGCTGGCGTCGACGGTTTGGGCTTGTTCCGACGATAGCGACGATAGCAAGGATGGCAGCGGCGGAGCCACCAACACGGGAGGCGGCAGCAACGTCGGTGGCGGTTCCAACGAAGGCGGCAGCGGCGGCAGCAACGTCGGTGGCGGTTCCAACGAGGGCGGTAGCGGCGGCAGTAACGTCGGTGGCAGCTCTAACGAAGGTGGCAGCGGCGGCAGCAACGTCGGTGGCGGCTCCAACGAAGGCGGTAGCGGTGGTGCCAGTACCGATGATTGCGAGAGCTGCCAGATGGCCGAATGCGCCAGCGAAGTCAATGCTTGCCTAGCGAGTCAGCAATGCCAAGACTTTGTGAAATGCAACAGCGCTTGCACGGACAATGATTGCCGGAACGCTTGTTTGAATGAGTATCCGGATGGAGCAGAGCTGTGGGTTAACGGGGTACAATGCACACTTGACAAGTGTAAGGAACCTTGCGGGTTCAGTAGTTGACCGCCGATTCACCTCCTTCAGCTCATAGAGCAGGCAAAGCAGCACGCGCTTTTTCCCGTCGTTCACCTCATCCCATCCCTATCCACCCCTGATGGCTCGAGCGTGTTCGGGGTCACACCGTCACGGTTTTGCGCATTGTCATTTCACGCCAGCGACGCTCCGACGTTCCGATAGCTTGACCAACCAGATGTACTCGGTCCCCGACCGAAGCCGCGTCGATTTCGGTCGCGCTCCGGATGGTTCGGCCATTTTTTTGCGAAGCCTCGGAAATGGAAAAGCGTTCGTGCCGAACGATGCGTGAAAAAAAACACGGAAAACCCCAAACGCCAAAGCAATGAAACCACTGCTATTCTTCGTCACTTCCTGCTATCTTCGTAGGCCGGAGGCTGAGCCCAGGCTTCCTTCTACTTTGAACCAGCCTGGGCGATTTCCTCCTATTTCATAAGGATAGGATGACCAACACCGTTCGTAGCCTCCTTCTCACACGGCGCGGTATCGTATTCGTATCCTCGCACGGCCCGCGCTTACCCGATTCCCTTCTGCAAGCCCTCGACCTCGAGCTATCCCAACTCGGATATATCCTGTCCAGCCGGATTCGCGATCGGCTTTCCCGTTGCAACCTCGAAGAACTCAACGAGTTTCGATCCTGGACCATCACCACCCTGGCTGCATGGCTCGGCGCCGATCAAAAGCACAAGCCCTTGTTTCGCCGATTTCCCCGCGGTATTCCCTCCAATACCGTCGAGCTGTGGTGGAAAAAAATCCTTGTCCACTACCTGCAAGCCGATGGCCAAACCTGCCTGTTTTGCCGTCGAATCGGCACAACCCACGTGCTCGACCCTTGCATGCATGTCGTGTGTGACCATTGTTTCGACGGCTCGAACTACAGCGCCTGTCCGATATGCGAACACCACGTCAACCGGGATAGCCCGTTTTTTCGCCCGACGCCCGAACGTCCCCTGCCCTCGGAAACCATCGTCTTTCGGCTCATCGACCTGGGCAACGATGAATCCGTCGAAACGAAAAGCCTTTTCGTGAGTCTTTGCGAACGCAAGCAACCGCTTTCCCCCGTGGATCGGGATGCGCTTTTTTGTATCGTGAAAGAACGTCCTTCGCAGGTGTTGTCATGGCTGCCGCCCACGATCGCCGTGCGGCAAAATATCGCCATCGTGTTGGGCACGCTCTTTTCGGTGTGTGAATCGTCAGAGGTGCTGCCCCACGCCAAACGCTTGGTCACGACCGCCACCGATGTGCTGCGTTTGCTCGCGGTCCTTTCCGGTACCGATGGATCGTTGATGCAAGAAACGATCTTTCGCTCTTTCGCCAACCCCGACGATTCCGATGAGTTATGCGTGCATACGGCTCGACGCCTCGGGATGTCTCCGTCGTCGCTCATCAAGCAAAAAATCAAGGTACCGGTTCGCGTCCATCGTTTCAAAGTAGCCAAACTCCCCCGCCCGTTACGTCGTGCGCTGCTCGGCCTGTTGGAGTCGTTACCCGCCGATTCCCTTGTGGAAGATATGCTGCGTCACCGCGCCTATTGGGTTTGGGTCGGTGAGTTTCTCCACCCGCATGAGTATGCTTCGCGATTCCCAAACGTGGCCCGGGCGTTTCAGATCGTGCGCAAAAAAGCCTCCGACGGAACACCTGCGCCGCGGTTTCGCACGTGGCCTTCGAGACTCGAACAAACCCTCCGAACCGGGGATGCGGATGCGATGCTTTCGGTGCTTTCGGAGCGTCCGGGCGAGTATGCGCGGCGCTTCGATTTCGTGCTTCGGCAAGCGAGAGACGAGCGGGCCCAGCGGCGTTATGCCGAACAATTAATTAGTAAAATCAATGTATTATCGACTCCCTGGCTCGTGGCTTTCCGCAGTTATCTTCCCACGCGAATCGACAAAGCGCCGATTCGGGTGTTTTGGCCAAAGGGTCGCGGGGCGTACGGCGTATCGCGTCCGGATACGCGCACGGCTCTTCCACGTCCCATCATCGAGCCAGTCATTCAGGCCATCGACAAGGAGCTTCTTGCACGGTTTGGTTCGAAACGAGCGTTTGCGGCGGGATGGATCGACGAAGGGCTTCGGACGATCATGGTGCCGATGCAGGAAGCCACGACGAGTCGTTCGGCGGTATCGTTGCCTCGGGGCTCACGGGTGCCGCTGGACAGGGGTCGTCTGATTCGGTTGTTTTTGCATTGGTGCGAGCCCGCCCACGGTGCGTGGAGTACGGACCTGGATCTATCGGTCGGGCTCTATGATGAATCATGGCGATACGTGGG
>Ga0209605_1004655_pt1 | contig 11112 bp, 5 predicted proteins | sample AD_UKC035_MetaG_FD_184408 | JGI IMG/M metagenome (GOLD analysis project Ga0209605, IMG submission 184408) | Active sludge microbial communities of municipal wastewater-treating anaerobic digesters from USA - AD_UKC035_MetaG (SPAdes) (version 2) | ecosystem: Engineered > Bioreactor > Anaerobic >...
CCCTGCAGGAGCGGCGGCAGCCGCGAATCCGGCGGCGACGCACCGACCACGCCGACACCGCCCCCGGACGCCGAGGTTCGCGCCTGCCGGCGCTCCTACAACCCGCCAGACACCGCCGCCCCCTGTAGGAGCGGCGGCAGCCGCGAATACGGCGGCGACGCGCCGACCACGCCGACTCCAGCCGCCGACCGCATCGCCCGCTTCAGCCTCGGCCGCCTGCTCAGCTTCTCGGCGCGCGAGGCCACCGAGCTGCGGCGCGATCCGGTGCGGCTGACGCTGGCGCTGCTCGGCAGCCTGTTGCTGATGCTGGTGATGGGCTATGGCATCACCATGGACGTCGAGGACCTGCACTACGCGGTGCTCGACCACGACCGCAGCGTCGCCAGCCAGAGCTACACCCTGCGCATCGCCGGCTCGCGCTACTTCCTGGAGCAGGCGCCGCTCGACAGCCACGCCGACCTCGACGCGCGCATGCGTGCGGGCAGGCTGGCGATGGCGATCGAGATCCCGCCCGGCTTCGGCCGCGAGCTCGCGCGCGGCAAGGCGCCGCAGGTGGCGGTGTGGCTGGACGGTTCGATGCCGCTGCGCGCCGAGCTCGCGCGCGCCTACGTCGGCGGCGTGCACGCGCAGACGCTCGCCGACGTGATCGCCGAATCCGGCGCCGGCCCGGTGCGCGCGCTCGCCACCGTGGAGCCGCGCTACCGCTACAACCCCGAGCTGCTCAGCCTGGTGTCGATGGTGCCCAAGGTGATCCCGCTGCTGCTGGTCTTCATCCCCGCCATGCTCACCGCGCTCGGCGTGGTGCGCGAGAAGGAGCTCGGCTCCATCCTCAACGTCTACACCACGCCGGTCACCAAGCTCGAGTTCCTGCTCGGCAAGCAGCTGCCCTACATCGCGCTGTCGATGTTCAACTTCGCGCTCCTCTTCGTGCTCGCAGTGACCCTGTTCCAGGTGCCCTTCAAGGGCAGCCTGCTCGCCCTCGCCACCGGCGCCCTGCTCTACGTCGCCGCCACCACCGGCCTCGGCCTGCTCGCCTCCACGCTCACCAACAGCCAGGTCGCCGCGCTCGCCGGCACCTCGATCGGCACCCTGCTGCCGGCGATCCAGTTCTCCGGGCTGATGGACCCGGTGAGCGCGCTCGAGGGCGGCGGCTACTGGATCGGCGCCATCTACCCCACCACCCACTTCCTCACCATCGCCAGCGGCACCTTCTCCAAGGCGCTCGGCTTCGCCGACCTCGTCGGGTCCTTCGTGCCGCTCGCGCTCGCGATCCCCGTGCTCACCCTGCTGTCGGCGCTGCTGCTGAAGAAGCAGGCCAAGTGAGCGCCGCCACCATGGCCCGCCACCCCACGCCCCCGAACCCGCCAGGCCCGCCACCCACGCCGAGCCCCCCGAAGCACACGGACCACGCCACCCACCTGCGCAACATCTGGAACCTCGGCCTCAAGGAGTTCCGCAGTCTGTCGCGCGACTTCGCGATGGTCTTCCTGATCGTCTTCATGTTCAGCGCGTCGATCTACGCCGACGCCCGCGCCAAGCCCGAGAGCCTGTCGCGCGCATCGATCGCGGTGGTGGACGAGGACGGCTCGCAGCTCTCCGGCCGCATCGTCGCCGCGCTGCAGCCGCCGCAGTTCCTGCCCCCCGAGCACGTCGGCCTCGCCGACATGGACCGCGGGCTGGACGCCGGCCGCCACACCTTCGTGCTCGACATCCCGCCCGGCTTCCAGCGCGACGTGCTCGCCGGCCGCAGCCCGGCGCTTCAGCTCAACATCGACGCCACCCGCCAGGGCCAGGCGCAGACCGGCGCCGGCTACATCCAGAACATCATCGCCGACGAGGTGCGCGCCTTCGTGCAGCGCATGCGCGCGCCGGCGCCGCAGCCGGTCGAGCTCGTCCCGCGCGCCATGTTCAACCCCAACCTCGAGGCGAGCTGGTTCGCCGCGATCAACGCCATCATCAACAACGTCACCATGCTCGGCATCCTGCTCACCGGCGCGGCGCTGATCCGCGAGCGCGAGCACGGCACCATCGAGCACCTGCTGGTGATGCCGGTCACCCCGCTCGAGATCATGCTGTCGAAGATCTGGGCCATGGGCGTGGTGGTGCTGGTGGCCTCGTCCTTCTCGCTGCAGGTGATGGTGAAGGGCGTGCTCGGCATCACGGTGGCGGGCTCGGCCGTGCTGTTCGGCGCCGGCACCCTGCTCTACCTCTTCGCCGCCGCCTCGATCGGCATCTACATGGGCACGATCGCGCGCAGCATGCCGCAGTTCGGGCTGATGTCCATCCTCGTGCTGCTGCCGCTGCAGATCCTCTCCGGCGGCGTGACCCCGCGCGAGAGCATGCCCGAGGCCATCCAGGCCATCATGGCGCTGGCCCCGACCACGCACTACGTGTCGCTCGCGCAGGCCATCCTCTTCCGCGGCGCCGGGGTGGACGTGGTGTGGCCGGCCTTCGCGATGGTGGCGGCGATCGGCGCGGTCTTCCTGGGCCTGGCGCACCACCGCCTGCGTCACACCATCGGAACGATGCAGAATTGAACCCTCGCGAAAGGAGAATGCCGATGAGTCCATCCGCCCCCAAGCCGCCCTCCAGGCAAGCCGCGCCGGCGCGCACGCGGCGCCAGCCGCTGAATGAAGCGGCCACCGGCACGGCCGGCAAACCTGCACGCGGAGCACGCGCGAACGCGTCCGGTGCAAGCACACCCGCCTCGAGCGCCCCCTCCGCGACGCACGCGCAGACGCCGAAACCGCTCGCCCGCCCCACCGCTCACCCCGCGCGCAGCTTTGCCGCACCCTTCGCCCCGCCACCGCCGCGCAACCCGCTCGATCGCCGCGTGCATGCGGCCATCGCGCGCGCCACCGCCTCGGTGTCGCCGATCGCGCTGCTGCTGGCCGCGGTGGACTGGGCCGGCCACCTCGCACTGTCGCCAGGCAAGCGCATGGAGCTCGCCGACCTCGGCATCGAGCAGACGCGCCGCCTGCTGCGTTACGCGCAGCAGCTCGCCGTCGCCCCCGCGGGCAGCGCCGCGCACGAATGCATCGAGCCGCCCGCGCAGGACCGCCGCTTCAAGGCGCCCGAGTGGCACGCCTGGCCCTTCAACCTGATGCACCAGTCCTTCCTGCTCGGCCAGGAGTGGTGGGACGCCGCCACCCACGGCGTGGCCGGCGTGTCGCGCCACCACGAGCAGGTCGTCGCCTTCGCCGCGCGCCAGCTGCTCGACCTGTTCTCGCCGGGCAACTTCCTGCCCACCAACCCCGTGGTGCTGCGCCAGACGCAGGAGAGCGGCGGCTTGAACCTCGTGCGCGGCGCCATCCACGCCGTCGAGGACTTCGAGCGCCTGGTCGGCGGCGCCCCGCCGGCGGGCGCCGAGGATTTCGTCGTCGGCCGCGACGTGGCCGTCACCCCCGGCAAGGTGGTGCTGCGCAACCGCCTCATCGAGCTCATCCAGTACGCGCCCGCCACCGCCGATGTTTACGCCGAGCCGGTGCTGATCGTGCCGGCCTGGATCATGAAGTACTACATCCTCGACCTCTCGCCGCACAACTCGCTGGTCAGGTACCTGGTCGAGCGCGGCCACACCGTGTTCTGCATCTCGTGGAAGAACCCGGGGACCGACGAGCGCGCGCTCGACATGGACGACTACCTGCAGCTCGGCTTCTTCGCCGCGCTCGACGCGATCAATGCCGTCGTCCCCGGGCAGAAGGTGCACGCCACCGGCTACTGCCTCGGCGGCACCCTGCTGGCGATCGCCGCCGCGGCGATGGACCGCGACGGCGACACCCGGCTGGGCTCGATGACGCTATTCACCGCGCAGACCGACTTCACCGAGCCGGGCGAGCTCGCGCTCTTCATCGACGAGAGCGAGGTCAGCCTGCTCGAGGCGCAGATGGAGGAGACCGGCTTCCTCACCGCCGGCCAGATGGCGGGCGCCTTCCAGATCCTGCGCTCCAACGACCTGCTGTGGTCGCGCATCGTCGGCGAATACCTCATGGGCGAGCGCACGCCGATGAACGACCTCATGGCCTGGAACGCCGACGCCACCCGCATGCCCGCGCGCATGCACAGCCAGTACCTGCGCCGGCTCTTCCTCAACGACGACCTCAGCGAGGGGCGCTACCCCGTGGGCGGCAAGCCGGTGGCGCTGTCCGACATCGAGCTGCCGGTGTTCTGCGTCGCCACCCTCACCGACCACGTCGCGCCCTGGCGCTCGGTGTACAAGCTGCACTACCTGGTGCCGACCGAGATCAGCTTCGTGCTCACCAGCGGCGGCCACAACGCCGGCATCGTCAGCGAACCCGGCCGCCCGCGGCGCAGCTTCCGCCTGCGCACGCGCCCGGCGGGCGGCAACTACGTCCCGCCGGACGACTGGCTCGAGCGCACGCCCGAGCAGGAAGGCTCGTGGTGGCCGGCCTGGAGCGACTGGCTCGCCGCGCGCAGCGGCGCGCGCGTGGCGCCGCCGGCGATCGGTGCCGTAAACTATCCCGCGCTCGACGACGCGCCGGGCCGCTACGTGCATGAGAAGTGAACGAGTGATGCAGGAAGGCTGCCGGGTCTCGGGGAGTTCGCATCGCGCAGCGCCGATCGGGCGATGCGGGAGCCCTCCCGGGCGAAGCCTCTCCGACACCCGCGAACCGATGCGCAGCCGCGCGGCGCGACCGATCTCGCCGAGCAGGCCCGGACGAGGCCCCGCCCTTGTCCGGATCCCATCCCGAAGGAAACCGCGATGACCCCCGACCCCCGCAACGCCCTCGCCCTCTTCAAGGCCAACCTCGAGCTGCAGTTCCGCCTGTGCGACCTCATGCGCCGCAACACGCTGCGCTGGAACGAGGCGCAGAACCGCATGATCGACGGCTGCGCCAGCGAATTCGAGGCCTCCGCCACCCGCCTGCTGGACGCCCCCGACTGGCAGCAGGTGGGCTTCGTCGCCACCGACCTCGGCTGGAAGTCCCTGCAGCAACGCAACTGCGCCCTGCTCAAGATGGCCGAAGCCGTGGTCGCCAACCAGTCCGCGCTGCAGCAGGACATGCAGCAGGCCTGGGCACAATGGCAGCACGACTGCACCCGCGCGCTCAAGGAAGCGAGCGGCACGATGCCGCTCAGCGCCACCTTCGAGGAGCTCCTCGCCACGGCCACCCGCCCGGCGCTGCTGCCCGGCGGCAAGGGCTGACCCGGGCAAGCGCACCAGCCCCGGGCGCGTCGCCGGCCGCAGCGCCGCATTCGCGCCTGCCGGCGCTCCTACATCGGAGGTTACGGGGCGCCGGGCGCTGCTCGTGGCGCCCCTACACGCGGACGACGACGCCTCAACCGCCCGAATCGCGCGCGACCTTCACCCCCACCCGCCCGCGGCGATAATCCCCGCTCCCCCCGAGAGCCCGCCATGCAAAAGATCGTCTTCCTCGACCGCGCCACCCTCGCGCCGCAGATCCGCCTGCGCCGCCCTGCCTTCCCGCACGACTACGTCGAACACGCCCGCACCACGCCCGCCGAGCTCGTCGACCGCCTCGCCGGCGCGACCATCGCGATCCTCAACAAGGTCCGCCTCGACGCCGCGGCGATCGCGCAACTGCCGACGCTGCGCCTGGTCGCGGTCGCCGCCACCGGTACCGACTGCGTGGACAAGGCCGCCTGCGCCGCGCGCGGGATCGCGGTGTGCAACATCCGCGGCTACGCGCGCGACACCGTCCCCGAGCACGTCTTCGCGCTCATGCTGGCGTTGCGCCGCCAGCTCGTCCCCTACCGCGACGACGTCCTCGCCGGCGAATGGCAGCGCGCCGGGCAGTTCTGCTTCTTCAACCACCCCATCCACGATCTCGCCGGCACGCGCCTCGGCATCGTCGGCGCCGGCGACCTCGGCCAGCGCGTCGCCGCGATCGCGCGCGCCTTCGGCATGGAGCCGGTGTTCGCCGCGCGCAAGGGCGCGCAGCCCGTCGACGACCGCTACACGGCCTGGGACGAAGTGCTCGCCACCAGCGACGTCATCAGCCTGCACTGCCCGCTCACCGAGGCCACCCGCGGCCTCATCGGCCTGCCCGAGTTCCGCGCGATGGCGCGTCGCCCGCTGATGATCAACACCGCGCGCGGGGGCATCGTCGACGAGCACGCGCTGATGCAGGCGCTCGACGAGGGCCTGATCGCCGGCGCCGGCTTCGACGTCACCGACGGCGAACCGCCCGCGCCCGACAGCCCGCTGATGCGCATCGCCGCCCGCCCGAACGTCATCCTCACCCCGCACATCGCCTGGGCCTCGGACGAAGCCCAGCAGGCCCTCGCCGACCAGCTTGTCGATGTCATCGAAAAATTTGTTGGCGGCGAGCCGAGGAATCTCGTCGTCGGGGGCTAGGGAAGCGCGTCAAGGCCCGCCAGGTCGCGGAACGATCGGCTCCACGCAGAAGCGCGAGGCGATGTTCGCGACGGTGGGTTTCATGTAGGAGCGCCGGCAGGCGCGAATTGGGCGGTGCGGCACTGGACGTGCGTTACGGTGCCCCCCACCGCTTTCGCGCCTGCCGGCGCTCCTACAGGGGCATCGCGGAGCCCGAGGCGATCGCGTTTGGGTTGGAGCGTTGCGGAGCCCGAGGCGATCGCGTTTGCGTTGAAGCGTTGCACCGCGCGAGGCGGTGTTCGTGGCATCGGTTTCATGTAGGAGCGCCGGCAGGCGCGAATTGGGCGGTGCGGCACTGGACGCGCGTTGCGGTGCCCTCCCCCGCTTTCGCGCCTGCCGGCGCTCCTACAGGGGGCATCGCGGAGCCCGAGGCGATCGCGTTTGGGTTGGAGCGTTGCGGAGCCCGAGGCGATCGCGTTTGCGTTGAAGCGTTGCACCGCGCGAGGCGGTGTTCGTGGCGTCGGTTTCATGTAGGAGCGCCGGCAGGCGCGAATTGGGCGGTGCGGCACTGGACGTGCGTTACGGTGCCCCCCACCGCTTTCGCGCCTGCCGGCGCTCCTACAGGGGCATCGCGGAGCCCGAGGCGATCGCGTTTGGGTTGGAGCGTTGCGGAGCCCGAGGCGATCGCGTTTGCGTTGAAGCGTTGCACCGCGCGAGGCGGTGTTCGTGGCATCGGTTTCATGTAGGAGCGCCGGCAGGCGCGAATTGGGCGGTGCGGCACTGGACGCGCGTTGCGGTGCCCTCCCCCGCTTTCGCGCCTGCCGGCGCTCCTACAGGGGCATCGCGGAGGCCGGGGAGATCGCGTTTTTTGGAGCGTCACGGCCCCCCGGGCGGGCAGGCATGAAACCGGCTTGGGCGGGGATGTATTGGGCCAAACTCTAGAAACTGGCCTTATAGCTGAAGCATTATTTTTTGTTGCACCGCACAAAAACTTTCTCTACTATCGCACCTGTCTCCTCCACCCTCCTCCTTTGGTGTGGATTTGCCCGGGCCTCGCAAGACGCCCGGGCTTTTTCTTTTCAGCGTCCCTCGGCGAGCATGCGGCGGATCTCGGGAACGCACGAACCGCAGGACGTGCCGCAGCGCAGCCTGGCCTGCAGCGCGTCGAAGTCGCGCACGCCCGCCCCCTCGGCGATCGCCGCCGCGATGTCGCTCTCGGACACGTTCAGGCAGTTGCACACCACCCGCCCGCGCCCCCCGCCTCCTGCCGGCGGCGTGGCGAGCGGCGCCAGCAGCCACGGGCGCAGCGCCACCGCGTCGCGGCGCTCCACCACCGCCTCGCTCAGCCAGCCTGCGGCCGCGGTCTCGCCAGTCAGGCGCAGCCCGACCAGGCGGTCGTCCTCGATCAGCGCGCGCTTGCTGATCCCGCGCGCGGGGTCGGCGTACGACAGCACGCCGTCGCCGTCGAGGCCGAGCAAGGCGTCGAGCTCGGCGAGCCAGGCGTCCGGAATCGGACGCTCGTGCGCCACCCGCATCACCACTGCGGGCGTGTCGCGGCCGGCGAGCGCGAGCGAGGCGTAGGCGAAACGCTCCAGCCAGGGCGACAGCAGCGCGGCCTCCTCGGCGGCGCTGCGCCCGCAGCGTTCGGCACGCACCAGCAGCATGCGATTGGGCAGCTCGACCGGCTCGATGCGCACCGCCGCGTGCTTGAGCTCCGGCTGCTTCGACAGCGGATCGCACGCGCCGCCGAAGAGCAGGTTGATCCCGGCCGAGTTCAGCACCCGCCGCCCCCAGTGCATGCCCACGAAGGCCATGCCGGGCCGCAGCGCATCCGACGCGGCCACGCGCAGCACCAGCGCACCGTGCCGGCTCGACACCCTGACCAGCTCGCCGTCGGCCAGGCCGCGCCGCGCCAGCTCCCGCGGGTGCAGCTCGATGCGCGCCTCGTCCGCGTGGCCGTACAGGCGCGCCACCTTGCCGCTGCGGCTCATGCCGTGCCACTGGTCGCGCAGGCGGCCGCTGGTGAGGGCGAGCGGGTAGCGCACGCCGGTCGCCTCGGCGGTGAGCGTGCGCGAGGGCACGACGAAGCGCGCCCGTCCGTTCGGCGTCGCGAAGCGAGCGTCGGCGTAGAGGCGGGCGCGCGCGCCGGCCTCCTCGACCCTCGCCCCCGCCGCGAACGGCCACTGCTGCGGCCCCTCGCGTTCGAGCACGCAATAGTCCAGCCCGGTGATGTCGAGGTCGCGCCCGGCGGTGCTGGCGACGTGCTCGGCGAAGACCGCCTCCGCCGAGTCGTACGCGAACATCGCCGCCGCCTGCGGCTTGCCGATGCGCGGTGCGAGCGCGCGCGCGAAGTCGCACACGATGCGCCAGTCGGCGCGCGCCTCGCCCGGCGCCGGCACGGCCGCGTGCACACGGCTGATGCGGCGCTCGGAGTTGGTCACCGTGCCCTCCTTCTCGCCCCAGGTGGCGGCCGGCAGCACCAGGTCGGCGAAGGCCGCGGTCTCGGTGCCGGCGAAGGCCTCCTGCAGCACGACGAACTCGCAGGCGGCGAGCGCCTCGTGCACCAGGGCCTGCTCGGGCATGGACTGCGCCGGGTTGGTGCACGCGATCCAGAGCGCCTTGACGCGGCCCTCGCGCGCGGCGCGGAAGAGCTCGACCGCGGTCAGGCCGGGCGCGGCCGGCACGCTGTCCACGCCCCACAGCCGCGCCACCTCCTCTCGATGGGCGGGATTCGCCAGGTCGCGATGCGCCGGCAGCAGGTTCGCCAGCCCGCCGACCTCGCGCCCGCCCATCGCGTTGGGCTGGCCGGTGAGCGAGAACGGCCCGCAGCCGGGGCGGCCGATCTTGCCGGTGGCGAGCGAGAGCGCGATCAGCGCGGCGCCGTTGTGGGTGCCGTGCGTCGACTGGTTGAGGCCCTGGCACCACAGCGACAGCGCCGCCGGCGCCTCGCCCCACCAGCGCGCGGCGGTGACGATGTCCTCCGCCGCCACCCCGCACACCGCCGCGGCCACCGCCGGGCTCACCCCGAGCACGTGCGCGCGCAGCGCCTCGAAGCCCTCGGTGTGAGCGGCGATCCAGGCTTCGTCGGCGAGCCCCTCGTCCAGCAACACGTGCAGCATGGCGTCGAACAGCCAGACGTCGGTGCCGGGCAGGATGGCCAGGTGCAGGTCGGCCATCGCCGCGGTGTCGGTGCGGCGCGGATCGACCACGACGATCTTCATCCCCGGCCGCCACGCCCTCGCCTGCTCGATGCGGCGGAAGGCCACCGGATGCGCCCACGCCGGGTTGGCGCCGGCGATCAGGATCGTGTCGGCGTGGTCGAAGTCCTCGTAGCAGCACGGCGGCGCATCGGCGCCCAGCGTGGCCTTGTAGGCCGCGACCGCGCTCGACATGCACAGGCGCGAGTTGGTGTCGACGTTGTTGCTGCCGATCAGCCCCTTCATCGCCTTGTTGAAGACGTAGTAGTCCTCGGTGAGGAGCTGGCCGGAGATGTAGAAGGCGACCGCGTCCGGGCCGTGCTCCGCGATCACCTCGGCGAAGCGCCGCGCGGCGACGTCGATCGCCGCCTCCCAGCCGATGCGCGCGCGCGCCTGGCCGCGGCGGGCGCGGTATTCGGGGTGGAGCAGCCGGGTGTCGTGGCCGGCGGTGAGGTGCAGCGTCGCGCCCTTGGTGCACAGGCGGCCGAAGTTGGCCGGATGCGCGGGATCGCCGCGCACACCGGTGATGCGCGCGCCGTCGTGCTCGATGAGTACGCCACAGCCGACGCCGCAGTAGGGACAGGTGGAGCGGGTCTCTCCCGGCGCCGCGGCGCGGACCGGAATGGAGCGTCGGCCGGCGGGCGAAGGCGGGGCCGTTTCGGGCAGGGTGTGGGACATGGTTTGCCTCGTCCTTGGATGGTCGGAATCGGGTCAGCGCGAACCTCCTTGCCCGACCGACCCACCCCCATTGGCGGGTCCGACGCTGTATGGACAAAATTGATGCAAGCCGTGTGCCAGCGACGATTCCCGCATCCTGCGGGCGCTTGCGACGCAGGATCGGTCGCGGTCATGCACCGTGTCGGGGTGCGGTGCACGCACACGGTGCGCGAATCCGCGCGGCGCACGCCGGCAGGGACGCCGGCAGGGACCCTACCCCGCATTCCTCCTGCCGCCCGCGTGACGCCAACCCAGGTGGCCGAGCCCCGATCTGCGATGCACGATCCCGATCGCGCCGGCCTATAGTGAAACGAAGGCAGTCGCCCAGTTCGTGCCGGGGCACGGGCGCCGAATTGCGCGCGCGGCGCCAACCCGCTCAGGGAGCCCCTCGATGTCCTCGACCGCTCGCGACACCGCACCGCCGCCTTCAGGGCGCAGCGTCCTGGCGCTCGGTCTGCTGATGAGCGCCAGCGCCAGCTTCCAGCTCACCGAGTTCGTGCAGGTCTCCCTCACCCCGAGCTGGCTCCTGCCCGTGCTGGCGGCGTGGCTCGCGCAACGTCATGGCGTCGCCGTGCTGCGCGATGCCTGGCCGCTCGTCGTACTGCCCACGCTCGGCGTGACCTTCGGCCATGGCATCGGGTTCAGCTTCGGGATCTCGAGCGCAACGCTACTACTTGCGCTGGTCGTCGCCGCGGCGGCAGGCGCGCGGCTGCGCCTGCCCCCCCTCGAGCACTGGCTACGGGGCGACACCGTGTGGCCGGCAGCCTCGGCCCTGTGCCTGCTGGTCGTCTCCGCGCTGGAAGCCGGCTCATGGCGGATAGGTACATGGCGCCTCGACCTGTTCGCCCTTCCTGCCGTGCTCGTGATGCTCGCCGCCAT
>Ga0209605_1004667_pt1 | contig 11082 bp, 4 predicted proteins | sample AD_UKC035_MetaG_FD_184408 | JGI IMG/M metagenome (GOLD analysis project Ga0209605, IMG submission 184408) | Active sludge microbial communities of municipal wastewater-treating anaerobic digesters from USA - AD_UKC035_MetaG (SPAdes) (version 2) | ecosystem: Engineered > Bioreactor > Anaerobic >...
TGGCACCTTCAGCCCGCTCTGGGCAGAGTAAAACGCCGGGAATTCGTCCGTTTGGTAGCCGATGACCGGGATTCCCAGGGTCTCCAGCACTTCAAAAGTGGCGGGTAGGTCCAAAATGGCTTTGGCGCCGGAGCATACCACCACAAGTGGGCTCTTACGGAGCTGCAGCAGGTCCGCAGAGATGTCGTAGGATGGCGCACGGTGCACACCGCCGATCCCGCCAGTAGCCAGCACCTTGATGCCAGCCCGCTCGGCGGCAAAAAGCGTGGCGGAGACCGTCGTCCCGCCGCTCCATTTGCGCGCCACCGCTGCGCCCAAATCCCGCAGGCTGAGCTTGTGCGGGTCGCGCGATTCTGCTAAGCTTTCTAACTGGTTAGAGCTCAGGCCCACCCGCAGCTGTCCTTCCTGCACAGCGATCGTGGCAGGGAAGGCGCCATTGTGCTTCACCGCGTCTTCCATGGCGCGGGCGATGGTGAGGTTCTCTGGCCAAGGGACGCCGTGCGTGATCAGCGCTGATTCCAGGGCGACGAGCGGCTTGCCATTGCGCTTGGCGCGCTCTACATCATCCGATATGAAGAAGTCCGGGGTCGATTTTTTACCAAAGTTGAAAAGTCCACGTTTTGTTTCCATGGGGTTAATTTTACCTGAAAGGAAGAACGAGATATTAAACAAATCGAAATTAGCATGTTAACTGATGTTAATTTACTATGGAAAATTAGAAACTTTCCAAAAACCCGATAATTACAATTAAACTGTTACATATAACACTTATTTATTAGTCTTAGAATTGAAAAATACAAGGTTGTAGTTATAGGCTTCATTCCAACCTAAATTTTTTAGCTATCTGTTAACGATATTTTGAAGCTAAGGTTTTACTTAAAAGAATATACATTAAACTAGATTCATAAAATTAAGTTTGGTTAGTGTTTGATTCATTAAAAGCCTTGCTCGATAATTTTATACTATTCTCTAATTGTTATGTTTATTGGGTAGATCTTTAGAGGCTTAGTAGATCGGTACTCGATTGGAATTTCGCCAAGTCTCCAACCTTTTGATGTTGCCTCGCCATAGTAGTACTTCTTATTGGTGGTTTCATCAAAAACGTATTCGCCTTTTAAGGAATCTGAAGCCTGAACACCAAAGGCTAAGTGGCATGGCGTTGGATATAATAACAAGACTGAAGAAAATCCAAGTCGAGCCAGAATTGCACCACATAAGATTGCAACATCCTCACAATCACCTGTTCCATCCATAATGGTTTCGATAGGGTACCTTGCCCAGTCGATAAATGGGGTTGAATCTTTATCATAGGAGTAAGGGATACATGATTGAACGAAAGACATAATGTTATAGGCTTGGTTGTAAGTTGACCAATTATGTTCGCTATGTAGCCTCTGGAACTCCCGTGCCAAAGCCCTAATCTCTGGAGTTTCCTCTTCAGAATAAAGATTATATTCTTGAATAAACCTTTCTTTATTATGGTATTCATTATATCTGTTCTTGTTTATTTCAACAGATATTTCTTGTTCAACGGAATTAGAACTACCTTTAGGTGTAAAAACCCATCTAAACTTTTTTTGAATATTTTCTTCGTCCTTTTCAATTACGATAACTGATGGATTAATCAGATCAGTTTGAGGTAGAACATCACTTTCTTTCTGTTCTTTTAGTGACAAAGCATCCCAAGCCACTTTTCCTTCTTTGAAAATATTTATAAACGCAGCTAATGGAATTCGATGTCTGATTCTAAGAAATGTGTAGTAGTATGGATCATTAGAATAAATTATTTTCCAATCTTTCCACTGATCTTTAATTAATGAATTAAGAATTGCATTGTTTTCTGAACCTATTTGGGCAAACTGACTTAATTGTCCACCGCTTCCTCCGATAGCATCCCAATTAGGATTCAATAAGCATAGACAAGAATTACTATATAAAAGTAGTTTTCCACTTATTTCCTTAGGATCGGCGCCCAAAATTTTTGTCCCTGTTATTGCTTGTTCAATTCTAATGTCTCTAACAGGCGAATAAACTTTCTCACCATATTGCATAATAACAGAAATTAAGTCATAATCAGATTTATCCTGCCATTTCTCAAGTAATTTCATGTTTTCCAACAAATTCGATCTAGCATTTTCTATCGTTGGCTCAAATTGGGAATAACAATTATTAAAAAAATCAGAACTTCTAACATACAATTGAAAATTGTCTGAACCAATTATGGAGTTATCTTGAGGTAAATACTTGGGATATTCATTTTCTAAGTATTTTTGGACAGAATGGATTTTTTCTGAAAGAGAAGCAATATGTATTAATGAATCATTGGTATTAACAATTAATGCATCTAAAATCTCTTCAACTTTAACTTCTAAATGTGAATAGACTTGTCTTATCGCAAAAGCTTTAATTTGTTCTTTAGCTTGAGAAAGTGCATTATTAAGATCATTGTACTCTTTTCTCAGTTTTATCAATGAATAAAGATTTAGAACTTGGGATTTTATTTTCCCCTTTGGTATCAGTTTCAATATAAATGGAACTGGAGGAAATTTGTTCAAAGAATCATCAACATATTTTATTGCATTTGCAAGACTTTCTTCATCTATGGTTTTTGGGAGCAAAGTTGTTCTAAAGTCTAGTAGAGCTTGTTTCTTCCTCTCCAATCGGAGTTTCCAATCTTCTAAAGTTTTGCTCCCGTTTATCAAAGCATTAGGATAAAGCTCCATTTGGCGCAAGAGATCCGAAATGTATTCTTCTTGAGTCTGCAAAACCTTCCGGGTTAAAAGAGTGGAATCTTGATTTACTCTGTCAAGTATGGAAGGAATGTATTCTTTATTCAGGAATGTAATGTAATTATTTATAATTGTGATCCATTCGCATTGCTTAATTTCATCAGGGGCTGGCAAGTCCAATACCAAGTCATCAAGGTGGTAATCAATATCCCAACCTGTTGCAGTTAATATAGCAGAATAGGAAGAATTTTCGAGTAGTTTATTGACCCATTCATACTCATTGCCAATCTTTCGATCCATATCATTTAATAAGTGATCTACAACAGGTTTATCGATTCCGGTTGATGGAAAATAGTCTTGAGCTAAATATTCCGCTCCCAATTTTAATGAACAATATTTAACGATAGGTTCCGGATCAAAAATTAACGAAGTGCTTCCTGCAGATGCAAAGAAACCTCTATCGATGCTTGAACTTTCCAGAGAAACTGTTGAAGTAATACCTTCTGAAATTTGGCCATTTAATATTGAAAGCAAGAAACTACTAAGTATGGCGTTAAGCTCATTACGATCTGAAACAGTCAATCCGTTTTCTTTAAAATTATCAAATAAAATAAACTTGATATTGTCCAGTGTTGTAGCTTTAGAAATTTGCAGGAAATTAAGTAAAGCATCATCATTCCGAGCCTTGTCAGGAACAATGCGGCTTTCAATTTCAGAAATAAGGCGGTAAGCGCGAATAGACTGAATTCTTGTTTTGTCTTCGGAGGGGAAAATCGCATTACTTAGCAATACCTGGAATGTAACATTGGCAAAATCTTCAACTAATACTTTCAGATGATAAAGGATTGGTAATAACCATAGTGTTGCCGCCTTATCCCAAAGATCTGCTAAGACAATAACATTATAAACGGGCAAATTCTGCCCAGACACATTTGCTTCTAGCAGCGACTCGTGAGAACGCAACTGATTCCAAGCATTCGTAATACGTTCTCTAATAAAATGACTATTTGAGTGGAAAAACGCATCGGGGCTTTCTTCCGACTGGTCTTGCCAAGAAAGATTAGTGAGTAATTCGTCATAGTCTAGTACATCAATGCCTACCGTTCCATTCTCGCCGCCATTATCCGTAATTACCGGGGCTGCCACTTTTGTCAAGCTGACCCTTCGGGAATCACTACGAAAATAGATAGGCATAGTCTTAATGACATTCTCGATTGATTTAGCGCCTAATGGAATAATGAGCGCGCCAGAAAGATCAGATGGTAATTCTTCAAGAAAATTCGTCATTTCGATGAGCCTCCATTTTAATTTACTCTTAATAACGAAATAAATTACTACCTATAGTTCAATAGGCTAAAACATTCTGGTCAAAGAAAGCTTATTGCTATGATTTCAGTCGGCCAACGAGATCTTCAAGTGCCTCAATTTCTTTTTTCAATTGGTTCCTTGAGGGGCTCTTAGGGTCTAAGGAATCTAGCTCATCGTTCATTTCTTTGATTTTTCCATTTAGAAATGCAATTGCTCTCTCGTTACCAATTTTTTGAATCTCTTGATCAACCAAATCACTCACTTCAGCTACCCAATCCTTACGTTGAATAAAAACAGATTCCGCATTTGCTCTACCTTCGGCAATTTTGTGACTTGGATCTGGACGAACATTAATATCTGAGTAACGTTTAGCAGAATCAAAATAGTAATGCGTTGAGCGTTTTGTAATATAACCAAAAGCCATGGCATAAGCGAAAATACTTCTTGAGAGTGAATCCAATTCAGGAATAACCTCTTCCGCATCTTTAGCTTCAGGGAAAATATGCAAGGGATCAATGCTATTTTCTCTAATCATCTTTTTGTATTGTTGTTTCCATTGCGCCATACCCGTTAAGAGACAAGCTGGAACACCATGGAGGATTTTTACTAGATAGATTGCGTCTTTTAAGCCTGTAGATACGCACTGATATCGCGCATGGTCTTTATAAGCATCCGGCAACAATGGAGAATCGGCATCCATAAGTCCGATAAAACTTGGTCCTTGTGGTGCAGGGTCAAGACCAGTATCCATGGCATAACGCCAAAAAGGCTGGCAATATTCGGTAAGGTCATCAAGTTTGTTTTTGACTACTTCTGAGTATTCTTCGCCATAGTATGCCTGCATTGCTTCTAATATAGAGACTTCTTGGAGACCAGGAGCAAAGATCTCCGCTGCAGAAGAACTTATTGCTTTTGCAATTAATGACTTATTCCAACTACTCAAAAACTGGAAATCAAGATTTGCCTGTTGGTTAATGAAATGGTTATATAAAGAAAGTCGGTCCACCTTAGCTGAGTTCTGCTGATAATATTCTATAATATATTCCTGGCCGACAGCTTCCACTGTTAGTTCAAAAAGGTTCAGCTGCGATGAAGGAATGGTCAAGAAACGTTCGGCTTCATTTTTCAGCTGCTCAGCTGACTGAATGAAAGTATCTCGAAGATTATTAACGATATTGCGTAACTCCTGGATATCCCCGAGCAATTCATCATAAATTGAACGGATAGAAAGCTCAGCGTAGTTTCTCAAAATACAATTGTTAACATTCTCCATTGCAGAGATGCAATTATTTTTTGCTTTTCTGAACTTTTCTTTCCATTGCTTAGGGAATAATGTTTTTCCTGCAAGAGATGAAAAACTGTCGGTCAAATCGGCAATTTCTTTTTTGCTTTCTTCAAGCTCGAGTTTTGCAGCGTTAATTGTATCTTGAGAAATGCCAAATTGAGTTAATGCTTTTTTATTGCCGGTGATAGAAGTAGGAGATTTAGCAGAAGAATCCTCGACTAATTTGTTTAATATATAACTTAAGTATCCAGGTCCTTCCGAACGTAGTAACTCCAATAGCCTGTTTCTTAATAATATTTTTTTATCATTTTTAATGCGTTTCTCATCTGCTTTCATCAGATTTAATAATTCTGATAGCTCGATTTGGTCGTTCGTAATTTCATCCGTTATCTTTGTTAGTGCCTCTCCGGGAAGAGCAGCAGCCTGAATAAACTCAAGGTTATCGTTACGTACATGTTTCGTCCCAATAATTTCATCAAGCATTTTTTGATAAGACAACCCGCATTGGTTGATCAAAGTAGAGGAATCAATTTGATTTTGGTTCAGTTGTTTTGGTACAAAACAGACTTTTCGCAATACATCTTCACCCAGTTTCGCACCGCAATAATTTGCAATTCTTTCTTTTGGGAAGATCAAGGCTGCTGTTGCAAAAGAGCTATATGAGCGTAAGCGTTGTTGACCATTAAAGTTGAAAAATTCATTCGTAATGCCCATATTGTCCCGTACACTATCTGCATCACCAGCAAGAGAAGTGCCTGTTATCAGGAACAAAGACTGAGCGATCAATTTAAATGCATCTTGTTCAGAATTGAGAAATTGACCCCTCTGGTTACTGATATCAACCACAAAATTTACATCAAAAGGAACATTTTGAACATTTTCGAGTGTTTCGTTTGGATAAGAGACATTCCAAGTTTGGTTTTTTATTAGGAAATCATTCTCCTTAAACCAGGCATAGCTATTTGCTTTAATTTTATTTTTTTGTTGTAAATCAGATTCTCGCATAGCTTTTTCGATCACAGGTGGAAGAATTGCAACCCCGGAAAGAGTTGGGTTATTCCCATTTTTAACAAAAATGTCGCGACATAAATAGGCTAAATCAAAAGCAATTCCACTCCCAGTGCCGCCGCATGTGGAAAAAATAATAAACACCCTAGCATGGTCTTCGTTTATTAAGAATCTCAAGTCGCCAGTTTGTTTGTCTCGGGTCCGCTGTCTATTGTCGACGCTCAAGATTTCTGCGATGCTATGATTTAGTTTTGAATAAAAAGATCCAGTAGGATCTCGACTCGCCTCATTAAACATTCTGAATAGACTCAAGCGTCCAATCAAACGAATCTGCTTTGCGCCTCTGCCCACATGGCCCGGCTTTAACTTTGAATCTGATGGCCACCAATTTTTAATTTTAGGGTAATTATCCAAATTTTGGATTACCACCGATGCATTATAGTTACCTATATCCGCTCTTTCGACGTTTCTTGAATGCAGCCATTCCAACTCATTTTGTTCAACTTTACTATCTGTATCGACCCAAAGATATCTGAAAATGGGTAATTCACCATAGGCATTATCCATCTGTTTCTTGAGACGCCATCCAACTTCTGCAGAACTGGTCCCTAAAAAAATAAATAAAGTTGGTTCCACGCTTAAAGTAGTCATAGTAAATTTAACTCCCTTCATTAAATTGGTGTATTGATTAGTATGCGAATTTCCATATCGTCGATTTGTATTACATCACTATTCTTAAGCGATTTTATCGTAGATATTGGCATTCCATTTACTCGAACGAATTCCAAAGGTTCAATCTGAATTTCAGTCCCGTCTGGATTCTTTTCTGCATGCAACCAGAAATAATCCATTCCAAGATCGTTGTTGGCGGGTAGTTTAATTTGACAATTAGGACCTTGCCCTACTAAAAGTTTAACGTGTTTTGAAGAGATGATTTCTGGTTTAAATAAATCTAGATTGATACGAGTTTCCCTCCCATCTATTTCGTAGCTTAATATGGATTGGAATTTTGGTGGTTTATTTGCCTGAACAATTCGTGGAATAATAATTAATAAGATTAGAAATAAAACCGAGCCTATAATCGCAGGCAAGATCCATGCGGGCAACTGTTTCCTCACTGAAAATTCAATAGGAATCGTCTGATTCTTAGCATCGATGTCGCCAACAAAAGAAGTGTTTGTGGGAGTTAATAAAAGAGTGCCAGTAAAGTTTTTCTTACCATTATCAAATTTGTTCCAGTCAGATCTCGGAATTTCAATTCTAATTATGAACTCCTTATCCGATTCCTCAAGTCCTACATTTTTTGATTTTAGGTCGCCCTTCACCAACCAAACATATGAGAAAAGAAACTCGTTGTCTTTACTATTCGGGTCATAATTAATTGAAAGTACAGCTGATTCTGGTAAAGTATATTTACCCCAAGCAATCCTACATGTAAAATCTCTAACCAGGTCTTGCTTTTCATTTTCCGAAATGACGATATCTTCCTTGAAAGAAGACCTGCCCTGGCAATCGATCACAGAAAAAGTCGGCAAAGGGGTAGGCGTGGCAGTGGGGAGTGGAGTAGCTGTTGGCGGTTGGGTCGGAGTTGCTGAAGGCAAAGGTGTGGGAGTGGGCGGATAATCCAAGCTAAAGGAGATCTTTAGCTTGTTTGGAACAAGAAAAACTCTATCTTCAGGATTAGTATAAGGCATTTGGAGTGGTAGAGTAAGCGTGTATTTTCCAGTTTCAGACGGTCCTACATTTTGACTACTAAAATTGACAAGTTCGAGAGTCAAACAAGATTTCGTGTTAGAAACTGATATGGTTCTAGGGCAAGATTGTCCTGTTCCGCATATTTGCGGGGCTACTCCAGAAGGCAAATTCCTATCAGAGGTTGGCGGCTCATTAAAGCTGATCTCTTTCCCAAGTATAGAAGGAGTGGAGCTCCAAAAAACCAGGCATGCAGTGTCAGGACTTGATTTACCCTTTTCAAACAAATTCCCTAATTCAAGTTCGAGAGGGAGAATATTTACCACTTGGAGCGGAATTGGAGCATCGGTCTTTACAATTCCAATAATATCCTTTAGTTCATTAACTTCATCTGGAACAGTCACACCACCGATAGCGTTATAAATCCAGTAAGTGTATCCATCTTTCTGAATTTCTTGGTATTTTGCCAAACACGTTGAAGGCTGATTCACGCTATGGTTATCTTTTCCGTCTGTGTATGAGATTAACAGCTGAATGTGCTGCCCGCCTGTAGACCCCATCTCTTCCAAACGCGTTAGCCCTTGGCACACTGCGTCCCAAAGGGCAGTTAATTGGCCATTTGCATTCAAGTTTCCTATCTGAGAAACGATCTGACTCTTATCACTCGCTGAAATATTTGGCCAAAACCCCACTTCGGTATAAGTTGTATCGAAAGTATAAACTGCCAGGTTTGAACCATCTTGGAGGGCAGTTACAAAATCCTGTGCAACCTTTTGTACTTGCCCAAACAAGGGTGGTGTACCGTCATTCATAGACCCAGATGTATCTACTAGAATTACATAGTCATAAACAATTGAATTATCTGCTTGGGCCGAGGAGCCATTAAAGGGAACGAGGAGCGAAACTAACGACAATAATAATAAACAAGGTCTTATAGACGATAAGGTTTTTTTAGCGCCCCGCTTTAATGAAATCTCCATCTAACTCTCCCATAAGACAGTATCGATTCTTTGAAACCTCAAAAATTTATCACATTAACGATATCCAAGTAATGTTAAATTTATTATACTACAAAAAAACAAACGCCGCGAAATCTTTTTTGTTTAATTAATTTTTTTATTTGTCAACATTTTACATGTACCAAAGTTGAAAAGTCCACGTTTTGTTTCCATAGGGCTAATTTTACCTGAAAGGCAAAGAAATAACGAATATTCATCCGCCTAGGAATAGATGGTTACTGAAGGTTTTACACCCAACACTCTCGGTTTGTCCTTTTTCCCGGTTACAATAAAGCCACACGAACACACTCACGAGGACTTTTTCATGGAGTTTAACAACCACACCCCCGTCAATAAACGTTGGAGCGTCGCAGAGCCTATTCCACCAGAAATCGACCAAGAATTAGCGGATTTTCCCCCCCTATTGCGGCAGCTGCTCTACAACCGCGGCGTGAGGGATGCCGAGTCGGCGCAAGCTTTTGTGGAAGCGAATTCTCCCGGCGCAACAGATCCCTTCCTCATCCGCGATATGGCTGAAGCCGTGGAGCTGCTGCATGCAGCCCTCACCAATGGCACACCCATCGCCATTTATGGCGATTATGACGTGGACGGCGTAACCTCGACAGCCCTGCTCTACGAGCTCCTGCAGAAACTGGGCGTGAGCCCGCGTATTTACATCCCCAACCGCTTCGATGAAGGCTACGGGCTGAACATGGACGCGGTCGAGCAATTGGCTCACGAGGGCATTGGGCTAATCATCACAGTGGATTGCGGTATCCGCTCGGTGGAGGAAATTGCTTTAGCGCGCCGCTTGGGCATGCACGTGATTCTCACCGATCACCACCAGCCAGGCGAGGTGCTCCCGCCGGCAGATGCAATCCTCAATGTGCACCGCGCTGGGGACGCATACCCCTTCAAAGACCTGGTAGGCGTGGGGTTGGCGTATAAGCTGGCTGCTGCATACTTGACCGCTTATCCTCAACCAGGCGTGAGCGCTGAGGATTGGCTGGACCTGGTCGCGCTTGGCACGGTGGCAGATCTGGCGCCGCTAGCCGGGGAGAACCGAGCCTTAGTGCGCGGGGGTATTCAAGCCATGGGCAAGCTTGGGCGGCAAGGGCTGTATTCGCTCGCGCAAGTCTCGGGCGTCAACTTAGAAAAGCTAAATGCGGGCAATATCGGTTTTGGTTTAGCTCCGCGCTTGAACGCCGCTGGACGGTTAGAATCTGCCATGGCGGCTTTTAATTTGCTCACCGCACAGGATGTGCTCACCGCCGGTGAGCTCGCCCAGCAGTTGGACTCGCAAAACAGCGAACGCCGCGAAATTATGGCTCGCATCCAGGAAAATGTGTTGCAAAATATCCTCCAGAGCGAGGAGCAACCCACAATTATATTTGACGCCTCACCGGATTATAACGAAGGCGTGGTGGGGCTAGCGGCTTCGCGCATCACTGAGGCTCTCTACCGCCCTAGCATCATCGGGCACCGTGGTAAAGACGTCGTGGTCGCGTCGTGCCGCTCCATCCCCGAGTTCAACATCACCCGGGCGCTGGATGCTTGTGCCGATTTGCTCGTGCGTTATGGCGGGCACTCAATGGCGGCTGGGTTGACCGTAGCGAACGAAAACCTATCGGAATTGCTGCGCCGGCTCAACAGCTTGGCTGAACAGAACCTGCAAGGCTTGGAGCTAGCGCCTGTGCTTACGATTGACCAAGAGATTGCATTAGAAAGCTTACCTGCGGCAGAAATCCCGCGGATCTTTGAGATGGTCAACCTGCTGGAGCCGACCGGACGCGGAAACCCAGAAGCGCTCTTCTTCAGCCGCAACTTGCAAGTGATGCAGGCTAACGCCGTGGGTAACGGGCAGCACCTGAGGCTGATTTTACGCGCCGGACGTGTGTACTATGGAGCGATCGCCTTCCGCCAAGGGCATTGGAATGGGCAGCTGCCGGATATGGTTGACATCGCCTTTACATTCGACATCAATAAATATCAGGGCAGGGAGAGCCTGCAGCTGAATATCAAGGATATCAAGCCGGCAATGGGATTGTAGTCAGTGGATAAG
>Ga0209605_1004670_pt1 | contig 11078 bp, 11 predicted proteins | sample AD_UKC035_MetaG_FD_184408 | JGI IMG/M metagenome (GOLD analysis project Ga0209605, IMG submission 184408) | Active sludge microbial communities of municipal wastewater-treating anaerobic digesters from USA - AD_UKC035_MetaG (SPAdes) (version 2) | ecosystem: Engineered > Bioreactor > Anaerobic >...
TGTTTCGAGACCGCTTTCGCCCTGTCTGCGCGGCCTCGCTTCTGGAAAAAATCCACCATCTCCTCATAGAACGCCTTTTGAGAAGCAAGCAGTGTTTCGCCGTCAAAACATTCGTAAATGTCATCTTCGGTAACGCCGTGCTTCTCAAATTGGCCTTCAAGCAAACAGCAGATAATTTCCGCAAGCAACAGTTCATCCGTGCAAAGACGCGACAACAGAGGCGGATCGCCTGCTTCCGGCTGGAGCAGGTCAATGCCGAGTTTTGATTTAACTTTTAGGGCTGTGCCGAGAGTGAGCGTTATAGCCCACTCCCGGCCCGTAGAATCCTTGAACGACTTCATGAGTTCGTTTTCCTTATGCGATTACCGCGCCGCATGAATTGATAACAACCTCAATTCTCGACGTTGTCGTTGCAAAACCCAACCCTGTGGGGTAGGCCGCCGGGCTAATATCAGCGATAGGCGCAATTTTTCCAGCGGCGTTGTCGCTGACGCAGTAATATGTGCCGACAACAAGAGTTGCGCCTACACCGGGATTGATGCCGCCTGCGGCAAGGTAAGTTACCGGCTGTCCTGCTGCGCCGCCGTTAAGAGCAATGCCAACTGCGGCGGATTTCGCTGCCGTGTCTGCGAGAGCAAGTTTCAGCGTGCTTGTCGCGCTGTCGAGATACAGCACGTCACCGGCTACGATGGTTTCGCCTGCCGTTCCTGTGCGAGTCGTTGAGCCCGCATATTTAACAACGTTTGCGGGTGTTGGGGCTAAATCTGCCATTGTTCAAATCCTTTCGTGGTTAAGTTTTTTTGTGTAGATTTTATGAACCAGTCGTCCATTCGCGGAACGTTGCAAGTTTGGCGGTCACGCTTACCGTAATCGCTTCTTCCAGTGCCTCATTCCGCGAGAAATTCGTAATGCTGAAATCGCCGTCCATGCCTTCGCCGCCAGATTCAGACAGAACCAAAAGCGCAATTGTGGTGTTATTCAGAAAAGCGTTTTTGATCGCCGTGAATCCAGCGTCGGTCGTTTTCCAAACCATCTCAAATTCGACGGTGCATTCCTTCAGTGTCGGGGCGGTTGCACGCCAACCGTCATTAGCGCGGGTAGTAACATCCGCTTCGCCCGCTTCAAGCGTCACGGTCACGTCACGCACATTGCTCAATTCAGACGATGCTGTGCTGCCCGCCGTCCCGTAGTAGATTTTGGCATTCATGCCGAGAATAAAATCAGCCATTGTCTTGTTTTCCTTTCTTGGTTACTTTATGCTGTCCCGCCAGATGGAAGGCAGCTTTCTCTGTTCCTTGTTAAATGCAGGGGTCATATAAGGCCGTGAACTATATCTTGCGGTTCTTGTTTTTTTACCAAACTTAACGGTAGTGACACCGCCGTATTCCAATATCGGAGGGGCTATCGCCTTGCGCTTGCCAGGTAAAATCTCTGGCCCTATAACCACAGAACGCTTCGCGGGGTCATAGGCGAAGTAGATAAACTTCTTCAACTTGCCGGTGCGAGAGTACGGAGGATTGCCTGGCTTTGAATACTGCTTGCGAAAATCGGTCCTCTCAACGCCCTTCTCCTTGGGTTTTATAAACGGCGCGTTCTTGATTGACCGTCTTGCCGTGGTTCTGACAAATGCGCCAAACTTGGACAATGCTTTCCGAGTAGCGGGGTCTACCTTTGCGATGACCGCAGCCCGGTCGAAAAACATCTTTTTCATGTCCATCTTGATAAAACCGCTGTCCTTGGAGAACAGGTTATTTGAGAACAGGTTCTTCATGTCATCATCCGATACAAAAGGGTCAGCACACTGGTAAACACATGCTGTTCCGTAAGATGCTCCGGTGCATACACGGGGTCATTGCTTATCGAAACCCAGACGGCGTAAGTTGCAGATGTCAGGGTTCGCTGTCTCATGTAGTCCGCTATCTCATCCACCACGGTTCCGAGAGCATTTACGCGCTCATCAAAAGCATTGGGGTTCTCAAGTTTCTGCTGGATGCCGATGTCAATTGCGATGTCGCGGTAGCACATGCTACGCCCTGCCGTGGTAATCAGGACAGACTTGGGTACAACAGTCACGGTCAGGTTCTTGAGTGCTGTCAGTTCGTACTCAGGATGCACTTTGCGGACAGCAATAAACGGAACACTGAATGTGCCTGCTGGGGCTGCGTTAATTTCGGCTTTCACCGCGTCTGCTATGTCGGTCGCGTAACTCATGCGTCACCTATATTTTTGGTGTGGACTCTGTATGCCGTTTTGTACGGGTCACTCCAACGCCATGCTTCACCACTAAGATTCATGACTTCGTACTGCGAGCCGTCGGCTACGATGATGTCGCCTGGTTCTGGGTCTGCTTCCAGTTCAGATGCTTTGATGATAAAGTCCCATACCTTTGCCACAATGGTCATGCCGCTGTCGTCTGTGATTTCTACACGGGTATCACCATAGGTCGCGTTGACCGTACATGTTCCTGTCAGGGTTCTATACGTCACCTCGCTGGAAGCGTGCGCCACGCGCTGATTGCCAAGCCAACTCGTGCCGGTTCGCAGCATGTTCGCCATAATTTGCACTCCACTTTCTGTGCTTTCGCCTGTATCGTCTGCAATTGCGACTGTAAGAGTTACATCCGCTCCGTATGAGACCTGTTCACCTGCGGCTTTGGATTGTGAACACACAAGCCCTGCATCACAATCAGAATCGCTTCCGATCACAACAGTAACGGTAAGGCCGAGAGCCTCTAACGCTGAATAGGCATCTGCCAGTTCGTAGCCAACAACATTAGGTACTGTTACCTTTTCAAGCCGAAGCAAATAAGGGTATGATGTTCCCTCATCTATTCCCCAAACCGTGTTGAAATTCCAATGCACATAGGTCGCCTGCTGGTACAGTTCCGCTGTAGTCTTTGCCTCGCCGACGTATGAATTTGTAAATGGCGATAATTCGTAGTCCCAGTAGCAGCGATCTGACGCGAAGTATATCTGTGGATCGGCAAGAACAGGCTGGAAACATATCATGCCTACACCATACTTTGCGGGGTTGTTTCCGGTGAAATTCATCGTTCCGACAAACACATTCTTTGCAATGTATGCCACATCCTTTGTGGCCTCGAAGTCGGCCACACCGCAACAGATGCCGGCTACAAATACAGTTCCCGTTATGGTTCCTGCAGCCTTGCAGTTAATAATAGAGCCGCCCGAATATATAAAACTGGCGATTCCCGCAATGTACGAATAGCCCGTACAGTCAACAGCAGATTCGCATTCTTCGACTATCCCGCCATTTAAGATTACAACGCATAAACCGGCTGAAATTGTGCCGCCGTTCTCGCCATTCTTTAGCGTGATAGAGCCTTCTGTTTTCAAGTGCCTTACGGTTCCGCTGACAACGCCGAATAACGATTTACCAACAACACCGTCCGATAAATCATTTACGTAAATGCCTGAAATGGTTTTGCCGTTGCCATCAAAATCACCCGAAAACCTATTCTCTAATGTAGGGTTTCCCTCGCCATCAAATGTTACAGGCGCAATGGGTGTCCATTGGTTGTCATCATCACCAGCAAGGTCAATGTCGTTCATAAGCAGGTATTGCCCGCTTAACGGGTAAGCAGGATCGTTGCCTATTAAGGCCATTTGTTCTTTTGTGGTGATTTCGATAGTCATTTTGTTTCTTTAAGTGCGCGGGATACCCCATGACAGGATACCCCGCGCCGCGTTTCAGTTCAGTTCAGGTTTAGGACGTTACCCAGATTCCGCGCTTCGCAACGCAACGCCATGCAGTAGCAGCAACGGTGCAGACGAGGTGCAGGTAGTCGCCCTGTACCGCAGTCGCCTTCGTGTTGTTCGCCGTCTTGGTTGCTGCGATGGTCAGGTTCGCGCCACGGATGATTTCGTTGCCGTCGAGGTCAACGGTCAGCAGTGCGCCACCGTCGATCACGCGATTGACAATGATGTATTCCATACCGACCACGCCGGTGGGAAGCGTTACCGTCTTGGCATCTGCCGTGATTTCGATCACGCCGCCGGAATGAGTCGCTTCTACCATCGTAATGTCAACAGCAGATTTGAAGAACTTGCGGCCAATCCATGCGGGCTGTTCAGGATTCACTTTGTTCAAGGCAAACAGTACGGTTGCATCATTGGCAGAAGGCCTTTCGACTACAGTGCCAATCCAAAAATCGCCATCAGCGCCAAGATTGGTAGCCGCGCCGTCTGCCGCACCGCCGTATGGCTTGCCGTTTGCATCCCACCACAGATTGTCGCCAGCGTTACAGGCATTGCCAACATAGGGCGCGCTGAAAATGCCCTCGATAGCAAAACTGCCAACAGCATTGGCTGCAATAGGCTCGCTTGTGACTGTTGCGATTCCGTTTATATTTAGCAGATACCCGCCCGTAAGGGCAGTCGGAGCGGGTCCAGAAATGCGCTTTCCAGCGCTAACATAGTTCAGTAAATTTGACATTTTCAAAATTTCCTTTCAAGAGAGGTTGTTGTTATGATTACGCACCTGCGCTCTTTACGCCTGCACGCCATTCAGCAGCCGCAACGCCAAAGTCCCAATAGATGCGCCATGCCACGCCGAGGGAGTCAACATCCTGATCGAGACCGAAGTATTCGACCGTGGGAGTTTCCACGCCGTTCAGGTAGGCAATTTCGTAGCAGGGGAGCACGTTCGGGTCTGCCAGTAAATACCAGCATGTACCGGTTGCAGAGCCGCCTGCCGTTATGTTTTCCAGCCACGGGGAAACGACGGGCGCACCGCCGAATTTGCCAGCGTAAATGTTTGTTGCCGCCGCAAGTTTTGCAGAATTACCTACGCCAGTTGCGACAAGCGCGGGATACTGGCCAAGCAGGATGCCGAAAGCGGATTCATACAGAGGGCCGCAAAGCACGATGGACGGGTCAACATTGACCGGCTCACCATCTGGGCCAGTCAGTGAACGGAACGCCTTGATTGCCGCCGCCATGTCTTCTTTCGTTCCAACCGTCTGTCCGGTCACGTAGTTACCGCGCGCCGCCGTGAAATGAGACGCACCAGCACCGGAAGCGTTAATCAAGGTGAACAGCGCCTTTTCGCGTGCATTGTAGCCTTTGCGCGCCATTCCGTTTGCCATTGTCGTGAAAGCACCAAGATCGTCATTAATGATGTCTTGACGGGACAGACGAAGCACCGCGCCACGAGTTCCGACCTGCCGTGTGTAGGTCTCTTCTGCAAGTGCCAGGCTCTTAAGTTCGCCGCCAGCACCAACAGTTTCAAGCGTGCCATTAGCTGCCAGAGAACATACCGTGTGCGCGTGGAAGTTGGAGTGATTGGCCTTGCCGGTAATAAGCGGGGCAACCCAACGAGGTTCAGCAGCGACCTTTGCCATTGCCTTGTTGGCGACGTTGCCGAGGATGTTCGGAAGATTCACGGTGGAATAGCCAGAAGCATTAACCATGCCAGATGCATAAGCCCATGTTTCGCGCCAGTTGCCAACGGTGACGCGACCACGACCGCGGTATCCGTTCAGTTCGGCGGCGGCAAGAATGATTTCCTGCAAGCCCATGTCGCGTCCAAAACGACGTTGTGCCGCTTCGACGTTGCGTTCACCAACTTCGTGAACAGCGTCTTCCGCATCAAGTCCGCCGGAGATCATGGCAGCCGCCGTCAGGATGGCGGGACTTGCTTCGGCATCACCACGAACATGCACGTTGACGCGGTCGGGGATGCTCGCCTTCAACAACTTGATTTCAAAGTCACGGGCGCTTGTGCCGTCGTTCTGTGCTTCGACCATGATGTCACGAATACGCTCCACGACCTTCACATTTTGCTTGTTTTCGTGAATGGCTGCATAAGCCATGTCTTCGATGGCGCTACAACGCCGCGCATCAGCCAGCGCTTCGTCAATCTTGCCGCTTTTGCTTTCGGCCTTCACGCTTTCACCGCCGCCAACCGCCTTCAGTTCGGCCATGAGTTCGGCTTTGTACTGCGCCTTGAGCGTAGCCAGTTCGCCGTCATCAAGGTCTTCAACATCGAGGCCCTTTGCCTCAATCCACGCCTTCAGTTTTTCGTTCATTAGTCTTTGTCCTTTCGTTGCGTCGCTATTATCGGAAGCGACAAGTGTACTTGCATTTTGATCAGCACCAATGCTGACAACTGAGATTTCCCGCAGACTGCCACGCCTCACAATGAGCGCATCGCCCTTTACGGATTTGCCGTTTACCTTCGCTACTTCGCCGCGCCGGATATACTGGCGCGATTGTATTTCAACGCCTATGGAGGCCTGCCATGCAAAGCCTGCATCTGCGAGTGCAACTACACGGGCGGTTTCATCGCTCACACCCAACACTGGGCCGGATGCGATAACTTGCCCGTTCTCTATTTTCACGGAATCTGTCTGTCCGAAGATAGCGTCAATGTCCCTGCGATGCTCAAGCATCAGCGGAGTTGGCTTTTCGGAAATCGCCAGTCCTTGAAGGTCTATATACACAGGCACGCCAAAACCAACATTTAGTGGCCCGCCGGTGTAGGCCACCATGTTTACACGCCGTTGCCTTGGCTCACCATCATTGCCCTCAGCAGCAATAAGGAAGTCCACCTTGCCGTCATCGGCAACAGCATGTATTGATTTCGGGATGTCTGGAAAACCGGCAGGCTTTTTAGTTCTGGGTTTCATCGTTATCGGTATCCTCCGTATTATTTTGTGTTTGCGCAACGGCTCCAAGAAGTTTATCGGCAAGGCGCTTGCGGTATTCTTCTACCGTTAATCCAAGACATGCCGCCTGTTGTATTTGTTGTTCCTCCCAGTCGTAGCCGGAACGCGCCTGTTCTGTTGCGATACTGGATTGCCCTGATTCGATGCGTACACGGGCGGCGTTTGCTGCTTTCAATTCGTCTACATGCTCAATACCAGGCCAATACCATTGACGTTGTACGCGCTCCGATAGATTACTAAGAGGTTCAATTCCGGCAATGCGTCCGTACTCAACCCACATGTCAAAAATGCGGTCGAGGTGGATTGCATAATCTGTCCGCTCAACGTCTATCATTTTTAGGAATGCCTGATAGTCAAGGCGGCCTGATGCAAAATTGTGATTGCTCGCGTCGCCCGTAACGATCATGGCGGGGATTTGCATCACGCGGCCAATTTCAGATAGGTATTGGTGTACTGTTGCAGAAAATTCAGCCGTCGGCTGTTCCGCCTTCAGCTGGAATGGCTCCCAGCCTTCGGGAAGAAAGACAGCCTCGTTACGGCGCGGTTCAATCGCCGGAAGGCTGCCAAGTTCCGTGCCATCATCTGCTATTTGTGCGCCTTCGCCTGGCGGACAATCTGTTTTGAAGTACATTGAGACTTCCGCTGCACGTTCAGCAGCACTCAGGACGGCCTGCATGTAACGCCGAAGTTGCGCAAAGGTCTCAAGTGCGGCAGCAAGTTCAGGTATGCCCCTGTGCTGTCCTGGGCGGTCTGGCGTGAACAGGTGGATAACGCTGTCAGCCGGAAGCGCGGTCACATCCTGATTCTGTATATACTTGCTATCGCCCGGATGTGCAACAATGAGGTACTCAACAGGATTGCCGTATTTGTCCAGCCGGATGCCGTCTACGACGCTGGTATCATTCATCAAGTCCCACGGTGTTTCAAGGCAATCCGCTTCAATCAGGTTGATGTCAAGTCCTGGGAGTCCCTGCGCTTCAATAGCGGGATTAGAAATTATCTGTAGCAGCACGTCACCGCTTATCGCTTTGCTGATTCTGGAAGTCCGCAACTTTTGCGCAAAGCGGACGGCCTGCGCCCATCGGTAAAACAGTTCTTCTATCTCGCGGTTAGCGTCTACGTTTTCAGTCAACACCTGCAACCGTGGCCCCTGTCCGATGACGTAGTTCGCCATTGTGTGAGCAATGCCGCGGGCATAAGGGTTATTGTCAAATTCGTAACGGCTGCGGGAACGTAGAATTTTACGAATGTCAGCACGGCCTGCGGAGTCAGCGGACAGGTAGTCTGCGTTCGCCCAATGCCTGCGGTTCTGGTCATGGGTCTTGGCTGCATCATAGGATGCGCGCATCATTACCCGTTGTACGGTTGGTTTCTTTGCGCCGAATATATTGGAGAACAGCCCCATTAGTCCGTTGCTCCCCGCGCAATCGTGCGGACTCGCGCCATTTTGTTGAAGGGATTTCCGCTTGTAAGAGCGGCTGCCTTGCGCCTGTACTTGTCCGCCTCAATCTGCTGCGTGAGGTCGTGTTGCTCAACGGTAGTGCCGTCGGAGGTTACCGATTTTGGGCTGGTTGCGTTTTCCGCAATCTGGTCTGCTGAAATAGTCATGCCCGCTTTTTAACATAGCGGATGCGGAAAATCAAGGGGTTTTAGGTATGTTGCAGACCTTTTTTCAGGGGGTGTAAAAAAAACAGAAAGATGCGCATGTCGCGTCAGCCATGTGTTGTAACTCTTCGCATATAGCGAAGGTCATTTCTCAGTGCTTTTCTGCCGATCAGAGTGGTGTAATCCTCATTTTTTAGTAGAGGCCATTTCACGAATCGGGAGACGCAAGATGCACATCTTTCAAAAACTATTATAAGCGAGATTATTCCATAATATCAATTTCTATATCTCGCCGCTTGTTTTGCTATATTTTCTGATTTTACGATTGCCTTATATATTGCGTTTTTTCTCACTTCTTTTGGAACACGCATAACGCTTCGGTTTATATAGCAAAACGCACAAACTATCATCTCTGCAAAAACGTTTGGCAATATATTTTCTGGCAATCCTATACGGGCAATCTCAACAGAATTGTTTATGTCTTCAAAAAATCTTGTCACATACATTCCATCGTGAAATATCACCATAAAGCAATATTTTGGCTCTTTCCAATCTTTACAATCAGAAAATGCAAGAAGTTGCTTGCATTCATCATCGAATGATTGCACGATGCCCCTGTTTACAAATTCATTGTAACATCCTATATAATTCATGCTTTATCCTTTTTTCAGTCATTTACAAGATAACGTCATCCGCATACAAACGGTTGACAACCATCTTACATATACTCTAAATTAACAATGCTATACTGACTGCCATCAAAATTTAACCAGCCCATTGCAACCATATCGCTTAGTCTTTGCTGATTGATAACTTCTCTCTCTGATATGTTGCGCCAATAGACCCTCCCATCGCAATACCCAAGCTTATTATCATAATACTTGTATCCACCCAACACGGTTATTTTATGCTTAACAGAGCAATTAAGAGAATCTTCTGCATCTTCTAAAGTAAATGTATCGGCAAAAAATGCGTCTATCAATAAATTAAATCTTTGTTTTTGTTTTTCTATATCACTCATTTTTTCCATTTGCATATACTTTTTGTTTTAGACTAAACGCACATGATATACACAAGGTTGACACTTATTTTTTCTTTTTTTTCTCCGGGGTAAACGCGGTGATACTTTCGTGCGAACAGAACACTTTACCGCAATGCCGACATTGCCGGTAACGCCGCGTTACCCCCTTCGCAATCCTGTAGGTTCCAGTTACGGGGATGTGCCTGCAACCACAACGCGGGCATACAAGCCCCTCGCCGTCTTTGTTCATGACGTATTTCATCGGAGATACCTTTTTCGTTTGTGCGAACCCATCGCGCCAGTAGCACCTGGCAACGCCGCGCCAAGCATTGAAGCCGCAACGGCACATCCCACAAGATTATCAAGGAAGTGATTGTCAGAACGCCCGGGGCGCATACCCCATTCGCCAACCGTGCGCCCGTTCGCGGTCACAAGCACCGGGCATTCAGCCGTCAAATGTTCAGCAAACATGCCGTGCGCCGTCGGAGACGTGCCCCATAGGGTCAAGCATCCCTCATCGCCAATGGCAACCGCAAGCCGGTCATGCACAAAACGCTTCCAGTGATTCGCGTCAAAGCGCACATATCTCGCCGACCGCCCCCTGATGGGTGCGGGTATGTACCAGTTCCAGCCCATTTTGTCGCCGCGCTTCCGTGCGTATTCCAACATCGGTTTATTTTTCGCGCCAATGCCTGCGCCCAAGGAAGGCATCAGGATTGCCGCGTGTGGAGACGACCGGCAAAAGTCATAGACAACATCAGGTTCGTGTCCAGCGTCCACCAGACAACGCTCTATGCGCATTACCACCCCATCCTGCCGTTGGTATTCACGGTCGAGTATCTCTTTCGAGAGCATATCCAGCCCGCGCCGTATTGCCCCAAGTCTGCCTGCCTCTTTGAAAGCCAGTTGCATCGTTCGCTTTGCGCCTGCCTTGGAAAACCGCGATGTTTTCTGGTCTGGGTATGTGCCGTAGTCAATGACGGCGCCGGTAAATTCTCCAGTCCATGATGCAATACAGTAATAAAGCAGGTCATCGTGCACGTCTATGAAGGCTGTTATGTATTCGTGCCTCACCGGAACAACGCGGCGCGGTAATGCATTCAGTTTCTTGCAGATGTCATCAACAGAAAGCATGGGAACATCAACGGTTTCGTCTTTGACGGGTTCATTCTGAAATTCTGCAAAGAACGCTTCATCACCAATAGTGAATCTGTGGTTCATGAGATGCTGCAACGCTGAAATATCATCGTCGTACTTGCGATGTTCCCACGCCACGACCGCGCCCTTGTCCATTTCCTTGCGGTTTTCTTTGTAGAACGCCCACGCAGCCGCGCCCTTGTCCCCGCCTTCCATGAAGCCTATTCGGTAGAGTTCTCCGTATTGATTCCAGAGAGACTCGTTGACAGGCCAAGCGTAAACCGCCTTTGTGCGCTCTCCCTGCCATGCAGGATATTTTGCCTGATTAAGTATCTGGTCGGCCATATCATCCGGCCTAATGACAGTGCATGGCATGATCCCGCTGATTTTCTGACCTGGGCCCGCAAGATTCAAAATTGCCCCGTTCAGCACTCGCAACCGCGAAGCATTTTGCTGCAGACTCCCCGCGCTTTCGTCGGTCTGCGGGTCGTCAACCACCACCAGAGAGGGGCGGATGCTTGCGCCTTCAGCCGTTTTGTGCTTCATTCCACGGATACTGCCGTCGATACCCTCAACACGGATGACTGCGCCGCTGGCCGCGCTCTGCCGGATTGTCGGCATTACCAC
>Ga0209605_1004671_pt1 | contig 11076 bp, 20 predicted proteins | sample AD_UKC035_MetaG_FD_184408 | JGI IMG/M metagenome (GOLD analysis project Ga0209605, IMG submission 184408) | Active sludge microbial communities of municipal wastewater-treating anaerobic digesters from USA - AD_UKC035_MetaG (SPAdes) (version 2) | ecosystem: Engineered > Bioreactor > Anaerobic >...
GCAGTACCCCAACCTTCCCAGTCGGAAGTTCCTTTGGTCTGGCTTACTTCTATATTTTTATAAGAACCCCCCTGTTTGTCGTTCATAGTTCCATAAGCATCTCCCCTTATATCTGGGACTTTATAACTTCCTGTAACCTCTCTCTCATTCCCTTGCAACTTATCAACTGCTTTACCTATATTCAAACTTTTAGGAAATCCTGAACCATATACCCAAGCAATCATATCTCTTATCTCAAACCCTGCATCTTCAATATTAACAGCCATTCTATGCTGTGTTCTTGTTCCTGCAAAGGATAGCAAATACCCACCAGGCTTTAGAACTCTTAAACACTCTTTCCATATATCTACACTAGGTACATCATAATCCCACTTCTTACCCATAAAGGATAGTCCATAGGGAGGGTCAGTAACAATAGCATCAACTGAGTTATCCTCTAAGTCTTTAAGTCTATCTAAACAGTTACCGAGCAGTAGTTCCATTGTAATAAAACTAAATTAAACTATCTCCTGACATCATATCATCTATTGTATCATTAATATCTACATCCTCTTCTTCCTCTGGTTCTTCATCCTTAATAAGTTGCCCGTATACATTAAGCTGCGGGTGTTCAAAGTAATCTGGTCTTGAGTGTACCACATACCTGAGTGCATCTGCTAAATCCTCTCCTAGCTTGAATGGCTCTGCTCTATTGGCATCCTTCTCCTCGTCCCATTTACGCCAATGGTAATTATTCAACTCATCTATTAACTTATTACATCTTTTTGCAATAAACAACTTATCATCCCTAAATAATCTTGTTACTCGGTTGATACCAGCCATTACATCATTGTTACCAGGAACAAATCCCCATCCTTCCTCTTGCAACTGGAACATAATACTTTGCCCACTTGTCTGCTGTGTTCCCTTACTTGCAGGGTCTATTATAAACATCTCAATATCTTGCTCCCTTAAACCATTTCTAATTAACATTCCGTTTAACTGGTTGCTTATATCTTTAGCTGTTAAGTATTGCTCTCTAAACTCGTCTACTACAAATAGGTTACCCAATACATCCTCTTTAACAAGTATTCCTGCTGTCGGGTGATTCCATCCTACATCTAAACCTACAAAGTAAATATCTGTTAGTGCTTTGGCTGATTCTTTACAATGTCTTACCTCGTTGAAGTCAGGATATACAAGTCCTTCAAACTTCTCAAATGAAGCCAAATACTCCTGCTTAAACATCATGTCGCTTAAATCTCTTCTTGCCTGTTCTATTAAACTCTGGTCAATGTAGGGATTGTCTAAGGTAGTAAACTTCCATGCTTCAAAGTCTGGTTCTTTGTCTATAGCAGGTTTGTAGAATGTATCGTATACCCAATCATACCCTTGCGGTGTTGTTGTTACCCATGCCACACCATTTTTATCTGTTAGTGCAGGATAAATTACTTCCCACACCTGCTTACTCATAAAACAAGCCTCATCTAACCACACCCAGTCCAAACCTACTCCCCTTAACCTGTCTGGGTTCTCACCACTTCTTAAAGTTATTGTACTTCCATTCTTAAACTCTAGTCTGTTGTCTGACTTATTCCAACTTTTAATAACCTCTGGGTCGCACCAATCCATTAGTACTGGTATATTAATATCTTTTAACATCTGATAGGTTGGTGATATAATCCACCCATGTGTAGGTGTCTGTATCTTCTTCTTTCTATCTATGCTCTCCCCATAAGCAAAAGCCAATGCCTCCATTGTTCCCGAGGTCGTTTTACCTCCACGACGACCAGCTATAAAAGCCCTGAACCTTGCATTGCTACTATGGAACATCCTTTGATATTTATGTGGTTTGTATATCTTCATCGTCCTCCCATTGAATAACTATTCCTGATGATATCTTGTCTCCTCCACTTGTTACATCTATTGACTGCTTAGCATTAGGATACAACTTGTCATAAAGAAGCTTTATCATAGCGCCATCTCCCTTCTTAGCCTTCTCATAAGCAACCTCTAAAAGCCTTCTCCTCTTAGTTACACCACCATCATCTTCTGCAAGAAACTCGTTAAGTGCTCTTTGTTCAAGCATTTCTAATATACTATTATCCTTACTATTCTGTTGTTGTTCTGTCGTTGACTTACTCATTTCTTTACCTCTATAGGCTTAAATACAACTCCTTTTACTCCATTAATATATACTATTATACCACTATTCTAGCTTATCTAATTCTCTTAAAATCTTTTCTCTCTTCTTTTTAAGGGATAGCAACTCTAATTCTCTAGTATTAGTTCTTCCCCCTTTTGCTTGTATACTGTTTATAATCTTGTGCCTTTGATTGTTTATCTGATGTAGTTGTGCCTTTAGTTTCCTCTTCTTGCCAAATATTCTTTCCCAACCCTCTTCATAATTTCTCTTATTCTCTTTGGTCATTATAGTATAAGGCTTGCTTATATCATCACTCATAATGTTTTGCTTATTAAGTTATATATGTAGTCAACACAATTAACAACTACACCGTTGCCGCATAATTTGTATCTTTGCGTGTCTGATATGTCTACTTCCTTTCCATCTATAATTCCTTTAGCAGTCCACCCATCTTCCAGTCCCATAAGTCGTTCACATTCCGTTGGAGTTAATCTTCTTATTCGCATATCCCCTAGATCAACACCTTGAGTTCCACCTGTATCAACTGTATATGTAATCCCATCTTCTCTTTGTAAGTGTCCACTACCACCAGCATTCTTGTTTTTAAGTAAACTCGGTCTATTAGGACTTCTAGGTTGTAGGTTGTGGACTATTACACCTGGTCTTTCTGCATTACCAATTCCTTTGTAATATGTAGAGGTTGTGGATACAATCTCGTCTGGTCTATGGAACGAACCTGAACTCCCAAACTTTCTAGCTCTCTTTATTTTCCCATTTATGTATTGCTGGTCTCTTCCTCCTTGTTCTACAATCTTAGTCATAACACCACCACCTTGTGCAGTTGGAGTTGTAGGTGCTATTCCCTCTGGAGAGTAAACTCTTCTAATACTCTCATTCCTTTTCTTCCAAGTTTCTGAATCTAAGTCCCCATATTTTTTAATATCTTGCTTTGACTCTCTTTGCTCAAATAGTATTTCTCTTCCACTTCCTTTTCTAATACCGATTGCAAAGATACGCTCTCTATTTTGTGGCACTCCGAAGTCTTTGGCATTGATAAGTTGCCACCATACATCATACCCAGCTTGTTCCATCTCAATTTGCACTCTTGCAAAGTCCCATCCTCTACTAGACGATAAAGCTCCTTTAACATTCTCCCAGACAAAATACATAGGTTGCTTTTCTTTAATGAGGTTGATGAAGCAAAAGAATAATCCACTCCTTGCTCCATTGAGTCCAGCACCTTTTCCAGCAACTGATAAGTCCTGGCAAGGGCTTCCCCCTGTGATAATATCAATAGGTTGCAAATCTTTGGCATTGATTTTGGTAACATCTCCGAGGTTAGGTATGTTTGGGAATCTGTATTTGAGGACTGAGTTTGCATATTTGTCTATCTCGCTAAAATAAATTGTTTTTATTCCGTATTTACTGGCAGGAATTGTAAATCCTCCATAACCAGAGAATAAGTCTAAATGGTTCATAGCGTCTTACACCAGTCTAATATTAAATCAAAGTTTAAACTAGGTCTACTTATATACTTACCCATATCAATAGGCTTTTGCTTAGGTAACTTCTCTCCTATCTTAAGGTATGTGTTGTTCATAGGCATTCTATTAGGCTCTCCAACCCCTTTAAAAGACTCTTCCTTGTCCACTACATACACGGGTATTCCCATAAGTCTTGCAAAACTCTCAAAGGTTGAGCACTTAGGGGTAAATACCATATCATACTCTGGTAACTTCTCTTTAATATCCTTGAGTATGTAGTCACTCTCTACTGTGTTATACCACTTACGCTTGTCTGTAATAACATCTCCTGTTTTATCAATGAGCTTTATAGTCCAGTCAAACTCAGGGTATGCCCGTACTAATTGGTCAAAGAGTATCTGGTTATATTCACTAACATCTCTAACCCAGTGTAGTGCTACAAACAAAGCATTCTTGCCCTCGTGTTTAGTTGCCTTAATATCGTCATATACAGGGTTGCCCGTTATAAGTATTCTATTAGGACTCACTCCTGCTCTTGCTAAAGAATCTCTACTAGCGTCTCCAAGTGCAAGATAACCATCTGCTAGATATTCCTTCTTGTTTAACTCATAATCAAACAAAGCCCCAAAGCCATGCTCATAAACTATAATCTTCTTACCAAAACTCTGTAGTGTTTTAATACTATCTACAAACGGGTAATCTGCCCACATAAATACCACATTAGAGCTGAGCAAATCACTATTGCTAGGTGTCCATTGCCAAAAGTTATGATGGTCAAACACATAGTAGTTCATATTATCCTCCATTTATTAGGTATTAATTAGGTATTTTTTAGGTATTAACTCAGCCTTATCTCTTCTATCTACAAAGGCTTGTACATCAAACTCACGACCCATGTACTTACATCTTTGCTTTGCACTTGTTATATCTGCGTCTCTTAAATGTAGCATAACTAGGTCGCTATCTTTATTAACCGCATCTTTAACAGCATGGTTACTGGTGTATGTATGTGGTTCTTTTATGATTACACATTTGTCATACATCCAGTCTCTGCTCCAGTATGCTCTTTGAGTAAGAATAGGCTTTGTTAAATCAAGTGGCTTATCTCCCCCCATCTCAATTACATTATAACCTATACACCTGGTACTCTTGCACTTATCTAAATACTCTCCCAAGTCTTTATACTTCTCAGGGTTAGGGACTATTATCTCATCCATATCAACAAACACTATTGTATCATAGGTCTTAAACAGCTCAGCCTGTATATTGTTCATTGTATGGTATGTTGCACCCCAGTCTTGCCTGAGTGCCCCTTCTGCGTCTATATACTTTAAATCTCCAAAAGGTTTATAGTAACCCTCCCATACCGATTTATAAGTTGGCATACCATGTGTAAATGTTACGATTACCTTCATTTTAAAAGTTGTTTAAATCATCTACTACCGCACCATTGTATGGACTTTTAAACTTTTGCTGTCGTGGTTCTCCTCCCCACTTTTTAACAAATATAGCATTCGCTTTAGCGTTTGCCCTTTTATCTTTAAAGTCTATTGAGTTCTTTTGCGTGGTCTGCCCGAAGTGAATAAACTTAGCATCATACACGCAGGTATGCTTAAACCCTTTGAGCTCTAACCTATATTGCATATCAACATCCTCTGCATACGCAGGTTTAAACACCTCATCAAACTCTCCAACCTCCTTGAATAATCTGTCGTCTATCATAAAAAATGAGAAGTTCTCATACACTGTATAACTGCTAACAACAAAGTCCCAGTCTGGGAATCTTCCCAAGTTACTTGTTCCCCAACCAGACCAGATTAGGTTTTTACCCTTGTGCTTATTAGCATACTCAACAAGAATATCTATCGTGCTTGGCTCTAAGTCTAAATCCAAATTAGGAAGTATCACATAATCACATCCCTCCTTGAGGGCTTGTTTTGTACCCATGTTCCAGCTTCTTGCCAAACAGTTAATATCATTTTTATCAACCTTGTCAAATCTCTTGAGAATATCTTTATATTTATCGTCTAGTTTAGTTATCCTTGCATAAAATACTAGGTCGTGCTGAGACTTCATTGTGTCTAGTGTGTGCATTGCCTGCTCATAGGTAATATCATTATCTATATACAAAGTGCATACTACCCCTATCTTCCTTCTATCTTGTACCTTAACCTTTTTAGGTTGTACATTTTTTTTAATTCTTAAAATTACCTCAGAACCCACCTTGATCCACTCTACAGTTCCAAACTGATTACAATACTTCTCTAACTTTTTTTTACCATACTTGTTTACATTAACTGCAAAATTGAGGTTTTTATCCTTCTCTAAAACCTCTTCGTCTTGGGGTGGTAGAAAGAACACAACAATAACCTCATATTTAGCCACCCTACACATCTCCCCAATAGCCTTCTCATAGTAATCAAGGTGCTCTAATATGTGCCTTGCTGTTACTATGTCATAAGACTTGCCCTTATAAGGGAGTGCCTCTATATCTCCAAGGTCACAATCTATCCCAAAGGTTTTCGCCTCCTCTACTAAACCACTACAAGAATCTATACCCTTATACTTAATTTTAACCCCCTCTTTTTGATACACGAAGTAGTCTAAACAGGTACCACAGGCACAATCTAAAACGCTTCTGAACCTTTTTGCAATTCCAGTCACTACCGACCTTGAGTAAGAACCCTGGTCTGTAAGCCAACTTCTAAAATCGCTTCTTTTATAGTTATCATCCCACCAGCTCATAAGTTTGATTTGTGTGGTGTTCCAAAGGTAACCACACCATTGTTTAATAAATTAGGTAATTCTATAGTGGAGATTTTAAGCTCACACTCTTTAGCACAAACGGGGAAACTTAATTGATCCTGATATGTGTATTTTTTATTATGTCTCCACCACATTCTGTTAAACTTCTTTATTCGGTCATTATGTCTCCTTATGAGTAATCCACAAGCCCACAGCCCGTTGTGTGCAGGGTACCCTTGCTTCTGGTACTCTTGTACTTGCTCAACTACTGGTACGCCCTGATACTTTTGCATAAACTGGCAGTAGTTAGCCTCATCATAAATACAGTCTCTCTCTGGATGTTTTATTAAGGCTATGTCATTATCTCCTAATTGTTCTATACACCAATCCTCAAAACTAGGATGTCTTATTGTTGCACTCCCGTCTATCCAAACAGATACATCACAGACCAGTTCCTTGTGAGGATTACACTTAAAATACTTAGCTCTCATTCTTGGATGTTGCTCTGGCCTGTCTACTATCCTAGTATCCCAGGTACTCGCCTCTCTATCACTAAAAAGAACAGGAACACTTTTAAGAGGTTGCTGTTTAACCTCGTCATAACCTCCATAAATTGCGCTGTATACGATTAAGTTCATTTAGTAATTATCCCCAAGCCATAGCTCTCAGTCCTCTCACTAAACTTCCACTCAGGATGAGTCTGCTGTAGCTCTGCAAAATATTTTTTAATACCAAAGTTCCTCTCGGTAACCTGAGTATCGTGTAAAATTATGTGTCCACCTTTAGGTACAAATACACTCCAGTTCTCAAAGTCCTCTTTAATGTCCTCGTAGAAGTGCCTCCCGTCTATATGAAGTAGGTCTATCTTTGTGTCTTTACGCTTCTTCCAGTCCTCAAGTGCCTCGTTAAATGTCTTTTTGATTACTGTAACATTTGGATAAATACTAAGTGCCTCAGTCGCTATCTTCTCTATCTCAGGACCAAACATACCAGCGTGTTCGTCTCCCATAAAGTGATCCACCCCATAAAGTTTAGTGTTTAACCCTGCGTCTTGGCATCCCTCTGCCATAGAGGCAAGTGAATGTCCTAGATACACACCAAGTTCAACAACAGTCTTCGGCTTCCATTCCTGTATCTGATTATAGATATACAAGATATGACCCTCCCAGGCTGACTTATGATGACCTAAATATTTGAACCAAGAAAATTCCTCAAACATATATATATTATATCATTTTATATTACTGGGAAGACATAATCTTCCTGCAAATCATTAATAGCTTCGTGCATCTCGTCATACCATTTTTGATTTATCTCCCCCTCGTCTAGCATTCTCTTAGCAACGACAATACACTCGGCTAACTCACAAGTAGGTATCTTCTCTCCAAGCCAGTATGAGTTTATTAACTCCCCCCAGTTCACATCTGGTTCATAGTAAATACAGCCTCTAAAGGGCTTGAATGTTAAGTCACTCGGATAAATATTGTGCCAAAGTAAAAATGCTATTTGACCTAGACTAGATGTAACATAATCAGCTTCCTTGTTGTTCATTTGGCAGTAAACAGACAAATTATATACAGACTAACCTTTTAAAAACCTATTGTCAAGATTTTAACTCCTCGTTTAATTTATCTAAAAGCTCTTGCATATCAACTAATGTCCACTTCTTAATCTCGTTCATTTTACAAGTAATATACTGGAAGTCTTCCCACCTGTTCTCCTCCATCCAGAAATGACCAAAAACGGGATTCTTGTGGAAGGAATTATTGCTAAACAAATGGCATCCTGGGCAAACACATATACCATTTTGCACAAACCATCTTAATTGGCGATTACTTCTTGATATATAATGATGAGAATTCAAAATCTGATTTTTCCCGCATACTTCGCACTTATATCCTGCTCGTTTTTTTACAAGTTCACTCCAGGCACTATCTAGTTTTTTAGTCAGGCTTGACTTGCTTATCTTGCGGGGCATATTTAGGTCTTCCTACTTTATGTGATTTAATTAACTGGGCTATATCCTCTTCGTCAAAGTGTGCTACCCCTTTTATCATCTTGGGTACAATACCACATATCTTAACCCTGCTATATAGGGTTTGTAAGTGTGTCTTTGTCATTATACTTATCTCACTTAGTGTGTAATACTTACCCATTTGTAATCATATAAATCAATTTTAATAAACACCATATAATAGCTGTAGAACCTACTGTTAAAATAACAACTCCTACTATTAACTCTAGTATATCATATATCTTCATTATGTATTTTAATTATAATTTAATCTTCAAACTTCTCTTTGTAATGACCTATTATCTTGTCATACTCGGTCTTGTAATACTCTGCGAATTCGTCTTTACTAGGCACTCGGTTTAACTTCTGCTCAAGTAGTCTCCAAAGTATATCTCTGAATCTCTTGCTAGGACTTTTATACTCCAGGGTGTCGTTCTCTGGTAGGTTCTTGAGTATATCGTCAATATCAATATCTACCTCATTACCAACAACTGTGTCTGTTAAAACAACTATTGCTATGTCTCCTCGGTGTCGGTCTATGTCGGCTATATCCTCACTTGTCATCTCTATAAGACTATCTACTTTTAGACTAACACTGTTATCACTTCTTCTGTTGTAATTCTTTAATTCCGTTTGTATTACCTTCATACTTCTACTTAGTTAATTTAGATAATCTTCTTTTGGAATGCTTCGTTGATACTTTCTATTAGCTCCCTCTTTCCCTCTTCCCTTGCTTTGTCTAGTTCTTGTTTGATTGTTTCTATTACCTCTTTCTTTACTTCGTCTGCTCCCCGAACAAATTGAAACCTTGCAGTTACTGCTTTTCTTCTAGGTTTTACAAGTTTTGGGAGTATTCCAGAAAAGTCCCAAGTCCACCCATCTTCAATCATTCGTTTTTCCATATATCTCAATAGTTCTTCATGTTCTTTAAGTTCTTTCTTTAACCTGGTAAGTTCTCTGTGGGATTTTATTGTCTCTTTAATCCGTTTAAGTATCTTCATAGTTACTCTCATATCTCTGTATAACTAAAATTAACTAAAACCCTATACCGTTCTTCTCAAGTTCTGCAATTCTCATACCCCTCTTCCCTTGCTTTGTCTAGTTCTTGTCCGTTTGGTCGGTCTACTTTCCCAGCATATTCGTTTAACACCCGTGATAAGTCGTTTGCAAACTGCATAGGGACTGTTTCTCTACCTTTTGCCTGATATCTTAGTTGTTGTACATTTGGCACATTCTCCATATTACTTATTGTCTTTTAGTTTAGATTTATAATGCTTCATATTCTTTGGTAATAATTCCTCAACGGAACTACCACAACCTCTTAAAATATCTCCTACCCAGTACTTCTCTCCACGATTTTCTAAAAGCAATTCGTCCAACCCTTTTTGTATGATATTTACAGTTTTCTCTACTCCGTTATCAAACCCCTCTTCCCTTGCTTTGGATAGTTCTTCCTCTATGATTATGTCAATTCTTGGTAACAAATCTTCTATTACATCAACTGCCCTTAGGCTTCTCCTACCCATTAACCATATAATTCTATCACTTAACTCTTTTTCCCAATCTTTCTTCTCCATATTACTTATTGTCTTTTAATTTATATATTACCCTCTTTTTGCTATTTATCTTTTTAGAATACTCTACCATTAGATATTGAAGTAGGTATGCACAAAATTCTTCATCAACCCCATCTTCAACCTTTATAATTGCAAAAACCTTATTAACTGCGTGGTATAGCTCGTGGGTAAGAAGTCCTATATGGTGTGTAGTCCAATCCATTTTTCTTAACCAAATAACTATTTTTTGATATTCACCCCTCTTTACTACTTGAACACAACCATCTACACCTTCAATTTTTATGTCCATATTTGAGGGTATTGATTCTTCTCCAACATATAATTCAGTTTCTATATTGTATATAGGTATCTTTACGGAGTACCTTCTTTCTTTCTTCTCCATATTACTTATTGTCCCACTTTAATTTAGATATTTCTTTTACCAACGGTTCTAATCCCAAACCTTTATGACTAAACTCTGAATTTATTATCGCATAATACTTTCCCTGTTCTGCCAATTCTCTTTGTTTTTTAGTAAACTTATTTTGATTAAAATACCAATATAGTTCTGTTGTTACATGTTCCCTTAAATCATTTGATTTTGCCAATCGCAAACATTCACTTTTAGGGACTATAATCCACTTCTCCATATTACTTATTGTTTTAATTTAGATAACTTCAATCTCAAAAAATCCAAAATACTCATATCCTTAATAGCTCTTCTTATATCCATATATCTATCAGTAGCATAAGCAGATATTATATCCTCTCTCTTTACATACTTTACCTTGCCACCCCACTTGCCATCTAAAAAGTCTTTATCCTTGTACATATCGCTTGTACCTTGTGCGAATGTTTCTAAAGCAATTAACTCTGCATTCTTACCATTCTCAAGTTCAAAAACCTTTTTTAAATGTTCTAGTGTTCTCTTCCCCATATCTCTTATTGTTTTAATTTAGATAACTCGTTTTATCAAACTCGCTTACAACTGGCTTAGGCTTATTTATCTTCTCAATTTGTCCGTCTATGTATCCTTTTTTGTACCCCTCTTCCCTTGCTTTGTCTAGTTCTTGTCCGTTTGGTCGGTCTACTTTCCCAGCATATTCGTTTAACACCCGTGATAAGTCGTTTGCAAACTGCATAGGGACTGTT
>Ga0209605_1004672_pt1 | contig 11072 bp, 4 predicted proteins | sample AD_UKC035_MetaG_FD_184408 | JGI IMG/M metagenome (GOLD analysis project Ga0209605, IMG submission 184408) | Active sludge microbial communities of municipal wastewater-treating anaerobic digesters from USA - AD_UKC035_MetaG (SPAdes) (version 2) | ecosystem: Engineered > Bioreactor > Anaerobic >...
AAAGTGTCTCTTAGTTCTTTAAACCCCAAATTCTCAAGTTTTTCTTTGAATTGTATATTAAGGTCTTTAGGGGCGACAAGGGATTTACCTCTCATTGTTTTTTCTTTACTAATCTTGGTTTTATGTGGTGAGATGTCTTCAATCACTTTCTTTATCACTTTCAGGATTTCAGGATATTTCACTATCAATATTTCCACACCGCCAAGATGTGAGTATTCATAAATTATATTCATTTTTCATTACCCCAAACCGAATCAAGTTCGGATTGATTTTCTTTTATCTGGTTTAAATTTACCGCAAGCGGTTTTATATCTTCAGGATGATCCGGATTAAAAATCGGTCTTTCCATAGGGCGTATTTTCAGGTCACCGGAAAAAGCCCTATTAATTCTTTGCATAGTTATTTCATAATATTCATCCAGAATTTCTGCTCCACAGCTTTTCCGGTTATGAATAAGCGAAGCAATTTGAGTTGTTCCTGTTCCCATAAAAGGGTCTAAAGTCCAATCATTTTCATTAGTCATAGATAAAATTAGGCGTTCTACCAATTCTACAGGAAATTGAGCAGGGTGAATTGTCTTTTCTATATGATTTGCTTTAACATTGGGAATATCCCAAACATCGGAAGGGTTTTTACCTAAAGGATTGCCGGATAATTCACCTTTTTTATTTCCCTTAAAATAGCGTTTCTCAGGATACTTTTGCGGAATGCGCACGGGGTCTAAATTAAAAGTATAGGCATCGCTTTTAGTAAACCAGAGAATTACCTCATAGCGTCCGGAAAACCTTTTGGAAGAATGCAAACCATGCCCGAAATGCCAGATTATTCTATTGCGTAGTTTTAATCCCAATTCCTCAAAAAAAGGATACAACACAATATCCAAAGGGACAATTTCTCCGTTATCTATATAATTTCCTACCTGCCAACAAATACTGCCGCTTGTTTTTAGCACTCTAAAGCATTCTGCAATAACTTTCTTTTGCCATTCAAGATACTGGTTTAAAGGTTTACGCTTTTCATATTTCTTTCCAATGTTATAGGGTGGTGAAGTTACAACTAACTGAATAACTGAATCCGGTATGGAATCAAGCAATTCCAGGCAGTCACCCTGAAACAAACAGAGAGTGGAATCAGAATTCCAATTATTGCTTATTTTGATCATATCAGTTATAGCAAAATACTGTTTTCTGCGCTGCCGGACATTTTGCAGAATTCCATAACGGTCTTCTGCATTTTTTCTTCACCCTTGATTAGCCATTTACGTGGATCAAACTTGCTTTTATTAGGGATATAAACAGCTGGGTCAACATCGGGAGGGCAGACAATAGCATATTTTTCTTTTTCCCAATATTCCTGAATAGCAGAAGCCATATCCATTTGGTAGTGAGTATCCTTATTGATTTTAACTACCCCATTGGCAATAGCGGTTTGTTGTTGCCAGTCAGTTAATCCGGAAGCTCCATGTAAAACCAGTCCTCTTTCCACACCATTTTTAATCAGCAGGTCATCAATTTCCTTAATCAAATCCAAGTGCAGGACTACATTTTCACCTTTAGTAACGCCATGATTTGTGCCTACAGAAGCAGCAAAGAGGTCCACATTGGTCTTTATTACAAATTCCAAAGCTTCTTCGGGCTTAGTATAAAGTTCATCTTCAGAAACAATTTCATCTTCAGCACCCTTGATATGACCAATTTCACCTTCCACCAGAATATTATATTTATGCGCCAAATCAACAACCTCTTTAGTAATCCTGATATTATCTTCCAGTTTTTCTGCCGAAGCATCTACCATCACGGAAGAAACAAGGTCGTTCTCAATACAGAACTTAATAAAATCAAAATAGTTGGGTGTGGCATGATCAATATGAAGTCCAATTCCACATTTGGGAAATTGTGCAGAAAAGGTCTTTACCATCGTAGAAATCATTCTGGCTCCAATTTGTAAATCCTGAGAAGTACCTGCCGCATATTTACAGGCACCAGTACTCATTTGAATTAAGCCATCTGAATTGACTGCAGCATAGCCCTGAACAAGAGCTCTGATTTGAGTGTCAAAAACAACATTAGATGCAATAATACCAAAACGCTGTTTTTTGGCTTTGAGGAAAACCTCTTTCAGTTGTGCACCGGATAGAAACATTTTATACCTCCATATAAGTTTATCTCTTATAAAATAATATATCTAAAGGTGGATATAAAGTCAAGGGAAATCTGCAGAGGAGAATAGAAGCTAAAGGTGGGAGCAAATAAAAACACTGCCAATTTACAAATGATAAACCATAAAAATAAGCGTTACTAATCCTGCCCTTCAGCGTAAATTTTTTTGCCGAATAGCATTTAAAGAGTAATAATACCTTTTGCCTAATCCTTTCTTTAACGACTCTTTAACGATTCTTTAACAATGCCTTAACTTTGTTAAGGAGTCGTTAAAGAATCGTTAAAGAAGCATAAAAGATTTAACTTGGTGCGCAGCTGTAAGTCAGGAGTCATTTGTGCCTTGATAATTTTCACCTGGGAGATAACTTTTGGGGCTGTCCTCACTGTAAGTCAGGAGTCATTTGCGCCTTGATAATTTTTACCTGGGAGATAAATTTTGGGGCGCATATGACTCATGACGGCACTGATGGCACAGTAGACCAATCAAAAATCAAATCATAGTCGTCATGAGTCCTCACTGCCAAACGAATTAGTCCATAACGTAAAAGTTATTTCGGCAGTGACGACTCCTGACTTGCAGTAGATAAATTTACATATAAGTATAGTTCAACTGGTCTTCAAATCTCAAAATTGTGAATTAAAACAGGAACAAAAAAGAAGGTGGAGAAGAAATCTCCACCTCCAAATATTTTTACGGATGCGCTATGTTTAGTTGATTGCTATCACCCGATAGAATTTTTTATCAGCAGCAGTGCCACTATAAAATAAATTAGAAGTAGTTGTTACTGTAGTCCAAGTTCCATAAGGATCATCTGCGGATTCAACTCTATAATTTGTAGCTCCGTTAACTGCACTCCAGCTAAGGTTTATCGTTCCATCCACTTGAGATATATTAACAATCGGAGCTTCCAAAATTCCTGCAGCAGGAGTTATATCTGCCAGAAAACGGGGACTGAATTGCATTGTCTCATTAAATTGTCCTCCCAGACAGATAATATCCACAGGATAAGTCGGAATTGCCGTTCCGGCATAATCGGCACCGGGGAAAGTTCTCATTACTCCATTTCCGGAAGCATCTGTAGCAGCAATATTTTCTGCTGTTGCTGAAAACAATCCGGTCGCGTTGGAGGTTAAAGTTACGCTGTAAATCTTTAGCAGCTTTGCCTGATCAGCTGAAGTGATAGTTGCCAGGGTTCTCGTTACCGGAACAATTGTATTATTATGAGAAGTTGCGGCACCCGGATCGGCAATTGGAACAAATTGCAAAAGACCTGCATACACAGATAAAGTTCCTGCTATACCTGTAATGCCATCATAGAGATTATAGGTTGTGGTTATTATCCCGCTCGGGTCATCAATAACGATAGCAGCAGTAGCATCCTGGATATATTTTTGGTGGCGATTTGTCTGCTGGAAAGTAAGAACTGCTTCTCCGGTAAGGCGATAGGAACTGCCTATAGTTCCTGCTCTCAATTGAGCTATAGTAGATACATTTTCCGGGAAATCATAAAAAGCAGTGGCAATAGCAGAAGGAGTATAACCCGCAGCGTAAGCTTTAGCTTTTATGGTTGTGTCTGAACTGACAGGAATTGGAGCGCTGTAAATATCAGAGGACTCTGTGGGCTCAGAACCATCTGTAGTATAGTGAATTACCGCTCCAGAAGTAGTTGTGCTGATCGTTACATTGATAGGACTGGCATAAGCACCAGCAGGAGGATTAAAAACAGGTGTAATTACTACATTGCCAAAGGTATGCATTCCCAGATTATCAATATAGTTCTGAGGATAAACAACCCACTCACTATCATCTGCATTAGTTCCAGCACTTGTTGCCCAATCCAAATTACCCTGAGTAACAGAAGGTTTACGAATTAAAGTATGTTCGGCAGTTGCAGAAGCTATTCCGGCAACAGGCCAATTGATAGTTCCAGGATCAATTCCAATAGTGCCAATAACATCTATCAAGGTTTCTGTAGTTCCAAGTTTATATAGTCCCAGAGCGTCATTTCCATTGAAAAAAGTAACACTTGCAGTTGTATCTGATAGAGCAAGTATATCTGCATTGGCGGAAGGATTGGCAATAACATAAACATCCAAATGATTAAGAGTTCCGGTTAAATTTAAAGTGTTTGTTGGCGTTAAAGAACCGTCAGCATAAAGGCAAACCTTGTAATTGCTTAAATCAATCGGTCCACCGGTTCCGTTGAAGATTTCAATCACTTTATTGTAACTGCTGCCTTCAATATATTCAGAGAAAAATAAGTCACTTGCCATTCCGGGTTGAGCTGTAGCGGTTCCACTAACAGGCAGTTGATATTCATTAGCATAAGTAGTATTGTGGCAAATTATACTGTTAAAAGTTCCTGCTCCCGTTGCGTTCATTCGGACATAAACATTGCCGTTATAGTTGTAGCTTAAGGACAAAGATGTTGCCCAGTCACTTGTGCCGTTTGAACTTAATTCAAAAGGATAAGTAGTAGTTATTATAATAGGATCAACAGCTCCTGATGCACTTAGAGTATAGGATTGAACTGCTGAAGGAGTTCCTGCTTCGGAACTAAAAGGAGTTAAATTGGCAGTAATATTCCAGCTGACAGGTGTGGGAAAAGCTTCTCCAGTAACATGAACATTAACTGGTTCGGCACCGGCACTGGTATGAACAATATTGCCCTCATATTCACCAATGGCAGAAGCCAACATACGAACATAAATTAGAGCATTGAAATCAGCCGGGACAGTAATACTGGAAGCCCATCCTTCTGTTTGCGAAGTAGAAACCTGAAAGCCGTTGGGAGCTGTAACAGTTATTCCACCTAAGATATTGGTTCCCCATAAAGTGTAGTCCCTGATTTCATCTGAAGGAAGATTAACAATGCTTTCCAAAGGATCAAGTTCAGTTGTGCTGGTATGAATAACTGGCGTCTCCATTGGAGTTCCTTCCCATAGTTTAGCCCAATTATTAGTTACTCTGATTCCGTCAATTTTGGCTATGGGAGTGTTATTTGCCTGGCGGATAGCCACAGCTCCTATTGCCGATATGTCTATTCCGGTTAAATCTGAAGCTGTAAGTTGAGCGGTTGGTTCGGTTGCTCCGATAGTTGGATTAACCCACATATAGACCTCATCGTTTGTAGATCCGGAGACCATAACATATTTAACAACAATCAGATAAGTAGTATCTAAATTATAACTATAAGGAGTAGCGGAGGTTTCGGAAATAGCACTTGCTGCTTTAGTTATACCAAATCTTAAGTTATTGGAAGCATCTTTTTGGACAAAAACCTTTCCTTTGAAATCAGTACCGATAGTGTTGGGAGCGAAGTGGAAGAAATAATCAGCTGTGGTTTTAGCTTCGGAAGCATTGAACAGAAAGGAGACATAAAAAGTTCCCGAGGTCTGATTAGCAAAAGTTTTATTAACATCTTCCGCAGAACCGGAATAAACTGTCTGTGCCGCTAAACCCTGATAAGCATAATAGCCAGGATAGACAAGTCCTTCATCAGCTACGATAATAGGATGGCTACCAGCTCCACTATGAGGTACCCAACCGTGAGCAGTTAATAGGTCACCAGCCGGATAGTTAAATTCTTCCTCCAGAAAAGTCGTTGAGACACTAGGATCAATCACTATACCATTTACGGCTAAGTTTTGGGTCTCAGCTCCTGTGCTGGAATGGACTATGTTGCCGGAAAAAGTTCCTGCTGTAGCTCCTGTTAAACGCACATAAACAGTTCCGCTAAAAGAACTGGCTAAATTAAGGGTGTTAGAATAAGTAGTATTATCTGTAGAAAGTTCATAACCGGTAGGTGCAGTAACACTTATTCCTGCGGTTAAAAATAATCCGGTTACCATATAATGTTGCTCTGGAGAAGGAGTTCCCAATAAAGTGCTGAAATCAGTTAAACTGGCAGTAATCTCTATCATTGGAGAAGGATTGGTAACAGTTCCTTCTACGGCAAGGTTAACAGTAGTTGCTCCAGGACTGGAATGAACTATATTGCCGGAAAAAGTTCCTGCTGTGGCTCCTGTTAACCGCACATAAACAGTTCCGCTAAAAGTAGCCGGTAAAGACAAATTGCTGGTATAGGTTGTTCCATCAGTAGAAAGAGCAAAGCCAGTGGGAGCGGTAACAGTGATATTTCCGGTTAAATTTTGACCACTCAAATTGTAGCTCTGAGCTGCTGAAGGAGTGCCGGTATAAGTAGAAAAAGGAGATAAAGTTCCATTTACTACAATTGTAGGTGAAGCTGTTCCTTCAGCAGTAATGCTTACATCATCAATACCCAAGCCCTGAGAATAGGAAGTATAAGTTCCAGTAGTTACAGAATAATTCCAGGCAAGATACAAAAATTGTAGGTGAAGCTGCTCCTGTGGCAGTTATGCTTACATCATCAATACCCAGGCCTTGAGCATTGGTAACAGTTGTACCACTTGTTACAGAATAGTTCCAGGCAAGATATAAAGAGCTTCCTGCTGGTAAGGAATATGATAAGATAGCGTTGGTTACAGAAACTGTATCTCCCGGGGCAGAATCATAACCACTAGTTGAAGCATCAGCCGGGAAAGAAGTTAAAAATGAACTTCCTGCAGTAGTCCAGGTTGTTCCATCAGCGGAATAATACATTTGGATGGAAAAACCGGCTGGATTAGTTCCCATCCTGTATTTTTCCACATTGTAACTGATAGTAAAAGAATTGATGGCACTGCTGCCGTTATTGGTAAGCTGAACATAAACATTGCCACTTTTGGTACCAGAGCCGGAAGATAAAAAACCAACTGCACGATCTTCAGCAGTCGCTGCAGGACCTGCTCCATAGTTATAAATACCCTGAGAGGCGGTGGTAGACATATTATTACCACCTATTTTTTCAGTGGCAGTTACGGCTGCAGCATAAGTTCCAAGAGTTCTAACTGAGTTATTTTTATCAACTTTCCAACCTGCAGGTAACGGTGCAGTAGCTGTAGTTCCTATACCATCAAGGTTTTCGGTAACAGTCAGTCCTGCTTGAATGTTTACTTGGGCGAATAACCCTCCTATAAAGGAAAGGGTCAACATAATTATAAACAATGTCTTTCTCATAATTCCTCCTTGAGAAGATAAGTTTCGTAATCTATTGTTATCGTTAATCACTCTTTAAATATAGTATATTTGGATATGGGTTTGGTGTCAAGGAAAATAATCAGGAATTTATATTGTTCACAGGCAGGAAAAGACGAAGACATCATTAATTCTGGAATATAATCGCGGCTTTAGCTCTCAGCTCTTACTTTCATACCCAATTCATTCTTTATTTCTTTCCTGTTATGCAAGTATAAAATAAATTTCTTTATCTATATAGGGAAAGACAAAATGGACTAAAAAAGCCCTGAGCTAATTCAGCCCAGGGCTTTCATTACTTGTTAACCTTTAACTTGCCAAACAGTTAATCAGTTAACTTATTTCATCATTATCATTTTCTTGGTGCTGCTGTATTTTCCAGCTTGCATCTTATAGTAATAGACGCCACTGGAAACAGAGCGACCGTTATCATCAGTTCCATTCCAAACAATAGTATGATTTCCAGGTTCCTGAATACCTTTCACTAAGGTTTTTACCAGCTGACCTTTAATGTTATAGATTTCAAGGGTTACAGGTTCTCTATCTTTAACGCTATAGCTAATAGTGGTTTCAGGATTGAAGGGGTTAGGATAGTTATTATGTAAAGCAGTGGCAACTACAGGAACTTCAGGATCATTAACATCGTTTCCTGCAACTGTAACATCATCAACACAGAAGAAGAAGGCATCATTGGAAAGGCATTGAATACCAATGTAAAGAGGTCCTGGCTGTGTAATTTGATAGGTGTATTCAGTCCATTCCACCGGTGCTTGAATATAATTTGGACCGCTAATGATAGTGAAGCTACCGGGAGTAGTATTATTAGAAATACCTACTTTGAATCTTTCCAATCCATAGTCATCTACATAACTTCTTGCCCAGAATTTGATGGAACTTGCTCCTGACAATTGCGGAGTAATCATCCAGTCATTATTAGGAGGAGTGGTTGAGGCAAAACTGCAAGCCATTTTGTTTCCTCCGTGAGCTGTAAGAGAAGTAAGAGGCGGAGTTGTAGCAGTAGGATTGAAGATTATAAATGCCATCGGACTATAGGCATTTTCCCAGGCATAACCTTGAATACCATAAGTTCCGCTTAGGTCCACATCAACCAGTGTCCAAGGAGCAAAAGTTAAAGTGAAATCAGGATAGGTTTCAAAGCCATCACTAAACAAATCTGAGGTTGGAGGCAACTGGAAGTTTACAGTAGTGGTTTGACCGGTTACAACTATGATACCAGAATGCGTAACGGAAGCATAATTGGGATGGCTAGCAGTTACACTATGAACTCCAGAAAGCACTGTCATACTATATGCACCGCTGGCATTGGTTGTAGCAGTAACATCTTCGCAGGTAACAGTAGCTCCAGAAATTGGTTGATTTTGCATATTGCGAACAATACCAGCAATAGTTCCAATTTCATGATACAAAGGCAACGCATTAGACAAAGCGGCAACGGAATAAGCTCCACCGGTGTAAACAGCTTTCACTGCCCATTTATAAGTTCCATCCGGTAATGAAGCCCAACCTTCATCTGCAAAGCTTAAAGCAGTAATAGGAGTGCCAGTTAAAAGTGTCCAGGCATTTTCATTGGTTTCCTGACCTTGCAGTAAACGCCATACCTGATAACCAACCAGAACTCTGTCATCGGTAGATTTTATAGATTGAACAGTTTCATTATTATGGGAGATAGATTTAGCCATACCTTGAGGTAAGGATTTAGTTCTCTGTAGAACTGTTCTAATCCCTTCAAAAGAGGGTGCAGCTGTAGGTGCTGCCCAACCAACGAAACCTTGGATATTCCAGTTGTAATCCAGATCAGGATTCTGCTCAATTAGAGTGGTCCAGGAACCACCAAAATACATCATATTGCCAAAACCATTAACAGCAGGACCGGCATCACAACCGGCAGGATAACCGCTTGTTACAACATTACGGTAACCAAACCATAGTTCTTCATTACCTGTAACGAGAACAGGATTATTCAAGGTAACAGTATTATATGTGTCAAGAACTGGCGTAAAACCTTGATCTACAACCATATTAGCTGGAGCAGCAGCAGTTCCTCCAGTCCAAACGCGAACGGAGAAGGTTCCTGCCTGGGCAGGCCATACTTTGAGTGTATATAAGCTCATTCCGGCATAATCAGCAAGAGCGGATGCAGGGTAGCGAATGTATACATCAAAGTCATTTGCACTACCAGTACCTATGCTATCATTATTTTCACCACTGTCATAGTGCAGCCATTCACCTCCCGCAGATCCAGGTGCCATCCAAGTAATATTGGCAATAGCTCCATTATCTGTTGCTTGAACATTTACAGGAGGTAAAGTGATTTCGGTAAGCACGAAGTTTTGAGTTGTGGTCTGCATACCTGTAATTACTACACCTGCCTGTGAACCGGATTGATAACCTTGCTTGGTACAAGTTACAGTATATGTTCCAGCATAAACGCCAAAACTGTAATGTCCGGTAGCATCGCTTTGACCGCTATATTCACCAGCGGTAATAGTAGCACCTTGAATAGGAAGATTTGTTCCGAATTCAGTAACTGTTCCGGTTAAGGTTCCCATCATACCTTTGTGAATTTCATTGGAGAATGCGGCATTGGAAAATACATTATTAGTATAAACAGCTTTCACAGCAAATTTATAAACACCGGAAGGTAAGGGCTGCCAGGCATTATCTACATAAGTAGTAGGAGTAATAGTAGAAGGAGTTAGAGTTGTCCAGTTTGCCTCATTACCTTGATCAGCAGCTAAAAGACGATATACTCTGTAGCCAAGCAAAACTCTGTTATTTTCAGTAGGCCTTTCTACGCTTAGAACGGGCTCACTGATTGCAGGATTCTTTATCCTGTCACGACTGATAGGCAAAGAAGGATAAACCATTTTGGGTGTTGAATTATTTACTTTGGAAGCTGCTAATAGTTCCTCTGTGCTGAATTTCAGAACATTATCGGGCGTACCGATAAGGATATCATCCACGAACCAAACATACCACATTCCATCAGCGGAAGGCGGATCATCGGCATGCCAGGCAAGCTTAATTTGCTGTCCGGTATAGGAAGAAAGATCAATAGTAATTGGAGTGGCATAATAATTCCATCCGCCTGTTAAAGCAGTTGCATCCCAAAGAACAGTCCAAGTATTGCCATTATCTGTAGAGACCTTAATATAATAGTGGTCATTATTAGTTGAACCAAGATAGACATAGCTCCAGAATTGTAAAACAGCATTTCCGGGGCAAGAGAATTGAGGTGTAATCAACCATTCATCCTGATGGTTATAACTCCACCACATAGCTGCTTGATAAGATCCACCATGAGGTGGAACTGCAGGAGTAAGAGCTATAGTTCCTACCTGACACCAGGTTGGATAGACGCCTGTAGTTCCAGGAGCACTTGTATCTGTGATAATTTGACTCCAGTCAGTAGGCGGGAAGGTTGTGCCTTCAAAGCCCTCTGTAATTGATTGAGCATTAGGATTGGGTGGTTGCCAGGTAACGGTTACATTAGTGAAATTAGCAGCTTCTTCAGCAACTACTCCATAAGGAGGAAACGCCAATTCGTTGACAATAACATCACCCATATTCACATTTGTTGTTCCAACTACAACCTGACCCGTTGCCGGTTGATAACCAGTAGCAGTAGCAACATAGTTATAGGTCTGATTAGCAAAAACATTAGGAATAGTGAAGTTACCGGTAGCATTGGTTGTTGCCTCATAAGGTTCATAACCACTTAAAGCAATTGTAGCACCAGCCAAACCAACTGTGGGCTGATCGCTACCCACAATACGTCCACTTACTGTAACTTG
>Ga0209605_1004673_pt1 | contig 11069 bp, 10 predicted proteins | sample AD_UKC035_MetaG_FD_184408 | JGI IMG/M metagenome (GOLD analysis project Ga0209605, IMG submission 184408) | Active sludge microbial communities of municipal wastewater-treating anaerobic digesters from USA - AD_UKC035_MetaG (SPAdes) (version 2) | ecosystem: Engineered > Bioreactor > Anaerobic >...
TCATTTTTTCACGGGGTGACACGAAAGGGATCCTTTACGGGCCGTTTCGGTCAGATGTCGGCGCTCAGGGGTGATCCAGGACCTGCAGATCCGAAAGGTGAAGGGCAAGAGACGTGTTCTCCCGGCTCGGGGTGTGCCTTGAGGGCGGAAGACCGAGAACCGGGGAACAGGGATCGAAACCGAGGAGTTAGATATGGACGCTCAGGATGGAAAAATGAAGGAAAACAGTGAGGGACGGAAAAAAAGCGAAGTTTTGTTTGATGCTTTCGGCGAGGGGAAAAAAGAAAAAATTGAAATGATTAAGAAGAGAGCCCGAAAAAATTTTACCCTCGGTTACAATTGCGCCGAGTGTGTCATGGAGGCCGTTCTTGCCGTCGTGGAGACGGGATTGCCGTCGGAAGCGAAGAAAGTGGCTACGGGATTCGGGGGTGGTGTCGGTCTTTTTGGAGACACCTGCGGAGCCGTTACCGGCGCTGTCCTTGCCGTCGGTGCCGTCCACGGCAGGCCCGGTCTTCCTGAGGGGGAGGGCCAGGAAAGCATCAAGAAGGCGGTGGACGAGCTTTACGGGAAACGGGGCCTTTATCGGTTGTTCAACCAGATTCCAAACCGTCTGGCGGACAAGTACGGCAAGACCCTTTGCCGGGAACTCACCTTTCAGTGGCAGGAGTCCTGGCTCTGCCGGGATCACGCCCTTTTCTGCCGGGAACTGATCACCGATGCCGCCGAAATCGCTGCTGAACTCGCTTTCACGGAGCGGGACGAGGCGGCGTCCCGGCCGTTCCGGAGGAATGTTGAAAACCTGAGAGACTGACCAGGTCTGAAAAGTTTTAAAACACGACACTGAGGAACATTTAGAAACAGATTAAGAGGTAAAAGCCCTGCTGTCATGATTGGCTTCCGGCAGGGCTTTTAACGTATTGCGTGATGACCGGCCGGGAACGGAAGACCGGAACCGCCGGTGAAGGGAACATGAAAATTTCAGGAGAAGGAACATGCTGAAGCACATTGTTCTCATGACGTTCAAGGAAGGGGCTTCCGAGGAGGATATCCGAGACATGGAAAGGGGTCTCGCTTCTCTTCCCCCGGTGATTCCCGAGATCCGGCAGTACGAGTTCGGCCGGGACAGGCGTCCGGAGCGATCTTATGATTTTGCCCTCGTGTCGGCTTTTAAGGATGCCGAAGCCCTCAAGCGCTACCAGGCCCACCCGGATCATGTGGTGGTTCTCGCCAGGGTGAAGGCTGTCTGCGAAAAGATCGTGGCCGCCGATTTCGATTTCTGATCACTAAAAGGGAATGAATTCGTTTTCGCCTGACCGTTTCCAGGCCATGGCGAAAAGGGGGGCATGGCTCGAACCGAAGGACGGTGGTTCCCGCCGGAGGACGGCCGCAACCGCTGGGTGACGCTTCACGGTCCGGTCGAGGAAGATCCGGACGCGGTCCCGATTCCACCCGCGAGGATGCTCGAAGTCCCGGTAAAGGGCGAGATCCCCTTCGTAAAAGTCACGGGTTTCGAGCGCGTCCGATTCCGGTCCGAAAGCGGGGAGATTGAAGAGGGCCAGGTTCATGAAACCCATGGTGGATCCGTTCCGGGCGATGAAACGGAGGGTCTCCCGGGCCGTCTCTTCCGTTTCCGCCGGTGTCCCGAAGAGAAAATACCCGTAGGGGACGATACCCGCCCGGTGAAGCCTTGCGAGAACGCGGGAAGCCGTATCGACGTCGATCCCCTTGTTCAGCCAGTCCAACACCGCCTGGCTCCCCGATTCAATCCCCAGCTTGAGCATGACGCATCCCGATGACCGGAGACAGCGAACGAAATCATCATCGTCGAGGTCACCTGAAACTCGGGCGAATCCGTACCAGGGTGCCGGAAGCCTTGTCCCGGCAAGAACCCGGAGAAGGGAGGGGCTCAGGGCGTTGTCCACGAAGTGGATCAGGCGGGGCGAATGCCTCCGGCAGAGAATTTCCAGGTCCTCCAGGACCCGTCCTGCCGGAATCGGCCGATAGGGTTTTCCTTCCGCCCGTTCCGGGCAGAAGGCGCATTGCCTCCAGTAGCAGCCCGAAGACGCGTCGTAGGGAAGAACCAGGCCCGGTGAAAGATAGGCGTTCCGAGGGAACCCATCCAGGTTTGGAAGGCAGGCCGTCATGCCGGCTTCCCTTATCCCTGCCAGGGCCAGGAGAGGTTCCTCACCAGGACCCGGGATGAGATGGTCCACCAGTTCCGTAAACGGGTTCTTCCATCCCGGCCGGCTTGCCCAGGAGGTCACCAGCCCGCCCCCGAGAACCCGTGGAACCTCCGGCGCCTCTCTCTTAAGAAATCCAAGCATGGCGAAGGTTGCCGGAGCCTGGCTCAGGTAGTTCAGGGAAAAGCCGATGAGCCCCGGCGTTTCTTGTTCCAGAAGGGCCGTGAGCCGACTCCTGAAATAAGGGAAAAAGGGATTTTCTTCCGGTGTCCGGGCCACTCGAAGAAGGTTTTCCGATTTCAGCGGTGTAAAGCGGGCATCCTGGTAATTGCCCAGCTGGAGGCGCCGGGAGGCGGAATCGAAGGGCGCCTGGAGCAGATGGTTCAACTCATGGACGGCTTTCCGGTATCGGTCTATATTTTCATAGCCTTTTTCATTTTTCAGTGTCTCAATGTTTTGAGAGGCGTGGCGGAACGCCCGGATGGTCCGGGTGTCCTTTTTATGCCCCAGGTCCCTGGAAAGAAGAAACAGAAGACCTTCCACGTTGACGTCCAGAATTCGATGGGGTACCCGGTAAGCGGTGAGGGCGCCGGCCAGGCGGGCCAGTCCTGGCGGGGGTTCCGAGGGCCGGGACACGGGGGGATGAACAAGAAGGATCATAGAGGCGGGGCCGTAAAGACCCGTTTTCGGGCGTTCCCGTACATTTTTCGAAGAGCGTGATTCGAAAAGACGGCCAGGCTCGTATTTCTGACGATCCGCTTCACGTCACCCCGGGTGATTTTGACGGGCTTCCCGGTGAGAAAATCCCCGTCACCGCTGATCTTTCCGAGGGACTCGACGGCCATGAAAAGAGGCCACAGGCAAAAAAGCCTGAAGCGATAGAGGCTTCGCGGGAGCGCTAGGGTGTATTCCAGGGCGTCGTCGAGACAATCCGCGGCCAGGCGGACAAGACGCCGGTGGGCCCGCACGAGAGCGTCCCGGTTTCCCGGTGCCGACAGGTCCATGGGAAAATGCGTCGATTCAGGGAAGAACGACCGGGGAATGTAGCACCACCCTCTTGCCTGGTCTCCAAAGACATCCCGGGCGATGTTCGTGATCTGAAGACCCTGCCCGAAAGCGACGCTTTTGTTTTCGAGGATCCGCCGTGCCGCCGGCGTGATGCGGGACGTGTGCCCGGTGAAGATACCCGTCAGCATGACGCCCACGGTACCGGCGACGAAATAACAGTAGTCTCGAAGGTCATCCTCGTCCCGGAGAAAAGAGGCCCCTTCGTTTGCGACGCGCTCCTGAAACCGCGCCATCCCTTCCGCCATTTCCCGGACATGGGTGGAGACGGTTTTCACGAGGGAGGGAGGAAGCTTGACGAATTCACGAAGGACCCGGCTGCCGCTGTGGAGAAGGATGCTTTCATCCTCGTCCTCCCTGAAGGGAAGTTCGTCAAGGAAATCGATATAATCGTTTTCGAAATTTCGGGACAGCGGAAACATGGAGGCGTACTGGCGAAGTTTTTCCGTTTTCAGAGAAGGCGCCATCTCCGGGTCGTCCTCGATCGTGTCGGCCATGCGACACAGGAGATAGGCGATCAGGACGCCCCGGTAAACAGGTCCCCGAAGGACCCCGATATTCACGGCAAAAGTCCGGGAGACCTTTCTCAGGAAATGTTCACAGAAAATGAAATCATCGGATGACGTCGTCACGGTTTTCCGCTGAATATCTTTTTCATGAAGGAGACGGGAGCGGGTCATGGAAAGCACTATAAAGAAAAATGGAAAATCAAGTCAAAGAAAATGTGCATCCCGTCCTTGACGACCTGGAATCCGATGTCGAGCGGCAACCCGATGGATGATTGATTGAAGAAGGGACAGATCTGAAGCCGGGGGAAAACGGTTTCGACATTATTGTCGTTTTTTAAGTCCTCCGGACCGTCATTGTCGCCGCGCCGTCCGGGACAATGCCATTTTCCGCCTGGCATCCCGTGTTCTTTGGTTTGCATTATCTCGTGAAAAGGAATATCTATTTCAATGCAGCATGCTGAAAAGGCGAATTTTCCTGATGTAAAAAAGATTTCCGGGGGCCGCTTCAGGGGTTGTCCGTCAGACGTCTCCGGCAGTCGTCAGGAAGCGTTTCGCCGGTTTTGTCGGCCCCGTTCTCTGGTACAATATTTGCGACAGAGAGGACGATGCGCTGAAAAGGAGAATCGAATCATGAAAAAATGTTTTTATTTTCTTCTGGCTCTTGCCCTCTCTCTTGCTCTTGATTCCGTTTCTCCCGTTTCCGGGGAAGAGACACAGGAGGGAAAGAAAGAGACGGCTACGCCCATGCAGGAAGAAGACGGGGCCTGCAAGTGCACCCCCATTTCGAAAATGATCCTCTCTTCCGAGCAGGTTGAGGCCATTGACAGGATAAGCCTCAAGTACAATAATCTGTTTATGCAGCTTCGAAGCCAGATCATGCTCAAGCAGCTGGAAGTCGCGGCCCTCTTGAGAAACCCGGACGCCCGGGACACGGATATTCTCTCCGCGGCCTCGGATATTGGAAAGGTTCGAAGTGAACTGGAGATGGCGGGCATTCAGTGCCAGATAGAAATCCGGCGCGTATTGACGGCTGAACAGATCCGGTCGTGGTGCAACCTGGAAACCCCGCCCTTGAGGCGGGTCTGGTAAAGGCATGATCGGTCGCAGGCAGAAAAAGGAAGACACGTCCGGGACGCCTCCCCCCCGGGGACCGATCCTCCGGCCTCTCACCGTTACCGTGGTCATTCTCATCGTTGCAGGGCTCATTTCCGGTCTCGGTTTCACCTACCTCAAGAGGCTCGACAAGACGCTGAACGATTTCATGGAGAGCCGGGCCCTGGATATTCTGACTACGATTGAAAAAGTGGCCCAGGACAATCTTCATTCCATGTATCAGGCCTTCCGCAAGGACGAGGGTGGCCGGAATTTCATTCCTCTCGCCAGTGAGAGTTTTTCTCCCCAGGAAGATTTGATCCGGGCCCTCGTTGACATCGCCAGGAACATCGACAGAAAATGGCAGACCGAAGGGCTTCGGGACGAAGATCTCACAACCATCGCGGAAAGGGAAAACATCTGGCTCATCGCCGTTCTGGACAGGAAAGGGGAGATCGTTTACCAAAGCGGCCGGACGGAAGGAGAGACACCCCGTCAGTCTCCGCCGATTTTTCTGAGTCACGAAGACATCATCATCGATCTTTTCAACCGTGTGGGCGGAAAACTCGATGAAATCGGGTATATCGCCGTGCGTCGTAAGGATGGAAGCGGCACCATCATTACCGCCTTGGACGACAAGGGGTTGCGGGAGTGGTGCACCCGAATTTCCCTGGACCGGGCCATCGGCGAAGCAGGGTGGGGAAAGGGCATGGCCTACCTGGTGATTCTCGACAAGAAGGGCCTGGAAATCGGCCGCTCCGGGGCCCCGGACCTTCCGCCCGTCGAGGATTCTTCCCTGTTTCCAAAAATTGTTGAACAACAGGTTCCCATCTCGATCCGCAAGAGTGATTTTGACGGTCACCCCGTTCTGGAGGTCCTGTCCCCCGTGACCCTTGACGATCAGGTGGCCGGTTATGCGCGCATCGGCCTCTATAACGACAAAACCAATGACATCCTGAGAGAGAACAAGAACCAGGCAATCCTTTCCACGGTATTTTTCCTTCTCATCGGTGTTCTTTCCATTTACGCCCTCTATCAGAATCAGAACCGCCATCTCATGAAAATGGAGGAAATGAGCCGGAAGCTGAGGCAGGCCGAGCGTCTTTCAGCACTCGGCAAACTGGCTGCCGGCGTCGCCCACGAAATTCGAAACCCCCTCAATGCCATCAGTATCGCCGTTCAGCGGGTGCAGCGCCAGTTCCCCCCGGACCAGGAGGAGAAAAAGGCGCAATTCTTGAAGATCATGGAGATCCTCCGGGAGGAGATCCGGAGGCTGAACGGTATTATCGAGGAATTCATCGTCTTTACCCGGAGCCGCAAGCTCGTGTTCAATAACCACTCTATCGTTGACGTTCTTCAGAAAATAACGGGACTCGTCTCCGAGGAGGCCCATTCTCGGGGGATCAGGCTGACAACGGTCTTTAATGGCGGTCCCATCATCGTCTCCATGGATGAAGACAAGATGAAACAGGCGCTTCTCAATATTCTCAAAAACGCCCTGGAATCCATCACGGGAGAAGGAACGGTTACGGTGGCCCTTCAGAAAAACGGGGAAAAAGAGGTCCGGATCCGCATATCCGACACGGGCAGCGGTCTCACGGATGAGCAGATGGAGCATATTTTCAGTCCCGAATACACGACCAAGGAGAAGGGGCTGGGTCTCGGGCTTCCCCTGGCCTATGAGGTGATCCGCGGCCACCAGGGGGAAATTCACGTGGAAAGCGAGGCGGGCCAGGGAACGACCTTTGAGATCCGGCTTCCCGTGGAACAGGCGGAGGGGGCCGCTGAAAAGACGGTCAGAGAAGGAATTTGAGATTACAAAAGGCTTGTGACGGCCATCGGAAGGACTGAAAAAGGTCCGGGGAAATGACAAAACTGAACATCCTCATCGTGGAAGACGGTAAGACCCAGCGGGAGATGCTGCGGGACTACATGGCCGCGGAAGGTCATACCGTTTTCGAGGCCCAGAATGGCCAGGAAGCGATTGATCAAGTCATGAGCGGTCCTGTGGACCTGGCCCTCCTGGACTACAAGATGCCCGGCATGGACGGCATGGAAGTCCTGAACCGCCTGAAAGCCATCAATCCCGGTATCGATGTCATCATGATCACCGCTTTCGGAACCATCGAAACGGCCGTGGATGCCATGAAACAGGGCGCCCTCGACTACATCACCAAACCCGTCGATCTCGATGAACTGGGCATTCTCATTGACCGGATCGCTGAGCGAAAGGTCCTCATCCGGGAGAATGAAATTCTCCGGCAGCGGCTGTGGAAAAAAGGAAGCGCGCCGGACCAGATCATCTACAAGAACCGGCGCATGGAGGACCTGATCAACATGGTCGGCCGGGTCGCCCCGAGCCGGGCCACCGTTCTCCTGCAAGGGGAAAGCGGCACGGGCAAGGAGCTTTTCGCCCGTCTCATTCACACCATGAGTCCCCGGTCGGAGAAACCCCTTATTGTCGTCAATTGCAGCGCCATTCCGGATACCCTTCTGGAAAGCGAGCTCTTCGGCCATGAGCGGGGAGCCTTTACGGGAGCGGCGGCGCGCAGGATCGGGAAGTTCGAGGAAGCCGACGGGGGAACCCTCTTCCTGGACGAGATCGGTGAGTTGTTTCCCCCGGTCCAGGTCAAGCTTCTGCGCTTTCTGCAGGAACGGGAGTTTCAGAGACTGGGAGGAAATCAGGTCATCAAGGCGGACGTCCGGATCATCAGCGCCACGAACAGGGACCTGGAAAGCAAGGTCCGGGAAGGATCTTTCCGAGAAGACCTGTTCTATCGCCTCAACGTGGTGGTCATGAACATCCTGCCCCTCCGCGAAAGGAAAGAGGACATCCCCCTTTTGATCAACCATTTCATCAAGCAGTTTGCCAGGGAAAACGACAAGGACATACAGGGCACGAGCAGTGAGGCCATGGATCTCCTGCTCAAGTACAATTACCCGGGCAATGTGCGGGAACTGGAAAATATCATTGAGCGGGCCGTCGTCATCGCCCGGGATCCCGTCATTTCCCTCCGCGACCTTCCCTTTCAGGCGTTGCCCTCTCACCCACGGGAAGGGGCGCGACCGGGAAGAGAGTCTCTCCGGGGCGCCATCGAGGACATGGAACAGGAAATGATCCAGAAAGCCCTTGAACAGGCCGATCACAACCAGAGCCGGGCGGCCTCCCTTTTAGGGATAAGCGAGAGGATGCTCCGGTATAAGCTGAAGAAATATGGATTTAAATGAGGCCGAGAATCTTCCTCGTTTCTTCCGGGGTAGCCACGTCACGGCCGTATTCCCGGCAGAGCCTTCCGTACCTTTCGATGAACTCGGCATTCGTCCGGGCGAGAACCCCGTGCTTCAGGTAAATGTTGTCTTCCATGCCGACCCGGATGTGGCCGCCTGAAATCAGGGCCATCATGGCCATGTGAATCTGCTGCCGTCCGATGCCGATGACAGACCAGGTGGCCTTCGGCGGGAGATGTTCAAAAAAGTGAAGGAAAGACTTGGGCGTGGCCGGCGCCCCCCAGGGGGTCCCGAGAACGAATTGAAAATGCAGGGGATCGTCCAGTTTGCCCTCGTCTCTCATCCGCAGGGCCGTCATGATCATTCCCAGGTCGAAAACCTCGATTTCCGGCTTGACGCCGTACGCCCTCATCTGCCTTGCTGCCTCATCGAGAAACTCGAGAGAATTGATAAATGGCTTCCCACCGAGATTGATCGACCCGGCATCGAATGAGGCGAGTTCAGGCTTCAGTTTCAGGGGGGCGAGCCGTTCTTCCGTGGGCAGGTTCAATCCGGGCACGCCGCTCGTGGTGAGGCAGATGACCACATCCGTCTTCGCCCTCAGGGTGTCCACGACCTTTCGGAACAGGTCGAGGTCCTGGCTGCCCATCCCCGTTTGGGGGTCACGGACATGAATGTGAACGATGGACGCGCCCGCCTCCCAGCACTCAACGGCGGACTGGGCGATTTCTTCCGGGGTGATGGGGATGTAGGGGGCCACGTCTCTCTGCATCCGGCTCCCCGTGATGGCTGCTGTCAGAATGACCTTGTCTTCCATGGGGAATCCTTTCCCGTATCTCTTTTTTGAAAAATTCTAACACAGCGGCAACTCATCTTCAAGAAATGGCCGGGTTCAGGATCCCCCCGCAGCCACTTTTTTCTTCAATTCGATCAGGGTTATCTCCGGGGGGGACAGGACCCGCAGGGGCGGGCCCCAGGTCCCGGTTCCCCGGCTGACGTGCAGGAGACCTCCCCCGGCAAGGCTGTAGGTGCCGGATTGATAAGGATAGGCGATGGCCGTGAGAAGGATGAAGGGAAAAATCTGACCCCGGTGGGTGTGCCCGGAAAGCTGAAGATCGAACCGCCCTTTCGATGCGGGATCGATGAGGGGCCGGTGTTTCAGAAGAAGCGTGAAAAGATCGTCCTCGGGCAGAAGGGTGTCTTCCTCCCCTTTCGGGACGCCACCGAAACGACCCACGGCGGGATCGTCCACGCCGGTGATGCTCAAAAGGCCGGGCAGGCGGACGGTCTCGCCCCGAAGGATTCGAAACCCGGCCTGTTCGGTGAACCTCAGAGCCGCCGGCAGGCCAGCATAAGATTCATGGTTGCCGGTGACGGCGAACTTTCCCAGGGGACTCGGGAGATGCCGGAGCGTTTCGGCAAGACCGGGGAGGCGGCAGAGGGTTCCGTCCACCAGGTCCCCCGTGGAAACGATGAGATCCGGTTCCAGGTCCCGGACGATCCGGACGATTCTCTCGAGCTGGCTTTTCCCGACCATGAGTCCCAGGTGGACATCCGATATCTGGACGATCCTGAGGGCTGCCGTTCCGGAAGGCAGCTTGCCCGTTTCCAGGGAGAGCCTTTCAACCCGGATGTTCCGGGCTTCCAGGACCCCGTAAAGGGAAACCAGGAGAGCGGCCCCGAAGGCCAGAAAAAACGGTGTGGGTCCTTCAAGAAAGAGCCCTGTCCCCGCTTCCCCGGAAGCCCGGAAAAGGCGGGCGATCAGGCGCCCGAGGTCCAGGAGAAGGGAAGAGACGAAAAACAGAAAGAGAAACCCCATCCAGGGATACCCGATGTGGGCGAGGACGAAGGCCGCGCCTTCGTGGCCCGCCCGTTCGGTCACCCGGGTGAGCAGGGGAGTCAGGACGAGGAAGACCGCAACGACGAGCAAGGGGACCGTGACCCGAGCTCCGAGGGAGAAGGCGGACTGGAGTTTCCAAAGGCCGTAGGCGTGAAGGCCGCCGTAAATGAGGATGAAAGTGAAAAGGAAGAGGCTCATGAATGCTTTTTCCGGTCTGCCGCCTTTCCTCTAAAGGCCTTTCTCTTTTTCGATTTCGCCGATGGACGCGTCAAGAATGCTCACGAGCCGGTCGATTTCCTCCTTTTCGATGACGAAAGGCGGCGCGAGGAGAATGTGATCCCCGTTGACGCCGTCGGCGCCCCCGCCCCCGGGGTAGGTGATGAGGCCCTTCTGGAACGCCCGGTTTCCAACGAGGACGTTCACCTTCATCTTGGGATCGAAGGGCTCCTTCGTTTTCCGGTCCCGGACGAGTTCCACACCGCAAAAGAGCCCCAGGCCGCGGACGTCTCCCACCATGGGGTGACTTTTCAGCGACTGGAGTTTTTCCAGGAGATAGGCCCCCATGACGGCGGACCGTTCCACGAGGCCGTGTTTTTCCAGGTATTCGAGGACCGCTAGGGCAACGGCGCAGGAAAGAGGGTTCTGACTGTACGTGTGACCGTGAATGAAGGCCCCGTTTCCTTCCCGGATGGCCCGGTGAATCGCCTCCGTGGTGATGACGCAGTAGATGGGCGTGTAGCCGCTCGCGAGGCCCTTTGCGGCGATGATCATGTCCGGGGCCACGTTCCAGTGGTCCATGGCGAAATACCGGCCCGTCCGGCCGACCCCTGTCATGACTTCGTCGATCATGAGAAGGACGTCGTAGCGATCGCAGATTTCCCGGATTCTCTGAAAGTACCCGTCCTTCGGCACGAGGGCCCCGGCCGTGGCGCCCACCACAGGCTCGGCGATGAAGGCCGATACGGAATCGGGGCCTTCATAGAGAATGGCTTTTTCCAGGTCGTTGGCGCACTCAACGGCGCAGCTTTCCGGTTTCAGGTTGAGGGGGCACCGGTAACAGTAGCAGGGCATGATGTGCGGGGTATGGGTCATGAGGGGCTGGTGGTAACGCCGCCGCCCCGTGTGGCCGCTCAGCGCTAGGGCTCCCAGCGTGTT
>Ga0209605_1004677_pt1 | contig 11064 bp, 5 predicted proteins | sample AD_UKC035_MetaG_FD_184408 | JGI IMG/M metagenome (GOLD analysis project Ga0209605, IMG submission 184408) | Active sludge microbial communities of municipal wastewater-treating anaerobic digesters from USA - AD_UKC035_MetaG (SPAdes) (version 2) | ecosystem: Engineered > Bioreactor > Anaerobic >...
TCGCCGCCACGTCCGGCGCCTTGAAGCGCGCGCTGCCGAACACCACGACGCTCGACTCCACGCCCTGCTCCTGCTGGATCAGCTCGGCCTTGAGCAGTTCGAGCTGAAGGCGCACCGGGCGCAGCTCGTCGCGCAGCAGGAACTCGGTGTCGGTGAAGGCCATGCGGAAGGCGCTGCCGGGGCCGTCGTAGCGGCCATGCGGCTGGACGGCACGCGCCTCGTCCTCGGCGGACGGAAAGTTGCGGGCACGGATGGGCGACTTGTCGGTCATGTGGCGATCCTGGTGTGGAGGGACCGCCATCTTCGCACCGGGCAAGGGGCGCGCGCCATCGAGCTGGGCAATTCACCCGAGCGCAGCGCCGCAACCCGGGCGGCGGCAGAGCCCATCGAGCAGGCCACCTCGGTCCCGACGCGCTCCCGCAGTCCCTATCCCGGGGAAACCCGCGATAATGACGGCCATTTCGTTTTTGCGCGCCGCTGCAGGGCTCCCCCATGGAAATCAAGGTCAACTTTCTCGACAAGCTCCGCCTGGAGGCCAGGTTCGACGACTTCACGGTCATCGCCGACCAGCCGATCCGCTACAAGGGCGACGGCTCGGCGCCCGGCCCCTTCGACTACTTCCTGGCGTCGTCAGCCTTGTGTGCGGCCTACTTCGTGAAGCTGTACTGCGAGACGCGCAACATCCCCACCGACAACATCCGCCTGTCGCAGAACAACATCGTCGATCCGGAAAACCGCTACAAGCAGATCTTCAAGATCCTCGTCGAACTGCCCGAGGACATCTCCGCCGCCGACCGCCAGGGCATCCTGCGCTCGATCGAGCGCTGCACCGTCAAGCGGGTGGTGCAGACCGGGCCGGAGTTCGTGATCGAGGAGGTGGCGAACCTGGACGCCGATGCCCAGGCCCTGCTGACGCTGAAGCCGGATGCGGACGCCCACACCTACATCCTCGGCAAGGACCTGCCGCTCGAGCAGACCATCGCCAACATGTCGAAGGTGCTCGCGGACCTGGGCATCAGGATCGAGATCGCATCGTGGCGCAATCTGGTGCCCAACGTGTGGTCGCTGCACATCCGCGACGCGCACTCGCCAATGTGCTTCACCAATGGCAAGGGCGCGACCAAGGAAAGCGCCCTCGCCTCGGCGCTGGGCGAATACATCGAGCGGCTCAACTTCAACCACTTCTACAACGATCAGTTCTGGGGCGAAGACATCGCCAATGCGGCCTTCGTGCATTACCCGAACGAGCGCTGGTTCAAGCCCGGCCGCAGGGACGCGCTGCCGGCCGGCCTGCTCGACGACTATTGCCGGGCGATCTACGACCCCGAAGGCGAACTGCGCGCCTCGCACCTTTACGACACCAACTCGGGCAACATCGAGCGCGGCATCTGCGCCCTGCCCTATGTCCGCCAGTCCGACGGCGAAGTGGTGTATTTCCCCACCAATCTCACCGACAACCTTTTCCTCAGCAATGGCATGAGCGCCGGCAACACGCTTGCCGAGGCGCAGGTGCAGTGCCTGTCGGAGATCTTCGAGCGCGCAGTGAAGCGCGAGATCATCGAGCGCGAGATCGCGCTGCCCGACGTGCCGGCGGAAGTATTGGCCAAGTACCCTGGGATCATGGCCGGCATCGAGGAGCTGGAGCGGCAGGGCTTTCCCGTGCTGGTGAAGGATGCATCGCTGGGCGGGGTCTATCCGGTGATGTGCGTGACCCTGATGAACCCGCGCACGAGTGGCGTGTTCGCCTCGTTCGGCGCCCACCCGAGCCTGGAGGTGGCGCTCGAGCGCTGTCTGACCGAACTGCTGCAGGGGCGCAGCTTCGAAGGCCTCAACGACCTGCCCCCGCCCACCTTCGAAACCGCTGCAGTCACCGAGCCGCACAACTTCGTCGAGCACTTCATCGACTCCAGTGGCGTGGTGTCGTGGCGCTTCTTCAGCGCCAGGGCCGAGCACGACTTCGTCGAGTGGGACTTCTCGGGCCATGGGGAGAATTCCAACGCCGACGAGGCCGCGACCCTGTTCGGTATCCTCGCGGACCTGGGCAAGGAGGCGTACATGGCGGTGCACGACCAGCTCGGCGCCATCGCCTGCCGCATCCTCGTGCCGGGCTATTCCGAGGTCTATCCGGTGGAAGACCTGATCTGGGACAACACCAACAAGGCGCTGCGCTTCCGCGCCGACATCCTGAACCTGCACCGCCTCGACGACGACGCGCTCGAAGCCTTGCTCGAACGCCTGGAAGAGAGCGAACTCGACGACTACACCGACATCATCACGCTGATCGGCATCGAGTTCGACGAGAACACGGTGTGGGGGCAGCTGACGATTGTGGAGCTGAAACTGCTGATCCACCTCGCCCTGCAGCAGTTCGACGAGGCGAAGGAGTGCGTCGAGGCCTTGCTGCAGTACAACGAGAACACGGTCGATCGCGTGCTGTTCTACCGCGCCCTCGACGTGGTGCTGGAGGTGGTGCTGGACGATGAACTGGAACTGGACGACTACGTGGCCAATTTCCGCCGCATGTTCGGCAACGCACGCATGGATGCGGTGCTGGGCTCGGTGGATGGTAGCGTGCGCTTCCACGGCCTGACGCCGACGAGCATGAAGCTCGAAGGGCTCGACCGCCACCAGCGCCTGATCGACAGCTACCGCAAGCTGCACGCGGCGCGCGCCGCGGTGGCGGCAGCATGAAGTGGCTCCGGAGCCTGTTGGTCGTGATCGTCATGCTGGCGAGCACGGGCGTGGCACAGGCGGAAAAGTTCACCATTGCCGCGGCATCCGACCTGCGCTTTGCGCTCGACGACATCATCGCACTCTATCGCCAGGCCCATCCTGCGCATCAGGTCGAAGTGATCTACGGCTCGTCGGGCAAGATGAGCACGCAGATCATCAACGGCGCGCCCTTCGACATCTTCTTCTCCGCCGACATCGCCTTCCCCCAGCGCCTGCACGCGCAGGGTTTCACCGCGACCGAACCAGCGGTCTATGCGCTCGGTCGCATCGTGCTGTGGAGCAACACCGTGGACGCCTCGGTGCTGACCCTGGCCGACCTGCCCACCCACCCCCGCATCCGCCGCATCGCCATCGCCCAGCCCGCCCATGCACCCTACGGGCAGCGTGCCCAGGAAGCGCTGCAGGCAGCCGGCGTGTGGGAGGCGGTGCAGGCCAAGCTGGTGTTCGGCGAGAACATCGCGCACACCGCGCAGATGGTGGAGTCGGGCGCCGCCGAGGTGGGCATCATCGCCTTATCTTTGGCAAGATTTCCCGCGTTGGCCGAGCACCGCCACCACCTGATCGACGATGCCCTGCATGCACCGCTCACCCAGGGCTATGTGGTCACCACCCGCGGCGCGCGCAAGCCGGCGGTGATGGACTTCGCCGCCTTCATGGAGACCGACGCTGCACACGCCATCATGGAACGCTACGGCTTCGTGATGCCCGGACGCTGAACCTTTCCCTCCCGCCTCATGCTCGGACTCGGCCCCCAGGACTGGCAGGCAATCGAAGTCACCTTCAAGCTCTGCCTGTACACCACCCTCATCCTGCTCGTCATCGCCACGCCGCTCGCCTGGTGGCTGGCGGCCGGGCGCTCCAACCTGCGCACCGCGGTACAGGCGGTGGTTGCGCTGCCGCTGGTGCTGCCGCCCACCGTGCTCGGCTTCTACCTGCTGGTCGCGCTCGGTCCGCGCGGTTTCGTGGGCAGCACGCTGGAGGGCCTCGGCCTGAGCCACCTGGCATTCTCCTTCGAGGGCATCCTGCTGGCTTCGGTGCTGTATTCCATGCCCTTCGCCGTGCAACCCCTGCACGAGGCCTTCAGCCAGCTGGGCCGTCGCCCCGTGGAGGTGGCCAGCGCGCTGGGCGCGAACGCGGTGGACCGCTTCCTCACCGTGGTGTTGCCGCTCACCCGCGGCGGCTTCGTGGTCGCCTTCACCCTCACCTTCGCCCACACGCTGGGCGAATTCGGCGTGATCCTGATGCTGGGCGGCAGCATCCCGGGCGAGACCAAGGTACTGTCGGTGCTGATCTACGACCACGCCGAAGCGCTCAACTACGACGCCGCGCATCGCCTGTCGCTCGGCTTGCTGGTGTTCTCCTTCCTGACCCTGTTCGTGGTGTATGCCATCAACCGCAGGTTCCGCGTCGCCAGGGTGGGCTGAGATGAGCACCACCTCACCTGCTCCCGCCGCTGCCCCTGCAGAAACCCCCTGCACGCAGCCGGCGTCGGCCATGCTGTCCGTGCGCGCCCTGCTGCAGCGCACCGGATTCACCCTCGATATCGACGCCGCACTGCCGCTTGCCGGCGTCACCGCACTGTTCGGGCGCTCCGGCTGTGGCAAGACCAGCTTGCTGCGCGTGATCGCCGGACTCGACCGCGCCGCAGGCGCCGAAGTGCGCTTTGGCGACGCGCTCTGGCAGTACGGGCGCCACTTCGTGCCGCTGCACCGCCGCCGCATCGGGCTGGTGTTCCAGGAGCACAGCCTGCTCCCCCACCTGGGCGTGCGCGACAACCTGCTCTACGGCTATCGGCGCACCCCGCCCGCCGAACGCCGCCTGCACCTGCAGGAGGTGGTGGACATGCTGGACATCGGCGAGCTGCTCGATCGCAGCATCGACAGGCTCTCGGGCGGCCAGCGCCAGCGCGTGTCGCTGGGACGCGCGCTGCTCACCAGCCCGCGCCTGATGCTGCTCGACGAACCGCTGTCAGCCCTGGATACGGCGACCAAGCGCGAGATCATGCCCTTCCTGTCGCGGCTGGCGGCCGAGGCCGGCATGCCGATCGTGATGGTCAGCCATGCCCCCGACGAGGTCGAGCGCCTCGCCGACCGCGTAGTGTTCATGCACGCCGGCCGCATCGAGCGCATCGAAACCCTGCGCCAGGCCCTCGCACGCGCCGACTCGCCGCTGTTCGCCGACGCGGGCGCGGTATCGGTGCTCGAAGGTCTGCCCGGCGCAGCCGGCGCCCACGGCCTGCGCGCCTTCGGCCCCGAGGGCGCGCGCCTGTGGTTGTCGGCGAGCGCTGCGGTAGCCGGCGAGGGACAGGCGGACGAAGCCTTCTCGGCCGAGCAGCCGGCGGCCAGTACGGCCGCGCCGTCGCCACGCAGATTGCAGCGCCTGCGCATCCTGGCACGCGACGTCAGCCTGGCCCTCGACGACCCCACCCGCATCAGCATCCAGAACCACCTGCGCGTCACCATCGAGCGCATCGACACCCATGCACCGGGTCGGGCACTGGTCTCCTGCCGCATGGCCGATGGCCAGCTGCTGCTTGCCGAAGTCACACCGTGGTCGGTCGCGCAGCTCGGCCTCGCGCCGGGGCAGCAGGTCTATGCGCTGATCAAGTCGGTGGCGCTGCTGGGCTGAATCGCCTTCAGCGCCCCTCCAGCCGCGCGCGCAACCCCGAGCTGCGCTGCGTCGGCCGCGCACAGGCGTCGATGAACACCGCGCCCGGCCCGGCCAGCGTGACCCGGCGCGCGGCGCGGGTGACGCCGGTGTACAGCAGCTCGCGACTGAGCACGCGGACCGACTGCGCGGGCAGCACCATCAGCACCTCGTCGAACTCCGAGCCCTGGCTCTTGTGCACCGTAAGCGCGAAGGCGAGCGCGTGCTCGGGCAGGCGCAAGGGCGCGACGCGGCGGTAGCTGCCATCGGCCTGGGGGAAATGCACTGCGAGCTCGCCGCTGTCGTCCGCCAGACACAGGCCGACATCGCCGTTGTAGAGCCCGAGCAGGTAGTCGTTGCGCAGCACGATCACCGGGCGGCCGGCATACCAGGGCGAGGCGGCGCCGGCCTCGGGCGGCAGGCCGAGCGCTGCGCGCAGGCGGCGTTCGAGGTGCGCATTGAGCGCTGTCAGGCCGCGCCCGCCCGCATGCACGGCGACCAGCACGCGGAAGCGGTCGAAGGCGGCAAACACGGCTTCGGGTGCGCCGCCCTTCACGCCCAACGCCCCGACAGCGGCAAAAAAGGCGGCATAGCCGGCCTCGATCGCGGCCACGGTCTGCGCGGCCGGGCGCTCATCTTCATCCTCGATCCAGCGCGCATCGGCGTCGGCGGCGGCACGCAGCCATTCGAGCGCCCCCTCGCCGCGGCCGGCACGAATGTCGGCAGCGAGGCGGCCGATGCCCGAGTCGGCGCGAAAGCGATGGCTCTCGGTGAGCCACACCACACAATCCTGCAGCGGCGCAGCCGGCGCCGGAGCCTCTTCGGCCAGCGCCAAGCCAAGCGCTGCGCAACGCGCGCGCAGGCCGGCCCCGAACACCTGCTGTGCCGACAGGTCGGCAAACACCGCGCCCGCCTCCACCGCGGCGAGCTGGTCCTTGTCGCCGAGCAGCACCAGGCGCGCCCCCGCGGGCAGGGCGTCTACCAGGCGGGCGGCAAGGGCGAGGTCGAGCATCGAGGCCTCGTCCACCACCAGCACGTCGAGTGCGAGTGGGTTGCCAGCGTGGTGGCGGAAGCGGCCAGGCTCGGGGGTGACACCGAGCAGGCGGTGAACCGTGTAGGCCTCGCCCGGCAGCAAGGCGCGCAGGTGGGGCGGCAGCGCATCCGCGCGCCGGCGCAAGGCCTCGAGCACGCGCGCCGCGGCCTTGCCGGTGGGCGCAGCAAGCGCGATGCGTAGCGCCGGGTCGGTGTCGAGCAGGCAGGCCAGCAGGGCGGCGACGGTGGTGGTCTTGCCGGTGCCGGGACCGCCGCTCACGACGGTGAGCCGGCTGCCAAGGGCAAGCGCCACGGCCAGCTTCTGCTGGTCGGGGCGGCCGTCGGCGCGCGGCGGGAAGAGGCTGTCGAGCAGCGTACGGTCCACCACCGCCGCCGCCGATGGCGCAGCGGCACGGGCGCGCAGTGCGGCAGCGAGCGCGCGCTCCTGGTCGAAGTGGCGGCGCAGGTAGAGGCGGCCGTCGGCGTCGAGCACCAGCGGGTGCGCCGACGCCCCCGTGCGTGCCGCCTGCGCCTCGGCCACCACAGCGCTGTCGAGCAGTGCCGCACGCAGGCCGGGCAGGTCGTCCGCTGCGGCCGGCGGGGCCGGTGAGGCGCCAAGCGCCGCCAGCGGCACGCAGACGTGGCCGGCGGCCGTGGCGCGCGCCAACGCCAGCGCAGCGCGCTGCAGCGGCGCCCGGCTCGCCGCCGGCGCGCCGAGGCTGGCGGCCCAGTCGAGCAGGTGGCGGGCGAAGCCGTCGGCGAGGTCGAGCTCGGCCGGCGGCAGGCTGTCGAAGCGGAGCGCAGTGGATGCCGTCGTTGTCATGCCTCGATCACCTCGGATGGGGTAGGCGCCGCGGCGACGAGGCGGTCGAGGGCGAGGATGTCGGCCTCTGCCGCACGGTGGTGGAATACGCCGCAGGGCTGCCCCTCGAGCTGCCAGTGCGGACGCACGCCGCGTACGAACAGATAGAGCACGCCGCCGAAATGGTGCGCATAGTCGTAGCCAGGCAGGCTGCGCTGCAGGTGGCGGTGCAACGCCAGGGTGTAGAGCAGGTGCTGCAGGTGGTAGCCATGGGCCTGCATCGCGGCCTCCAGGCGTGCGGGCGCGTAGTCCTGCGGCGTGTCGCCGAGATGGTTGGACTTCCAGTCGAGCACCCAGTAGCGGCCGTCGTGTTCGAACACGAGGTCAATGTAGCCCTTGAGGTAGCCGGCGAGGTCCTTGAAGTCCAGCCGTGGCACATGGTAGCCGCGCGCGGCCAGCCAGGCGTTGAGCTGCGCCGCGCCGAGCACAGGCGCAGGCAGGTGGAAGCCGAGCTCGACGCGGCGGCGGGCGGCAGTGACCCCATCCAGGCGCAGCGCAGCGCCTGCGCCCGCCGTCGCCCCCAGCAGCGGCGTGGCAAGCACGTCGTCGAGCATGCGCCGCAGGCGCTGCGGCTGGCGCACGGTCTCGAGCGCACGCTCGCGCTCGCCCAGGGTGGTGGGCGGGCGCTGCGGATGCGCCTGCAGCGCGGCGGCGATGGCCGCCTCCCAGCCGCTCGGGTCGCAGAAATCGATGGCCTCGAACACCGCGTGCAGGCAGTCGCCTGCCACCGGGCCACGCGGGAAGCGCAGGATGTCGTCGACGGGGATGGGCTGGCCGGGCGCCACCTCGCTCCCCGCCGCCACCTCCGGTGCGGACGCAGGCAGCGCGCGGGCATCGTGGTCGCGCGCTGCCTGCTCATGTACCGCACCCGAGATCAGCGCGCTGAAGCTGCCGATGCGCCAGCCCGCGCCCACCTGCGGCGGACGCTGGGCGCGCGGACGCTGGGTGGCGCCGGACTGCATGGCGAGCGCCCCGGCCTCGCCGCTGGGCAGATCGTCCAGGCGCATCACCGGCCTGCCTTCGTGTTTCGCCGCGGCCACCAGCGCGCGCCACTGCGCGTCGATGTCGGCCGGGCTCCGCTTGTGGGCGTCCCACTGCGCCGGACTCATGCCGACGCCGGCCACCATCCAGTTGAGCAGACTGCGCCCGCCCTCGCCGTGACTGATGCGGCCAAAACTCGAGGTCGCATAGCTGCCCACCACCAGGTAGCAGCGCTGCACGGCACGGGTGAGCGCGACGTAGATCAGGCGCAGGTCCTCGGCCTGGCGCTCGCGGCGCAGGCGGGTGGCGATCTCCTTGGCATCGGCGGGGTCGGCGCGGTAGTCGAGCACCAGTTCGCCGTCGTCGTCATGCCAGGCGCGCATCGGCCCTTCGCTGCCGTTGCGGCTGTAGCCGTCGAACAGGAAGGGACAGAACACGATGCCGTACTCCAGGCCCTTGGCGCGATGCACGGTGACGATCTGTACCAGGTTGCGGTCCGACTCCAGGCGCAGCTGGGCGGCCTCGCCGCCGCGCGCATCGGCACGGCGGCTGGCGAGACTGCGCAACAGCACCTCCGGCGAGGCCTGGCCGGCGGATTGCTGCAGCAGCTCGGCCAGGTGCATCAGGTTGGTGAGGCGGCGCTCGCCGTCGGCGCGCGCGAGCAGGCGGGCGGCGACACCGGCATCGCTCATCCACTGCCGCAGCATGACGCCGAAGCCACGCGCCAGCCACAGCTCGCGCCAGCGCGCAAACGCCTCCAGGCGAGCGAGCAGCGCCGCCTCGTCGGCCGCCAGGCGGGCGAGCGCGGCCGCGTCATGCCCCATCGCCGAGGTGGCGAGCGCGGCGAGCACGCGGCGTTCACGCCCGGGCTCGGCGATCGCCAGCAGCACGCGCTCGAGTTCCTCCGCGTCCTCGGTGTGGAACACGCTGGCCTGCGACAGCTCGACGCTGCCCACGCCCGCCGCCGCCAGCGCCTGGCGCATGCGCGCGCCCTGGCTGTGGCTGCGCACCAGCACGGCGATGTCGGCTGGCGCGAGCGGGCGCTCGCCGATGCGGATGCGCCCGGCCGCGCCAGCTGCGATCAGGCGGGCGATCTCGGCCGCGCTCGCACGTGCAGCACGGCGCAAGGCCTCGGCACGCGCCAGGCGCACGCCGCCGCTCGCATCCAGAGCGCCGTCACCGCCGGCCTGCCCATCACCGCCGTCGCTCTGTTCGCCCTCTTCACCCCCGGCCGTCGCCAGCGTCTCGTCGCGCGGGATCCGCCACAGCCGCAGCGGTGGTCCGGGGTCGCCCGGTGCTGCGCCGCCCTCCCCGGCCTCGGTATCGTCGACCAGCGGCGTGCGCGGCCGGCTGCCGGCGCCGACCTGCACGTAATCCAGCCCGGTCATCATGAACACTGCCGGGTTGGCACCGAACAGGTGGTTGCAGGCCTCGATCAGTGCGGGCGCCGAGCGCTGGTTGTGGGCCAGGGTGTAGCGCGCATCGGCACGCTCGCGCGCCATCAGGTAGGTAAACAGGTCGGCGCTGCGGAAGCTGTAGATCGCCTGCTTGGGGTCGCCGACCAGGAACAGCGTGCCGTGACGACCCTCGGCGCGGTAGATGCGGTCGAAGATGCCGAACTGCAGCGGGTCGGTGTCCTGGAATTCGTCGATCAGCGCCACCGGATAACGCGCATGCAGCGCCGCCGCAAGCCAGGGCTGGGCGCCACCGTGCAAGGCCTGGTGGGCATTCCACAGGATGTCGTCGAAGGCAATCTGGCGCTCGTCGCGCTTGCGCCGGCGCAGTGCTTCCGCCCCCGACTCGATGCAGCGCCGCAGCAGGCCCGCGCGCAAGCCGTCGAGCAGGGCTTCGGCCTCTGCACGGGCGGCGAGCAGCTCGGCGGCGGCATCGAAGAAGGGGTGGGCAGGCGGCGCCAGGCCACGCTTGAGGGCATCCTTCTTGCTGCGCGCGAGCAAGGTGTCGGCGGCAAGCAGGGCGAGCTTGTGGTCCTTTGGCAGCGGCGCGGAGACGTCGTGCGCGCCCAGCCAGTGCGCCCACTCGGCGCCCGCGCGCGCCACCGCATCGGCCTTGTAGCTGGTGGCGTTGAGGTGCTCGAGGCTGGCCAGCACGTGCTCGACCGCGGACTCGCGCTCGCCGGCCAGCGCACGCGCCGCGGCCCAGGCCGCATCCAGGCGCACCTGCGCGGCATCAACGGCAGCGGCACAACGGGCATCCTCAGCCGCGTGCGCCGCCTCGTCCCACAGCACGCGCGCGAGCGGGCGCGCCATGTGGCGACCGAGGACGTCCGCCCACGCCTCGGGGCTGTCCCGGCGTGCCAGCAGGTGGGCGGCGAGCGCCGCGGGCAGCGCACCGCCGGCGAACTCGCGCCGCCAGAAGTCGCGCACCACCTCCAGGCGCAGCGCGTCGTCGTCCTCGACCAGCTCGAGCGCATAGGGCAGGCCGGCAGCGAAGGGCGTATCGGCGAGCGCACGCTGGCAGAAGCCGTGGATAGTGAAGATCGACGCCTCGTCGAAGACCTGCAGCGCATGGCGCAGGCGCAGGCGCATCAGTGCGGAGTCGACGCCGCGCGCCTGCACCGTCTCGATCAGGCGCGGCACGAAGGGGTCGCCGCCTGGGGCGGCGCCGTCGAGCACGCGCAGGGTCTCGGCGAGGCGGTCGCGGATGCGCCCCGACAGCTCGGCAGTGGCGGCCTTGGTGAAGGTGACCACCAGCAGCGACTCCACCCCCAGCCCGCGTTCGAGCAGCAGGCGCAGGTAGAGACCGCAGATGTTCCAGGTCTTGCCTGTACCGGCCGAGGCCTCGACCAGGCG
>Ga0209605_1004679_pt1 | contig 11061 bp, 9 predicted proteins | sample AD_UKC035_MetaG_FD_184408 | JGI IMG/M metagenome (GOLD analysis project Ga0209605, IMG submission 184408) | Active sludge microbial communities of municipal wastewater-treating anaerobic digesters from USA - AD_UKC035_MetaG (SPAdes) (version 2) | ecosystem: Engineered > Bioreactor > Anaerobic >...
CGGATGATAACCCTGGCAGTGTCGGTCACTCTGCTTGTTCTGGGATACATTGTCTATGGAAGGGTGGCTGAAAGATTCTTCGGGATGGACCCGGCCCGGCCCACTCCCGCATTCACAAAGAGTGATAGCATTGATTACATCCCGATGAAGGGATGGCGGGTCTTTATGATCCAGTTTCTCAATATTGCCGGTCTCGGACCCATCTTCGGAGCGATCCTGGGTGCCATGTACGGACCGGTTGTCTATATCTGGATAGTGCTGGGATGTATCTTCATGGGTGCCACACACGATTATTTCGGGGGGATGCTATCGGTGCGGCACGGCGGCGCCAGCCTGCCCGAACTGGTGGGCACCTACCTGGGCAAGCCGATGCGCATGTTCCTGAGAGTATTCACGCTGCTGTTGCTGATCTTCGTAGGCGTGGCCTTCGTGAGCGGCCCTGCAAAACTGCTCTTCACCATGTCAGGGTTCAGCCTCACCTTCTGGCTGGCTCTGATCTTTCTCTATTACATCCTTGCAACGCTTCTTCCCATTGACAAGATAATCGGCCCGCTTTATCCCTTCTTTGGCGGGGCATTGATCTTCATGGCTATAGGGATATTCCTCAGCATGATAGTAAAATGGGCAGGCGGGTCCCTCACATTGATGGAGCTTGCACCGGCCACTCTTATTAACTTCCAGCCTGACGCCGCCACCAACAGTATCTTTCCCTTCCTCTTCATAGTGGTGTCCTGCGGAGCCATCTCCGGATTTCACGCCACACAGTCGCCTCTCATGGCCCGCTGCCTCCGTTCGGAGAAGCAGGGAAGGCAGATCTTTTACGGAGCGATGATTGCCGAGGGGGTAGTGGCAATGATATGGGCCACAGCAGCAATGAACTACATGGGCGATGTACACGGTCTCACCTATGCCTTCACCCACCCCCTGGCTGACAACCCTGTCATCAAGCCTGATCCGGCATGGCTGGTGAATGAGATATGCAGGTCATGGCTCGGTAAGGCAGGCGCCATCATAGCGGTTGTAGGTGTTGTGGCATGCCCGGTCACCTCGGGTGATACGGCCTTCAGGAGCGCCAGGCTGACAATAGCTGACATGCTCAGCTTCTCTCAGAAAAAGGTCAGCTCACGACTGCTGATAGTTATTCCCATTTTTGTGATCGCATTCATTCTTACCTTTGTGATGAAGGATGAGTTTGCGCGGATATGGAAATTTGTAGGGATATCTAACCAGGCACTGGCCGCCATCACCTGCTGGACAATTGCCATGTACCTGGGTATCAAGGGTAAAACGCATTTAATGATGTCCCTGCCGGCATTATTCCTGACGGCCGTTTGTGTTACGTATATACTCACTGCACCCCATTCCGGAGGAGGGTTGGCTCTGCCCCTGGGAATATCTGTGACAGCAGGTGTTGTGGCAGCAACGGCTGCCATGATCCTGTTCCTCTCGGTGCTCAGGAGAAAGAGGAAAGAAGCAAACCGGTGATCACTTCATTATGCCACTGTCCGGTGTATCCGTGCCAGTCAGGCCAGATCTGTCCCTGTCATCCACAGGCATATCACACCCAAGTCTTGCAAGCTCACGCCGGAAAAAGATGAATGAGATCACTGATGATACGAAATCGGAGATCGGGTTGGCAATCCAAACCCCTGCCGTGCCCCAGAACTGCGGCAAAATGAATATCAGCGGTAACAATACAATTATCTGCCGGAGCAGTGAGAGGAATGCAGCCAGCTTTGCCTTTCCTATTGCCTGGAAGTAGTTTGATGCAATTATCTGGAATCCGACCACCGGCAGCACGGCGGTGTAGATGCGCAGGCCAAGCACGCCTGCCTCGCGCAGCTCGGGACTGTCGGAGTTGAAGATACTGACTATCACCCCGGGCAGGAACATACATATCAGCCACCCGCCGGTGGCAATAAGGACAGCATACCTTATAGCCTTCATCACCGTTTCCCTGACCCTGCAGAAGAGCCCGGCGCCGTAGTTAAATCCGATTATGGGCTGGACGGCCATATTAATGGATATTATGGAGATCACAAGCAGCATGGTGGCGCTGTTGACAATGCCGAGTGCCGCCACGGAGATGTCTCCACCATATTTGATGAATTTTGCGTTCATCACCCCCCAGACGATGCTCGATGCCAGGTTCATGGCAAAGGGGGCAAAGCCTATTGAGATGATATACCTGATAATGTACGGGTCTGGGCGAGTATTGGCGAGGGTAAGCCTGGTAACACTCCTGCGGCTGCGAAAATGGGACAGGACCCAGACTGCAAGTACCGCGTGTGAGATTACAGTGGCGAGGGCGGCCCCCTTCACTCCCATCCCGAGGCCAAAGATGAATATAGGGTCAAGGACAATGTTGAGTCCCGCGCTGATGAAGATGGAATACATCGCTATGCGCGGGTTGCCCTCAGCCCTGATTATATTGTTCATGGAAAAGCCGGTCATGGCCAGTGGCGTTCCGAGAAGAATAATATTGAAGTAATCTGAAGCATATTGGATTGTCTCGGGTCCTGCTCCGAATATGTGCAGAATGGGATCACGCACCAGGAAACCCACCCCCATAAGTACGAGACCGAAAACCAGTGACAGGAAGAAGGCATTACCCAGGATATGGTTAGCCCTGTTAAAGTCCTTCTCGCCGAGGCTGAGGGAGACGCGCACGGCTGATCCCATTCCCACCAACATGCCGAAGGCCATGATGATGATCATCAGGGGGAATACAACAGTCAGTCCGGAAAGAGCGAGGGCATCGACGCCCTGGCCTATGTAGATACGGTCAACCACATTATAGAGTGCGTTGGCCATCATGCTGGCAAAGGCAGGCAGGAAGTACTTCCACATCAGCTTGCCGGGCCTCTCGTGTTCCAGCTCGTATACCTGCCTGTGATCATTCATTCTGCAAAGATGGGAGAAATAGAACAATAGGCAATAGGCAAGAGGCAGTAGGCAATAGTGAGGCAGGGCAAACAGGACTGGCGATTTTCGATTGCCGATTTGGCGACTGCCGACTGCCGACCGGCCTGCAGGGCATAAAGAATTGCAGGCTGCCCCGTATTCCGGAGCAGCCTGCACATTTAAACCAATAAACCTTGTTCTGTTACATCATTCCCGGCATTCCGCCGCCGCCCATAGCCGGATTCGGCATCGGGTTCTCCTCTTTTTCATCAACAACAACAGCCTCGGTGGTGAGGAACATGCCTGCTATTGATGCTGCGTTCTCCAGTGCTATCCTTGCCACCTTGGCAGGATCAATGACGCCTGCTTTGTACAGATGCTCAAACTTGTCAGTCTGGGCATTGTATCCATAGTCATCCTTGCCCTCACGGACTTTCTGAACTATCACTGCACCCTCCTTGCCTGCATTAACAACTATCTGGCGAAGAGGCTCCTCTATGGCCCTCTTGACTATCTCAATTCCGGTATTCTGGTCCTCGTTGTCACCCTTGAGTGATTCAAGTGCAGGAATAGCGCGGAGATAGCCAACGCCGCCGCCGGGGATAATACCCTCTTCAATGGCAGCACGGGTTGCATGGAGTGCGTCGTCAACGCGGTCCTTCTTCTCCTTCATCTCCACCTCTGAAGCAGCTCCTATATAAAGTACTGCCACGCCGCCTGCCAGTTTGGCAAGTCTCTCCTGAAGCTTCTCCCTGTCATAGTCGGAAGTGGTGGTTGATATCTGCTGCTTGATCTGGTTGATGCGTGCCTGGATCATATCCTTCTCACCGGCACCATTAACTATGGTTGTGTTCTCCTTGTTGACGGTCACTTTGTCAGCAACGCCAAGGTCAGCCATTGTGGCATTCTCCAGCTTCATACCCCTCTCCTCGGAGATAACGGTACCGCCTGTCAGAATGGCGATATCCTCAAGCATCTCTTTCCTCCTGTCGCCAAAGCCCGGAGCCTTGACGGCACACACCTTCAGTGAGCCTCTCAGGCGGTTAACCACGAGAGTTGCAAGAGCTTCGCCCTCAACATCCTCGGCAATGATCATCAGGCCACGGCCGTTGCGAGCGGTCTCCTCAAGCACAGGAAGCAGATCCTTCATTGATGAGATCTTCTTGTCGTGTATCAGGATATAGGGATTTTCCATCTCTACTTCCATCTTGTCAGGATTGGTGACAAAATAGGCTGAGATGTATCCGCGGTCAAACTGCATACCTTCAACAACCTCTACCTTGGTTTCGGTACCTTTGGCTTCCTCAACAGTGATTACGCCTTCCTTCTTTACCTTATCCATGGCAGTGGCAATCAGTTTACCGATCTCCTCATCATTGTTGGCAGAGATACGTGCAACCTGTTCAATCTTCTTAAGGTCATCGCCAACGGTCTGCGACTGATTCTTAAGACTTTCCACAACCTTTGCAACAGCCTTGTCAATACCCCTCTTGAGGTCCATGGGGTTGGCACCCGCGGTAACGTTCTTGAGGCCGACATTGATAATGCTCTGAGCAAGAACGGTAGCGGTTGTTGTTCCGTCGCCTGCGTTGTCAGCTGTCTTTGATGCCACTTCACGTACCATCTGGGCACCCATATTCCTGTACGGGTCAGAGAGTTCGATCTCTTTGGCAACAGTCACGCCGTCCTTGGTGATCTGGGGTGCTCCGAATTTTTTCTCAAGCACAACATTGCGGCCCTTGGGACCAAGGGTTACTTTAACCGCGTCAGTAAGCTGGTCAACACCTTCTTTCAGAAGTGCACGCGCTTCGATATTGAATTTAAGTTCCTTTGACATTGTTATTCTGATTTTAGGTTATTACGAAATGTAGAGAACATCAGTCTGAGACAGAAGGAGATAATCTTCGCCATCAATATTCAGTTCCTGGCCTGAATATTTCCCGTAGAGAACCACATCTCCCTTTTTGAGTTCCATCTCTTCATCTTTCTTGTTAGCACCTACAAGAACAACAGTGCCTGCACGTGGTTTTTCCTTTGCTGAGTCGGGGATGATGATACCGCTGGCGGTCTTCTCTTCAGCCTCATGAGGCTTGACAAGAACCTTGCCTGCCAGCACTTTTCCTTTTAATTGAGCCATTGATATTAGTTTTATAGTTAAACATTGTTTTTTCCTGCTACAGAATGTCATATTCTGTGCCAAATGCCAAAGAGGTAAAAAAAAGTGTCAGTTCATGACAAACTGACACTCCTGTTCTTCTTATATGTCATTATTATTCGTTACCGCCTTCAGGTTGTTCTTCCGCCGGGGTTTGTGTGGGCAGTACAGGTATTGCGCTGGGGTCCTGTGCTCTCTCAATTGATGATTTAATGACTGACTCCTTCTCGCCCTGGCCTCTTGGGATTGCTGCTGTTGCTGCCAGAGAAAGGATCAGTATGGCAGCCCCGAGGGTCCAGGTGGCTTTCTCAAGGAAGTCAGCTGTCTTGCGAACGCCCATCGACTGTCCGGCCGAGGTGAAATTGGATGCCAGACCGCCTCCCTTGGAGTTCTGGACCAGTACTACCATAATTACCAGGACGCATACAAGTATTACCAGGATTGAGATGAAGATATAGATTCCCATTGCTGTACTATTTTATTAACTCGTTGATCTTTTCAATACGGCTTGCAAAGTAAGCACTTTTTTCCGGATATTGCAACGAGAGTTTTTCATAAATATTTATGGCCTTTGTGTAGTAGCCCTGGTTGACGTAAATCTTTGCCAGTGTTTCTGTTATGAATGTGCCCTGTTCACTTGTGCTGGCTTCTGAGAGGTCCGGAACCGGCTGGTGGTCACCGGGAGTCATCCTCTCGATTGTCGGACTGATACTGATGAACCTGTCAATCAGGTCGGCCGGTGTCAGTTGCGGGGCAGGCTCATGTTCCTTTACGGGTTCATCAGGTATAAGTTCAAGAAGCTCCTCGGATTCATATTCAGGTTCGGGTTCTGGTTCATTATCCACGGCATGCACTGACTCAATTTCAACCTCCATTACAGGCTCCGGGGCAGGTTCAGTTTCCGTTTCAGGCTCTGGCTCTGGTTCAGCTTCCCGCTCCGGCTCCGGTTCAGGTTCCGGTACAGGCTCTGGTTCAGCTTCCCGCTCCGGCTCCGGTTCAGGTTCCGGTTCCGGTTCCGGCTCAGTTTCCATCGCAGGCTCCGGAGCAGGTTCTGCAGTCGTCGATTGCACCGGCTCAGGTGATTCAACCAATGCTTCCAGGTTTAGCTGTTCAAGCTCCCTGATCCTGGCCTCCAGTTCAGCCAGCAGTTCCTCGCGGGTGCGTTCACGGCTTTCGTCGCTTTCCGGGGCAGCGACTGATGAGACCTCCTGACCGGAGGGCTGCTTCGGCACCTCTTCACCGATCTCTGTCGCCGGTACCTCTTCACCAGTCTCTGTTGCAGGCTGTTCCTCACTGATCTCTGTTGCCGCGGCCTCCACATCAGGCCTTCCTGAGTCTTCATCACCGGCCTCAGCCGTCCTCTCCTCCGCTGTCATAACTGCATGAGTCTCATCCGGCGTTTCATCAGGCATCACCTCTTCAGGTTCACACCTTACCGGAATTTCTGTCAGGGCTGGTTCTTCTGAAGATGGAATCTCCTCCTCCGCGGCAACAGGTTCATCAGCAACTGCCATTTCTGCTTCTGCCGGGGCAGGCTCTTCGGATGATTCCGTCTCCGTCTCAGCCGCGGCCGTCTGTACTTTTTCCTCAGCCTCAATAAGAGTGGCTGAAAGCGGAACAGTGGCATCCGTTAGTGGTATACCCGCCCCGGCATCATCATCACCCTGTAAGGTAAACAGATAATGGTAGAGCACCTCCCTGTCATTTACTGACAGAGCAGAAGTTTTCAGCTGTGGATCAAACCTTATGTCTGAGTTTTCCCGGAGACCTCTGAGTAGTAGCAGGTGTGCCGAATGGAACCAGGGGAAGAGCTCCAGCAGCTCCCTCAATCCATCCAGGTCACCGGGACCCGGGAGGTCGATGCCTGCAATGAACCTGTTGAATTCGTTCCTGTTCATGAGCAGTGCTACCAATTGACAAAAGCCCTGTTAAAAATATCTTCCGTGAGCATCTTGATTATCTCGTCAGTAAGGCCGGGAGCAACATCCTCAAAGAGAAGTGTGCTGTTATAATCCTGGTACCTGGTGAAAGTCTGATCAAAGCTCAGTTCCGAGTTAAAGCTGTTGGTATAGATAACCCTTACGGAGATGGAGAACCGGTTCATCGCAGCCTGTTCATCGCCGCTGACGGTCAGAGGCTGTGTCTTATAATCGGTTATCTCACCCTCAAAGCTGAGGTCGCCTCCGGTAGTGGCGATGTCCAGGTTCGTCTGGGCACGGCACATGTCAATGAGCGCATCGGTGACAGTCTGGTTCAGTCCCGGCACCACCATGCTGGCCCTGTTCTGGAATGTCTCCACGCTTATAGTGGAGGCCTCCAACGGTATGGAGGCTCCCGTGAAGGAGTATTTGATCTTCACTCCGCAACCTGAGACTGCTATGAGGAGCAGCAGAGGCAATACTATGCCGGTAATCCTATGCATCAAGTCCGTACTCCTTAATTTTCCGGTAGAGAGTCCTTTCAGAAATGCCCAGCTCAGCTGCTGCCAGCTTCCTTTTGCCATTGTTCTTTTCAAGTGCCTTCTTGATCAGTTCCTTTTCACGATCGATCAGTGAGAGTGATTCTTCTATCACCTCTTCGGTATCTTCTATCACCCTTTTCTCCTTGGGGGAGATATAACCAACCTGGACAGGAGGCGCCTGGTCAAAGGATTCTCCGGGCACTATTCCCTGGCCGTAGATGTTTTGCGCAGCAGCCGATCCGCTCTGCGGCGCGCCCTTGCTGTAGAGGTTACGCAAGGCCCTTGCCCCGCTTTCGGTAAGGTTACCCGGGTCGCTGCTGAGCAGGTCATATACCAGGTTCTTAAGGTCGTGCATGTCACTCTTCATGTCAAAGAGCACCTTGTACAGGATTTCCCTCTCGCTGCCGAATCCCTTCTCATCCTGCCTGGTCCTGACCGGGACGGGCAGGCGGTCACTCTGAAAGTCAGGCAGGTACCTGGAAAGAATGGCTGCAGTGATATCACGTTCCTTTTCAATTACCGAGATCTGTTCGGTAATATTCTTTAGCTGTCTCACATTCCCCGGCCAGTAATAGTTCAGCAGCATCTCCTTTGCCTGGCTGTCGGGCCTGATGGCCGGCATCCGGTATTTTTCGGCGAAATCAACTGCGAACTTGCGGAAGAGGAGGATAATATCCTCTCCTCTTTCTCTGAGTGGAGGAACGCGTACGGGTACTGTATTGAGCCTGTAGAAGAGATCCTCGCGGAATCTGCCTGAGTGCACTGCCTGAACTATATCCACGTTGGTTGCAGTTATGACCCTGACATCTGTCTTCTGCACCCTTGATGAGCCCACCCTGATGAACTCGCCCGTCTCCAGAACCCTGAGCAGCCTCACCTGTGTGGACAGGGGCAGTTCAGCCACTTCATCAAGAAAGATAGTACCTCCGCTGGCTACCTCGAAGTAGCCTTTGCGACTGTCTGTTGCGCCGGTAAATGCTCCTTTCTCATGTCCGAAGAGCTCTGAGTCAATGGTTCCTTCCGGTATGGCGCCACAGTTAACTGCAATATAGGAACCGTGTTTACGCAGGCTGAATGTATGTATCACCTGGGGAAAGACCTCCTTTCCGGTGCCGCTTTCGCCCGTGATGAGTACAGAGAGATCAGTAGAGGCCACCTGAACTGCAATATCAATGGCCCTGTTCAATCCCTCGTGATTGCCTATGATTCCAAACCTCTGTTTAACACTCTGTAAATCCTTCATCAGAATCCAATGAACTGCGAATTTACGACTTTTTTGCATTATGTTAAAGGCGATTTTTAGTAATTTGGGAGCATGAATGATAGCCACTCAACGCGATTTACAGGTATAATACCTGCACGCTATTCCTCCTCGCGCTTCCCGGGAAAACCTCTTGCCATGATCGGGGGCATGACAATGATTGAGAGGGTATACCGTCAGGCATCACTGGTATTGGAGGAGGTGTGGGTTGCAACGGATGATGAGCGGATACGTGACGTGGTCACGGCTTTCGGCGGGAGGGCTGTGATGACCGGATCAGGGCATCGCAGCGGAACCGACCGTTGCGCCGAGGCAGCGCTGATGATCACTGAAAACAATGAGAACACCGTAATAATAAATATACAGGGTGATGAGCCATTTATCAGGCCTGAACAGGTCAGGTCACTAATGGGTTGTTTCAGTGATCCGGCCGTCACCATTGCCACCCTGATCCGCATTGCTGAAAAGGGAGAGGAGCTGTTCAATCCCAACAAGCCAAAGGTAACGGTCAACAAAAACATGGATGCCATCTGTTTCAGCCGGTCAGTGATCCCTTATTTCAGGGATGCGCCGGAAAACGAGTGGAACAGCAGGCATACGTATTATAAACACATCGGCCTCTACGGCTACCGTGCCCCGACGCTGCAGGAACTGACCCGCCTCCCGCAGTCGCCCCTGGAAAAAGCTGAGAGCCTTGAGCAGATGCGCTGGATAGAGAACGGCTATTCCATTCGCTGTGCGTTGACGCTGTGGGAAAGCATAGGCATTGACACACCTGAAGACCTTGAGAAAGCCGCCCGGATGCTCAGAAAGAAATAATTGTAAACTTTTACCCTCCCTCATTGTTATACTCGTTGAGTAAGTAACATTGAGAGAGATGAATGCAGGAAGCACGACATACTCCATAAAGGATCTGGAGAATTTCTGTGGTATAAAGGCACATACCATCAGGATGTGGGAGAAGAGATACGGGATCCTTACGCCCGAGAGGAGCGATTCCAACATAAGACATTACACTGAAGATGAACTGAAGAAACTCATCACCATCTCCATCCTCAACCGTAACGGGATGAAGATATCAAAGATTGCAAAGCTGAGTGACAGTGAACTGCTGCGTGAGGTTCTCAGGACGGGAACAGGCGACGAATCCGGTGACGGCTCCTTCAAGCCCGGTGAGCTGATCATGTCAGCACTGCGTTTCAGCGAGGAGGAGTTCAGGGAGAAGCTGGTGGGATTCATCCGGGAGAAGGGATTGACCGATGCGTACCTGCAGGTATTCCATCCCCTGATGCAGAAGGCCAGGGTGCTATGGCTGACCGACTGTATCTCAAAACCCCAGGAGCAGTTTATCAGGCATGTTATCAGGACCGTTCTTATTTCTGAAGATATCTCACATGATGCTGCCGGAAACGGTCAGAGTGCGGCAATCATTAACCTCGGGGATACTGAGTATGAAAATAATCTCGTATTTCTTAAATACCTTCTGCGGCAGAAGGGCTACAATGTGGTTTATACGGAAGGGACTCTTACGGCAGATGACATAAGAGGCATTCATTCCGTCAGACCCTTCAGCGTGCTGGCCATTAATCTGCCTGCCTCAGAGCCTGATGATGAGGTTAAGGTCTTCTGCAGTACCATGGCCAAAGAGCTGGAGCTAAAGAAGATACTTGTGCTGGGCAGGTATGATAGCAGCGGTTCATGGAGCAATGGCAAAGCAATGGCTGTCTGTTCCCCGGCCGGATTGGCAGAGTGGGCTGACAGCCTCTGAAAAAACTTTGATAATCTTTATTTATTTACCTCTACAACTATAGAGTCAGCTATCTGCAGCGCCGTGGTGATGGTGCTCAGATCAGTGAACAGCTCGCCTGTTTCCCCCAGGGGATGGCTGTGACCAACAGGTTGGAGCAGATATCTTTCCTTAAGATCATCAAGATCGATGATGCTCTCATAAACAACTGCCGGCTGGGCATTGAACAGGTAGTTCCTGTTACCCGGGTATTTGTCATTTGTCCAGTACTTATTCCAATCCCAGTTCTGATTAACCTCAAACATCACCCTGAATCTAGCGGGTAGAGGATTGTCCGCACGGCTCCTGAGCACGAAACTGGTTGAAGGGGTGGCTCCGCTGTAAGCATCGGCTACCGGGTTATCCGGGTCAGGCATGTAAAGTCCGTCTGAGGCACGGATACCTCTCTTGTGCGACCAGTATGGCAATGTCTGGGGAGCGCGTTTGGCTGCCTCAACCCATTTGCCCGTGGAATTGGAGCCATACTTAAATAC
>Ga0209605_1004681_pt1 | contig 11059 bp, 14 predicted proteins | sample AD_UKC035_MetaG_FD_184408 | JGI IMG/M metagenome (GOLD analysis project Ga0209605, IMG submission 184408) | Active sludge microbial communities of municipal wastewater-treating anaerobic digesters from USA - AD_UKC035_MetaG (SPAdes) (version 2) | ecosystem: Engineered > Bioreactor > Anaerobic >...
AACATAGAAGGCATCGGCAAGAGTGGCGAACTTGCGGGGCGCCATACGCTCCACATACCGCCGGGTGACGCTGCCTATGGTTCGCTTGACCAGGAGGTAGACGGAATCCTCGTCACCCTCGGCCACCACGGCCACGGATTCGAAGGTGCCCAAAGTGTCGTGCCAGTGCTACGCGCCGATTTGTTGCTGCGGAATGTAGGTGATCCCGAGCAGCACCCCGTTTGAGGACACGGCCCATGCAATCGGCGTGGGGGCTTTCTGGTACGCCATGTCGACGATCGAAAGATTGTCGAACAGGTGGGGCGCGCGCAAAGAGAGGTCGCCGGTCACGTAGCCGTTGGCTTGCCAAGAATAGGCAAGCTCGAACATATGCCCGCCGCGGGCGGCTGGATAGACAAGGTTCGTGTTAGCAATCACGGGCTGAACGTTGCTCGCCCCGACGTAACTTTGCGCCTTTGCAGAAATGGTCGTCGGCGTGATCGCGTCACTGTTCACCGACGTGACCCGCACCTCCGAAGAGCTCGTCAGCAGGACAAGGTTTTGCAGCGGGATCAGGTGCCGGATCGTGTTGTTCTCGCGGGCCGCGAAACGGAAAGTAATCGAATCGTCGTCACGTGTCGGGAGCGAATAGTTGAGATTCGACTCCGTGCCGGTGCGCGTCATCCACACCGTTTGCGGTGCGTTGGTCGTGCCGGCGAAGCATCGCCGCTGATCGAAGTAGGACACGGCCCCTGGGTAGTTCCCCGACGAAGCGAAGGGCGCGTACTGCTCCGGTGGGGTCTTCGACATATCAGGCGCGATGTTGTCATCGACGAAGCTCGTCGCGTCGGTCTGCCCAATATAGCCGTACAGCCCGTTGCTCTCGCGATAGACGTTGTACCGTCTCGACCCGCTCACGGCGCCGAACGTGACGGTGTTGTATTGCCCGCTCGTGAGCAGATTGTTAACGCAGCTGGCGGATGACGATGCGATCGACTCGTCGAGCACGCCGTCAGCGATGGCCGTCACCTTGTACCGGTAGGTCACCGCGCCCGCGCCGGTTGGTGTGGCGACCACGCTCCCCGGCGCCGAGAGAGTCGGCGAGAAATTGATCGTGCTCAGCACCCACCGCGTCGCGCCCTGCCTACGTAGCTCGCGCGGAGCGTACCCGGGATGCACGATCGTGAGCACGTCCGCCGACTGGACGTAATGAAGATCGAACAAGTCCGCTTCCGCGTAGGGCGTAGGGATCTCGTAGACGTTGGGCCCCGCCGGGAGTTGGTACCAATAGGCGACGTTTGGCGGGGCGTTGCCGGTGGTGTTCGCAATGCAGTAGTAATTCGCTCCCCCCGTTTCCACCATGTCGCCGGGGGTGTAGGCCGTCGCTCCGTTGTACGCTGCCGGGGCGGCGTAGAGGAGCGTCGCGCCCTGGGTGTGGAATCGCAGATAGCCCGGGCCGATCTCGATCACCATGGTTTGCGTGGTGCTGTACGAGAAGGGGAGCAAGCGCACCCGCTTGGTGCTGTCCTTCACCTCTCGGACGAATGCGGTTCCGGGTCGCGACGTGGCCGGACCGTGGGGCAGTACGATCGTGTTTCGCAGCCGCGCCGCCCCTGAACGGAACTTCGCATCGGCGATTTGCCCGAAGAACTCGGGAGTGACCTCGCCCCCGTTGAAGCTGAAATGGAAATCTCGGACGTTCGCCATCAGCGCCCCGAGATCCAACCGACGTTTTGCACGGGGCGGATGCGTCGCTGATTCGCATCGCTCTCCGTGGCGCGGTCAAGGAACGATTGCATGATCTTCAAACACCGCGCGGCTTCCTCGCGGCCCGCATCCCCCTTGATGACCGGACCGGCCAGCATGCTGGCGAGGTACCAGGAAAGCGTGGTGACGAAGAGCGGGGAGAATTTCGCCGTGTCGGTGACGATCACCGTATATCGAAGGACCGCATTCTCTTCGTCGGTGAGAATGACCTCGGTCCCGTTGTCGAGTGTTTCGATCACGAAGGGCCGCGGGACATATGCGTTCTTGGCTTGACTACCGTCCACGAGAGGAACGCCGGCCCAGGTGGTGCCGTACTGTTGCGAGTAGTCGTCCGTAGCATCGGCCGGCAACACGGCGAGCGCGTTCAGCATGCCGGATGGGACGGCGTAACAGTAGTCCCAGGCATCCGACACTGCCGTGAGTTGCGCAAGCGCTATGCGCCGCGTGGCGAAGCCCCACGCATGCATTTCGAGGAGACCATCGCGGGCGATCGGATAGAACCGCGCGCAGTGCTCCGCCTGGATACTGCCCTCGGGCGGGTCGAGGCTTGACACGGTAGCCTTGTCGCCAAGGTGACCGAGGGCAAGGTTGCTGATGTCAACATCCGACGCCATCGACAGCCCCCACTAAAAAGGCGGGGGCACGAGGCCCCCGCAACACGTTCCCAAGGAAGGACTACGAACTACACGAGAGAAGCAGGATCCGGCGAAGCGGCCGGATCCTCGGCGCCATCCGGTGCCGGATCGGTCTTCGGCTTGCGACTCCGGGGTGCCGGAGGGGCCGGTGCATCGAGGGCTTGCAGGTTCGACCCCGCCTCTCCCTCGTACGAAACCGTTTCGCCCGCTTCGACGATGGCGTTGTTGATGAAGGACCGTTCCAGAACCAGATAATTCGGCATGTCGAGGTCCCCTTACAGAACTGCGAAGCCGGACGGATAGAACTTCGCACCGTCCTGGACCTCGATACCCAGATCGCCGACGTAGGCGCCCGCGGCTACTGCACCGACGAGCACATACCGCAGTCCCATGTACCGCTGGCCCTTGCTCGCGAGACGAGGATTCACGCCGCACGCGAACCGCGCGCCGGCCGTGAGGCTCGCTACCGCGATCGCGCCCGTCGAACCGCATACGGCGACGTTGGTCGTCAGCGCAGCATCGTCCGCTGCGATGACCTGGAACTCCACCGACGTTCCGCCCGATGCCGCCGTGGAGACCTGGAACCGTCCGAAGAGGTCTTGCCCCTCGCCCATGTCCCGGGCTTGCAGGAGGTCCACGGTGTTCGTGGACAGGACCGAGGTGTTCGTCCCGGTGACGGTCTGAGGCGTGACCGTGGACCCGGAGATCGAACCCGAAAGAAGCAGGTTGTTGTCGACGTACATGTTCGTTCTCCTGTTAGACCACGCGGGCCTCGGTGTTGAGGATCTGATCGACGCGCCGCATCGGCACACCCTCGAACGCCGCCCAGGACATCGGGGTGCCGAATTGGTTGAGGCCCTTTTCGATGCCGATGGCGTTTTGCGACTTGTTGAGGGCCTGGATCCGCAGCATGGAATAGACCGTCCGGTTCATGTAGAACGCGGGGCGGCAATTCGCGAAGGACGGGATGCGGTCCAGTGCGCGGGACATGAGCTTGATGAGGTCCGCAGCTGCGGATTCCGCGATCAGGTTGGCCGTGTTGATATTGCAGATCCGGACGGCATAGCGCCAGTCCTTCACGACAAGGCCGTTCTTCCACTGGTAGTGAGTCTGGTAGGCCTGGTAGGGGTTTCCGGAAGCATCGTAGACCGTGAGGATGCCGTTGTCGGTGTGCGTGAGACCGGCCTTGCTGCCCTTCGGGAAGGTGCAGAAGACCTGATTCTCACCCCAACCGATCAGCCAGATAGACGTGTTGTTGCTGGACGTGCCGCCCGCGTCGAGGATGTTCTGCGCGTTGCCCGCACCGGAGATCACGCCGTAGCGCGGACCCATGCCAAGGTACTGCCGGGGGTCTGTCGCCGGGTTGCCGTAGATCATCGTCCCGGCCTGGGTCTGGTTCATCGACTCCAGGAAGGCCACGTCTTCGGACAGGCGGAAGGCACCAACGTTGCCGTTCAGTTCTGCGAGATCCTGGTCGACGCGCGAATACGCCTCGAGCATGCCGACCGATTCGTCGACCTGAGCAGTCGTCGACTTGCTGGACGGAACGCCCTGGTTGATCGAACGCCAGTACACCGAAGGGAGACCGGTGCGGATCACCACGCGGTGACCGGTTTGCAGGTTGCCCTCGAGGAAGATCGCGTCCTCGAGGATTTCGTTGGACTGCGACAGCAGTTCCGCCACGATGGGCGCGCGCCCGTCGGGGTCGGTACGCTTGGCCCAATCGGCCAGGGTCAAAGCACCGGATGCAAGGGTTGCCATTGTTCAGGTTCCTTAATGAGTTTGAGTCGGGTAAAGGGCGGATGCCGCGTCCTTCTTCCCTGCGGGAACGCCGATGGATCCGGGAACGACGGTGTCCTCGCTGATCCGCTTCCCTGCGCGGTAGAAGAAACGAATCACCTCGGGATGTGAGCCGAGGCCGCTATCGCGCAAAAGGGAAGTGAGTTCCGGCGTGCCGAAGGCGGTGAGAGCCTTCTTTGCAATCGCCAGATTCGCATCGAACTTGTCGCCCCCGTATTCCTTGTCCGCCCGCGCAGAACCGACCCACTCGTCGTGAGCGGCTTGAAGACTCTCGGCTTGTCGCTTCGCCATGATCGGGCCGACGTTGTCGAGAACCTTCTGCGCGGCCTCTTGCGAAAGATTCAATTCCTTCGCAGTGGCCGAGAACGCTTCGATGACAGCGGCATCGAAGTTGACGCCTTCGGGGGTTTTGAATTCGTACTTCTCAGGGGCACCGGCGGGTTTCGCCGTGTCGTTGCCAGACTCGGCCGTTCCGTCCGTCGTGTCGGCCTTTGGCTCGGTCGACGGTGCGGGGTCGGTCGCTTGCTGCGTGACCGTCGCAGGGGCCCCAGTGGCCGCTGGTTCAGTCGGTGACGGGCTCGCGCTCTCGTTGGGATTGGGAGTCGCGGCCGGGGTCATTAGGGAGTCGCTCATTCGATTCGCGCACCATTTGCAAATAGAGGTCCGGGCAGTCCGCGTTTATGAGAGCCAAGAGCCTGAGTCCTTCGTTTCGCATTCCCTCGTTGAACGCCATCGTCATCGAGTTGGTATGAAACGAGACCCGGAACACCCCGGCTCTCTCGAGCAGTCGCCAGATGATCCGGCGACCCCGCTTTGTGCCCATCAACCATCGAACATCGTCCGCCTCGGCCTTTTCCTGCGCCCTGCGCCGTTGCTCTGCGAGCATTCGGTCGCGCTCTTGGGCGCGGATGTCGGTCGGGTCGTAGTTCACGGATCAGAGTTTGCAGCGGCGTGCACGAGGTAGGTGCACCCCTCAAACGACAAGGCCCGCACGAGGCGGGCCTTGTGGCATCGATCGACTTTCTAGGATCTCAATCGCTGGTTACGTCGTGCACGCCGACCCGCGCCATGTCGATCGTAAGGTTGCTGCTCCAAGTCCCCGCGGCGCGAACGTAGACCTGGAAATAGCCTTGCGTGATGGAGCCCGCCGGAACTAGAAACGGATGAGTGCGCACGTGAATAGTGCGATCCGCCGTCAGAGAGCCCGCTGCGGGAATTCCGTCGTAGGTGTTCAGTGCGAACGAGGAAAACAGGGTTCCATCCACATTCGCCAAAAAGCGCACCATGATCTCGCTTATCGGCGTGTTGGCCCAGTTGGCGCTAGCAAGCGAAAGCTCGCACTCAAACGAATACTCGCGCCCTGCTACTAGGTCTGCGTTAAACAAACTGCTTGACGTAACTTCAAAGCCGGGGCGGTCGTCAGCGGTGGCCGCAGAACAGACTAGCCGTTGCTTGTTCCCGAACTTCGAATGTGCCACTACCGACGCGACGGCGGTCAATCCACCCGCCGAACCCGACGTGTTCTTCGCGTGCAACAGTGCCGCAGCTGTCCCGGTCACGCCCAAGCTCACCGTGCCGCCTGTGGACGTGGCAAGCACCGGGTTGTTGAAGAGGTTTCGATTGCGTCCCGCGCGTACTGTTCCCGTCACCGTACCGGACGCCGTCGTATCGAAGGTAAAGCTGTTCGCCACCGCAGAGGTGATGGTTTGCCATCCGTTCAGCCCCGTCGGCGTGGCGCCCGTGATTCGCACTTTTTCGCCGGCCAGGAAGCCGTGCGCCGTCGACGTGAACGTGGCAACGCCCGATGTGATCGTTACACCCGATGCCGTTACCGCGGAGTTCAAATAGCAATCGATCGTGCTTCGTGGGCGGGTATCCGCTACCGTTGGGAAAAGGGGGGCGATCTTGGCCGCGAGAACATCCGAAACCTTCACTGCGCCGGGGATGGCGTAGTGGATGTGGTCCGTCGTCTTGAGCAAATTCGACAGCGCTAGACCGGTTGTGTCCGTCGGGTTGGCGATCTCGCCAAACGCATCCACGCACAGTACGCCCGCGCGGCCGGTGAGGTACCGCACAAGCCGTCGATTAAGTTGCGCCACTCGTGCCATATTTTGCAGAGTGCCGCGCGATTCGCCGCTCTCTACTGGCGTCGTGGTGAGCAACACCAGGAACGCACCCGAGGCAAGTATCCGATCCACCAAGGTCCGTTGGTTTGCCGCGATGGTCTCTTCGTCTATCGGACCGTTACCGGTGCTTGTGTCGTTGATGCCGGGCATCTGCATGAACACGACTTCGGGAGCGTAGTTCAGACAGTGCACGTCGAGGCGTGCCAAGCAATCCGCCGTTGTGTCGCCGGACTGCGCGCCGTTGTACACCACCTTGAAAGGCCACCCAAGCGCCATTTGCAACCACGTGAACCAGGAATTGCTGCTCGTCTTGTTTGGTATCCGTAAAAACGTCGTCCCGGTGAGTGCACCGGTTGGCATGCCTGCCAGGTTCTTTCCGATGAAGCACGTCACCGAAGTGCTGCTCACGAACTCGAAAGTCACCGGTACGTGGGCTTTCAGCGCCGCATACGAACGATTGAAGACGATGCCATCCCATCCGGTTGCGACGGGATTGGAAAGGCTCGTCAGGGTGAGCACGCCGGTAATCGGGTCGTAGCTGGCCGACGGCGTGTTATCGACATAGAACTGACTTGTCATCGAATCGCCGTACAACACCGTACGATAGCCCGACACGGTTTCGAATCGTTCACTCGTCGGGGCCTGCCGACCGTGGACCACCGCGCGCTCAGTCCCATCGGGGCTCTTATGCCCGATGACGCGGAGCCCTTCGTCGTTGGCAATAAATGCCGCTTGTGGCAAAGCGCGAGCCATGTCTCTTTCTCCCTCAGAAGAACGCGACGATGTTCGTCGCGGTTGTGCTTGTGCTGCGAACGTGCGTCACGGCAACGGGCAGGATCACGCCGCACGCGGTCGCCGGGATCACGAGGGTGACAGTCGCGCCGCTCGCCATGATGACGGAGATGTTCCCCGCACCGCCGATAAGGAGCCCGCGCGTGGGCGTTGTGGCCCCGCCTGTCGGCGCGAGGGCGTTCGTGTCGTGCGGCGTGACCGCGAGGGCGTCGAGCATCGGGGACGAGTCGTTGCTCGTCGAATACAGGTTCTTTGCGAAAGGTCCGGCCATGAGCCTTACTCCTCTTTGCCGTACAGCAACGCCGCGGCCTTCTGCGGACTCGCGGTGCCGGTAGGCGTAACGTCGATCTCCGTGAGTTGAATGCGAACCGTCACGTCCTTGTGACCGGAGTCGGTGTTCGCCTCGAGGTATTCACTCGACGACACGACGATGCCGGTCGCACGGATGTTCACCGGTTGCCCGGCACGCATCGGCTTCGTGATGCCCAACTTCTCGCACTGTTCGCCGTCGAGACTGATCTCGGTGCAGTAGCCGAAATGGTTTGCGAAATACTCTGTCGGGTAATCGTCGGGTTCGCTCTTCAAGCTCACAAGGGCCATGTCGTTCCCCCTTAAGCGCCGTTCGCGCGATACAGAGCGTGAATGCCCGTCGCCGTGGTGCTGGTGGACCGGATACGCGACGCGCGCACATAGAGCACGCTGTTCGCCGCTACGGCGATCACGATGGCCGTGCGGCTTGTGGCGCTCCCGTCGGTGAGCGAGACGTTGGGCGTGTCGAGCGAAATGTTCCCCGCGCCCGTGGCGTAGATCGCATCGCACACACCATTCGGCAGATCCGTGCCGTCGGCAGGTGTGACAGCTGCGCCTTGCCATTCGTACTTCTGCTGATTGTCCTTCGTGTAAAACTTCTGGTCGAAAGCGATGTTAGGCATAGTGCGCTCCTAAGAGTTGTAACCGGAAAACATGTTGATGACGTTGGAGAGCGCACTCGGTTCCGTGGTCTGCGCCCCGGCCAGCTTGTTGACCGCATCGGCCGCGGTCTTCGCCGTCTCTGCGGACTGCGCTGCGGCGGCTTGCTTCGCCCGTTGCTCTCGAACGATCGCCACCTTGTCGGAGGGAACGATCAACTCCGGGTCGACGCCCAACATTTCCGAGTACATGTCGGCCCACTTGTCCGAATCGAACTTGTCGAGCACGTCCGGTTTGTACTGTGCGACGGCGCCCAGGTTACCGACGAAACGGTCGACGCTATTGGTCGCCACCGCCCGCTGCGCCTGGGCGAGCATCGAAATGAACTCGACGTTGAGGTTCTCGTTTTGCATTTCCGCGGGAGGGGGCGGAACGAGTCCGGCTTCCAGCGCGCGATAGAACGTGCTCTCGACAAGGGGCTCGAGCGCTTCGTCGTGCAATCGCTCGATCACGGGGCCCAACATGAGGAGCTTCTCCTCGTGCCTTTCCGCGACCTCCGTGGCCGTCATGCGCGTGTCAGTCTGGTTCGCCAGCATCATGAAGAGGTCGGCATAGAACGCACCGCGAATCCGCTCTCGCACGTCCTGGATGTCCACGAGCAGATGATCGAGGTTCAGATTTACATCGAACATCGTCCGTATGCCCTGGGTCTGCGCGTTGGCGTCATAGAACGTCACGCCGCCGGGGAGCGCATCGATCTCCCGATTCTTCAACGAGGTCGGCACTTGCAGCGGGGGCTTTGTCTGGTAGTCGATGCCTTCGGCCTTGCGCAATTGCTCATGCTGCAACTGCTTCACGTCGCCCAGGCATTCCATCCCGGGGCTATGTCCGTAGATGTCGCCGCCCGTCACGGCCCACCGCGGCGCGATCACGGGGAACCGTTTGAATCCTGACTCACGCAGATACTTTTCCTTGTCCCCGTTCAGTTCGAAATAGCACGAACGCCACGCCATATTGCGCGAGTCCTTCATGTTTGGATCTCGCGCCGACCGCGGTTCGATGGCGTGGATCACGGTGACCCAAGCGTCGAGGCTTCCGCGATCGTAGAGGTTGCGCACCGTCGTCGAACAGTTCTCCCGTCCGAACTCGCCGATCAGATCCTCGACGGTCTTCTGGAACTCGCGATACAGCGTGACCACCCGGCCGCGCATGTCGGTCCCGATGCAGAACTCGCCCGTCGTCAGCGGCGTGTGGTGAATCACATCGTCAAAGTCCTCGCTTATCACCGAGGCCCACGTGCCGAAGGCGCCAAGCTCCTCGTATCCGGAGTGCAGTGCGCGATAGGTGTTCGATCGCGTGAAGATGTCGAGGAGAAGTCGAGACACGTCAGCAAGCCAAAGCTTGACGGCCGGATATTCGTTCAACTCCCGGTCCGCAGCGGCAAGGCGAAACCAGGGCCGCGCGGGCGATGTGGCGCCCGACATCATCCCCGCACCGAGAATCCGCAGGGCCCGCGTCCCGGTGTTGTCGTAGATGTTGTTGTGCCGCCGCCATCCCTTGTTGCGGTCCTGCACGAAGAACCGCCCGGAGCGCGGCAACAGAAACGCACTGATCTCCTGCCAGTGCATCCACCAACTTGCGCGTTCCGTCTTGAGCGCACCCCACCGCGTGACGAGCTTGTCGCGCGGTACGATGTTGGTGCCCCCGGCTTGGTCCGCCATGTCACCCGCCCAGGAGCGTCGTACGGCCGAGCAGCAACGCCGACGGGTCGATGCCTCCCGGACCGGTAAGCATCGTGCTCGAGATCCCGGCCTTCCCTGCCGCCTCGTTCGCACCGGCCAGTCCCGCAACGTTGGGCGCCTTCTGGTTGGCCTTGTTGTACGCCTGGTCCGCTGCCGTCGCAGCATCGCGGGACCGCTTCTCTGCGGTCCGCATCGCGTCCTTCTGCAACGAGTTGGCTTCCTGACCGGTCTTGTACTGGAGTGCTGCGCTCGCGGCGACAGCGGCAACGGCAGCGGCAACGCCCATGTCATAGCTCCCGGGAGTGGATCACGTCCTGCACCGCATAGCCCATGCGCGGCAGAAGTTTGTCGAGGGGCGTGTTGGGCTTCGCGTGCCACACGATGAAGCCCGCCCCGCGGGCCTTTGCCCGGGCTTCGGTTTCATGGATCAGGAAGGCGCCGAATCCGCCTTCGCGGTATTCCGGGTGCAGGAAGAGCACGTCGTTCTGGCAGTAGACGAGCCCCGAGTAATGCATGTGCCGAACCACGAAGTTGACCGAGTAGCCGATCAGGTGCGTGTCTTCGTACATGAACAGGCCCATCAGCACGTCTGCGGCTTCCATCGCCGCATACCGCTCCCAGTCGGGTGCAACTTGCATGATGTGCGGATGGGTAGCGAGCTCTTGCGCGTGGAGCAAGAGCAGAGGTTCGATCGTGCCCCGCTTGCTGACGACTGATTCTTCGACGATGTGCATCCCGGGCCCCATAGGTGGACACGGGCATGCTAGATCCCCCGGACGGGGGTAGGTGCACCTCAGCGGTTCAGGTGCTCATAGGGGTCGTAGGACCGCCGCGGTTGGTTGCGTCCGGTGATGGCCTGGACCGCCGCAATGCTTGGCGTGTCGATCAGGGCGAGGATGTAGGCCGAGGCCCAATCGGGCGACCTCCCGATCCGGTCGATGACCTCCTCGCGGCTTTCGACCTGGATCTTCGAACCGACGAGTCGCCACTTCGGCGCGCACAGATCCGACCTCAGTCGTTTGTCGGGCGGGAGTGCGATGCCGGTGTTGTTTTCCGGGTCGAGCGCTTCGCGCATGTCCCAGTACAGTTGAGACCGCAGATTCGTGAAGGTGAGACGACCCGACTTGTCCGTGCCGGTGGCCTTCTCGGACACGTTCACGCCGATCGTTTGTTGCTTGCCTTCGACGAGGAAATCGTAAGGCGATGCACCCACGCCGATCACGTCGATGTGGATCGGTGCGCCGTTTCGCTTCGCAGAGATCACCAGACCGGCCACGAGGGGCCCGTTGGGCGTCTCCGTGCCGGGATA
>Ga0209605_1004689_pt1 | contig 11045 bp, 3 predicted proteins | sample AD_UKC035_MetaG_FD_184408 | JGI IMG/M metagenome (GOLD analysis project Ga0209605, IMG submission 184408) | Active sludge microbial communities of municipal wastewater-treating anaerobic digesters from USA - AD_UKC035_MetaG (SPAdes) (version 2) | ecosystem: Engineered > Bioreactor > Anaerobic >...
GAGGTCCTCCATGACGGGGGACGTGAAAGGGTGATGGGTCGCCATGTATCGCTTTTCCGTTTCGCTGTACTCGAACATGGGAAATTCCACGATCCAGACGAAGGAAAACGTTCCCGGCTTCACCAGGCCGAGCTTCTGGGCCAGGTGAATTCTCAGGTTTCCAAGTGAATCGTGAACGACCCTCGGTACATCGGCCACCATGAGGATCAGGTCCCCCGGAACAGCGTCCATGGCCTTGTTGATCCCTTCCACCTCCTCCGGTTTCAGGAACTTGAAGACCGGTGACGTCCACCCGTCGGGATTGACCCGGGCCCAGGCCAGTCCCGCGCTCCCGTAAATGCCGACGAAGTTCGTCAGCTCATCCAGGTCCTTACGGGAAAGCCTCTTCCCTTCTTCCACCTTGATGGCCTTGACGATGCCGCCCCGCTGAATCACTTCCGCAAAAACCTGGAACCCCGAGTTCCTCACCACGTCGGTGATGTTCACGAGCTTCATGCCGAACCGGGTGTCCGGGTTGTCGCGGCCATAGGAATCGATGGCCTCTTTATAGGAAAGCCTGGGGATGGGGAGAGGGATGTCGATTCCCATCCCGGCTTTGAAGATGTGAGCCATGAGGCCTTCCATGGTGGCGATGATGTCGTCTTCGGTGATGAAGGACATCTCGATGTCGATCTGGGTGAACTCAGGCTGGCGGTCCGCCCGAAGATCCTCGTCCCTGAAGCACTTGACGACCTGGAAATAGCGGTCGAAACCGGACACCATGAGAAGCTGCTTGAAGAGCTGGGGGGATTGGGGCAGGGCGTAGAACATGCCCTGGTTGATCCGGCTCGGGACGAGGTAGTCCCGCGCCCCTTCAGGGGTGCTTTTCGTGAGGAAGGGCGTTTCCACCTCGATGAACCCTTTGTCGGAAAGGTAGTTCCGCGTTTCCCGGGCGACCTGGCTTCTCAGAAAGAGGTTTCGCTGAATGGGCGGCCTTCGGAGATCCAGGTACCGGTACCGCAGCCGGATGTTCTCGGAGATGTCTTCCCCCCCCTCAATGAGAAAGGGTGGCGTCTTTGACTCGTTGAGGATTTCGAGGTCGTCCACCATGACCTCGATCTCCCCCGTTTCCATGTTCGGGTTCACCATGTCCGGCGGACGCCGCCGGACCGTGCCCCGGACGGCCAGAACGTACTCGCTTCGGATCTTCTTGGCTTCCTGGTGGGACTCCGAAGCGATTTCGGGATTGAACACGACCTGGACCAGCCCGGACCTGTCCCGAAGGTCGACGAAGATGACCCCCCCGTGGTCCCGGCGGCGGTGGGTCCATCCCATGAGAACGACCTCCTGCCCCTCCTGGGAAAGGCGGAGGTCACCGCAGTAATGTGTTCTTTTCAGTTCAGTGACAAAAAGAGACAAGCCCGTTACCTCACATGGAAGATTTCTTTCAATTTTGCATGAAGTTCGCTTATGGCTACTTTTTCCTGGGCGCCCGCCCCCATGTCTCGAAGGACCACGGCCCCCTCGGCCAGTTCGTTCTCCCCGACGATGAGCGCGTAAGGGGCCCCCGATCGCCCGGCCCGCTTCATCTGGGCCTTGAGGCTCTTCCCCGAGTAATCCGTTTCCGCCTGAAGGCCCGTTTTCCTGAGATTGTGGAGAAGGCGGAAGGCGAAGGTTTCCGCCGCCGTTCCCAGGGTGGCGACGTAGAGGGACGGTTTCGAGGAAAACCGTGTCTCGTCGCCTGGAAGCATGGAAACGAGCCTTTCGAAGCCGATGGCGAAGCCGATTCCGGGGATATCAGGCCCCCCTAGTTCCTGGACCAGCCCGTCGTATCGGCCTCCCCCGGCGACGGCGTTCTGAGAGCCCAGGCTGTGACCGATGACCTCAAAAGCCGTTCTCTTGTAGTAATCAAGACCCCGGACCATCCGGGGATTGACCCGGAAGGGGACGGCCAGGGTATCGAGAAGGTTCTTGACTTTCTCGAAGTGATCGCGGCATCCGGCGCAGATGGAATCGAGAATGACCGGGGCTTCCCGGACCGCTTCCCCGCAGGTTTCCACCTTGCAGTCGAAAACCCGGAGCGGGTTGGTCTGGAGCCTTCTGCGGCAGTCGGGGCAGAGGCTTTCCTCCCTGTGGTCGAGAAAACGGACCACCTCTTCCCGGAAAACGGGGCGGCAGTCCGCACAACCCAGCGAATTGATCTCGAGATCCAGGTCTTCGATGCCCAGTTCGGAGAGAAACAGCATGAGCATGCTGATGAGTTCCCCGTCGATCCGGGGATCTTCGTAGCCGAGCATTTCCACGTTGATCTGGTGGAACTGGCGATAACGCCCCTTCTGGGGCCGCTCGCGCCGGAACATGGGGCCGATGGTGAAAAGTTTCGTCACCGGGTCCGTTTCAAAGAAATTGTGTTCGATGTAAGCGCGGATGACCGAAGCCGTCGCTTCGGGACGCAGCGTCAGGGATTCCTCACCCCGATCCACGAACGTGTACATTTCCTTTTCGACCACGTCGGTGGTTTCACCGATCCCCCTTCGGAAGAGGTCCGTCTTTTCGAGGATGGGGATCCGGATTTCCCGGACGCCGTAAGCGCCGAATATTTCACGGGCCTTTTCCTCGACGAACTGCCACTTTTCCGATTCGCCGGGGAGAATGTCCCTGAATCCCCGGATGGACGTAATCCGTTCCATGAGCCTTTCCGCAGAAACGGGGGAACCGCCGACAGGATTCCCCTGTTTAGTCGTCTGAATCGCTTGTTCAAATCGAGAGTAATTAACACAAATCCCTTTTAATTACAATCATGGCGATGGTGCAAAAAGCCTGGAAGGCGGCCCGAAGGAATTCACGGGGAGGCGCGGTCCAGGAAAGACGCCGTCCAAAGGCGCGTACCGTTGCTTTCGACGGTCACCGCCCCGTCGAGATCCGTCCGGTGCACAGCCGCCCCGATCTCATCATACCGGGCGAGGATATCGGACGAGGGAAAGCGGAAAGGGTTCTCGTACCCCAGGCTCATGATCACATGGCGGGGCCGGACTTTTTTCAGGAAGGGGCGGCAGCTGGAATGGGAAGACCCGTGGTGGGGGGCTAAAAGAACGTCGCTTTCGAGATCGCGGGCTTCCTGAAGGAGCTTTTTCTCCGCTTTTTCCGAGATGTCCCCGGGGAGGAGGAAGCGGACATTTTCGTGTGTGAGACGCAGGACCAGGGACCGGTCATTCGTCGTCGAGTCCGCCGTTTCCGGGACCAGCCCGGCAAGCGGCGCATCGGGATTGAGGAAGGAAACGGTGACACCGCCTATCGTGACGGGATCGTCCCGGGCGCTTCGTTTCCGGTACGGGATACCCCGTTTCTCGAGAAGCTCGAGAAAGAGACGGTACGTCCCGGTTTCCGCGGCCTCCCCGTTTGCCCACACTTCCCCGACCGCGAAATGATCGAGAATGTAGAGGAGCCCGTTCAGGTGGTCGTGGTGCGGGTGGGAGAGGACGACCACGTCCAGGGTCCGGATCTTTCGGGAGAGCAGGAAGGGGGCGACGACGTAGCGGCCCACGTCGAACCGGTTGTCGTGAAAGCCGCCCCCATCGACGAGCATGGCGGCCTTCCCGGGGAATTCCACGAGCGTGGCCGTGCCCTGGCCCACGTCGACGGCGGTGAGCCGCAAAGTTTCCCTTTCCGGCGCGGCGGGGAAAAATTGGACAAGGAGAAAAACGACGGCGACCCCGAAGCATCCGGTGGAGAGAAAGGGGAAAGACGCTTTTGGCCTTTGCGGCCCGGTCCGGCGCGCGAGAAAAACCCCCGCTAGAAGAAGCCCGTAGTAGAAAACGAGGGCCCAGGGGGCGGGGGTCGCCACGACGGGGGAAGAGAAGGAAAAGGCCGAAACCCATTTCGTGAAGGCAAGAACGGGGAAAAGGGTCCACGCGGCGGCTTTCAGAAAAAGGAGGGAGACCCAGGGACCCAGGGGAAGAAGAAAGACGGCGGCGAGGCCCAGGGGGAGGGTGGCGAAGCCGATGACGGGGACGGCGACAAGATTGGAAAGTAAGGAGACCGTCGAGAGGCGGTGAAACCAGATGGCCACGAGAGGAAGGGTTCCCAGGGTGGCGCCCATGGTGACGGCCGCGAGAAGAAGGATGTGCCGGGTTGCTCTTTCCGGGATCGGGGGGGTGGAATCGGTGGGCGTCCTGTCTTTTCGGGCCGGAAAAAGGCGGCTCCAGGCGGGGACCAGAAGGAGGATGGACGCCACGGCGGTGAAGGAAAGCTGAAAGGATGCGTCGAAGAGACCCGACGGGTCCGCCAGGAGGACCACGAATGCGGCGAAGGCCAGGACATTCAGGACCGATCTCGATTTGCCCAGGATGACGGCGAAGAGGAACAGGACCGTCATGACCGTGGCCCGGATGACGGGGACGCCGAGGCCGGCGATGAGAGCGTAAAAGACGACCGGGAGGAGGACGGCGGCGGCGGACAGGCGGAAGAGATTTCCCGTGAGGAGGATGGTTTCGGACCGCTTGAGAACGCTTTCGGCGAGAAAGAAGACGAAAAGCGCCACGAGGCCCACGTGAAGGCCCGATATGGCCAGGACGTGGGAGATCCCCGCGCGGTTGAAGCTCTCCCGGACGTCTTCGGGAAGACCCCGTTTTTTCCCGATGAGGAGAGCCTTCAGGAGGGCTCCTCTTTCATTTTTCTCGTGGACGTCGATAAAGGTGCCGACGCGGTCCCTCGTCCGTTCCACGAACGCCCGCAGGCCGTTTCCCCCGTTTCTCCGGACGAGGACGACCGACGGTCCGTCCCAGATGTGCCCCCGCAGGGCGATGCCCCGGGACAGGAGGAAACGCCGGTAGTCGAACCCGCCCGGGTTGTTGAAATTGCGGGGAATCTTCAGGGTCCCCCGGGTCCTCACCACGTCACCGTATCGAAAGGGCGCGCAGGGCTCCCGGACGGACAGGAGGACCCTGCCGCTCACGGGGGTGGGGACGCCGTCTTTCCAGATCGTCAGCGAAGAGAGAACCAGGTCCTTTCTGTCCGGTGATTCCAGAGGGTCCTCGGCGACCGTGCCTTCCAACACCCGGGCGGTGCCGTCGGCCCACGGGACGGCGGAGGGGAAATCGAGGTCCCTCTGGATGGCGGAGATTCCCAGGACCAGGAATCCGGGAAGGATGAAAAGCGTGAAAAGGGCCTTTTTTCGTTTCTTCAGGGACAGAAGGGCCGCCAGGAGGAAGACGCCGCCGGCCGCGAAAAAGACGGGCGGGACAGCGGGGCAGCGGGCGCCCAGGAGAATCCCGAGCATCAGGGCGATGACGATGGGAAGGAGCGGCAAGGTCATTAAAAAACCATTATTCATGAAAATTCCCGGCGTTCAAGAAAAATCGTTTCCTCTTTTTTCTGCCCATTGAAGACCGGGTCCTTTTTACTGTATAAGAAGACATGTGAAAACCTCCGGGGGCGAACACAGAGATTCCAAAACAAGGCACTTTTCCCGGGAATTCCATGATTTCATGATCCGCATCGTTACGAGGGAAAAGAAAAAGACGGAAGACCTCCTGGAAAAGGAGTGGCTCGAGACAAACGGCCTCGGCGGCTACGCCTCGAGTTCCGTCCTCAACTGTCACACCCGGAAGTACCACGGGCTCCTCGTTTCCCGTCTCGATGAACCGGCGGGGCGCTTCGTTCTCCTGTCGAAAGTGGAAGACGCCTTTTGCCGGGGAGACCGGACCTGGCCCCTGTCTTTGCACATGTACCGGGGCGCTTCACCGCCGGTGGCCGATTTTCCCCTTTCCGAGGTCGTTCTCGGGGCGGGTCCCTCATTCCGATACCGGTTCGACGGGGGCGGGCTGCGAAAGGAAATCGTCCTCTTGAATGAGAAAAACACCCTTGTCATCCGGTACGCCCTCGAGGCGGGAGCGCCGGGGGGTGTGCTCCGCATCCGGCCATTTCTGGCCTTTCGGGACATCCACAGTCTCATGAAGGAAAACGCCTTCCTGCGAGCAGAGACCACTCCCGGGGAAAACGGTTTTTCCATCAGGCCCTATGACGGAATGCCGCGCCTTTTCTGCCGCCTCGATCCTTCCCCGACTTTCTACTCCGAGCCGCTCTGGTATCGGAACTTCGCGTACCGGGAAGAGAGGGCCCGCGGGTTTCCCTGTCACGAAGACCTCTTTACCCCCGGTGTTCTCGAGGCCCCCCTGCTGCCCGGGGAAGAAGCCTTTTTCATGGCCTCCCTGGCGGAAGAGATTCCCCCCCCGAAAGCACTCTGGCAGGGTGAAGTGGGGAGAAGAAAGAATCAAGCCCTCGAAACAAAGGGTAAAAAAATAAATAAAAAAATAAATCTGTCCCCTTTTTTGGGGGGGGCGGGGCAGTTTCTGATCCGGGACGGGGCGGGACGGCGGGCCGTCATCGCGGGATACCCCTGGTTTTACGTATGGGGCCGGGACACCCTCATCAGCCTTCCCGGGCTCACCTTCTGCCTGGGCCGGGTCGCGGCGGGCCGGGAAATTCTGCTCAGGCTCGGGGAACAGAGACGGGACGGCCTTCTGCCCAACTGCCTCTCCGAGACGGGAACGCCGGCCTACAACACCGCCGACGCGTCTCTCTGGTATTTCTGGTGCGTCCAGAAATTCCTCGAGACGACGGGGGACCTGGAGACCGTGAGAGGCCTGTTCTGGCCCGTTCTCGCCGATCTCGCCCGGGGATACCTGGAGGGGCGGGCCGAGGGCATCCGGTTCCTGGAAAACGGCCTTCTTTCCGTGGGGGATTCGGAAACCCAGCTGACCTGGATGGACGCGGCGGTGGCAGGAAAGCCGGTGACCCCGCGAAACGGCTGTCCCGTGGAAATCAACGCCCTGTGGTACAATGCCCTGGCTTTCCTGGAACAGCTGTCGGAAGCTCTCGGAGAGCCGCTATTCTTCGACGGCCGGGCCCTGCTGTCCCGGGTCGAGGCGTCCTTTCTTTCCCTTTTCGCCCTTCCCGGGGAGGGATACCTGGCCGACACGGCGGATCCCGTCACCGGGCGCCGGGACAGGTCCCTGCGGCCCAACCAGATCTTCGCCCTGTCCCTGCCTTTCCCGGTCCTCCGGGACCGGGGCCTGGGAAAGCGGGTCGTGGAAACGGTGACGGAGGAACTGCTCACGCCGTTTGGCCTGAGAACCCTGTCTCCCCGGGACCGGGCCTACCGGCCCGTTTACGCCGGGGGACCGGAGGAGCGTGACGGCGCCTACCACCAGGGCACGGTGTGGCCCTGGCTCAACGGGCATTACGGGGAAGCGCTGCTCCGTTTTTCCGATGACGGGGATGCGGCCCGGGGCCGCCTGTCGCGGCTGCTCCGGAACCTGACGAAACACCTTTCCGACGCCGGGCTGGGGACGGTGTCGGAGATCTTTGACGGGGACAGTCCCCATCGGCCCCGGGGATGCATCGCCCAGGCCTGGAGCGTCGCCGAGACCATCCGCCTGGCCGTTCTTCTCGGGAAAACAGTTGAAGCGGAGGCCGGCGCCCCGCCCCTGTAACGGCGGCGGCGCAACGGTCAGCGTGTTACCCTGTGACAGGGAGGTTCGGGAATGACGGAAAACAACGACGTCCGGCACCTTTTCGAGGTGAGCTGGGAAGTGTGCAACAAGGTCGGCGGCATCAACACGGTGATCCGGACGAAGATCCCGAGCGCCCGAAAGCGTTTCGGCGACAACTACATCCTCATCGGCCCCGATTTCGGCAACAACGCCGAATTCGAGGAGACGACGGAGGATCTCTGGCCGCCGATCACGGAGGAGCTGAAGAAAAGGAACCTCACCTGCCGCTGCGGCCGATGGACCGTCGAAGGGCATCCCCGGGTGATTCTCGTGGGAAACGTCTGCAAATACCCCCAGAGCGAGCTCCTTTTTCAGCTCTGGCAGGATTTCGGCGTCGACTCCATCCGGGGGAGCTGGGACTACATCGAGCCTGTTCTGTACAGCACCGCTTTCGGGGAGGCCGTGGCCGTTCTCTACGACCGGGTGGTCGGCGAGGGAGGGAAGGCCGTCGCCCAGTTTCACGAGTGGATGATGGGAGCGGGACTGCTCTACGTGAAGAAGCACGTTCCCGAGGTCGGCACGGTCTTCACCACCCACGCCACCGTCCTCGGGCGCTCCCTCTGCGGCAACCGGGTCGACATCTACAGCGACATGGAAAGCTTTTCCCCCCGGGAGATGGCCGCCAGGATGAACGTGGAGGCGAAGCACTCCCTCGAGTCCATCACCGCCAGGGAGTGCGACTGCTTCACCACGGTGAGCGAGATCACGGCGAAGGAAGCCGCCCATTTCCTCCAGAGGGCCCCCCAGGTCGTCCTTCCCAACGGCATCAACATCGACGCCATCCCGGACCTGAACGTCCACCGGCAGATCTTCGACAACCGCCGGCAGAAGCTCTTCGATTTCGCCTCGACCTTCCTGCAGCGGCGCCTGGACCCCCGGCGTTTTCGGGTGTTCCTCATTTCGGGACGGTACGAGTTCTTCAACAAGGGCATCGATCTTTTTCTCGAATCCCTGGCGGCGCTGAACCGGTCCCTGAAGGCCCAGGGGTCGGCGGAGGAGATCGTCGCCCTCGTGTCCGTCATCGGCGGCCACTACGGGATTTCCGCGGAGACCCAGCAGATCATGAGAGGCCAGGACGTTCAGCGCGCGGGGATCACCCGGGTCTCCACCCATCAGCTCCACGACCCCCAGCGGGACCCCATCTGGAACAAGTGCAACGCCGAGGGCCTCTTGAACGTGCCCGAGGACCCCGTTTCCGTCATTTTCATGCCCGTTTATCTCGACGGCTACGACGGGCTTCTCAACATGCCCTATGAGGAAGTCCTTTCGGGCTGTGATCTCGGGGTTTTCCCCTCCTACTACGAGCCCTGGGGGTACACCCCCCTCGAGTGCGCCGCCTGGGCCGTCCCCACGGTGACGACGAACCTGGCCGGCTTCGGGCTCTGGGTGAAAAACCATTTCGAAAACGGGAACCGGGGGGTCCTCATTCTCGAGTACCAGGGAAAATCCCACGACGACATCGTGAAAAACCTGACCGATCACATGGCCCGGGTTCTCCTGTGGCCGGAGGAAGAGCGGAACGGTCAGAAGAAAAAAGCCCGGGAAATCGCCGAAAAGGCCAACTGGAAACATTTCTACCCCTATTACCTGGAAGCCTACGAGCTGGCCGACCATGTGACGGCGGACCGCCGGTATGCCTACGACTCGAGCGCCTACGGGCGGGAATTCGCCTTCACCGGGGCCGACGCCACGTCGCCCCGCTTCCGGAGCTTCACCGTGGTGCCCGAGATGCCGGAAAAACTGGGCCGCCTGTGGGACCTCGCCCGGAACCTCTGGTGGTCGTGGAACCCCGGGGTCCGGGAACTCTTCGAGTACATGGACCCGAAAATGTGGACACGGCCCGAGGGAAATCCCGTGGACCTTCTCGAGCGGGTCAGCCTGGAGGACATCGACGGCCTGACCAGGGACACGGCCTTCATGGATCTCTACGAGAAAACCGTGGCCGTTTTCGACCGGTTCATGGGGAAGCGGGACGGCGAGGGAAGCGCCGACCAGGTCTTCCACGAGGCCTGTCCGGTGGCCTACTTCTCCACCGAGTTCGGCCTTCACGAATCCATGCCCGTCTACTCGGGCGGCCTGGGAATCCTGTCGGGGGATCATCTGAAAACGGCGAGCGACCTCGACATCCCCATGGTCGGGGTGGGCCTTCTCTACAAGAGCGGCTATTTTTTCCAGACCCTCGACCGGGAGGGGAACCAGGTGGCCCTGTACCCGGAGAACGACTTTTCCCGGATGCCCGTCCGGACGGTGGAAAGAAACCCCGGAGAGCCCCTGAAGATTCACGTCGACCTGCCGGGGCGGAAGCTCTATGCCCAGGCCTGGAAGGTGAACGTGGGCCGGGTCCGGCTTTATCTCCTCGACACGGCCGTTCCGGAAAACAGCAAGCAGGACCAGCAGATCACGTCGCGGCTTTACGGCGGGGACAGGCGCCTTCGCATCGAGCAGGAAATCATGCTCGGGATCGGGGGGGTGAGGCTCCTTCGGGCCCTGGGCATCCGTCCCGCCGTCTATCACCTCAACGAGGGTCACAGCGCCTTTCTCCTGCTGGAGCGTATCCGGTGGCTGATGAAGGAGAAGGGGCTCAACTACTACGAGGCCCGTGAAGTGGTGAAGGCCCGGTCCGTCTTTACGACACACAGCCCCGTGGAGGCGGCCAACGAGCGGTTCGACGAGGGGCTGATCAAGCACTATTTCGCCGATTACGTGAAAGACCTGGCGATCTCCTGGGACATGTTCTGGGAACTCGGCCGGGACGTTCCCGGGGAGAACCGCCCCTTCCAGATGACCATCCTGGCCTTCAAGCTGTCATCCTTCGCCAATGCCGTCTCCGCCCTTCACGGGGAGGTCTCCCGGAAGATGTGGAAGCACGTGTGGTCCGGGTTCGACGAGACGGAAACCCCCATCCTGAGCGTGACCAACGGCGTCCATGTCCCGTCCTGGATCGCCGAACCCATGAGGAATCTTTTCGAGGAGCGTTGCGGTATCGATTTCCAGGGAGGGACCCTGGACGACCGGGCGATCTGGGGGAAGGTCGACGGCATTCCCGACGGCGCGCTGTGGGACGCCCACTGCCGCCTGAAGGAGGACCTGACGGCGTTCCTCGGGAAAAAAATGGCGGAGAACTACGAAAGGGAAGGCCTTTCGCCCCGCCTGATCAGGAGAAAAATCGACAGCCTGAACCCCAAGGCCCTCATCATCGGGTTCGGAAGGCGCTTCGCGGCGTACAAGAGAGCCTCCCTCGTCTTCAACGACCCCGACCGGCTCCAGGCCATCCTGGGGGACGAAGAGAAGCCCGTTCAGATTCTCTTCGCCGGAAAGGCCCATCCCAACGACGGCGAGGGAAACGCGATTCTGAAGGAAATCTACCGGCACACCATGGACGAGCGGTTTATCGACCGGGTCTTCTTCCTGGAAAATTACGACATGCACATGGCCCGCACCGTCGTCCAGGGGGTGGATGTGTGGCTCAACAACCCGCTCCGTCCCCAGGAGGCGAGCGGAACGAGCGGCATG
>Ga0209605_1004691_pt1 | contig 11044 bp, 1 predicted proteins | sample AD_UKC035_MetaG_FD_184408 | JGI IMG/M metagenome (GOLD analysis project Ga0209605, IMG submission 184408) | Active sludge microbial communities of municipal wastewater-treating anaerobic digesters from USA - AD_UKC035_MetaG (SPAdes) (version 2) | ecosystem: Engineered > Bioreactor > Anaerobic >...
TCCAATTCGGCGCGCTCAGTAGCGCTCAGGGTTAAGGTACGGCGTGCGGTCATAGCTATTCACCTCCGCGCCTATTCTACCACTATTACCGATTTATTTTTTTAATGTTCATAAGCCGCTTTCAGGAAGGTATTTTTTTCGTTGGCGGGCGCAGCCCGCCAACGAAAAAATACTCTTCAAACCGCGCCTTTAGGCGCAAATCGCGGGCCAAAACGAATTTTCGGATAGATTCTTAGTGCAAGATCATTCAAGATATTCACGCCTTTTTATCTTATGATGGAACCAGTATACTATTTTTCGCAAAGGGGCCATACGCAATGTTTGAACAAATCGAGCAAGGAAAAGTCGTAACGATTGATAACTCCCCTGAAAAAAAGAGGGAGTTTCACGCAAAGGCGCAAAGCCGCAAAGATTTTTAAGATCGGACTAAATTTTATAACGTAAACTACGATTTTCAATAAAGAATATGAAGATTGCTCTGCATTTTCCTTGGCGTCTTTGCGCCTTTGCGTGAAATAGTTAGTTTCTTCAGCCGAGTCATGACTGCCTACAAATGAATTCGCGGACTGGTACAGAAAATCCGTGGAAAACGGGTTAACAACAGGATGTGAAGCCGGCATTGGTTGCGCAAATCTTACCTTAATCACAAATTTCCTTGCATTTGCGCCCATTTGAAATTGGACGACAATGCTGTTTATATCTAACTTAGGAGGTCTGTATGAAGCGCGCGGTAGACAAACGGTTATTTAACGGGACCGCTTTGATCGGTATTATATTGGTCATGCTGTTATTAACCAGTCCTCTGGCGACAGCATTGACGGCTTCACCTGCCGATGAAGTCAATGCGGCCTGGAAACGGGCCACGGAAATCGGCGTTTATCACTACCGCACCAGCATCATCCAGACCACCTGGCCCACGGCGCGGTTGGAGAATATGGGCCGCAGTAGTACGGAACAACGCTTTTATATAGAAGGTGAAGCCGACCGGACGAACCAGAAGCTCGCGCTCAAGCTCTGGGCCGATGAGGGCCGGACAACTTCGGACCAAGGAGCGGTCGAGATCAAGGTAGAGGAAGGCAAGACGTGGGGCCGAAGCGGCGCGGATGGCGCGTGGCAGGAAGTGGATGGCGCAACCACGCTCTTTGCGCCCAACCAGGATTTGTTGACCTATCTCGTCGCGGCCAAGAATGTTGAGCGGCTGCCGCTCGAAGCGCGGGCCGGCATAACGCTGACCCGGTATAGTTTTGAGCTGGATGGCCCGGTGTTCGCGCAGTATATGCGGGATCAGATGGAAGTGGAGATGCAACGGCGGGGGGAATTGCCGCCGAACGTGAGCTTGCAAACGGCGACGCTGTACGCTGAGATGACCGGGGAAGGCGAAATTTGGTTGGATGGAGCAGGGTTGCCCGTGCGGCAACTTATCCACGCGCAATTCCCGCCGGCGTATGCGGAGCAGATTGAGGTGCAAATCACCACAGATTTCGCGCAATGGGGTGGAGTTGTTGCAGATGCAGCCGGCGGCGGGCGGCCAGCTTTGGCCGCGACTGCGCGGCGCGCGTTAAGCGCGGAGTGGGGTATGGTAGCGGTCTGCGCCGGGCTAACGTTGCTTATGATACAGCATTGGAACACCCGACGGGCCTACCGGTGGTTCGCGCCGGTGATGATTGTCGCCTTATTGTTGGGGCCGGCGCTACAGGCGCAGCAGGTCCATGCTTTTTATGAAGACCAACACGCCCGGCAAGTGCGCTACGAGCAGCAACGCGCGGAGCAGGAACAGGCGGAGGCATTGGAGGCGGAGCAGCAGCACGTCACTTTCAATCCTGCCGTGTCGCCGTTGGAGCAGGCGCAGCAACAACGCGCGGCGGAGGCGGCGACGGCCAACCTCGTGCTAACGATGGCGGGGCTGAATCAAGCGCAATCGGTCACGGAGATAGCGCAGACGACGGCCAGCAACGATACAGATAGCGATGGCGATGGATTGGGCGACCAGTTGGAGCAACGGATCGGCGCCAATCCGAGCCATCCTGATACCGACGGCGACGGGCTGAACGACGGCATCGAATATAACGAACTCGGCACGGATTTCACGACGGCGGATACGGATCAAGACGGCATCCAGGACGGCGTAGAGGCCCAGGGATTCCTCGGCGGGGATGGCCGGCGCTGGTATTTGAACCCTCTGGATCCGGATACCAACAAAGACAGTCGCGCCGATATGCTGGAATGTCCCGACTTGCTCGGCGTGACCCTGGCGGCGGTGGGCAATCTGCGTTGTGCGGATACCGACGGCGATAATACGCCCAATCCGTTTGATCTGGATGACGACAATGACGGCGTGCCGGATAAAGCCGATTTATCGCCAGAGGTCGCGCTAGGCGGCGGCTGGCAGAACGGTCAAGTGCGCGGGCTGGACGGGCAAACGTTTAGCCTGATTTTGGACAGTCTGACGCCGAACAAGCCGGTCTTTGTAGATTTCCAGGTGCGCCCGGTTAATCCCAATCACTTGTGGTACTCGCTCAGCATGTTGGATTGGCCGACTGAAGATCGCGAAGGCCAGGTGCGCCGGATCTCCGATAGCACGTTTGCCACGTACAACCAGGCGCACAATCAGCCTAGCACGGCGCAGGATGCGAATGGGGATATGAAGCTCACGCCAATGTTGGAAATCCGCATCCCCTTCCAGCAGGGACGCTATGGCAACCTGCCGGTCAAGGCGGGCGCGCCGGCGATTACACCGGCGACGGCAGTCAACGACTGGTTGGATACCGCCCAGACCGACAACTTCGGCATCGCGGTCAAGAAGCTGAATGAGCAAGGTGATTTGGCAGTCTACGTGCCGCTCAACGTCGTGCGCGATCCGGTCAGCAAAAGCCCGGTCGCGTTCGCGGGGCGGATGCTCTACTGGCTGCAAGATGCCAGCTTCGGTCAGGCGCATCGCGCGCGGTTGGTGTGGCTGGTCAGCGCGCTGGTGGATGTGTGTACCATAGCCACGAGCAATGTGAACTATGACACGCTGTGCCAAGATCCGGCGAACTGGACGACCGAGATTCAGACCGTGCAGGGCTATTCCGACGATTGGTACTTGACCGGGCTGGAAGTGCGCGAGGATCACGGCCTGAAAGTGGGCGTGCTGTTTGAAAATCCCGACCTGCCCCCCCGCGCCGATGGCTACGAGAGCGATCTGTGGACGATGGCGCAAGACCTGGAACAAACCTTCCTGGGCGGACGGCAGGTCAACGGCACGCGCGATATTACGGTAGATGAGATTAAGCGCCGGTTCGATAGTGAGAGCAACGGCGGCGTAGACACCATCACGCGCTGGGGTTTCCCGCCGAACGCCTTCCGCGTCGCCACCTATACATTCAGTTCCCAAGCCGATGTGGGGTATATGGCGAAGACCTACACGCGGCAGATTTTGACGGATTACTTTATATCTGGCGGGCAGATTAAAGTTGCCGATCCCACTTTGTTATTTGTCCGCGAGGAGAAGTACCGGATAGCCACGCTGGATATGAGCGCGGCGGTGGTGCAGGCCGGGCCGCAGAGCCAGGGTATGATCGTCGGCACGCAAGCGACCATCCGCATGGATCCGGCGCAGATTCCACAGCAAGTGTTGGCCGGCATGAACTGGGCCCCCTATCGTTACACCAACAATGCGTGGGAGCCGTATCCCATCGCGGAGTATTGGACGAAAGAAATGCAGCCGACGTTCGAAACGCTCTTCAAAAGTGAGCCGGGCGGCAAGGAGGCCGAGGCCAACAAGGGGCGCGTGGCGCTGGCGCAGAATTACTATATGGCGATGCTCACTGGTGCGGCGGCGCTTGTCGAAAAAGACGGGCGCGCGCAAACCAAACTCGAACCGCAGTTGAATACCGACGTGAAACTGGATGCGTACTACACCTACGCCAAGACCGCCGGCTCCGGGGTGGTATCGGCGGCACGTTTTGTGTACGATTTTATTGATCGCGTCGTCAAGGGATATAAAATGGCGAACCTCAGCGTTGGGGATAGCGCCAGCATGAAAATTCTCGTCGCCTTAGGCAGTGTCCAGGAACATGGCATCAAGGGACTGCTGCCAGGCTTCCTGCAATCGCTTTTGAACAAGCTCTCTTTCAGAGCGCAAGGTATTGTAATCGGCCTGGTTATTATCGCTGCCGGGGTGTACGTGGCGGCGGCGGCAGTGCTGTGGTTGGTGGGCAAGTTAACCGGCAACCAGGTCATTCAAGCCATCGCCGATTATATGTTCCAGGCTATTTCAGGACTTTTCACGGCTCTGGGGCTGGTCAGCAGCGCGGTGGAGATGTTTAAGGGCATAGCAAATGTCATCAAAGGAATAGCCGCCGGTATCTCGAAAGTGGCGGTGGTCGTCGCCATCATTACGCTGGTGCTGACGGTGGCCTTCGCTGTGGGGTTGTTCGTCTTTGAATGGATCAGCTCCGGCTGGACGATTGGTTCGATAGAGTGGCTACAGGCACTGCGCGGCGCAGTCGCCGCAGTGTTGGCGGCGGTCATCATGTTAGCCATTGGACTGATTCCTTACGTAGGGCCGTTCATTGTCGCCTTAATCGGGGCCTTCGACTTTGTGGTCAAACTGGTCTGCAAAATCGGCAACTTGCAAGGGGAGGTGTGCGCGGGCATCGCCGGGATGTTGCAACAAGACATCGCCGAGTGGTTGAAACGCACGGGACTGTTCAGCAGTTTCTCGTATGTAATGATAGATTACGCCGGCCGGTTGCAAATCAACGGCCTCAAGATGAGCCTGGATAATCCCGATAAGGGGCTAGTTGTAGGAAACAAAGTTTCCATTGAGGCCGATGTCACGACCAATTTATATATCAATCCAACCTCGATGGCTTTCTATGCGCGCCCGATCTCCGGGGTAGATGATCGGGTGCGCCAATCGGTGTTCAGCTACCAGGTGACGCCGATCTCCACCACACAAATTCACGCTAAGTTGGCGTTAGGGCAGATGAATACCCTCTGGACTTTCAATCTGCCCCCGTGCGCCGGACTAGAGAACGATTACGAGGCGTTAGCGAAATGCGTTGGGGATTATCAAAATCGTGCGCCGTATTATGGTCGGGGGGATGAGGCGCGGATCCTCAATCGCTTTACGCGCACGCAGCCTATTGTGGCACGTAATGTCATCACCTTGACGCGCGCGGGGTTAAATCAACCGGCCCCGCTGTATGTAGTTGAAGGGTTCGTCATCCCGACCGAATCGGCTTGGGGCGGCGGCTCGATGGCGCGGAGCACGCCCGTGAATTTGAAGCTCAAATTCGATGTGTTCCCCGCGACGCTGGACGAATTCTACACCCTGGTCAGTCGCGGCAACAACAGCGCGGCGCTGGCCTGGGATAGCCGTTTCCCCACGCTTTGCGATGCGGATGGCGATAGCCTGCGTAGCGTGGCCTGCGCCGGCAATGATCCCAACGACCTCGCGCCCGACAACGACGGCGACGGCCTGAGCGACTTTGTGGAAATGCAGGCGGGTTCCAATCCCGCCCACGCCGATGTGGACCAAGATGGCTTGACCGATTACTGGGAGACCACCTATCACACCAATCCCTGGAACGCAGATAGCGACGGCGACGGGTTGCGCGATGGTGCGGAAACCACCGGCTGGGCCTACACGTATGCGCCGGGATTGCAAACATGGGTCACCTCAAATCCCTTGAGCGCGGATAGCGACAGCGACGGCATCTTCGACAAGCAAGAACAGGTCTACGGCTTCCATCCACAGATGCCCTCTACGGGGAAAATTGTCTCGATTGTTTCGCAGATTGACGATGCCGATGGCTATGTCAAGCCGGGACAAACCATTGCCTACGCCGCCACGATTGCAAACAACTTGAACGACCGCTACGCGCGCGGGCTGTTGGAGGTGGCGTTGCCCGTAGCTGTACAAAATAGCAGCCTGGCCTCCCAGGTGTACACCCTCAAGCCGCGCGAGTCCGCGACGGTGCAAGGGCAGATTCGCGTGGATCCCAATGTACAAACCTCGCAATGGGTCAACCTGACCAATCGCGCTGGGGCGATTCTCACCGATATGCGGCAGGAGACCGAAGCGCGGAGTCTGTGGCTACACCTGGATGAGAACGCGGGCAGTTCGCTCTTTGTGGATGCTTCGCTGTGGGGGCGGAACGGCGGCTGTATGTTGGTGAACGGCGTCCCGCGCCAGTGTCCCACCGCCGGCGACGTGGGCTATATCGGGCAGGCGGTAACGTTTGATGGCAGCACCCGGTACATCCGCCTGCCCGACGCCGCTACACTCGGCTTGCGGGATAGCAGTTTCACTGTCATGGCCTGGGTCAAATTCAACAATGTGGGCGGCGACCTGCCCGTGTTGGGCAGTGTGGATGTGGGCGTGAATCAAGGGCTACATCTGATGATTCGCAACCAGAAGCCGTATATGGGCTTTTATGGCAATGACATGGCCGGTAACGCCACCCTGACGCCGTACACCTGGTATCACCTCACCTGGCGGTACGATAAGGGCAAGGGCGAGCAGGCCATTTTTGTAGATGGCGTGTTGGATGCCGCGCAAACCGGGCACAACCCGTTCCAGGGCAGCGGGAATCTCTATGTCGGACGCGCCTTCGACACCTTCTTTAACGGCATGCTCGATGAAGTCGAAATCTACCCCCGCGCGCTGACCGCCGAGGAAATCGCCAGCCGACTCAAAGCCCCCGTCTTGGATCTGGCTTTCGATGACTCGCTCTTTGACCGCTCTTATCACAAACACGGCGCGGCGTATCCGATGGATAACTACCCCGATTTCCCCTACACCCGCAACGGCAGCCGCACCGTCCAGTTCAACCGGACGCAATGGTTTGAAATTCTGGGCGACAGTTCGCTGGATATGAGCAAGGGCACCGGACGTTTCAGTATGGCGATGTGGATTTACCCGGAATACGTAGACCACTGGACCAGCTTCCTGGGTAAAACTACGCCGAACTCGAATGTAGAGTATCTCTATCCCACCCTGTCTTACTACGATAGAACCCTCCGGGTAAGTTTTGGCGATGGCAGCGATGGACAGTCGCCATGCAATTACGTAACCGATAACAATGTATTAACGCTGAATAGCTGGCAGCATCTCATCGTCACCTTTGATGGCGGGCAGTTTGTGATCTACCGCGATGGGCAGCGGGTGGCGGCGGGCGCCGGCTCCTGCGGCGGGCGCAAACCCACGCCGGGGCACAACTTCTACCTGGGACGCTCCAGCCGCGCCGCGCGGATTACATTCCACTACGTCAACGTTACCGGGTGGGAAGCTGGCTCGTGGGGCTCGGAATATCGTCTGTGGGTCCGCCCCTTTGGACAGGAATGGGCCGAAGTGTGGACGAAGAATGGCGTCTCCGGCGGCGAGACCTGGATTAACCAAAGCTACGACTTTTACAGCGATTATGATATAGCGTACACCTTCCGCCTGTGGGAAGATGACTGGTTGTTTGATGATGGGTGGCCCGCCGATGACGAGCTGGTGGGGAGAGATGTTAATAATAGAACCGTCTGGGACTATCAAGGGTTCCCTTACCGCGGCGATAGTGATGGGGGCACGCTCTACGTCACTCTCCAAACCAATTTCTTCAAAGGCAGCCTGGATGACATCCGCATCTACCGCTACGCGCTCTCCGAGGTGGAAGCACAAGCCCTGTATCGGGGACAGACGCAGACCTTGCGCCTGCAATTCGATGAAGCGCCCGGCGCCACCCGGTTCGCCGATAGTTCCGGCAGTATGAACGACAGCGCGTGCGCCGGGAATACCTGTCCCGATACCGGCTTGCCCGGCCGCGCCAATCAAGCCGCGCGCTTTGATGGCAGCAACGACTACATCCCCCTCAAGCGGGCCGCGAAACTAGGGTTATACGATAGCAGCTTTACCGTCATGGCCTGGGTCAAGTCCGGCGACTTGAGCAGCGATCAGCCCATCCTGGGCACGCTAGAAGGCGTGACCAATCAAGGGCTACATCTCATAATCCGCAACGCCAAGCCCTACATGGCCTTCTGGGCCAATGATACCAGTGGCAACACTACGCTCTCCCCCAATACCTGGTATCACCTGGCCTGGAAGTACGACAAGACCACCGGGGAGCAAGCGCTCTTCGTCAACGGGGTACTGGATACCGCCCAGGCCGGACATACTCCTTTCATGGGAACCAACATGGTGTATGTAGGGCGCGCTTACAGCAGCTATTTTAACGGCTTGATTGACGACCTGATTATCGTCAATGGCGCGCTCTCCACCGCCGAAATCCAGCAGGCGATGGCGGAATCCCCCCGGCTCAATCTGCATCTGGATGAAGCGCTCGGCGCAACGACGTTTGTAAACGCCTCCAATCTAAGTACGGGCGGCAGTTGCAGCGGCGAACAATGTCCCCAGGCCGGTACGCGCGGCCAGATACGCGAAGCCGCCGTCTTCGATGGTGTGGACGATGCACTCACGCTCAGCGCGGCGACGACCCTCGGCTTAAACAACAGCAGCTTCACCGTAGCCGCCTGGGTCAACGCCAAAGATTTGAGCGGCGACCGGCCCATTCTCGGCGGGACAGAGGCGACGACCAATCAGGGACTCCACCTGGTGCTGCGCAATCACAAACCCTACATGGGCTTCTTAGCCAATGATACCGCCGGCAATACCGCACTTGCGACGAACACCTGGTATCACCTGGTCTGGCGCTATGACGCCGCCAAACAAGAACAAGCCATCTTCGTCAATGGCGTGTTAGATGCGGCGCAGACTGGTCATGCGGCCTTCCAGGGTACGGGAACCGTGTATCTGGGGCGCGCCTTCGCTACTTACTTCAATGGCTTGATGGATGAAGTCGCGGTCTACAACCAATCGCTCAGCGATCAGGCCATCCGGCAACTGTACGACTATCAAGCCGCCTGGTTTGATACCACCTACGCCCATCCCCTCATCGTGGATACGCAGTACCCGGAGGTGCGGCTGGTGACGCCCGCTTACCTCGCGTTGAAAGATACCGTGCTGGCGATTGAAGCGCGCGGGCCGCAATCAGGCATTGCGACGGTCGAATACAATACCGGCGCCGGTTGGTTGCCCGCCACCCGCGATGGGCAGGTGTGGCTATTCACCTACCGGCCTGATGGGGCTGGCAATCGCACCCTCCAGGCGCGCGCCACCGATAACGGCGGGTGGGCCAGCACCGATACCAAGACCGTTATTGTAGATAATGCGCCGCCCGACGTAACCTTGGATAGCGCGCTGACCCAGGCCGTCCAGGTCCCCGCCGCCCAAAATCAAGCGTGGAAACTGCATCTAAACGGGACCGCCGCCGACGCCAGCAGCGGCATGACGCAACTGGGTGTGACCCTGTTGGATGCTGCCAATACCATAGTGGGAAACCCGCAAGTGATCGCCGTGAGCAACGGCGCGTGGGCCGTGGATTACCCGTTTGCCGCGCAGCCTACGGGACGGTACACCGTCCAACTGGATGCGGTAGATGCCGTCGGCAATGCCCGGCGCGTCAGCGTAGGCGGCCTGCTGGTGGATGGTTCCGCGCCAGTGCCCGAAATCACCTACACCGGGCCAGTCGCGCAGGTCATCAGCGGCGTAGATCTGGCCCGCCCCATCCTGCAAGGCACGGTGTTGGATGCGCCCTATCCTGCCGATCCCGCCTTGCATCTGGCCTTTGAAGAAGCGCCAGGTGGGACGTTCTATGATGGGTCAATGAACCATCTGCCCGCGACGTGCTCCGGCGCAACCTGTCCGACCAGCGGCCCCGGCAAATACGGCCTGGGCTTGCAATTCGATGGCGTGGACGATTACGTGAAAGCGGGCGACATAGCGACAAAAAATCGGTTTACCCTGAGTGCGTGGGTATATCCCACCGGCGCCGGTTCCGGCGCGGCGGGCATCGGCGGTATGATCATTAACCGGGAAGGTGAGTACGAAATCGCCCGGTTTGCCGATGGCTCACTGCTGTGGGCCATTAACAACGTCAACAAGACGTGGGACTGGGTGGACACCGGCTACGATGTTCCGCTCAATCAGTGGACCCACATCGCGCTCGTCTACGACGCCGGGCAGGTTAACACGTATGCGAATGGCGCCTTAGTCCATGCCGCCTTCACCAGTGCGGGCGACATTGGCGATTGCGATCCTGCAAACAACGAACTGCGGATCGGCGGGCGCAGCATCGCGCCGCAGAACTGGGCCGGTTGGATAGATGATGTGGTGATTTACGACTATGCCTTGAACGCGGCTCAGGTGCAGGCCATGGCGCATCCCGCCAGCACCGGCATCACGCAAGTCGAGATTGGCTTTGAACATACCTATAAAGCCGCCAGCCGCCTGCTCGACCTGCCCTTTGACGAGGCCGTCGGCAGCAGCCACTTCACCGATCTCGCCAGCAACGCGGCGGCGAGTTGCGCCGCGCCGACCTGCCCCATCGCCGGACAGCCGGGCAAGTACGGGACAGCTTTGCAATTTGACGGCGTGGATGACTACGTGAACCTCGGTACGGCCGGCTATATGGGCACAGATAGCCAGATGACGCTGAGTGCGTGGGTCTACCCTACCGACGCCGGTTCTGGCGGGTGGGGCAGCGGCGGCATCATCCTCAACCGCGAAAGCGAGTACGAAATTGCCCGGTTTAGCGACGGTTCGCTGAATTGGGCCATCAATAATGTCAACCAACCCTGGTATTGGGTAGACACCGGCTACGATGTACCGCTCAATCAATGGACGCACATCGTGCTGGTGTATGACGCGGGGCAAGTCAGCACCTACGTCAACGGCGCGTGGATTCATTCGGCTTACACCGGCGCTGGCGGTATGGGCGGCTCCACGGCCACGGATTTGCGGATCGGCGGACGCAGCATCGCACCACAGAACTGGGCCGGGCGGCTGGATGACATCCGCATCTACCGGCGCGCGCTGGACGCCGCCGAAATCCAGGAACTCGCTCAGACCAACAACGGCTACGCCACCCAATGGTACCCGGTGACGCTGCTTCTGCCGTCGCAAACCTTCACCCGTTGGGCCTTCCAGACGCCCGCCGGACTCGAAGGCCCCTAC
>Ga0209605_1004693_pt1 | contig 11039 bp, 11 predicted proteins | sample AD_UKC035_MetaG_FD_184408 | JGI IMG/M metagenome (GOLD analysis project Ga0209605, IMG submission 184408) | Active sludge microbial communities of municipal wastewater-treating anaerobic digesters from USA - AD_UKC035_MetaG (SPAdes) (version 2) | ecosystem: Engineered > Bioreactor > Anaerobic >...
CGGTTCGCTCGGCAATCCAGCCGGTGCCAATCTCGGCGAACCGGGTACGGCGGTGCTGACCATCATCGATGATGAGAACCCCTCCACCTGTCTGGTGCAATTTACGGCAGTTGAGTATGCTGTGGATGAGGCGGCTCTGTCAGCCAGCATTACCGTTATGGTTCAACCGGCGGCTCAATGTGCCGCAGGGCTGAGCGTGGATTATGCCACCAGCGATGGCACCGCTGCTGCTGGAGCGGATTACACAACGGTCAGCGGCACACTGACTTGGGCGGCCGGCAATACCGGCTCACAAATGTTCAGCATTCCACTGCTGGATGACAATTTGGTTGAAGGCAACGAGTCGGTGATCCTGGCGCTCAGCAATCCCTTGGGAGCCATCCTGGGCTCCCCGGCCAGTGCCGTGCTGGTCATCCGGGAGGATGATATCGCTCAATACATCTACTTGCCGATTATCCTGAAATAATGACGCGGGTATGGACCGGGGTGGCCGATCGGCTGCCCCGGTCAAATGTATTTACTGGCATCGTGTGCCCGGTGCTGGTGCACTTCGTTCCATCCCAGTGCACCCAGTACAATCAACCCGCCGAGGATCAATCCGGGCAGCCTGACCGTTTCACCAAACACCAGAAGCGAGACCAGGACCGAGAGGGGCACCTTTAAATTATTGAAGATGGCCAGCGCACCGACGTTAACACGCCGCGCCCCAATATTCCACAGGAAGAACCCCACTCCCGAGGCCACCGCGCCCAGATAAATCAGCGTCCCGACCTGTTTGGCACTCAGTGTCAGGTCCGGCCAGGGTGTGAACAGCGCCGCCGCCAGCCCGGTTGCCAGCGCCCCACCCAGGTACACCAGGCCATAAATTGAACCATCTGACACCGTGCTGCCAGTCATCACCCGCCGGTAAGCCACCTGGCCCAGGGCAAAACAGAGGTTGGACAACTGCATTAATCCAAATCCCACCCATTGGGCGGTGCTCACGCCGCCGTTGTAACTGATGATCCCGGTTCCAACCACAGCCAGGGCTGCCATCCCAAGGGGGAACAGGTGGAACCGGCGGGTCATCCCGTCGTTGATCAGGGTGATGTAGAGGGGGGTGAAAATTGTAAACAGAGCGGCTTCGTAAGCTTTGAGGAAATTGAAGGCGGCATTATAGCACATGTACATCAGGCCATACTGGACGGCGCCGATTGCCAGCAGCTGCAATCCCTGTTGGCGTGAAACCCTGCGCACTCGCAAGAATGGCAGGAAGACCAGCAGGGCAATCAAAATCCGGGCAAAAGCGACAAATACTGGATCGATTCCGGTCAGGTTGCCCTTGATCAGTCCAAATGAAAAGGCCCATAGAAGCGATACAAACAACAGATAAAACATGACACCAGCCTCGACGGAGTTAAAAAACGATTATAATCAGGCACAAGATTAACACCGTGGAGGCTGGCCCGATGCTGCTCAAAGTCATGATTGAATACTGTGCGGTTTGACACTATACCGAGCGCGCCGTCAGTTTGACGGCCGAACTGATGCGGCATTTTGAACCTGAAATTGAAACCGTCACGCTCATGCCTTCGCAGGGCGGCCGGTTTGAAGTGACGGTTAACGGCCGACTGCTCTATTCCAAGCTGGCGACCATGCGACACCCCGAGCCCGGCGAAGTGACCCGGGCGATGAAAAAATATCTTCAGGATGGTGAAAAATGATGGCTAAAAAAGGCCGGGTATTCTCCGGCGCCCGCCCTACCGGGCGGCAGCACTTGGGCAATTATTTGGGGGCAATGCGCAACTATGTGGCCCTGCAGGCGGATTATGACTGCATCTACTGTATTGTTGACTTGCACGCCCTCACCACCATGGAAACCACCCGCGACCTGCGGCAGAATACTTACGAAATGGCCTTGGACTGGCTGGCAGTGGGCATCCGCCCGGATGAGTCCATCATGTTTGTTCAGTCGCATGTGCCCCAGGTCACCGAGCTGCATACCATTCTTTCGATGGTCACCCCCCTGGGCAAGCTGACCGATCTGCCCACCTTCAAGGAAAAAGTCCGCCAACAACCCAATAATGTCAACCTGGGGTTGGTGGGCTACCCGGTGCTTATGGCTGCCGATATTGTGCTTTACAAGGCCGGGCTGGTGCCCGTTGGCGTTGATCAAGCCCCGCATATTGAGTTTGCGCGGGAAACGGTTCGCTCATTTAACTATCGTTACGGCGCGGCTGTTTTGGTTGAACCGGATATGAAGGTGACCGAGGTGCCCAAGGTGGTTGGCATTGATGGCGTCCAGAAGATGAGCAAGAGCCTGGATAATCACATCGAACTGGCAGCCACACCCGAGGAAACCAGCAAGCGCGTGATGAGCATGGTGACCGATCCCCAGCGTCAGCGGCGCACTGATCCCGGGCGTCCTGAAGTCTGCAATGTGTTTGCCCTGCACAAGGTCTTCTCCCCCGCTGATGAAGTGGCGATGATTGATCTCGAGTGCCGTCGGGCGGGCATTGGTTGTGTGGACTGCAAGAAGCGGTTTGCCGCCAACCTCAACGCCCATCTGGAGCCTTTCCGCTCTCGGCGCGCTGAACTGGATCGCAATCCGGCCGCAGTCTGGGAAATCCTGCATGCCGGAGCCGGGCGGGCCCGCGCCATTGCTGAAGCAACCATGCGCGAAGTTCGCGCCGCCATTGGCCTGCCCGATTAATCGGGTAACCAGGCATCGGGTAACCAGGCACCACTGTCAACGACCACCGGCTAAAGCGGGTGGCTTGTAACGGCGCTCTGCCGCAATTCCGTGAGAACGGCTTTGGCATCATCACGTGCGACGATTGGCGGATTGACTGCCGCCCGACGGGAAATATTCACCGCCGCGATGTGGTCAGCCAGGCCAGCATACCCGCAAACCACACCGGAGACCCTGGATTGAGAAGGACGATTGGCTTTATCGATAGGACCACAAGCAGGGCAGGTGCGCCTGGTCTGGCGGTCAAGTTTACAGGCATCCGCAACTTTGGCCATCGCCCGCACCGCCACCTGTGCCGAAAGACCAAATTGCTCTCGCACCGCCTGATGGCATGGGTGATGCAAGTCGGACTGCCGAAAGGTTTTCGTTTCCCAGGCGGGATCCCTCACCAACCGACAGGCGGCGTTGGCCGGTTCCATTGTATGCCTGAGCGCATCGACTTGTTCGGGCGTGGGGAGCAGTTTGACCGGCGCAATCCGCTTCATCCCCAACATTGCAACACCATTGTTCTAAAGCCTCAAGGCCTGAAACTGTTTCTTCCGGCTTTCTTCCATGGATCGCTGGAAGGTTTCCGGGCTGACCTGTCCAGCCGTACCTGCAGAATAACCTTCGGCCCACAACGGCGCCTGTTCGCCCCAATACTGGCGGCGCAGGCTTTCAAACTCCTTTTTCAATCTGCGGGCAGTCATCCCCTTGAACCATCGGACCATTTCAGCAGGAGCAGACTTTGGAGGTGCGTTCACCAACAGATGCACAGGTTCAGGCATGACCTCAACGGTCAAAATCTCAAAACCGGATTGCGTGGCGAATTCCGCCAACCGTTCTTTCAATCCCGCCTCAACCGGGCCAACCCAAACCCTTTTACGATCGCGCGGTATCCAAACCAGATGGTCATTGATGATGGACGCGCGGATTGGGCTATGGCGGGCTGCTTGGGGCATGGACCCATTTTAGCAAAGGAGTGCGGCTCTGCCCGATGGGGCGTCCACCCGCCAAAGCGGAGTGGTTTCCGCCGCGAAGAATTATGAAGGCTGTCATCCAGCGCGTTTCTCGTGGCAGTGTGACCATTGGCGACCGCCGCGTGGCGGGGATTGGGTTGGGATTGGTCATTCTACTGGGCATCGGTCCGGGTGATGATGAAGACAAAGCCCGCCTGCTGGCGCGTAAAATTGCCCTGCTGCGCATCTTTGGCGATGAGAATGGCAAGATGAATCTCTCCGTGCTGGATGTTCAAGGCGCCGCCATTGTAGTATCACAATTTACCCTGTATGCGGATACCCGCAAGGGGCATCGACCGGCTTTTACGGATGCGGCCCCCCCGGAGATTGCCCGTCCATTGTGTGACCGCTTCGTTGAGTTATTGAGCGAACAAGGTGTCGCTGTTCAGACCGGTGAGTTTGGTGCGCACATGCTGGTGGATATTCAAAATGATGGCCCGGTGACCATCACGCTGGAATATTAGAGACCCAGTGCCCCCGGCCGCCAGAGGACCACATCCAGCGCCACCGCCCAGGCCCCGGCAGTCAGGGCAGCGGTGCCGGCGCCGGCGGAGAACACTCCGGCCGCGGCAATGATCGGCAGACCGGCACGTTTGACCAGGCGTACAACCTCCAGGGTTTGTGGCAGCAGTCCGGGACCAAACAGTCTGCCGCCCACCAGGGTACCATCTGCAGCCGGCAGACAACCACGTGGTGCTCCGCCAATGATGGCGCTGATGCCCAGGCCGGCCAAGGTCTCCACCCCGGCTGCACTGATGGCCGACAGTGGGATTTCGACAATGATGGGTAATTCGCCCCGGGCGGCGGCCAGCAGGTCCCGCTGTTCGTTTTCTTTTAAATTGAGCGGCGGGCTGATGACCAGTGCCGTGACATTCTCTCGCCCTTCCAACAGCCGGCTCATCCGGCCGGCTTCATCTGGCGTGGCCGGTATGAGATGCGGCCAGATCGGCAGGCCGCTGCGCTCCCAGCGGGCGGCATAATGTTTGAGGATGGCGCGCAGTCCGGGGTTGGGCAGCCCGGTGTGCAGTAGAAAGCCTCCTGGATAACTCAGGCAGGCCCGGCTTTCCGCCGGGGTGCGTGCCGCGATGCTGATGGGCGCAGTGATAAATGCGCCGGGTGGCTCCGGCAGGACCGGCAGTGCCGCGGCCGGAGCAAAACCCAGCCCGGCGACCAGCCATGGGGAGCGGCTGTATAATTCCTGACGTGGGAGGTTGGCACTCATCGCAGCTCCAGTTCCGTCAGGGGAAATACCGGGCCATCCTTGCACCCCAGGCGCCAGCCGGAACGGGTTTGCACGGCACAGACCCCGCACTCGGCCTGCCCGCCGCAGGGTATGGCGGTGACAATCAGTGTTTCGGTACTGCAGGGGCAAGGCTGGCCGGGGGGAATGGCCAATAATTTCCGCCAGTTCGCAGCCTGCGCGGTGGTCAGGTCCAACGCCAGATAGTCAGCCCAGGCTGGAGCTTCAGCAAGTTGCTCGAGGGGGAGACTCTCCACCTCGGCGGGCAGATCAGCGGGGGAAGTGGCGGAAAATAACACCACTGCCGCCCCCTGGGCCAGCGCGGCGGTCATGAGCGGCGCCAGCCGTTCCGCACTGTGATTGGGGTCTGCCAGCGCCACCCGTCGCGCCAGGGCGGGCAGGGTAAAACCATGCCCCAGCGGTCCCCGTACCCGCAGGATCATACCCGCGGTCCAGGTTTGCGGCAGCGGGGCCGCCAGCCGCAGTAGCCCGGATTGAATGTCCGCCGGGAAGAGGGCTGACGCCAGGGGGGCAGCCAGTTCGGGGACGGTTCCCAGCAGATATTGCCCTGGCTGTAACTGCAGCCGGGGCGGGCACGCGAGGACTCCCCCGATGCCGCCTGGTGAAAGGGTTATTTCGGTTAATGTACTTTCAAACTCGATCATATGCTGATTATAGCGGATTCTGATCCACGTAATTGTGTTATCATCACACCCATGCCTGCAAATGCGCTGGATCGGTTAAAAAACAGAACACACCAGCTGCGCCGCGATACGTTGGCCTTGTATTTTGCCTATCGTGATCCACGCACACCCGGGTATGCCCGCCTGTTTGCTGCCTATGTGGTCATCCGCACTTTCAGCCCGATTGATCTCATCCCGGACTTCATCCCTGTTTTGGGTCAGCTCGATGACCTGATTCTCACGCCACTGGGGATAATCCTGGCGCTGAAAATGATTCCGGCCCCGGTGATGGATACCGCCCGCCAACAGGCGGATCAGGTGACGCAGGTTCAGCCGCCGGGATATGGGCTGTATGTCGTGCTGGTCATCCTGATCTGGGTGTTGGCGGTCCTTGTCATTGGTCTGACCATCTGGAAACTGGTCCAAACAAGCGCTTGACAAACACTCTATCCCGATTAAAATCAAGATATTCACAACCAAAGGAATTGATACGCAATGCTGCGATATAAAGTCATTCTCAATCCAGCCGCCGGACGAGGAACTGCCCGAGCTCAGCTCCCCTTTGTCCGTCAGGTTCTGGATGGTTACGGTCTGTCGATGGAAGTGACCGAGACCGCCCGTCCCGGTCACGCGCTGGATCTGGCGCGTCAGGCTGTGGCCGATCACTTTGACGTCATCGTGGCTGGCGGTGGCGATGGCACCGTTAATGAAATCATTAACGGCATCATGCAAGCCAAGCAGCAGGGATTGGGACGGGCTGCCTTGGGGGTGATCCCCTTGGGACGGGGTAATGATTTTGCCGCAAGCATGGGGATCGGTGCCGACTGGCAGCGGGCTTGTCTGGCTGTGGCGGAGAATCACCGCCGCTGGATCGATATCGGTCGGTCTGTTGGCGAGTTTTATCCGGAAGGGCGGTATTTTGGCAACGGCGTGGGCGTGGGTTTTGACGCCGTTGTAGGGTTCCAGGCGGCCAAAATGGGGCACATCTCGGACTCCTCCTATGTGATTGCTGCCCTCAAGACGATATTCCTGTTTTATAAGGCTCCCGAAGTTCAGCTTACCGTTGATGGGCAAGCCTCAACGCTGTCCTGCCTGATGATCAATATCATGAATGGCCGACGACTGGGGGGAAAGTTCTGGATGACCCCCAACGCCAAACCGGATGATGGCATTCTGGATTTATGCATTGCCCGTCAGGTCAGTCGCCTGGAGGTGCTCCGCATCATGCCGCTCTATCAAAGCGGCACCCAGCACACCCATCCGGCTATTCGCACCCTTCATGGCCGGCATATCACCATCACCGCCAGCAAAGGCACCCTGCCGGCCCATGCCGACGGGGAGACTTTGTGTACGGAAGGCCTCCAGCTGGATATTGAAATTCTGCCGCATCAGCTTGAGCTTGTGATTCCGCAGGACGCATGAACTTTACCGTTCATATTGTTAATCGGACGATTAAATTTGTCATCCGCATGATGTTTGACATGCAGGATGCCGAATTAGCCCGGGTCCCCAAGCAAGGACCGCTGATTCTGGCCGTCAACCATGTCAACTCCATGGATGCGCCCATGGGCCTCTCGCATCTTTACCCCCGGCCGGTATCTGCAATTGCCAAGGTCGAAACCTGGGATAATCCCCTGTTCCGCTTTCTATTCACGATTTGGGATGGGATCCCCATCCGCCGCGGTGAGGCTGATTTATCGGCCATTCACCTGGCACAGCAGGCCCTGGCTGCGGGAAAGATCGTGGCGGTGGCCCCAGAAGGCACCCGCAGCCGGCATGGCTGTCTGCAGGAGGGACACCCGGGAATTGTCCTGCTGGCTGTGCGCAGTGGGGCTCCCATCCTGCCGGTTGTCTACTACGGCCATGCTGAATATCAATCCCAACTGCTGCGGTTCCGCCGCCCCCGGGTTCAAATTGTGGTGGGCCAGCCTTTTTTCCTGGATGCCGGCGGGCGGGCATTGTCGCGCGATGTGCGCAACCAGATGACCGCTGAGATCATGTATCAGATGGCGGCACTGCTGCCACCACACTATCGCGGTCATTATGCCGACATGAACCAGGCAACCCAATCCTATTTGCGATTTGGCCCACAGCCGGCGCTCCAATTCTAAATGTTACCTGAAGCGTTTACCTTGACCACCCGGGCAGGCGGATGCCGGGGAAACCCAATCTGGCTCTTATAAAGGGGAACGTGAACCCGCGATCCATCTCCCTCATGACCTCATGCCTATGATTTCCCCGCAACGCCGTCCCATCCAGCCCTGTCCTTTTTAATTAACCTGCCGCCACAGGTACAATTGTACAGCTTTATTCATCAAGTGGATATTTTGTCCAAAATTTGTCCAGACCCCGGTGCATAATAGAAGTATCAAAGATGCTTTCCGGGGTGCTGGCAAAGGGAGCCAGTGCACAAAGAGGCCAATCGTGTGGGGGTCTTGCACGATTGGCCTTTATCGTTAATCAGCAGCCCAGAATATTTGAGCCGCAACAGCATTGATCAAGCCGCCGCGTGCCAATCAGCCCCGGTGGGCTCAGCAAGCCGCCGCAGGCTAATCAGACTGCAGGTGGGCTCATCAAGCCGCCGCAGGCTAATCAGACTGCAGGTGGGCAACGGTAACGCCGTCCCCTCCCTCCTTGTCGCCGCCATTTTCAAAGGTTGAGACATGGGGGGAAGCGCGCAGTGCTTCCCGAACCACCACCCGCAGCCGGCCGGTTCCCTTGCCGTGGATGATACGTACCCAGGGCAAGCCGGCCATGGCAGCCGATTCCAGGTAGCGATCCAGGGCATCCAAGGCATCCTCGGCGCGCTGGCCCCGCAGATCAAGTTCCAGACCAGGTGAAGGGTGGAAAGGCGCGGTGGCACTGCCGGTGACGCTGCGTTGGGGTGGCGGGGGTGTTTCAGTTTCAGCGACTTGGGCCCGCTGGACATCCGCCGGTCGTGAGCGCACTCGCAGGCTACCGATCATGACCTCCACCTCATTTTCACCCAGGGCACTCACAATGCCATCAGCCTGCAGTGACCGCACCCGCACCTTGTCGCCGGGACGCAGCGGTCGGGGGGTGCCGGTTGCGGGCCGGCTGACGGTGCGTCGGTTCACTGGTTGTTCCACTGTTTCCTGGAGGGTTTCCACAGTCTCCTGCAGCGGTTTCAATGCTTCAACCGGTTGTCGGGCGCGCGCCAGTGCCCGCCGGACTTCATCCAGTTCAGCATGCACTGACTCCAACTCGGCTTCAGCCTGGGATCGGGCCTGGTCCAGAATTTTTTGCCGTTCATCCTCGATTTTTTCAAGCCGGGCATTGAGGGCAAGGCTTTCTTGATTTAATCGAGCCCGGGTTTGTTCAGCTTCGCCGCGAGCCTTGCGGGCCAGATCGCGTTGGTGGTGAATTTCGTCCAGCAGGTCTTCAGCGCGCAAGTCGGTGGGATTGATCATCGTGCGGGCTGCCTGAATGATTTCCCCGGGCAGCCCCAGCCGTTCGGCGATTGCCAGCGCGTTGGATCGTCCCGGCAGGCCAATGGTCAGGTGATAGGTGGGGCGTAAAGTCTGCAAGTTGAACTCCAGACTGGCATTAACGACCCCCGGCGTGCTGTGAGCGTAAGCTTTCAGTTCCGGGTAGTGGGTCGCCACCAGGCAGGGGATGCGTTTTTCCACCAAGTGGGCCAAAATGGCGCGGGCCAGGGCGGCACCTTCCTGGGGATCAGTTCCGGCACCCAATTCATCGAAGACCACCAATGTCCGGCGGCTGGCCTGCCGCAGGATGCGCACAATGTTGGTGATATGGCCCGAGAACGTGGACAATGACTGTTCAATGGATTGTTCGTCGCCGATATCGGCATAAATATCCTCAAAGAGGCTCAGTGTGGAACCGGACTGGGCCGGGATATGCAGCCCGCTTTGGGCCATCAAGGCGAGCAGGCCCACTGTTTTTAAGGTCACGGTCTTGCCGCCTGTGTTGGGCCCGGTGATGACCACCCCAAAGGTGCGTTCATCCAGTTCCACATCAATGGGCACGACAATTTTGGGATCCAACAGGGGGTGGCGGGCGTGGCGCAGCAGGATGGTACTGCCCGGATGCTCTCCATTGCGGATGTTTTTATACGCCACCAGCATTGGCTCAACGGCATGTAAATCTTCGGCGTATTTGGCGCACATCAAAGCCAGATCCAGTTCGGCCAAGGCTTCCACAATGGCGTGCAGTTCGGGAGCGTGTTCTCCCACTTGGGCTGACAGAGCCGCCAGAATACGGCGTTCTTCATCCCGTTCGGCCAGCTGCAGTTCATGCCAGCGGTTGTTGAGTTCCACCACCACCAGGGGCTCGACGAACAGGGTCTGGCCGGAGGAGGATTGATCATGCACAATTGAACGCAGCCGGCCCTTGAAATCGGCGCGCAGCGGAATGACATAACGGCCGTTCCGCTGGGTGATGATTTGCTCCTGCAGGATGGGCTGGTTTTTGGGGTCGTTGACCATCCGTTCCAGCCGGCTGAGCAGGCGCTCATGCGCCACCTTCAACTCCGAGCGGATGGAGGATAGGGCTGGAGAGGCATTATCCAGAATTTCGCCCCGTTCAGAGATGGCTCGGGAGATGGATTCGATCAGACCGGGCGGGGGCGGGAGGGGCGCGGCCACCGCCGCCAGCTGCGGCGCCTGGCTGGAAAGTCGCTCAAAGGTGCGGCCCAGTTCGCGGGCGCTGATCAGTGTATTGCGCACTTCCAGCAGTTCGACCGGCAACAGTACGGCCAGGCGGGCGGCCCGTTCTGAAAGCAGCCGGATGTCAGTCGCTCCACCAATGCCAACTTCAGTATTGACATCCAGCAGCCGGCGCGCTTCGGTGGTCCGGGCTTGCCGCAACAGCGCTTCATCAATATTTGTCGTGGGGCGCAGTTGTCTGGCCAGGGTGGCCGAGGCGCTGAATGCAGCGTAATCAGCCAACCGTTCCAGAATTTTGGGATATTCCAGTATTGACAGTGTTTTTTCGTCCATGGTTCAGTTCTGTTTGCGCCGCCCGGTTTTAAAACAGCCCCAGGCGCCGCGCTTGAAGCAGATAAGGTTTGAAAAATCGGTTTCAAACGTGAATTGATCTGCGCAGCCGCAGCGCCTGTGTGAATTGTGATCGTGCTTCAACTAGGCGTTTGGTGTAAACCCACGGCCCACACCGAAATAGGTGAATCCCATCTCGCGGGTCCGCTGCGGGTCCCAGATATTGCGGGCGTCCATCAGGATGGGCTGACGCATGATCTGGCGAATGCGGTGCATGTCAATTTGTTTGAATTCATTCCATTTGGTCGCCAGTACCAGCGCGTCCGCGCCTTCGGCAACTTCATAAGGGCTCTGGCAGAGAATGACGCCTTTGAGCACGGGGGCGGCATTGGTCATGGCTTGGGGATC
>Ga0209605_1004696_pt1 | contig 11033 bp, 8 predicted proteins | sample AD_UKC035_MetaG_FD_184408 | JGI IMG/M metagenome (GOLD analysis project Ga0209605, IMG submission 184408) | Active sludge microbial communities of municipal wastewater-treating anaerobic digesters from USA - AD_UKC035_MetaG (SPAdes) (version 2) | ecosystem: Engineered > Bioreactor > Anaerobic >...
TATAATCGGCAACCATCTTGCCCACAACCAAAGCCGCTCTGGCTGCGGTGGGTTGTGCGATCAGCATTATCAGCGACGACAAGTAGCACAACATGAGAACGAAAAGGACGAACAGCACCGCCTGCACTGATTCTTTGTAAACACCGCTTTTTGATGCCCAGCGAACTCGCTGCTGAAAGAAGGCTTTCCATCCGGTGCAGCTGCGGGTGGTCACAATGGTTTCGCTGCTATCGGAGAAGCCGATGCGCCACCTTCCCTGTTGATGCAATTTTTGCAGCAGCAGATCATCATCGCCGCTGGCCAGGCAGTCAATTCCCTGGAAACCGCCAATTTGATCATAGGCTTGGCGGCGATAGGCAAAATTTGCCCCATTGGCCAGAATTGGATATCCCAGGGCGATACAAGCCGCTCCAACCAGCGAATAGGACATCGAATCGAGTTCTTCCACCCGACTCAGCAACGTGCCGTTTGCTGGCACATGCACCCAGGATGCAACTGCGCCGATCTCGGCTGAAAATGCGGCGGCCATGCAGCGCAACCAGTTTTTTGAAAACCGACAATCGGCATCGGTGGTGATGATCAAGTCGCCGACGCTATGCTCGATGCCGAGTTGGATGGCGCGTTTTTTCGGTGAGCCGTTGAATGCGGCGTTCGTTGTTTTGCGCACCAGTTGAAAGTTGGGGTGATCGCGGCACCATTGTTCGACTTGCTCTGCGGTGCCGTCCGATGATTCATCATCGATCACGGTGACCTCATAGAGCTCTTTGGGATAAGTCTGTTGCGCCAGACTGGCAAGGCAGGCGGCGATATGGTTTTGCTCGTTGCGAACCGGCAAAATGACCGACAGCCTGGGCAATTCGGCTCCCGCAGGTGACATCAATCGTTTCAATCCGGCGTGCATCGCGGCGATGAAGATCGAATAGAGCAACAAAACAGTTAAATAGATGGCATCCAAACCGATTTCCGCTATTCGTTTGAGGTTACACCGACCCGACTTTGCAGAAGGATTGCCAGTCCGGTGAGGGCGGGCACAAGCAGATTGATTAGAAATAGAAAAACAGATGCATTAAAAGCGGCTGCTGGTTCAATGTTGTAGTTGCGGCAAAAGAAGACCGCCGCGCTTTCGCGAATGCCGAGATCACCGATGGCGATCGGCAGCATACTTTTGCTGAAAAGAGTCGCGGCAGCGATGCGATAGGCGGTGAAGATCGCAAGATCGCTAAAAGCCCGCAGCAAGAGCACAAATTGGCTCAAATAAACCAGAGCGTGCAACAAACTGAGCAGCAAGACTCCCCTTGCTTGTGCAGCAGTGAACTGGCGAAACGCTCGTGACAAACCTTGCCACCGGGAATGACGCCCAAGTCCGGCGAACCCTTTGCTCCATCTGGACCAGCTCTGCGGATGCAACAACAGAACCAAAATGCAAAGGGCGGCAGAGATGAGAAGCGCGTTGAGCAACAAGGTCCACCCGGCAGGCCAGGGTGAAAGGATCGAGATTACCGCCGATGCGCCCAGAAGAGTGATGACCAGCAATCCGTAGAGTTTATCGAGAACAACAAGGCCGACCGCGCTGGAGCGATCAACTGAATCGACAAACAATCCTCGGCCATATTCACCAATCCTTCCTGGGGTAATAAACCCGAGAGTGAAGCCGACGAGCAGAGACCGGAGAGCTTGTCTGCGATCTCTTTGCCCCTGCGAGTGTAAAAGCAAAGACCATCTGGCGTATTGCAAATAGATGTTGAGAAAAAGCAGCAAAAATGCCGCAGCGATGCAGTTTTGGCGGGCAATCAGCAGGGCGCGGTAGATCTCCTCAGGGTGGATGTGATGGAGCAACAACGCCATCACCAATAGCGCAATTGCTGTTTTAACCAGCAAAAGAATGCGTTGGGCGGCTCGCGGTTTGCATCGATTACACGGTTGTGAATCAATCACCTGCGGTCGGAAAACTGATAACAATCGATTTGATTGCGCGAAATGCATTGCGGCCTGTGTGCCTGGACCGTTAATGTGGATGGATCGCTTGGTTCGGTACCTGTTCAGAAAGATACGGTTTAAAAATGGAAAGAGAAATAAAAAAGTCAGGAGCAGCGGCGGTCGGCGCGGGCGATGACGAACCAACTGGGGCATAGCCAGGTGTTTAGGGTGTCCGGGTGATTGTGCAAAAGTGCGGCGAGTGGTCTATCAATGCCGATTTGATGCATTTTTGCCGCGATGGAAAGATGCCAGGGATGATTCCATAAACTCGATGGATTTTGCATCGCATAGTCGAATGCTTCGCGTTGCAGCAAACGCCAGGAAAATCCGGTTGTTGTCAACAATCTATGCAGGCTTTGCAGGCTGAGCAGTTGAGGAAAGTCAGTTTTTTGTGGCGGACGCCAATGCAGAAGATCAGCGACCACTTTTTTGACCGCAGGTCGCGGCAAGAGCGCGACAAGCGGCAGGCTGTAGTGCGGATCAGCGAGCCAATTGAGCACCGATAGACGATTGGGAGTGCATAGATATAACCACCCGCCGTCTCTTAGGACCGATCGGAGCGCTTTGAGTGCATTTCGGGGATCGTTCAGATGCTCCAGAGTATCCTGCAAAATTGCTGCATCATAGGTATGGGCATGGCGGGAAAAGTCATAGTCATCCAACCGAAAGGCGTTGAGAGTGCCGCCGATGTGACTGCCGGCATTTTTTAACGCGGCGATTTGCACCTCATCGAGATCGACTGCATCGACACGAGCGCCGGCATTGGCCAGCACAGTTGCTGTGCCACCTTCACCGCAGCCGTAATCGAGAATTCTCGCACCATCTATGGCCAGGCGCGACTGCAGCAGATGGCAGACCATCTGCCCTCTTTGCCGGGCATTGCTTTTGTAGATCTGCCATTTACGGTTGTTGATTTCAAGTTGGAGTGCTGACATTCGAGTCATCCGATTTCCATCGAACCCGACCAAAGAACGATTTTGGTGCGGCGAGCAAATGAACGAGCGGAAAACCAATTTCCCAGAGCAACCATCCTCTCAAGCTCAATCGACTGCCGAGCAAACGGCAAAAGACAGAGATGGCGATCACATCGATTAGAGCTTTTATCGGCAACAGAATAAAAAGATGGATGTTGCCGCCAAGGCCATATAATCCCGCTCCGATCAGCAAGAGGTTGCACAGATGAAATACGGCATAGTTGAATTGGGAAAAGCGCGAGTATTTCTTTCCCGCTGAGAGATGGCGTTGCTTTTGCGCCAAGAACTTGCCGATCGTTGCAGGACCTGTGGCAGGGATATGACTGGCTGGTGTAAAGGCATAGACCAGCTTGCCTTTACCCGATTTGGCGATCTTTTGCAGAATAAAATCGTCATCGCCTGACAGGGTATCAGGCGTTGCAGCAAAACCGCCGATTTGGCAAAATTCTTGTCGCCGATAGGCGAGGTTTCGGCCGGTGCAGGTGACGCCAAAATTCCAGCTGATCGTGCCGGCTGCGACAAAAGCGGATGCCAGACTGTCGGTGACAAGAAAATCACTCCACCACGTCGAGGTGTGGCTTTGTTGTGGAGAATAACCCGCGATAAGAACGGTTTGCGGATGCATGTGTTCAGCAAGCGCTTGCAGCCAGCTTGCAGGGGGAGTGGTGTCAGCGTCTGTCAGCGCGATCCACTCACCGCGGGCGGATTGAATTCCCAGCGCCAAGGCCGACTTTTTTCGGCTTTTGCCGCGGTTTGCCTGGTTCTCCAGGACGGTCAAGCGATTGGGATGGCAACGAGCTATCTCCTGGGCGCGGCTGAGCGTCAGGTCAGTCGAACCGTCATCCACCAAGATGATTTCAAAGCGGCTGACGTCATATTTTTGCTGGAGCAAGGCGGTTAAAAAGCGCTCGATCTCAGATTGGTGATTGTGCGCAGCGACGACAACCGAAACAAATGGGCGGTTATCGACGTTATAGTGAGTGATTCTGTATTTGGCAATCACCATCCCCACCAGCAATACCGTGGGGTAGAGAAGATAGATCGACACTAGGATTGTACCTGCGATCAACATGGGTGCGGCTCGGGGCTCTTCCACTGGTCAGTGTTTGGTGGTAAAGTAGAAAATCGCTGACAAAGAAACAAGCGTCAGATTTACAGTTGATCTGTTATTTTGGCGATCATAAGCGAGGGCTTGACAATTTGAGCCATTTGCAGTCACACAAATCAAATCGATAACGATCGCTGTCATCGAAGGTTCAAATATATTGACATTTTTTAAAAAAATTGTTAAATTATTTGATTTCATAAATTTCTGATAACTTTTCGGTCACATGGATGATTTGGTTTCGTTTTGGATTCTGTTAAAACAGAATCAAAATAGGAGTCCAGTATGGATAAAAAGGTAAAAAAATCGTTTTCATTTACTCGCTATCTCGTGTTTACTCTCTTTTTTGTTTTGGTGATAGCGATTGTCGCAGCGGCATTGCGCCATATGTACAACAAACAAAATGCTTTTCGCATTGCACAAATGGAAAAAATGATCTATGACCTGCAGAGCTCCATTCAGGTTGACAGTATCCGTCAGTATCAGATTCAAAAGATCATGGCGATTATCAATCAATACAACACCAGCTTGCCGCACCACAAAAAATATGAGATTGCCGAAGAGATTTTCCGGATGAGCGAGAAATATCCGACTCTCAACGTGGATCTGCTCTGTGCGACAATTACCCATGAAACAGGTGGAACCTGGGATACAGAGGCAGTCTCGCCCGCCGGGGCCATGGGATTGATGCAGGTCATGCCGACAACCGGGATGTTTGTCGCCACATACGAAGACCTGACCTGGAGTTCGCCGGAAGAGATCCTCTTCAATCCGATCTACAATATTCGGATCGGCAGCCGTTATCTCGCCTCATTAATCGAGATGTACGATGTTGAAGGGGGACTGGCAGCCTACAATGGCGGCGAGCGCCGTGCAGCGCTTTGGCTGGGCAGCGGCAAAGCTTATGGTGTATTGGCTGGCGAAACCCAGAACTATATTCCAGCCGTGAAGCGGTTGTATGAGGAATTCCAATCCTTTACCATGTAGATTCAGGCATGGCAGCAAGGAGCCGATGTCGAAATGGATGTTTGCGCCCGACCACAAGCCGGGCGTTTTCTTTTTGCTTAATTGCCGGAAGAACAACCAGGCCATAGCAAAACAAGATCCGGAGAGTTACCGCTCCGCTGATCCCGATCGTTGACCGACAAAGAGATGTGGAACGCCGAAGGTTAGCGAACGGCAAGCTGTTTTGATAAATCCGGCTTTTCTCATCAGTTCGATGATATCCCCGGCGGGCGGAAAATTTGCAATCGAATCGCCCAAATACGCATAGGCTATGGCATGCGGCGAAAACAGAGCAGCAATCGTTGGGATTACGCGGCGAAGATAAAAGGAAAACATGGTTTTTTGCCATTTTTTTTGCGGCAAAGCCATTTCCAGAATGAGCAATTTCCCGCCGGGCTTTAACACCCGATAGAACTCGTGCAAAACAGATGGTCGATCCGCCATGTTGCGAAGTCCGAAGGCGACAGAGACGACATCCACCGATCCATCGACGGCCGGCAGATGCATTGCGTCCGCCAGAACAAAGCGGATGTGCTCTGTGGCACCCATTCTGTCAACCTTTTTCTGCCCCAGGCGGATCATTTCCGCGACAAAATCAACCGCCAAAACCAGGGAGTCGGGGTGCTGACGGACGGCTTCCAGAGCCAGATCAGCGGTGCCGGTGGCGACATCCATCCAGACCGAGCCTTGCGGCGGTTGAATCTGCTTAACCGCCAGCCGTCTCCAGGCACGGTCACGCCCAAAACTCAAAAAGTGGTTTAAAAAATCATAGCGCGGCACAATCTTGGGGAAGAGGTGCATCACCAATTCCCTGTGCTGTGTCGCGTTCAAGTCGGCGACAGAGGCATAGCGCATTTGGCGGGCAGTTGTTGTCGGCAAAGTTCTATCCGCTGGTTGGTGTTTTGCTGTTGTGTTGGGGTTCTGTTCTGCCGAAGAATCTATGAATTGTTTTTTTCAATTACACCTTTTTTATGCATCACCTGGCTGCCGACCGCCATCTTTTTTTGTTGCCAGATGGTATAAAAAGAGTCGATTTGTTATTTTATTTTTCCCGACGATTGCCTATATTGCAGCGGAAAAACCCCATGAACCGCTCACTTGACATCGAGCCGAGGATGGTCGATTATTTTGCATTGATTCAACAGATCATCGATCCAACGAGTCTTGCCTATCGCATCTACATTCCACATGTTGTTTTGGTAACCCACAAAGCGCTGGCCATCGCCAGACGATGCGATATCCAAGCAGAAGAGTTGCGTTTTATCGAGGAAGGTGCCATGCTCCACGATATTGGCATGGTTGCTGTTTTTGCGCCGGAAATCGGCTGCAGCGGCAAATTGCCTTATTTGTGCCATGGCATCGAAGGGCGGAGATTGCTGGAACAGGCCGGATTGCCAATGCATGCTTTGGTATGTGAACGCCATCTCGGCGTCGGCTTGACTCGCGAGGAGATTCGCACCCGTCAGATGCCATTGCCAGATCGCGAAATGGTGCCGCAAACCCGAGCCGAGGAGATCATCTGTTTGGCTGATCTTTTCTTCAGCAAGACACCGGACAAGCTTTGGCGGGAAAAATCGCTGGCAAAGATCAGGAAAACCGTTGACGGATATGGTCAGCGGCAGCGCCAGGTGTTGGACACGTGGATCGGCAAATATCACCTGGAAGAGAAACGCGGGAAAAAGTCATCGAAATGGTGATCGACGGTTTCCTGGATTTGCACGCTTTTCAACCGGCGGAAGTCAAATCGCTCATCCCCGATTATCGGTGTGAATGCCAACCACGCGGAATCGTGCAGATACGGATCGTGCACGGCAAGGGGAGTGGTTCTCTGCGCAATCTGGTGCACAAAGTGTTGGACCGTTTGCCGATGGTAAAGTCTTATGAATATGCGCCGGAAGGCAATTGGGGGGTAACGCCCAGATTCGGTGCTTCGCACAGAATCCGGGTGACAAGTGTCGTGCTTTTTCCTGTGGCATAAAGGGCCGCATCGTTACGGTTCTTCAAAGAAGGCTGGTGAAGCCAAAGTCAGTGTGAGGTCTTGCCGATTATGAAGTTGCTTGAAAAGCAGTCATTGCCTTTTTTGCGTGCGATCATCCTGTGGTTTGCGCTCTCGTCCTGTTTTGGGTCAACTGCGGCGTCGACGCTGCGCTATTCGCTCCAGCATATTGACCACGATACGGTATTTGCCCATCGCATCGATTTGAGCGGAGAATGGCAACTCGTGGGTGAAAATGGCACCGCCGCCAAAATTTTCTTGCCACAATTCTTGAGTGGGCAAGCGTACGAGCGCTACCACCATCAATTCAAATTGGCTCATACCGAAGATCGGGATCTTTTTTTGCTGTTCGAACGCATGGATTCGCCGTTTTCTGTCTATATCGATGAAAAATTCGTTGGCGGTGGCAACGGCAATGGCTTGCCAGCCTCCCTGCCGGTTCCGGCTGAATTGCTCGGTACGGATAGCAGCCACCATTTGATGTTGGAAGTGGACTCGCGTTTGCAGGCACACCATTCTCTGCCTTTGCAGGTTCGTATGCGCGGATTGCCTGTGCGGGGCAAAGGGATTTATCGCACCATGAAGCTTTTTGCGCTGCGCAAGCCCTATCTGGCCGCTGTTGAATTGCGGTTGCCGGCAAACAACGCCGATGACTGGCAGGTGCGTCTGATCTGGAAAAACGATCGACCAATCACCGTCGATCAACGCTGTTATGCCGCCATCGATGAGATCCAAACGGCAAAGACTGTTTGGCAGAGCTTTTTGCCGATCCGAGTGACAGGCGACACAACTGAAATTGTGATATCGAGAACCAAACTGCAGACCTGGACACCGAGCAATCCGCATCGCTATCGTTTGCGCGTCGAATTGAGGCGGGATGGCTCCGGGATCTACGCAGGCGAAGTGGTTTTTGCTCAACGAGATACCGGCAACTTGGTTTTTAAAGACAATTGGATCGGGTTGCAGGCGATACAATGGGTTGAGGATCTGGGTGTCAAGCAGGCGCCCGCAGATTCGGCGCTTTCCAGGTTTACCCGCGACATGATGCGGATTCGTTCTCTGGGTGGTAATGCCGTCCACCCCTTTGCGGATATACCGTCAAGCCGGATGGTCAAGGTTTGCGATGAACTCGGGCTGGCGATTTTGCCCGAATTGCCGTTGCAAGATGTACCGACATTAATTTTGCTGCGCCAGGATTTCCAAAAGAGAGTCGAACAGGCGCTCTTGTCGATGATCGTGGCTTTCCGGCACCACCCGTCAATTTGCGCCTGGGGAGTGGGTGAGGGGTTGGCTGTTGATGATCCGCAGGTTGCAGAGTGGTTAAGCCGCTTGTGCGATCAAGCCGCAACTATCGATTCGCGGCCACTTTTTCTCGGCGTGCAGAAAATGCCGTCTCAAACCGATGAACGGCTGATCTATTTGGTTTCAATCGACCAGATTTCGCCGGGTGCGACTCAATGGGTCAAGCTCGAACAGCCGTTGCGGGGTGATGGCAAAACCGATGAGCATTCTGTTGCCATCGACCAGGCTTTGTGTTTGACCCATGAACTGCTTTTATTGCGGACACATGAATCAGCTCGCGGGTTGGTAATCGGCCCACTGCGCGATTGGCGAGGCGATCTGCCCCATCTTCTCTGGGGCCCGACCGTCGACAACAACCTCTTTAGAGCCGGATTGTTTGACCAGCATGACCATCCAAGACCGGCTGCCAGTGTGTGTGAGGCCCATTTTCGCCAACAAAAGTATCCGACGCTGATTGTGACGGAGGGAGAAAAAGATGAACCCATCCTCTTTGTTTTAATCGGCTTGTTCGCCCTGGTGTTGTTTCTGCTTTTGCTTAAAAACGATCGGCGCTATCGCGAATACCTCCGTCGGATTTTTCTTTTTCCGCATGGTTTTTATATCGACTTGATGGAAAACCGGCAAGTCAATTTCCCGCTGACTTTGATCACGGGCGTGATCAATTTTCTTTTGCCGGCATTGATCATCGCCAGCGCGGCATTTTATGCTCGCTCGCAACCGCTTTTCGATCATTTTTTATCCTGGTTGTTTAAAGATCCAGATGTCAAGTACCGTATGATCTGGTTGATATGGAATCCTCAATACTTAATCCCGTTGCTGACTATCGGAATGCTTTCGCTGGCCATTTTACAGTCGCTTCTGATCAAGTTTATCGTTGTTCTCCAACGGCGGTCGATCCGATTGCGGCAAATCGTGGCTTTCTGTCTGTGGTTGCCATCGAATCTTCTTTTTCTCTTTCCATTGTCGATAGCTGTGTTTCGCACTTTGGAACGTCAGAATTTGCACCTGGCAGTGGCGATTGCCATCATTCTGGTTCTGCTCTGGCTGTTCTTGCGAATGCTGCGCGGATTGCGGGTAATGCTGCAATACTCGGTCGGTCAGATGTTTTTGTTGTTTCTTTTTCTCGGCGCAGCTGTTGCGGTTTTGGGCATGTTGCTCGAGCGCAATTCTTCGTTTATTTCATACATCAAGTATTTCTTCAGCTGATGAGGACGGCAACTTTTACCCATTTCCGAATCTCTTCCGCGGACAAGTGGCTGACAAGTGGATTTTGGCTTGCAGCTACAGCAATTTATTGCTTGATTTTAGGATGCCCAAATTGTATTTTAACAAGTTTACTGCGAAATGAATCAGAACTTCAACCGAATAGGGGCCTGTGTATCTTTCAGAATTGAACATTGTCGGTTTCAAGTCTTTCGCCAAAAAAGTCAATGTGGTATTTAAAGACGGTATTACCGGTATCGTCGGGCCCAATGGCTGTGGAAAGAGCAACGTTGTCGATGCCATTCGCTGGGTCATGGGTGAACAACGCAGCGGTGTGCTGCGCAGCGAACGCATGGAAAACGTCATTTTCAACGGATCTGCCAGCGCCAAGCCCGTTGGCATGGCGGAGGTATCTCTAAAGATTGAAAACACGAAAAACCTGCTGCCGGTTGAATATTCTGAAGTGTTGATCACGCGGCGACTTTTCCGTTCCGGCGAAAGCCAGTATTTGATCAATGGCAACCAAGTCCGCTTAAAGGACATTCTCGATCTGTTTATGGATACAGGGTTGGGCCCTGGCACCTATTCTGTGATCGAGTTGCCGCAGGTGGAACAGATCTTGAACGGTAAGGATGAAGAGCGCCGGAAAATCTTTGAAGAGGCTGCCGGCATCACCAAATACAAGTTGCGTCTCAAAGCCACCTTTCGCAAGCTGGAAGCCACCGAAAAGGATCTTTTGCGCATCGAAGACATCATGTCTGAGGTGGAAAAGTCCGTTAGATCGCTGCGGCGTCAGGTCAGCCGAGCCGAGCATTATCAAGAGATGACTCGTGAGCTAAAAGAGATCGAAATCAAACTGGCGACGCATGATTACACAGAGATCATGCGAGAGCTGGAGCCTCTGGCAACAAAACTCGAGTTTTTACAAGATGAACGGGAGAAAGCCGCCAGCACTCTGGCGCTTTCCGATGCCGACTATGAAGGCAATCGTTTGAAATTGTTGGAGCTGGAACTGCAGATCACTGAAGAGCAAAAAGTCCACAATGGGATTGAAAAAGAGATCCAGAAATACAGCGAACGCATTCTCATCAACAAAGAACGGTTGCGCTCTCTGGAAGAAAACCGTTCCCGCTATAACGCCGAGGAAAAGAATTTTGTCGCCCGGCTGGCCATTCTAAAATCCGATTTCTCAGAAGCCGAGCTCAAGAGAAGTGATGCAGAAGCCCGTCTGGCGGAAAAACGGGCAGAATATCAGAAGCGATTCACCGCCTATCAGGAAATTAAAGAGCAATACGATCAGACTCGCCAGCAAGCCAAAGAAACAGAGATTGGGATTTTGCGCATAACTGAAGAGGTCAGCCGCAAACAAAACGAAGGGGAACGGCTCAAAGCCAATGAGGAAAATCTGAGCAGTCGTCTGGCGGAACTGGAAAGAGAAGAAGAGCAATATGTCGAGCGCTATCGTCAGGTC
>Ga0209605_1004697_pt1 | contig 11032 bp, 7 predicted proteins | sample AD_UKC035_MetaG_FD_184408 | JGI IMG/M metagenome (GOLD analysis project Ga0209605, IMG submission 184408) | Active sludge microbial communities of municipal wastewater-treating anaerobic digesters from USA - AD_UKC035_MetaG (SPAdes) (version 2) | ecosystem: Engineered > Bioreactor > Anaerobic >...
CGCGATCGCGGCATTAAAAAGTTCAGCATTCCGTAGCCAGTCGAGGGTGTATTTCGCATTATCCGCCGGGGAAAGGAGGATGCCTTTATTGGTTTCATTGCCGATCTGCACCATTTCCGGTAATAGGTCCGCCTGGAATAAAATCTGAAGGGTGTTATAGATATACCGGTACAAACTGTCTTTTAAAACCGGAAGATTATTCACCACGGGTTCCCAGGCAGCAGGTACGAGTTGTTTGGACGGGTCGGCCCAATTATCGGACAGGTGAAAATCCAGCAATACCTGCATTTGATTCGCATTGGCACGGCCGATGCTTTTCATCACATCACCGAGGTCCGAATAAATTTTGCCCTGGTTCAGGCTTTTGTACCAGCTTGGATCTTTCCAGAGTCGGAGCCGTACCAGGTTGCACCCACGATCAGCGAAGATCCGGTAGGGGTCTTTGGCTTTTTTATTTTCTTTGTAAATCACTCCGCAGTCCTCCATTTCGTTGACGTAAGAAAGATCATTGCCGAAAAAAAAGGTCTGGCCGACGGCCGGGTTAAGAGCTATTACCGTAAAAAACACGATGCGGATTATTTTCATAGCCTGGGTCTTTAGTACCTCTGTCCTGGCCGTGCAAAGGTAAGGATCAGAACTTTTTTAAAACTGTAGTTGGACCATGCTGCTGATAGCTGACAGCTCTTAGAAAGACAGTGTATTCTGGTCATACATGTCTCCAGCCCTGGGCTTCGAGGGGAACGTATTTGCCTCCGGAGGTCCGGAGCAGGATTTTTTCTTCCGCCGGCCGGATCTCCCCGATGACATAAAAACCGGGCAGGTATTTGATCCTTTCAAATTCTTTCTCGGAAATCGTAAACAACAATTCATAGTCCTCGCCCCCGTTGAGCGCACAAGTGATGGGGTTGAGATTAAATTCAAGTGCCAGTTCGGTGGCCAGGGGGTGGATGGGCACCAGGTTTTCTTCAATGAGGGCGCCCGTACCGGATTGTTTGCAGATATGCATGATTTCGGAGCTTAAACCGTCGCTGATATCAATCATGGCATGTGGTTTCACATGAAGTTTGTGAAAACTTTCCACTACGTCCCGGCGGGCTTCCGGTTTGAGCTGACGGCCGATGAGGGGACTGTATTTTTCGTTCAACTCCGGTTGGATGCCGGGCGCGCTCTGAAAGATCTGTTTTTCCCTCTCGAGCAGTTGAAGCCCCAGGTAAGCGGAACCCAAATCCCCGGTGACGCAGATCAGGTCCCTGGGCCGGGCGCCGGAACGGTAGACGACCTGATCGGGTGCGACCTGGCCGATGGCCGTGCTGCTTAGGTACAGGCCCTTGGGTGAAGAACTGGTATCTCCTCCTATGAGGTCCACTTCATAATGTTTACAGGCCAGATGAATGCCTTCATAGATCTGGTCGAGGGCTTCCACGGAAAAGCGGTTGGAAAGGGCGATGCTGGTGGTGATCTGCCGGGCCTTTCCATTCATGGCACAGAGGTCTGAAACATTGACCACCACACTTTTATATCCCAGGTGTTTGAGCGGGGTGTACATCAGGTCAAAGTGGATCCCTTCGATCAAAAGGTCTGTGGTGACCAGGGTGAGCTGGTCGGAACCTTCCAGAACCGCCGCATCATCACCGACTCCGCAAAGCGTTTCCCGGTGATAACGGACGGTATTGCGCGTGAGGTGGTCGATCAGTCCAAATTCGCCCAGCGTATTGACATCGGTCTTTTTTTCTTCCATATTCGGGGAGGGTTTGATTAAAATTAAAATCAGGAGGGGACAAAGGCTGTGAGGGATTGCCAGGTGGCTTCTTCCGGAATGGGGGCTTCGAAGCTGACCGGGGAACCATTGGCAGGATGCGAAAACTTCAGCTTCCAGGCATGAAGATGGATCCGGCCGTCCTCGTTGTATTTTTTTGCGCCGTACTTGACATCGCCCTTGATCGGGCTGCCGATGGCCGCAAGTTGGGCCCGGATCTGGTGATGCCTTCCGCTTTTCAACCGGATCATCAGCAGATGGTTGCCGCCGGAGGTGCCCAGCCATTGATAATGGAGTTGGGCGGCTTTCCCTTCCTTGTGTCCTTCATCCACCACGAAGGATTTGTTGCTTTTTTTATGTGCGAATAAAAAGTGATGCAGGGTGCCGGCTTCCGGTTCGGGTTTGGTCTGGACCACCGCCAGGTAGATCCTCTCGACTTCCTGGTTTTTAAGTTGTTCATTGATGAGTCCTGCCCCGGTTTTCTTTTTGGTGAAGAGAACCAGTCCGCTGCAGGGCTGATCGATCCGGTGAATCAGGTAAAGTTTTGTTTTGCAATACTGGGCGAGTTTGGATTCCAGGGACTCTTCCTTGTGGTGGACAGACTGTACGGCCATGCCGGCCGGTTTATTGTAAACGATGAAATGATGGTTGGATTGAATGATTCCGTCTTTGAGGCCGGTGGGGTTCATTTTTTCTCTGTGTATTCGGTATCCTCGATCTCGTCGTTCGCAAAGGGAGAATCCCGGAGGGGTTTGCGGGGCTGGGCTTTATCGATGGAAGGATCACGCCAGACGTACCGGTAAACGATATAACCAATGGCCGCAAGTAAGAGTAGTTTAAGCATATAAAGTTTTCTTAATGCAATTCCTCCAGACCTGCAAATTTATTAGCTTTGCGCCGTTCTGAGCGAATTAATTGATTTTCATCATCTGAAATTATGGATACATTTCGAAAGCAATCCAATATTGCAGGTTGGCTCGTATTCGGCCTGGCCTTCCTGGTATATTATCTGACTGCCGAGCGCATGGGCAGTTTGTGGGATTGCGGTGAATTTATTCTTGGAGCAGCCAAACTCCAGGTCGTGCACCCGCCGGGAGCCCCTCTTTTTATCCTGGTCGGCCGCCTGTTTGCCTGGGTGGCATCCCTGATCAGTTCAGAGCCCTCTGCCCAGGCCTTCGCCATTAACCTGCTTTCAGGTATTTGCACCGCTTTCGCCGTCGCTTTCGTCTGCTGGTCCACCATCATGTTGTCCAAACTGGCCTGGCTGGGTAAGGATCAGGAACCGGATGCACACCAGGGACTGGTCTTGTCCGCCGCCGGACTGGTTGCCGGCCTTACCGGAGCTTTTTGCACTTCGGTTTGGTTCAGTGCGGTAGAAGGGGAGGTGTATGCGATGTCCACTTTTTTCACCGCCCTCACGGTATGGGCTGGACTCAAGTGGTATTACCTGCCCTCCAGCGCCCAAAATGAAAAATGGCTGATCCTGGCTTTATTTGTAGCCGCTTTATCCATAGGTGTGCATTTGCTGAGTTTGCTGACCTTCCCCGTGATCGGCTTGCTTTATTATTACAAGCGGTTTCAGAAACACGACCTCCGGGGCGCATTTTTTGCCCTGGCGGGATCCATCGTCGTGCTGGGTCTGTACCAGAAACTGGTGATCGTGGGATTACCCAAACTCTGGAGCCTTTTTGATTATATGATGGTCAATGGGCTGGGCATGCCCTTCCATACCGGTATCTTTCCTTTTATCCTGGTCATCGGGGCCGGTATATATTATGGCCTTCACCTGGCCCGCAAGAACGGAAGCGCCATGTTGCAAAACATTGTGCTCACCTCCCTCCTGGTTATCCTGGGCTTCTCCACGGTAGCCGTCGTCGTGATCCGCGCCAACGCGAACCCTCCGATCAATATGAATGATCCCTCGGACGCCATGCGCCTGATCCCCTACCTCAACCGCGAACAATATGGCGACCGCCCCCTGCTCCGGGGCCCGGCTTATAATGCCTCTGCCATCGACTATACCAGTGAAGACCGGTATGGAAGGGTTGGCGACCGCTATGAAGTGGTGGATAAAAAATTCACCCCGATTTACCGGTCCTCAGACCAGAAATTTTTCCCCCGGATGGGACATTCCGATCGTGCCAGCCTTTACCAATACTGGATGAATGGAAAAGCCAAACCCGAGCAGGCCGACAATGTCAGCTTCTTCATCCGGTACCAGGTGATGTGGATGTACTGGAGGTATTTTATGTGGAATTTCGCCGGGAGGCAGAATTTTGACCAGGGCTATTTTCCCTGGAACCTCAAAAGCGGGCATTGGTTCACAGGGATCAAACCCATCGATGAGCTCCGGCTTTACAACCTGGACAAGGAGCCCAGCCGGATGAAAAACGATCCGGGCAGGAACCGGTATTTTTTCATCCCGCTGATCCTGGGCATCCTGGGCCTGCTCTGGCATTATAAAAAAGCGAAAAAGGAATTCATCGCCCTGCTGATGCTTTTTGTCATCACCGGTTTAGGCATTATTATTTATTCCAACCAGCCGCCCAATGAACCCCGTGAAAGGGATTATGTCCTGGTAGGTTCCTTCCTCACTTTCGCCATCTGGGTGGGGATGGGGGTCATATATCTGTACCAGTTCATTTCGGATAAACTCAAGGGGAATAAAGCCGTTCCGCTGGCCCTGGCCGGAGGCCTTGGTTTGCTGAGCCCCCTGGTCATGGTCACCCAGGGTTTTGACGACCACTCACGCAGGCATCTCAGCGGTTCACGCGATTATGCCCTCAACTTTCTTGAATCCTGCGCCCCCAATTCGATCCTGTTTACCTATGGGGACAACGATACCTACCCCCTCTGGTATGCCCAGGAAATGGAAGGCATCCGCACGGATGTCCGGGTGATCAACCTGAGCCTTATCGCGGTCGACTGGTATATCAACCAGGTGAGAAGGAAAATCAATCTTTCCGATCCCGTCAAACTGTCGATTTCTGAAGAAAATTACCGCGGGGACAGCCGGATGCAATTGGTGATCAACGCGCCCGAAAACACCACGAGAAACGTAAATGATGTTTTAAAATTCATCAACGAACGTCACCCCCTTCCGCTTCAGAGCGGCCAGACCATGGAAACCTATGTGCCTGCCCGGAAAATCCTGATCCCCATCGACCGGAACAGGGCCCTGGCTTCAGGCCTGATCAGTCCCACCGATACCAACATTGCCAGCCAGATCGAAATCAACCTCACCGGCAGTTATATCATGAAGGATGACCTGGCCGTTCTGGATATCATTGCCTCCAACATCTATGACCGCCCGATCTATTTTGCCACCACGGCAAACCCCGACCGGCTGATCGGCCTCAATAATTATTCAAGGTTGGAAGGCATGGCCGCACGGATCGTTCCCATCCTGACCCAACCCGACGGACGTTTCGGACAATATGGATCCGGTGGGGTGGACGGCAACAGGATCTATGAAAATGTGCTCAAAAAATTCCAGTGGGGAGGTTTTGACAAATACCAGATGTTCAATTTCGAGAACAGCTTCAACCCCAGTTTTTCTGCCATGCGGATCGCCTTCATGCGCGGGATCGACAGGCTGATCAAAGACGGGGAAATGGAAAAAGCAAAAAGCCTGACCGACAAATATTTTGAGGTATTCCCCCAGAAAAACTTTGAATACAACTCCCAGCGCCTGGTCTTTATCGAGTTTTATTTTCAGCTGAGCGCCCTGGACCGCGTGAAGGAAGAGAGCCTGAAACTGGCTGCTGAAACAGCAGAGTATCTGGAGTTCTACAATTCCCTGTCCCCCGAAGATCTGGAGTCCGGTTTCCAGGAAGATTACAATCAATACATGACGGTCTATCCCCGGCTGACCACCCTGGCCAAAGAAATGCAGGACCCGGAATTTGAAAAACAGATCAACGATATTCTGGGTAAGTTTTCAACCGCCCCGGTAAAAAAATAGAAGACTTTAATCGATACAGAAACCGGTTGGACTCTTTTTGGGCCAGCCGGTTTTTTTATTTACGGGATCCTGGCCTTAAATGATATTTTTGGTGATGATCCGGCCCCTGACCCTGCTCCCATCCTTCCTCCTGTTCATCCCTTGTTTTGTTTTTGCCTTTGAACCGGCGCCGGCTGAGCTCAGGAAATGGAAGGAACAAGCTGCCCGCGTAACCATCATCCGTGACTCTTTCGGCATTCCGCATATCTATGGCAGGACGGATGCCGATGCCGTCTTTGGCCTCCTTTACGCCCAATGCGAAGACGATTTTAAACGGGTCGAACTGAATTATATTGAAAAACTGGGACGCCTGGCCGAACTGCGCGGAGAATCCTCCCTGTTTGATGACCTTTATATCCGGATGATTCTCGACCAGGATGCTGCAAAAAAGGATTATAAAAACAGCCCCGCCTGGCTCAGGAAACTGCTCCATGCTTTTGCGGACGGCATCAATTATTATTTATACCGACACCCGGAAACCCGTCCCGCACTCATCCAGCGTTTTGAACCCTGGTACCCCCTTCTCTGGACAGACGGAAGCATAGGGGCCATCAATACGGCCGATGTCGGGCCGGAGGATCTTAAAAATTTTTATACCTCCGGACCTATGGGCCTGACCCATGAAAAAGCGGAAAACCAGGGCGGCGGCTCAAACGGTTTTGCGATTGCCCCGGCCCGTTCCGTTTCCGGTAACGCCATGCTTTATATCAACCCTCATGTCACTTTTTATTTCCGGCCGGAAGTCCATATGGTCAGCGAAGAAGGATTGAATGCCTATGGCGCGGTCACCTGGGGACAGTTTTTCGTCTACCAGGGCTTCAACCCGCATTGCGGCTGGATGCACACCAGCTGTAATGTGGACGTCGCCGATGTCTACCTGGAAACCACCCGTCCAAAGGGCCAAGGCTGGACTTACCGGTATGAAAAAAAGGAAAGGCCCGTCACGAAAAAACCGATTTCGCTGAAATTTAAAGACGGGATCCTGGTCCGCACCAGAACCTTCGACACCTGGTCTACCCATCATGGCCCGGTCATGGCGACCCGCGACGGACATTGGGCCACGGTCCGTTCCAACAACCGCTCACTCGACGGACTGAAACAGAGCTGGCTCCGGACCAAGGCGAAAGGATTTGAGGAATTTAAAAAGACCATGGACCTGCGAAGCAATATCTCAAACAATACCGTGTATGCGGATGCCGGCGGTCATATTGCCTATTGGCATGGCAATTTTATTCCAAGACGGGCAGCCGGCATCAACTGGAGCAAACCGGTGGATGGAAGTACCGGGACTACGGAATGGCAAGGCCTGCACACGGTCGGAGAGAGCGTCCACCTCTATGACCCCCCGAACGGCTGGCTGCAAAATTGCAATTCCACCCCATTCACCGCGGCAGGGCCGGAAAGCCCGTCTAAAGCCAACTTTCCGCCCTACATGGCCCCCGACGGGGAAAACTTCCGTGGAATCAACGCGGTAAGGGTCTTGTCCGGCCGGGGAAAATTTGACCTCGACGGCCTGATCCGGGCCGGTTACGATACCTATCTTTCTGCTTTTGAAGTATTGGTCCCAGCCCTGGTGGAAGCATTTGAAAATTATGGCCACGGGGGAGACAATAAATTCGATGCCCTGGAAGGACCGGTAAACCTTTTAAAAAATTGGGATTACCGCAGCGGCGTGTCCTCGGTGGAAACCACCCTGGCCACGGAATGGGCCCAGAGACTTGGACCCTCCATCGAGAAAGTCTATATCGATGAAGGCGAAGACGACCAGGTCAGCCGCACCAGGGCTTTTGCGCGTTCCGCGACGGAGGACCAATTGTTGCAACCTTTACTCGCCACGGTGGAATATCTTACCAATACCTATGGAACCTGGGAAACCCCCTGGGGGGATATCAACCGGTTCCAGCGCTTATCGGGTGAGGTCATACAAAAACCGGATGATGCAAAACCAAGCCTTCCCGTTGGTTTTGCATCCGCTTCCTGGGGGATGCTGCCATCCTACAACAGCCGGAGATTTGAAGGCACCCGGAAGAGGTATGGAGTGAGCGGCAACAGTTTTATCTGCGCCGTGGAATTCGGCCCGAAAATCAGGGCCAAGTCCCTCCTGGCCGGCGGGCAAAGCGGCGACCCTGCTTCCCCTCATTTCAAAGACCAGGCGGAGAGGTATACCACAGGTACGTTTAAAGAAGTCCTGTTTTACCGGGAAGAGGTGGAAAAGCAGGCAACAAAGAAGTACAGGCCGGGAGAATAGTTTTGACCTGTGGCATGAATACGGGATCTTGCACCCTCCTGGTTCACGCCCTTGAAGATTCGGAGGCAAGAATCATAGGGATCGCTCTACCAATCCGCCTTATCTTTGAACCCTCATGATTGATTTGCCAGTCACCACGGATCCTACACCGGCCAGGCCCAAAAAACCGGATTGGCTGCGCGTAAAACTGCCCATCGGGGAAAACTACCGCATGGTCAGGGAGTTGGTGGACACTCATAAACTGCATACCATCTGTCAGAGCGGCAACTGCCCCAATATGGGAGAATGCTGGGGCGAAGGCACGGCCACCTTCATGATCCTTGGAAATGTGTGCACCCGCTCGTGCAGTTTTTGCGCGGTCAAAACCGGGCGCCCCACCGAATATGACACCGATGAACCAGAACGGGTGGCGATGGCCATTTCCTTGATGAAGGTGAAGCACGCGGTGATCACCAGTGTCAACCGGGATGAATTGGCTGATAAAGGGGCTGAAATCTGGCACCGTACCGTTAAAGCCGTGAAAACCCTTTCCCCGGGAACCACCATTGAAACCCTGATCCCGGATACCAAAGCCGACTGGAAGGCTCTTGAAATGATGATCAGTCCCGGCCAGGAAGTGGTTTCCCACAATATGGAAACCGTCAAAAGACTCTATCGACCGGTAAGGCCCCAGGCAAAGTATGAACGGTCCCTCGAGCAGATCGCCCGCACCAAAGCCTATGGAAAACGCACCAAAAGCGGCGTCATGCTGGGCCTGGGCGAGACCCGGGACGAAGTGATCCAAATCTTGGAGGACCTCGCTGCACATGGTTGCGATGTATTGACCCTCGGCCAATACCTGCAACCGACCCGACTGCATCATCCCGTGATGGAATTTGTCCATCCGGACCAGTTTGCGGAATACAAGGAAATCGGCCTGTCCATGGGTTTTGCTTATGTGGAAAGTGGACCGCTGGTCAGGTCATCTTACCATGCGGAAAGGCATGTGTAGTCAGTTAGTCAGTTAGTCAGTTAGTTAGTTAGTTAGTCAGCTGGTTGGAAAGTTGATAGGTAGTTGGTTTTAGTCATTCGTACAGTCGATTTCAGCAAATCTTGCGATTTGAGTAGCAGTGTTGAGGAAAAATAGTCCTGAAACAATTCTACAATTCCGCAATTCCACAATTCCACACTGTTCTTATCTTTCCAACGTGGAGCCATCAACAGTCCTGGATCAATTTCTGAAATGGGAAGCCAATGAACCGGGCCGGGTGTATTTGCTCCAGCCCTTCAACGGTCAATATAAAACCTGGACCTGGGCGCAGGCAGGAGATGAGGCCCGGAGAATTGCCTCAGGATTATTGTCTCTCAACCTTCCCCCTAAAAGCCCGGTCGCCATCCTTTCCAAAAACTGTGCGCACTGGATCATGGCTGACCTGGCGATCCTGATGGCCGGCCATATTTCCGTACCGGTTTACCCGACCCTCGGAGCCGATTCCATTCTCCCGGTGCTTTTGCACAGCGAGGCCAGGGCTATCTTCATCGGGAAGCTTGATGATTTCAGCGCCCAGGAAGAGGGTATCCCCGCTTCCCTGATCCGGATCAGTTTTCCGGATTATGGAACCGAATGCGAATACCGCTGGGGAAACTGGATAAAGGAATTTCAACCCATGGGGCAACCTTATCTCTGGACGCAGGATGAAGTGTTCACCATTATTTATACCTCCGGGACGACCGGCCACCCCAAGGGCGTAATGCATACGCTCGGTAATGTGGACTACTGGATCAAGGCGGTGCTGTCCGAACTGAAAGTACCGGATCATCCTTCCCTCCTTTCTTATCTTCCGCTCAGTCATGTGGCCGAACGCTGGGCCATCGAATGTACCGGCATCTATGTCGGGGCCGTCCTCACTTTCACGGAAACCATCGAGACCTTCGTGAAAAACCTTTCGGATGCCTCACCTTTTCTGTTTTTTGGAGTGCCGAGGATCTGGGAAAAGTTCAAAAGCAGGATCAGGGAAAAAATGCCGGACCAACGTCTTGACCTCCTGCTCCGTATTCCTTTAATCGGGGCCCTGATCAAAAAAAGGGTCCGTAACAAATTGGGTTTCTCCAAAACGGTTTTGTTTTACAGCGCTGCAGCTCCGATATCAGAGAGCACCCTGGTATTTTTTGACAAGCTCGGCATCACCATAAGGCAAGTCTATGGCATGACCGAGGATTCCGCCCTGTCCCACCTGATCCCTCCCGGGGAAAACCGCATCGGTTCCGTAGGAAGAAAGATGCGGGGAGTGGAAACCCGGATTTCGGAAAATGGAGAGATCCGGGTGAAGAGCCAGGCCCTGATGAAAGGTTATTACAAGGAGCCCGAATTGACCGCCCTGATGTTTGACGAGGAGGGCTATTTAAAAACGGGAGACCAGGGCGAATACGATCCGGAGGGTTATCTTTTTCTGACCGGCCGGATTAAAGACCAGTTCAAGACGGACAAGGGGAAATACATTTCTCCTGCTGCCATTGAAATGAAATTATTGACGCATCCCGATATTGAAATGGCCTGTGTGGTTGGAGCCGGCATCCCGCAGCCGGTCGCCCTCCTCAACCTGACTGAAGCGGCTGCCGGAAAACCCAGGGCGGAATTGGCAAGGTCCCTCTCGGCCTTTCTGCAAGGCGTCAACGCCGGCCTGGATAATTTTGAGCGCCTCAAAAAATTGATTGTGACCCCGGCCTGGACCATCGGCAACGGCCTGATCACTCCCACCCTGAAGGTAAAAAGAAATGAACTGGAAAAACGTTATGCTCCGAAATACGCGCAATGGTATGAGGAAAGGGCGACCGTAATCTGGGAAGAATAATCATGAACAAAAAGCCCATGGGTTTTCCATCAGCCTCCTTCCCATTCTTTATAAAAACGATGCAGGAATTCTTCCATGAACCGGTGCCTTTCGACGGCCATTCGTTTCCCGGTAGGAGTGTTCATCAGGTCTTTCAGGCGCAGCAGCTTTTCATAAAAATGATTGATCGTGGGAGCTGTGCTCTTTTTATATTT